>ULOI01039656.1_pt1 | contig 54127 bp, 58 predicted proteins | sample 1952231 | NCBI WGS metagenome assembly ULOI01 (sample SAMEA4835593, study PRJEB28245) | human gut metagenome | biome: gut microbiome; material: fecal sample | place: Denmark | collected 2008
TTGATGATTTTTCTTTGTTTTGTTTGTTACTTATATCAAATTAAAGGCGGAGCGAAAGCGCACTTAGCGCGTGCGGAACCTTTAATTTAAAACAAATAGTTATAACCCAATACCAAAAAATAAAACCTTATTTAGAATGAATCTAAATAACCAACTACACAAATAAGTAATTATCAACAAATTGAACAAAATTCTATGAAAATAGAAGGAAAGAATGAGAAAAAGCATGTCGAAAAACTATAACTAAAAAGTTATAACGAATAGGAAAAAGAGAAAAGAAGGAAATCAAAGGAATGTAAATATGAAAATGTTAGATAAGTAGGTAGGTGTAAAAATGTGATTTGTGACTTTTTAGATTTATGTATTTCTGGATATGCTTCAAAATTTAGATTATATGATTTTATTAGACACAGATATTTCTTTTTGTATGGTTTGTAAACTTTGGTATATCTCTATTAGGTGCATATTTAAAAATTTAGCTTTGAAACTTAGAATTTATAATTTTAGAGATGTTTGTGTATGTATTTGTCCGCCTCACCTGCCATCACCCTCCCCCCAATCCTTTCCCTCCTATCCTTCTATTATCCTATCTTTTCCACTATTCATGTATCTTTCAGAGTGTTTGCGATTGTGTTTGCTGTCTACTTTTCGCTTCTATTCTTATAGTTGTTGATCACCTTCTATATCTATTTTTATACTCTATACATTGCCTTTCTTTTTTACGGGAGTTATATTAATACCAAAATGTACCTATTTTCACCTGTAAAACTTCAATACTTTTCATTTTTGACACTAAAATAGAGTAAATCACTTATTGTATAATTTTTAATCACTCTAAAAAATCGAGTTTTTGAAGTAAAAATAGATAACTTGCTAAAAATCAATATTTTAAATGAATTAATTTTTCGATTACGCCCTATAGGCAAAAAGAGTTTAACTTATTGTACTTTTTACAATGAAAATAGGGATATTTTAAGCTGAAACCTTTCAAATTTGACACAAATAACCCTATTTTGATATAATAGGGCATTACCTGTATATACGAGTATCATATATAGCTTCGTATGCATTTATATCTTCTTTTGCTCTGGATATATCCTTATATTTGATTTTTCCTATATATATTATATATAATATATATAGGAACTTTTGTTTTTGGTGTATACACTCTTGTACCCTTTCTTTTATCCTTGTACATGGAGTATGTAGGTAGGTGGCACTCCCTCTATATCCTTTTTGCTTCTCCTTTTTCCCGTTCCTGTGATCCAATTCCATAATATCAAATAATCGTTTTTAAGGCTTTATTTCCTTTTGGGTGGTATTGGTGTATCATTTTGAAAAGAAAGTGCCAGAAATAAGCGGAAAAGCAGGTAATCCGGGGTATTTTGTTTTAGTAGGGTATCTTTAGGGACTGTTTGAGGACTCTCCATATAAAGCCTACGTCTCTAATACGTCACAAGACAAAATCCTAAAATAGCACCTATTTGACAAAATTCCCATAGATGTTTATTTGGCTTTCTCCTTTACAGGACAAAACTTCCAAATAGGTTCTATGTAGCGAATTTTCAAGATTTATTCTTTTTTTTTGTTTCCACACAAGATAAAACTCTTAAATGTACTCTTATTGGCAAATTTTCATAGAAAGTTCTTTTATTTATCTCTTTGGTTTTCAATAAATTTTCAATATAATCAAATAGGAGAAGGTGGGTATTTGTTTCCTACACAAATAATAATGCTGTGACATTTCTCTACCCTTCTATATACAGGATTTTTAGATTTGCTTTTTTATAGGGCTTTTTTTGAGGGGTAGGGTATTTCTTTTCTGTTCTATATAGCTGGCTTTTCTGTTTTTCTTTCTTGGTATGTATAGAAATATGGATTTGGGTTCTTATTGGCGATTTTTGGTGGGTTGGTCTATCCGTTTTTCTTTCGGAAGGGGAATCCTCACGGATTCTTTCTCCCTTCCGAGGGACAATCGCTTCGCTCAACACATAAAATCTCCCTATTTTGACAAAATGATTTAGAAACAATCTATATCCCTATCAAAATGATAGAAAGAAAATCGGGTTTTCAAAACTTTTTTCGCTATAAGGGGGTGGACAAAAATTGAAAAATTTAAATTATTGATTTTCAGGCTTATGTGATTTTTGATGAATTTCATTCAGCCTATTTTCGACTATTTTTGAATTTTGACTATTTGTAAAGTAAATATATATTTGTTGTTTCAAAATGATTTTGATTTATCCTTATTTTCCAAAAACTCAAAAATAAAATTATTAAATGCAATTACCTTATTTTTATTATAATATCCCCATTTTTTCAATAACTGTACACTATCTTCTGTTAAATATGCACTCTTTTCTATATTTTCTTTTGCTGGTATAATTCTAAGGTTTTCTATAGATGATATTAAGGATACTGGAATATGATTTTTATATCCATAGAAAATAGGAACAATGTGGTCTAAATGATATTCTTGTCCTCTTTTACTATTCATACCAAAAGACCTTGCGTTCTTTTCAGAAGCGTTTTTAACATCATTAAAATAAGTTCTTTTGTTATATTTGTTTTTGACTTTACTTTTTAAATACAAAGGTATTACCAGATTTCTATTTTCTATAGACAGAGAGTGAAACGCTTTCTTTTCATCTCCATTATAATATTCTATTTGTATTTTATATAATTCTAAAGCGTTCATACATTTATAAGTAACAAACTTTTTATGGATTTGTCGCAATATAATATGTTATACGAAGTTTTTGAGCTAAAATGTAACATTATATTGCGACAAATCGGATGATTTTTGATTTCATTTTGAGACATATTCTTTTAGGAACTTGTTCACGAGATAAACTTGTCCTTTCCCGGTTACAAGAGGTGTACTTACCGTAATCAGATCTCCGTTAGGTTTTGTGATCGTTCTTTTCTTGATCTCGAACATTCCTGCTTCTACCCATCTTTGCATTGGTTGGTTGTAGTATTCGCCTTTCACTCCAAGATACCCTCTTTTGCGAAGCCACTTGAATAACCGGTTCTGCCCTACCTCCATTCCATTTTGGCAAATGATCTTGGTAAGCTCGGCAACAAGGCAGGAACGTTTGGATTCGGTTACAGCCATTGCAAAAATCACTTTAGGCAAATCTTCTTCTATTTGGTTCTCCAAGTTTTTGTTTTCTTCTGTGAGTTGCCTTGTCTGTTCTTTTAGAGCCTGTCTTTCTTTTTCTTCTTGAATCCATGTTTCGGCACGCTTGATTGGATTCTCTATTTGATAAGACGGTAAATTGTAGCTTCCGGTTTTTCTAATAGCAGGCAACACTTCGGAAGTTACCCATCTTTTAAAACTCTTTGCAGATTCTAATTTACTACCGAAAATCAAAGAGTAAAGCCCACTTTCGTTTATCAAAGTTGTTTGTTGAGTAAAACCTTGACTGTCAGGGACGCCCTGTTTTAAGTCGTCCTCACTATCAACATGTTGCAAAATTGCGTTTCTGGTGTTAGAATAACCCAAAACAGATGCAACATCTTTTCCCACAAAGTAAGGTTCGCCATTTACTAACATTGTTCTTACTTCTCCAAATTCTTCATTTTTGAAAATCTTTAATTCACTCATAACTTTGTATTTTAATTGTATTTGTAGGCAAAAAGAAAACGGCTTTGCCTTTCCCGGTTGCGAATCACATTAAGAAGCATGGTAAGATTTTCCTTAACGTTGGGAAGGCAAAAGCCGTTTAAATATGAATAGAACGGTTGTTGGTTTCTTGCATTATAAAAGCTTTACCATGTTTGTATTAATGTAATTCGCACCACAAATATAGCAAAGTTTTGCTTGATTTTTAGGCTTTCACCAAAAATATCGGAAACCGTTAATCCAATTTTCCTTCGGTGAGTTTGCATTCTTTGATGATTTTCTCGATCTCATCTCCTTCATAATCGTCTGTTTCACCTACAAGATGCGCTGTTTCTTCGTTGTAAGGAATGCAGTACCTTCTATTTAAACCACCTTCTATAGTGTAAATACACTCTTGATTGCGAGGATTGATATGAGAAAAGAATGCTACAGACCAAGCACTTTCTTTATTATTTCTTACAAGTACCTTGTCGAAAGGTTGGAAATAATAAACATATTTCTTTCTCGGAAGAGAATAATGCCGGTGCTTTTTGTGGTTTTCTTGATTCCAGATATCTATCTCTACTTCTGTAGCAAGACGATCAATAGGAGAGATTCTGCTACCATCTACATTTGTCATGAAAGAGCCATCATCAGATATTATTCCAAATTCATTCAGATGTTCATTGTAGCCTACCATTCCAGCTTCAAAGGGAGATTCTATTGTAGTCGCATAAGGATCAAAACCTTCCCATGTATTCCATATAGTAGGGAACAGTACACATGATCCTTTTTCATATAATCTCCCACATTCGTCCAGTTTTAATGTTAGATTTTTGTCTAAAGGCAAAACTTTCAAAAAGATATTGCCTTCTTTGTCTATTCTGTCCAAAAGGACATCTCCATGCGTGACAGAGTAAAGTTTAGTGTATTGTTTACACTCTTCGAGCAAACCCGCTATGTTTATTAATTTTTCCATGACCTTTATTGTTTGTTGTTGTTCCACTTCGCATTATCCGGTATTATATCTCTAAAACATTCTGGCACATCACCCTGATGCCACCAATCGTTAGATATCACCTTTTCTCCAGAGTTTTTAATGGCTTCCATCATCCTACCGCCAAAACCCATGAATCGTCTTGTCATGTTATTTGTATTAGGAACGAATGGGTTGGCAATGTATGAAACTCCATCTATAATTAGCCAATTGGGATCGTTTTTGTGTTGCTCATACATTCTTATCCAAAATGCACAATGGTAGCAAACACCGTCTCTTTCCATGATTGTACGGATATCACATTTTACAAAATGCTCTGGGTTCATGTCATGGATTTTATTTTGTCCCGACCCATCTTCTTGTCCACACTTAGGGCATATCTTTTTCTTCGTTTCCATATTCATTCTTTTTTTGTTTTTACCTTATTCTTCCCATTCTATTTTTACTGTTTTGTAATATAAACGATTTGACTTTTCACCTGATTCCATTCTATCCTTTGCTTCTTTTTCAGATTCAAAAAGATTAAGTCCTGGGAATAGTCGTTCATCTTTATCTTTGTACAAATTTATCCATGCTTCTCGTTTTACAGCTTTCATGAAAAGGTCACACATACATCCCCTTCCATCGTTACTGAATCTTCCTTTCTTGTTATAAGAAAAGATAGTTTCATCACCAGCCTCTTTTACTAAGGCCACAATAGGATAATGTCCTATTCTATCAAAACACAAGATTCTCGCTTCCTTACCATCTCTTGTGCACACCGGATGTCCGACTTTCGCTTTTTCTAAATCAAATTCCTTCATTTCAAAATTTCATTTTTTCGAGTTTGACAATCTGCTTTTTCAAAGACTCGATTTTCCTAAGTCTCATATCTTCCACCTTTTTCAAGACTTCTTCTTTTGTGTGAACATAATCTCTGTTTGTCCACATAATATTCATCTGATTTTTTGACTTAGCATACTCTCCATAAGTACTTTATTTTATTTCAGTATCTACCTCTATGATACCTTTTGTTAAAGCATACTTGAATACAAAAATTTTCTTTTCCATTTTGATTCTGTTTATTTTAAATGTTTTAATCTTTTAATGGCATCTTTTCTGGAATATGCCATTACTTTTATTCCTTTTATACAAAACTCTTTTTCCTGTTTCTTTTTCTCTGGCCTCCGGTAATTGGGGTTCATTCCGCTACCCGTTTTAAATGGATATGTACTTCCATTTACACCCAATGTGGACATCATTAACATAGCTGTCAGCATTCCTCTTTTCATGACTTGTTTTTATTATTTGTTTTTTACACATCCATTCTTAACACACCACACCAACATTTCATAGGCAGCCTCAATAATATCTTCTTTTTCGAAGATACTAAGAATAGACCGGGTATAGGTATCTTCATAAGAAATACTTACACCATTGACATGTTTCCTAATAGTCAGCACATTATTGTCTATAGAGCCAGGGAGAATGTCTATAATATCTTGCAAAGTGAAAGTGGGAATTACCTCATGAGCAGTAAACCCTACACCCATAAATTCTTTTTGCAGGCTTAAAAACCAATTACCTTTAGAAGAATCGTTTATCCTACTTCCATGTGATCTTCTTACCCAATATATGTTGGATTTGCTTGTATCAACACCCAACTCTTTAAGGCGTTGCATTTGGTCGATTGATAAAACTTGATTTTTCATGATTCAACCCTCCATAAGACCTAACAAGTCGTTTAAATATGCCCATTGCATTGTTTCACTGAAACGATACAGAATACACCCTGGACGGGACGATATAAAAACTTGATCTTCTTGAAGGATACCCATCAGTTTCCCTTTCTCATGAATACAAACAATAAACTCACCAATTTTGGGTTTTACTGTTTTATCATACCATACAGAATCTATAAACCAATCAACACCCTCTCTAAAAGCAACCGCAACACTGCTTAGGCTTATGCCATTATGAAAGTACCCTATTCGTTCTTGCTCTGTCTTTTTAAAGACAGAAGATGCTTTTGTTATATCTTTTCTTTTCATATCTATTCTGCTAATTCAATTATTGCTTGTCTGAATGACATATGTTCTCTTAATTTAGATATTGTTCCATCCTTCTTTGCTTTCATAAGAATAGGAACAACTTCATTTGCCACAATTTCATATCCAGTTACATAAGCAAATTTCTTTTCTTCTGGAACTATTCTTATTCTATTAATACCGAGACCTCGGAGTTCATAAGCGGGAATAGTCAAACAAACTTTACTCCCAATAGGGAATTTTTGATTAGAGACTATGTATTCATTCTCTAATTCTTTCATTTCTTTCTTACAACTATCAATCTTAGATTGAATTTCTTCTTTTCGTGTTTTAAAATATAATTTGTCCATGATGTTCAGTTACTTTAACAATTTTCATCTACTATAACAGCTACGACAATCATTTCAATAGCAAGAACGATCATTCCAACCCAAAATAAAGTTTAAAACCAATTGCAGGTAGCGATATGAATAACAACGCAATCCCGCATCTTCCCAAAAATTTACTCCAGTCTATCATAACTTTTCTTCATATTGTTTGTGATGAACTTTTTCTCTATCCGTATAGTAATCTCTTTCAATCAAATCCATAAGTTCCGACATGCTTTCTGAATTATCGTCAGAGGATTTTCCTTTAAAGAAATACCGCATATATTCTGCAAGTCCTTTTGCAGCTTCATGAAATGCTTTTTCTTTAGCTTTCCATTCATCGGTAGGAACAAATCCTCTTTCCTTGAAATGAAGCAAATACAAGTCCAGGTAATATACAGACAAATCAGCCATATTGAGAGAAAGATTGAGTGTCTTTGCTGCCCAAGAAACAAGTGATTTTTCCAAATTTTGTTCTTGGTAATAGAACTTGTCTTTGGATTTTAAGTAATCCAGTTCTTCTTGCAGGCGTATTCTTTTTTGATTTAGAAAAGAAATTTTTGCCCAATTTCTTGTACTTCTTGCTTTACTGATTTCTCTTTGAACTTCCCTTAATTCAATAGAGACTTCTGTTTTTGTTCTATCTTTCGTTTCCATATTTTGTTGTTTTTGAGATGATTATATTATTCTACATCGAAAAGTTGATCTAATACCAGTAATTCTGCATTCATATTTTCGTCTTTTGGGAAACGAACTTTTATATTTCCAAACTTAGATGTCTTGAATAAGATGTAAGGATTTCTATCCTCGGCAGTTACCGGTTTGTATTCTCTGATCTCTGACATTTTGAGATACCAGTCACCTATTTTTACGAATTTGGGGAATACAGAACAAAGATACTGTTTTACAGGAGACATGTCTTTGTTCTCTTTAAAAGGAATGATTTCTTCTTTTCCTCTTATTCTGATTGAAAGAAAAGGACGAATGTTATCTGTTTCATTTTGAAACTTGAAGCCTGTTACAGCTTGTTTAGGTAGTCTTCTGTTTTGTAAGATAAAATAAGCCATTGCGATACAGTATTTAAAAATGAGATAAAACCCGGCGGAAGCCAATCTTTGCGGGAAGATGATGAACTGTCCCGCCGGGGAACTTAAAAATATATGGAAACGTTGGGTTATTATTGTTTAGGATCGTCTTTTGTTCCCACCAAATGTTCGTTTCCTTCAAAAGGGATACATTCATCCCACATACCGGAAATGGTAAAATACTTGCCTTCTTTTGAAATGTGGGAAAATAAATCACAACGCCAAACGTTAAACATTCCTTCTTCGCAATCCTTTGTAAGCACTTTCTGAAAAGGCTGGAATTTTGGTGTTTCTTGAATCTTTACCGCAATATATAAAGGTATTGAAATTACACCACAAACAGAAATAGGCTTCTTTGCAGCATTGAAAATAAAAGGATTGTTGGTTGCAACAGAATTTTTGGTTATATCCAAAGATTTTAATTCGTATTTTCCCGGTTCAAGCATCCATTCGTAAAATATATAAGGAATATCATTTAAATAGATACCTTTGACTCCTGCTTCATCAATAACAAAGCATTTCCCACAATATTCACTTAATACTTTTGTGAACGAACAAGGGTAGCCGGTTACACTTACGTTCCCTTTTTCGTCTTTGTTATTGTTGTACCAATCAAGACTTTTGATCCGTACAATGTCACCTTTTTTAAATTTTGTTTCCATATTTTTCTTTTTAATATTGTTTGTTACTATCAATAAATCAATCCTTCTTCTCATCGTTGAACAAGTCTTTTGGAGAAACATCAAGAATATCAGCTATTTCCTTTAACCGGTTCATGGTAGGATTTCCGTTCAGACACCTATAAAGAGATTGTCTTGTTACTCCCAATTTTTCTGACATCTGGGTTACAGAAATACCTTTTTCTTGCATGATCTCTTTGATTTTTAATCCATTTTTCTGCATTAAATTTTTAATCCATTTTCTTTATTCTGCCGCAGAATGTAACGCTTTAATGTTACATGACAAAACAAAATGTTACATTTTTGTCGAAATTCAGTCAAAAACTTTTAGTGTCAAAATAACACCAATAAGAACAACTGCGATAGGAACAATGATTATTTCATTGTCGGAAGCGCATACTTTTGCCAAACTATCTATTGTAAGATATACCATTACTGATTTGACTAATCTGCTTTCTGTTTTCCTATCTTTTCTCATGCCGGCACAAAGATAAATGTAACAGTATAATGTTACAACATTATTAACATTTGTTAAAGTATTTGTTTTTGAATAGGAGAGGGATTACTTTTGAAAACAAAAAGAATATAGGTATGGCAACTTATCAAGAAAGACTGGAAGCAGCTAAAGTAAAACTGCAAAAAATTTACCCAGATGCAACAATAGAGCAGACTATTGATGATAACGGAAACGCTATCTGGAGAACAAATGTACCGGGAGTGAAAATCATCGAAAGTATGAATATAAATGCTTTGGAAATCGTAGTAGAAAATCTTCGACAGGCTTATAGAGCTAAGTTGGGAGTGAAAAGAAATTAACAATTGAATGATTTGATACTTTATCATTGGCGATAAACAGTAAATGATTGAAAGGTGTGCTTGCGAAAGTGCACCTTTTTCTTCTATCTTTGACACGGTTAATTAACTCAAAATAAATATCATCATGAACAGAATTTTATTGACATTGACTTTTTTGTTCTCCTGCATTGCTTGCATTTTTGCACAAGGAGAGTTGCCGGAAGAAACAGTTGACTATGCAGCGAACTTTGCAACTTTCGCCGGCGTAGTAGGTGTTACAACAGTTGTAACGGAGTTCATCAAGAAACTATTCAAAACAGAACCGTCAGAATGGGTTCAAAGAATTATCTCTTGGGTAACCGGCATCGGACTTGGTATGTTCGCTTGGGGTTTCCATTTGGGTATGTTTGAAGGATTGGATTGGTGGCAAGCATTATTGTGGGGATTTGGAGCAGGATTAGCATCGAACGGCGTTTTTGATTCCGGACTTATCGAATGGCTGTTTGGATTGTTTACCAAGAAAAAAGGATAATCTTCTTCATCACACTTTTTTTGTTTTTATTGGTTCAGGCGGGGCGAAAGTTCCGCCTTTACTATAATAGGTTTTATAACATGACAATAGACGAAAAATATACGAAGCTGAAAAGCATTTTCTTTAAAGATTTTGTAGTAGTGACAGAGAACTACAATTGCCGAGGAACTAATATCCCAGCAAGTAAAGTGACAAAGAGTAACACAACAGGGCTGAAAATCTTATATTGGGGAGACGGGACGATCAATATGGCGGAATACCTACATTATTTATATGTAGAAGCTGTGCTGGGGGATAAATCTTGTGTAGATAAAATTTACTGGTGTCTGAAATCAATAGAAAGACTTTCTTTGAGTGCCTATGAGGATGAAAAGATGAAGAATCCAAAAGTATATTTTAAATACGAGCCTGGATTCTTCCTTAGAGACGACATATCGGTAAATTCAAAAGACCTTTTTAATGCTTACAAAATAGAAAGCGGTTACTCGAACGGTATCGAACTTGAAAATGAAGACCCCTGCTTTTCTCCTTTTGTATCACAAGACCAAATTTGGAACTTACTTCCATCTCTTACATTAATAGCGGAGGGGATGGAAGATCACAAAACAGGCATTTTAGCAAAAGAAATACTGAAAAACATCCTTTCCTATGTTTCTGATCACGGACATACCATTTACAATCCCTATTTCAGTGCATTGAAACATTTTTGGACGTACCTTCCTTCTATGAACACAGAAAAAGTAAAACCATGGGATAGGGTGTATGATAGGAACATTCATTTGAAATACACAATCAAAGTAAAAAGAGGTGCTAACAACTGGTATTTTGCTTATGGATTCAGAAAAACGCTCAAAAAATTCATTCCAGAAGCAAAATTGAACGGTTTTCTGACTTTTTTGTACGGTTTATGGTATATTCCATTCATTTTTCTTGCTGATAGGGTATATTTCCCTATTGTTACCCGGTTCGGAGCAAAAAGAAAAGACAACTCCTATTACTGCATGTCGTCTGCCGGTGATGTTTGGTATTCCGGGAGAAAAAGTTATCTCAAAAGGGTATGCAAGAAGTTCAACAAGGATAAGGAATATACCTTTCCCGCGCTTGCAGAGTGCATGAAACAAGAAAAATGGCAATATCTGAACCTGGAAGAAATAGAAAAATGGCTGAATGAGTATGAATTTGACGAAAATTCGTTGGAATCACCCGTCAAATTCCTAACTTTGTCATGTTACTTGAAGTTGATCCAATCGCTTGCTTAGACAATCAATTCTTTCATGTTTTCTCCCGTTCTTCTTTATTGAGGGACGGGAGTTTTTGTTTCCATTAACGAGAGTGTAACACTAAAATGTTACATTTTAAAGTAATTTAACTCCATAGACTGCATTTTGTACAAAAACGATATTACTTTTGCAGCACAATCAAGTAACAACAATAAAAATAACAATCATGAAACCTTTCAATTTAGAAGAAGCAAAAGTAGGCAAACCCGTCTGCACAAGAAATGGTAGGAGAGTGGAAATCATTTCTTTTGAAAATCCGAGCAACAACAACTATCCTATTTTGGCAAAAGTATTTTTCGGTAAAGATGATTATGAAGAATTTACCTTTACAGAAAGTGGAACGTTTTTCGTTGCTGGTAAAGAATCTGAAGCAGATTTAATGATGACAGAAGATGAAACGGAAATAGAAATCCCTTCACTCTGGACACAATCTTGTACAGAAGAAAACACAAAGATCAATTATACAATCAAAAACTAATAGAAGATATGGAAGTAAAGATGACGGAAAGACAAGCGTTGCTTTATGAAGCGAGAAAGAAAAAGCTGTTTAGGGCTTTTATTATGACCTGTATGTGGGGAGGGTTTGGGCTTTATTACACCGGTAAACCCATTATCGCATCCATCCTGACCATCTGTACCCTGTACAATCTTTTAGGAGCTGCAATCACCTTATTTAAGGTCGATCTGGTAAACTGTGTCGAATACCTACTTTGGTTTACAGGATTTTGGATTTTCTCAATCCTGATAGCAGTTCCTTTGGCAGAGGATACAAACAACAATATCAAACGTGAAATCATCAAAAACAACAAATAACATGAAAAGAGTAATTTTTATCAGTGCATTATTTACACTTATTTCGATGTGTGGATGCAAGCAGGAAGCCTCTAAAGAATCAGAAATTACCAAAGAGCAAGAAACCTCCAAAGAATTGAACATCTATCAAATTATGGATATTCAATTTAAAATATTGGATGCTTCTTCTAAAGATTTTTTGGTTGAAGAAGCAGATAAACTCATTCCAAAAGAAGCCTACAGCGAAAGGGTTGCTATAGAGACTGGAGGAAAAGCTATAAAATATAGCCTCAATACAGGTTATAAATTAAGTGTAAACGAGGTTTTTGATGAAAAATCAGGGATAGTTCCTTATACAAGTCTCGAAGCAAAGTTCGATATTTATGATATGGAAGATACAAAAACCTTTATAGATGGGATTCTGGATTATCTGAAAGAAAAGAAAAGGTTAAAGAAAGAAGGGATATCCGAGGTTGTAGATAAACCAGATTACAAACTTATTGCCCTTATTTGGGACGGTGGATTCAGTTCAATTGAAATGAAACAAAACGGAGCAATTGGATTTGACATTATCTTTATCAACTATTACGACATGAACAAACAGAAAAAGAAATAGGAATATGGAAAGGAAAATAAAATACTTTATAAGCAAAAGAAGAAGGCTTTTGTATTTATATTACGAATGGGATGGAGATGTGATGAAAGCGTTCTTGTCGAACTTCTTTCTGCGAGGTATGGATGTGGAAGTCATTCCCAAAGAACAAAACAGATCAAATGAAGATTTATTGATGGTAGGGTTTGCTCCAGGAAAGAGATTCCTATTAAGAATAGGTGATGGTATTCTACGTGATCCTAATTGGAGAGCTGCTAGACGAATGAGAAGAGAATATGGCAGGGATCAAAATCCTTTTCCCGGTCTTGTGGAAGTAACAGACGAAGAAAAGATACGATACATAGAAGAACAAAAAGAAAAAGGAATTATCAAATTCGACGAATCATTTGTAGAATCTTTACTACCTTTGGGCAAAAGAGTAGAAAACGAAACAAAAGACCAAGAATTTTAATCATGGTATATGTATAAGATTAAGTTCTGATCATCAAAAAGGGTAGGAACTATTGAGAAATACCTTCCTACCCAAAATTCAAAAACTGACATAGTGTATTAAATCATAATTTTCACCAAAGCCTCAACGGTTTCTTCAAAATTCTTATTTTACTATTCGATGGGTGGGTAGCAGTCATTTGATTTGCTACCCATTTTTCTTTATCTCCACTACCTCTTTTTGACAAGCTTCACACCCCATTTCAAGAACCCCACACCCCCTACGGGGGTTCTTTGTCGATTTAGAAAATCTCTTCATTTTCACTCGTTTACACTACGTTCAATGCCGGATTTTCCCGACATAATTAACATGATTATATATATACATACTTTTAAAAAAGTAGTATATAATAATCCTTGGAAAATCGAAAATTCGGGAATAGGAGTATTCCCTCATTATTTCGAATTTTCCGATTTGCTGAACAAATTTCTCTTTTAGTAGGAATACTCCTATTAAGAAAGAAAAAGAAGTGAAAAGAAAAGAACAAAAACAGGATTACTCCTATTAAAGAAAAGAGGGAAAGGAAAACACGCGCATACGCGCTTGAATGGGAAAATCGGAAAACAAGACTTAGGGATGGAGGGTGGGAAGGAAACCCTACGGGCGCGCGCGAGACGGGTGCTGTGGCGATGCGCCCTGTGGTGCTTTTTCGCGCCGTTCTTTGTTTTTGTCGGTTTTTTGTTGTACCTTTGTGGCAAAAGTGATATATTTTTATATTCTATAAATGAAACGGGAAACTACGTTGCGAAACGTAGTTTTTTTTATGTTAGTTTGCTTGTTATTGTTTTTTTTGCTTTCTTTGTACTGTGAGAATTAAAACGATTTGATAACAACCATTAAAAATTCCATTTATGGACTGTAAAAATATAGCAGCCTTTTTGATTCGTTCTGATTTAGAACGGCAGTTACTACTAAATGAGAGTGAAGGTAAATTTTCGGGCAGAAGAAGGTTTACCAAAAAAGGAAAAGAGGTCACTCCTAAGAGAAAAACCAAAGGTATTACTTCAAAGATTTTTTATTCAAAAAAATCTCTTTTGTCTTTTCTAAAAGATGCAATAGGATGTGAATCTGAAAATCAAGCATTGACGATATTTAATAAGTATGCCGGTGGCATGAAGATTGAACATAAGGTGGAAAAAATTTTTGATCCTTCTTGTGGAAGGATGAAGGTTATTACTTCCTATCGTTTCGTGATAAAAGATAAATCCTTCTATTCTAAAGATATGAATTTAATTCCTGCTTGCCTTTTGCGTCCCTTTAAGGCATTTAAAGATACTCAAAGATTTAATAATCGAGAATTAAGACTTGGTTTTAATGAACGTGTTCTTTCGGTCTATCTTGAACTAAAAAGAAGAATTATTTATCATGTGTGGTTGTCTGAAAAGAAAAACGATCCTTCTCTCAAATGGGAACCTTCTTTGTTTTTTAGTCAAAAGACTATTGCACGAGAACTTGGTTGGACGATAGATCAAGTCAGATATAGCATGAAAAAGCTGAAATTCTATTTTGGAAGGGATTTTTTTAGAGAGCCTACAAAAAAAGAATCAGATTCCCGTAAAATAAAAGGTTGCTGGAATTTTCAGATCAATCTTCCTCCTATGCGTAAATGGAACGCTATTGTTGCTAAGAAAATTATTATGTACACAAAAAACGTAGGGGATTCTGCTCTAAAAAAGCGTTTCCCTCTTGAAACCTATCGTTATCTTGTTTATGCACAACGTAGGACAAAACGGTATGATTGTTATGCAGAAAATTTTATGAATAACAGCAATAAAGAATATGAGCGATTATGTAGTCTTGCGAGCACAATAAGGTCTTATTTACAGGAAAAGAAGGAAGTTACTGCCGACTTTTTAAAATCTCTTATATTTGACAAACGTCCGCTTACTTATAGAAAGCGTGTACCTCAACCTATTGTCAGAAATTATTATCGAAAACTTTATAAAGCAGCTTGACTATGAATAAGATTATGATTATATCTGCTGGAAGTATTCATACTTTTGATAAAATAAAAGAGGCTGCCGAATACAAATTTAAGTTTTGTGTCATTATAAGTCAGATAGAGAGGTAAAGGATGAGTATTTTGGCATTAGGATTAGTTTTGAGAGAAATCCAGTGTTGTGGTATAGACAAAGGAGGGGTAATCTTAGCCCTGTTGTTATAGAGGAAATACTAATGAATTTAACTATAGCTGGAATAAACATTTCCGATTATTTTTCGTCAGCACAACAGGATAAATATAAAGCAGGCTTTTGTGGTGAAAGATGTTACAAAGCTATTTTTAAAAGATTAAGAAAGGATATGGCAATAAAGAGTAAGAAAATTGAAATGGCGAAAACGCCATCTTTTTTAAGGAGGGTGTAAAATGGCAAATAAATCACTTAACATCGAAAACAAACTTTCTATGACGGAAGAAGAAAAGAAAAGCGTATTGGCTTTCTACAACGTTTCAGAAGAACAAAAGAAAGCGATCATAGAGAGTTATAACGGTAACCCGGAAGGATATAAGGCTTCTATCCAGAAGATGCCGGAAAAGGAACGTGAAGTGTCCCTACTGATAGCTTCTGCATGTGGGATAGACATTAAGGATATTTAACATCAAAAATTTCAATTATTGCATACAATAGTTGTATATTTGCAGTCGAGATGAGATAGCTAAAAAGTTGAAGATTGGGAGTGATTCGCGGTAACTTCCCTTCTTTTCTTGAAGGCTATGTGAGGTTGATGGGAAATGACTTTAGGGTGTTTCCCAAAATTAAGGAGTTAAATTTCCCCTATAAGAATCGTTCCTAAAAAATAAGTCCCGAAGTAGGGCAAATGGCGGCTTATAGGATGGTTTACTCCTTTTTTTGTTTTTAAATAGGAAATTTCAAATATTCTATTTAAATTTGCACCATGTATTTAGTAGAACAACATATTATTTCTGTAAATGATAAGAGGTATAAAGATTTAGATCGAATTTGCTTCTTATCCAAAAATTTGTACAATGCAGCTTTATATGAAATAAAGCAAGAGTTCCTTCGTACGGGTAAATGGATAAGATACACTTCTCTTGATAGAAAATTAAAAGATGAAGATAATTTTGATTATAGAGCTATAAGTGCGGCTTCATCTCAACAAATTCTTATGTCTTTAGACAAAAGTCTAAAATCTTATTTTTTTGCTATCAAAGCATGGAAAAGAGATAACAAGAAATTTACCGGTTGTCCTAAGTTTCCAAAATACAAACATAAGACTAAAGGTAGAAATGTGTTCCCTTACTCTTATGCACAGTTTAAGCACAGAGATAATTATATTTTCTTTCCTAAGAAAGAAGGTCTGTCGCCTTTGAAAACAAATTGTAAAGAAGGTTCTGTTAAACAAGTTCGATTTGTTCCTAAACCAGATTGTTATATTATAGAGGTTGTATATGAATCAAAAGTAAAAGAACAGCTTCCTGATAACAATAGGGTTATGTCTATTGATTTGGGCGTAAATAATCTTGCTTCTATTGTTACTAATGTAAGTAAGAAAGCTATTTTGATTGATGGAAGAAAATTGAAATCCATAAATCAGTATTACAACAAAAAGAAGTCAAAAATCCAACAACAGCTAAAAAAGACAAATGGAAAAGAAAATTCGAGGCGGTTAATGTCTCTAACAAGAAAAAGAAACAATAAAGTGAAAGATTATCTTCATAAAGCAAGTAAAGAAATTATCAATATTTGCTTGGAAGATAATATAACAACGTTGATAGTAGGACATAATGATGGATGGAAGCAAAATACCAATCTTGGTAAAAGAAACAATCAGAATTTTGTAAGTATTCCATTTGAAACGTTTATATCAATGTTGAGATATAAATCAGAAAGACAAGGACTAAGGTTTGTTGAAGTAAACGAATCTCATACGTCAAAATGCAGTTCTTTTGATTTAGAACCAGTGGAACATCATGATCCTTACGTTGGTAAAAGAGTAAAAAGAGGACTTTTTAAAACAAAAGATGGAATTTTGCTCAATGCAGATATCAACGGAAGTTACAATATCATGAGAAAAGTAAAAGGGGATGCAGCAATGCCACCCTATACAGGGTTTGGGTATAACCCAGTTAAGAAATTTATTAACTAATAAATACTTAGGATGTCGTGAGATGAATGGTTTTTCGTGAGAAAGGCTTCTTTTGAAGTAACACTGTTCACCGCGTCTTTGAACGTAGCTGTAAGCTCCTTCTTTTAAAGGCTCTGCCGTTACCTTTGATCCCTGTGCGGAGGGAGATCGGCACTTGTAAGCGATATGAGTACGGTTGCCGCACCAACATAGAAAGTATCGCTTACAAGTTTTTCTTTTTAGATTGTTCTTTTATAGGAAAAAAGTTATACTTTTGTATGTGTTGAATTATAAATAGGTGATTAGTATAACTTTGCACCAGTTTATGTTAATCATCAATTTTATTAACGATACCGGTGGTGCACTGGGAATTTAAGCATGTGGAGAGACCTCTTTAGAAATTATTACGGGTTGATGGTTTCAACAATGTCCCTATGAAGCGTGAAAATATACTTTTGGTGCAAAGAAGTGTATAAGCACCCAATTACGTCCATGAGTGTACAAGAATTTCCTATAAATGAATTTTTAATCCTTGCAGAAAAGAACAACTGGGAGGTTTATTCGTTGGAACAGGTGAAAAACTTTGCTTCTGACGTTGTAAAAAGCATTGATCCAATTGAGCAGGAGCATGGAGCTATTGACTTTGTGTCCCTGAATCGTGTTGTTGTGGTTGACGAAAACTTCAACAAATCTGTTGTATATTATAGAGAATCTCAGATTGAGTGGAAGGATGCTGACCAAGAAACAATCGAAAAAGCCGGAGCAACCGGACTTCCTGTAAAAAACAAATTGGGTTTCTATAAAGACACCCCCGAAAACCGCCGAAAGGGAATTGTGGGTATGCCTTACAAGAAAGATACCGAGTATAAAAAGAAAAAATCAGAATCCGATAAAACTGACAAGAAAGAGTAAGCCTTATTGAGCGATGGAAAGAAAACAGAGAGTACATTATTTAAAGGCTTATTTGGGTAGCTTCGGTTATCCATTGCTTGTCGCTATTCCTCTTTCTCCTATTGTGGATTTAATAGAAAAATACATATTCAAAGATTGGGAGTTCTTAAAATTCCTTGTAGTTTTAATTGTAATAGATACACTTGTTAGTTGGGTGTTCCATTTACGACAGAAAGATTTTTCTTCTAAAGGTATTGGAATGATCTTTACTAAACTTTTTGTATATGCTTGCTTGTTGGTTGTAGCGCATGTATTGGGAGGTTATACGATTAACGGAGAATCTACAGAAACATTTACTTGGTTCCGGTCTTTGATATGCACGGCTCTTATCGTCAGGGAATCTGTTTCCATTGTTGAGAATGCAGGAAAGATCAGTCCTAACCTTGTCCCTTCATGGATCAGGAAATATTTAAGGGACTTTGACGAAAATGGATTTTTAAAAATGAAGGACAAGAGCGACAACCGTCCTTCTATTTAGATAGGTAATTTTAAATTTTTGAGATATGCGTTTATATAGATTTATCGATACAGACAAGAAAATTGACGTAGTTGTCGTTACAGATGGTTCTTGTGAACAAAAAAGAGTGTTTATTACAGAATCTCCGAGAGGCGTAGTCCCTGCCGGTTCTGCCAATCCTTCTGCTGATGAAAAAGCAGGAAGTGATGCTTTCCTTGCTTTGGGTTGGAAATGGAATGTGGGGGAAAGTGTTCAACATGAAGAGTTGGTTGCGTTTGCAGAAAACAACGCGCTTACTCTTACAATCGAACCGCAAGGACTGAATGAGGTTGTCGCTGTGAATGCAGAATGGAACGATGAGAATGCTTGTGTGCTGTCTGTTTACACTACTGTTCCGGCAGAAAAGGAAATTGAAATTTATTTCCCCAATTCAGTAAAACTCAATAACTCTATAGGAAGATATGGTGTTATTAGAGGTGATAGAAAAGTGCTTACATCAAAAGTAAATGGTCGCACTCCTATGGAATTTACTTTGGCAGACTTGGGATTGGATGCTAAGGAAGATTTAAACCTTGTCGTAATGGCAGATGCCGGAGTGCAGAAATTTGAAGTTGTGGCTAAAAACAGTAAGTAACTATGCTTAGGCTTTTATTTACAACAAAAGATTTAAGCAAGCAAATGACTGTCATAACAGATGGTGTAGACAGTCAGATGAATGTTTTTGTAACTGAAAATACGGTAGGTGATGTAGACTATTACAAATCTTTAGGGATTGTAATAAAAGCTGGTATTACCTATAATATCGGTAAGTTTATAGAATGGTGTCTTGCTAATGAATTGGGTCTTATCGGCTATCCCGAAGGACTGGAAGAAGAAAAGATCAATTATGTAAACGTTCTTGATAGAACGGAATATACGTTTACATTGCAGACAAAATCTCTTTCTTTCGTTAATACGGGTGAAAGCAAGAATTTTGTTGTTACTTCCAGCAAGCAGGAATATCGGGACGGTGCGCCTTACGGGGAACCCATAGCCGTTGCTATTCAGATTAAAATTTCCGGTACAGGTTTTTCGGGTAATGCGGGAATAAGTCAAATTTCTGCTACAGAGAATCCTACTGACAAGCAAAGAACTGGTACAGCTACAATCATTCAGAATGAGAGTGGAAAAACAGCAACCATTTCTTTAAGTCAAGCTGCATCTGTTATTACTTATGAAAATACGATCACAGCCAATAAGACAACTCTTACTTTTGCTGCAACGGCAGGTGATCAAGTGGTCACAATCACTTCTACCAGACAAAAGAAGCTGAACGGTAAGAACAGTGGTTCTCCAACTACCGTAAATACTACAGGAAAAGTAACCGGTACGGGTTTTTCTTTGAAAACTCAATCGGGAGCAAACTATACCGTTTCTGTTACTGAAAATACAAATGAGACTACCGGAAGAACAGGAACTCTTGTTGTGACACAGGAAGGGTCGGGAGCAAAATCAATTACGATTAATTTAAGCCAGCCAAAGGCAACTGTTGCTTATGTTTATAATTTGTCTTCAAACCCTTCAAGAGTGGAATTTGTTGCTACGGGTGAAACAAAAACTCTTTCTATTTCTTCTACAAAACAAAAGACGGTAAATGGAAAGAATAGTGGTAGTCCTGTGGCTGTGAATTATACTACGACAGTTTCCGGTACAGGTTTTTCGAAAGGAACAACCGAATATTCCGTTGTAGCAGCGGTCAATACTGGTACAGCAAGAGAAGGGTCAGCAGTTGTAAAACAATCGGAAGGAACAAAGCAAATAACAATTACGCTATCACAGGCAGCAGGCACTTCCGCTTAATTTTTTATTGACGTGAGTAGGAAAAGAGACAAAAATAAAAATCAAGGAAAGTCAGACCTGTTAAAGGGTCTGACCAGCCTTTCTTTGGAAGATATTGTAGGATTGCAGAAAACTCTTCCTACTTTGCTTCAATCCAAATTACAACAGATGTCCCGGTCTGACAACTTGGGGGATTTGGTGAAAGCTAATCTTTACATGGGGAACATCAACCAAAGACAGGACGATGTAAAGGCTGTGTTCTTCAACCCGGACGAAGCAAGCGATACGGGAAGGGGTTACAAAGATCCTAACTTTTACGGTTCTATGCCGTTCGAAGTGCTTCGGAGAATGGGGGACATCTTTGTTGTTCGGGCTGTTGTCAATACCCGTGTCGAACAGGTTCAGAACTTTCTCCATTTCAGTACGGATGAACAGAAAGAAGGATACACTATTAGAAGGAAAAGGAATCCTTTTGAGAAGGTAAGTGCAGAACGCTCAAGAGAAGATCAGATTAAAATTAGCTATATCAGAAAGTTTTTGGAAGAAGGCGGTTTTCACGACAAATGGGAATCATTTGATACATTCCAAGACTTTGGGAGAAAAGTTGTGTTTGATAGCCTTACTCTTGATCAGCTTGCATTTGAAATAGTAAGGGATAGATCGTGGAATCTGGCACGTTATCGTGCTGTAGACGCTTCTTTGATACGTTTTCTTGATAGTATCGATCCGAAGTTCCGGGAAGAATTTGAGCAGTATCGGTTCAAAGGCTATTTACCAAAATATTGTATGTGCTGGCAAGGTCAGATCATGCAGCATCCTGTTACGCATGAAAGTGTTATCTTTTACCCTTGGGAGCTGGGTATTGGTATCCGTAACAAATCCACCAACATATATAAAAACGGGTACGGAACATCTGAACTGGAAACACTGTCAAGCGTTATGACATGGATTTTGTGGGGGTTTGAATACAACGGCCTGTATTTTTCTAAAGGGTCTAATCCTAAAGGAATTATTAATGTTAAGAATCCGAACATATCGCAGGCTTCTTTAAGTGAGTTCAGACAGGCATGGCAGCAGACGATGGTGGGGGTTCAAAATTCTCATAGAACGCCTATTATCAATGGGTTAGACCTTCAATGGGTTGATTTATCCAAAAACACTAACCGTGATATGGAGTTTAGTGAGTGGGTAAAATTCCTACTTGTTATGACTTGTGCTGTTTATCGTATTGATCCGTCAGAGCTTGGATTCCAATTCAAAGATCAGACAAATATCTTTGGACAAGCTGGACAAAAGGAACGTTTACAACATTCAAAAGACAAAGGACTAAAACCTATTCTTGTGTTCTTACAAGAGGTGATCAATTATTATCTTGTATCAGAACTGGATGAAGATTTTGAGTTTGTCTTTACAGGTGTAGATGCGGAAGATGAAGGAAGACAGGTTGAGATTGATGCTAAGAAAATTCAAAACGGTATGGTTTGTCTGGAAGATATTTTTGAAAAATACTCTGGACGTAAATTCAACCCAGAAACTGATACCATTTTGAATCAATCCTACCAGCTTCAAAAACAATATCAGATGCAGCAAGCTATGTACGGAGGTGATGCGATGAACGAAGAAGTGGATCGACAGATCGCGTCAGAAGACAAAGAAGATACACAGAAATCGTTTGATTCCAACCCTATCATGAGTGCTGCAATGTCTTACATTGAAAAGAATTGGGGAGAAAAGTAACGTGAATGTAAGATATGTCAAAAATATCAAGGTCGAAAAGATGCCTTTAGTGTCAAATGTACATCATCATGTTGATCCTATGCGTTACCCAAAAGTACAGGAAGGATATGAAGGTATGGCGCAAGTTATCTTTTCGACACAGATAAATAATATGTTGATGGATTTGACGAAGAAAATAGTAGAACAAAAATCTAAGTAAGTATGCTATTCACACCGGAAGAGATACAGCAGTTGTTTTTCATTGTCGATTATCGTATTGCTCGTGTAATTGCCGATGTGCTGGGTAAGGAATATCTTTCCCAAGAAGACATAGATATGCTGAAAAGATTTGGCTTTGATTTAAAGACAGAAGTTCTGAAAATACCACCTTATTGGCAAGCATTCATATTTGGACGGTTAGCAGCCATACTTTCTCCTGCGCAGCTTTCTTCGCTTGATTTTAACGACTTAAAACAATATGTTGAAAAGGAACAATACCCGGCATTGACAACAAGGGAAAAGGCAGAATACAATGCGTCGGCTATGCGTTCTTATTCCTATATAAAGGGAATGGGAAATAAAATAAAGGATTCTCTTTCTTCTACTATATCGGAAGAAGAAATGAAAATAGCTGTTGCGGAACGAGAAATGGAAGTTGAAACAGCTATTAAAGAAGAACTTTCAGAAGGGGTTATAAAAAGGAAATCTGTTCAGTCTATAGTAAGTGCACTTGGACATAGATTGGATGAATGGAATCGTGACTGGGGACGTATAGTCGCCACCGAAATGGAGAACATTTTTCAGATAGGTACGGCTCAAATGATAATGAAAGAACATGGCATCCATGCTAAGGTGTATAAGCAAACAATGCCACAAGCCTGCCGGTATTGCTTAAATGCCTACACTACAAATGGCTATGGCTCTAAGCCCGTTATTTTTGATTTGTCCGAATTGATTGCCAACGGTACTAACATAGGTAAAAAGTCAAAAGACTGGAAGCCTGTTTTAACAAATATTCACCCTTTTTGCAGGTGTATGTTAAGACATGTTCCAGATGGATATGAATGGGATGACAAAACACAGTCATTTGAACCTAAAAAAGTAGATGAAAGTAAGCGGGTTCAGAGAAAATCAAAGGTAAAAATAACTGTAGGTACAAAATATTTCGAAGTGTAATGAAACAAAGAACGATTTTTAATTCCGGTTTTATCAGTATTCTTACTATAGATGGTTCAAAATGGATAAAGGACATCCAAGTAGGAAATGTGATAAAAACCGTTTCCGGTTACAGAAGGGTGACAAAGGTTATCCAGTCTGAACTGTCTTCTGTTCCTCGTATTTTTGATATATGCTACGTTACGGAAGATGAAACTCTTGAAAAGGGATACCGTGAAGATGCTTTACATAGAGTGGTAGATGGCTCTTATGTTTTGTGCCATAATAAAACAAAAAGAGTAGATAAGATAAAACCGGGTGATGTTCTTATACTTAAAAATGGATGTAAAGGTAAAGTAACCAACATTATACAGATACCTATTGCAAATGTTTCGCAATATTTCTATACCTTTGAACTTGATAAACCGGACTTTTATTTTGCAGACAATGTCTGTGTGCCGGATGCGACAATTTGTAAAGACAAAACAAAATAATTTCTGATATGGGTTTAAACTTGAAAGCGTTGCTCGGATTGCAGACGCAAAATGAAAAAATAGCTGAATATAAAAGACTTCTTAAAAAAGGAAAAGAGGTAAGCCAAGAGATAAGCTCCCTTGGTGAAATCTATTCCATTCAGAAGTCGCAGTACGATGAACTGAAAGGAAGTGAAGATGCTGATGCAGTTGCAAAGGCAGAAAGTTGTTTTAATGAGTTTTTAAAGCAACAGTCTAAGGATTTGATGGATGTGTACAAGAGAAGAAATTCTATCCATAAATCCATTGCAAAGTTGGAAAATGATGAAGAATTTGCTGAAATGGCAAAAGACATTCGTCAACTTGAAAGCTGTCGTGAGTTATGGAGACAGGGCTTGATCAAGAAATCTGTTTACTTTGATTTGTTTAAGGCGAAGCAAGGGAAAGTTCAGTTTGCGGACGTGCTTGTTTTTAGAGGAGACAAACTTCTTATTTTGAATCGTGTGGGAGAAAAGGGCGCGGTTTCAAATGATTGGTGTATTCCGGGTGGACATGTTGACCCGGGAGAAACTTTCTTGCAAGCTGCAAAAAGAGAACTGTTTGAGGAAACAGGTATTGATATGTCGGAAGAACTTTTGATGCCGGTCGGTAAATACATTCCAAAGAGAAAAGGTATTGAAATTCACTATTTCATGTGCTTTGTTGATCCTGATGCTCCTGTCAACATTCTTGTGGACGGAGAAGAAGAAACAGGTAGTGAATGGATCAATCCTCACACTGAACTTGACCAATATAATTTTATCTTTGATATGAAAGATAATATCAAACGTATTCTTGGTATTGAGGTACAGGATGAGTTTCAGTTGGTAATGAAATCTTTCAAAGAGGGCAAAATTTCAAAGGATGTATTCACCTCCTATTGTGAAAAGAATCCTGAAAAACTTGAAAAGTCGGCAAACAAAACTTCTTTTACGCATGAAGAAAGAAAGGATTTGGCAAAGAAAGGTGAAGCAATGCCCAATGGCAAATATCCTATTCGCAATCGGCAGGATTTGAAAGATGCTATTCGTTTGTCCGGTAGTTCTTCTATGTCGAAAGAAGAAGTAAAGAAATGGATCAAGAAACGGGCAAAGGAGCTTAATCTGGAAGACGAATTGCCGGAAGACTGGAAAGTAGAAAAAACTATGGATACAGCAGACGTACATGTATTGCAGCGTGAATCTTTGGATGGTGAAACCAAAAATATTGTTCGTACAGAGGATGGTGTAGGCGAAGGTATTGAAAAGGCTATTACTTTCAAGAGAACTATCTATGAAGAAAAAGAAGTCGAAGTGGTAGAAGAGCCGAACAAATACACTTACGGTGAGTTTCATATGAATTTCTCTGATAATGATGGTGGAAAAGGAGATAAGTTTGCTGATTTTTTAGGCATACTTCAAAAGGTAACTTGTCTTGGTAAACCTTTTTCTATTGTTATTAAGACAGAAGAAAATGGGGAACAAGAATGGAAATGGAATGGTAAGTTTCGCATTGAAGGCACTACCAAAACAGAAAACATCCGAAAATCGACAGAAGATGAATTGTCTGTTGAAAATGGAAATACCGAAGAAATCGAAAAGTCCAAAAAGACCGATAAGAGTATTTTCAACACTTATCTCAATTTTCTGGAAGGAACTAAAACACGTCTTAAAAATATTCATTGGGGTGAGGAAGATAATTCCAAGCATGTCTATCTCGATGAACTTTCAGAAGAAGTTTCAGAATTTGAGGATAAGATTGCGGAAGCCGGGCAATCGGGATTCGGACGATTCAAAGACGGGGAAATCCAAGGGGATGAAGTGAAAGAGGATGATCCGGTTGCTATTTGCCAAATGATATTCGACAAAACGATTGAGTTCAGAAAAGAACTTGCTGAAAAGGATGAATACATTGGCGAGGTAAGCTGGATTGATGATTTTCTTGCAACACTCAAACAGTCTAAATATAGATTGCAATTGCATTAAGGAGTTTAGAGGTAGATTATGATAATTATTAATAAAAGTTAAAATATTGGGTTATTGTGATTTATCTCTAATTTTGCAGTATTTTTGAGTGTTATAAATACGTTTATTTCAATTTCAACCAATCAAAATGTTTGATAGTTTTAAATTATATGTAGATTTGGATTTGGAGAAAGCCAAAAGCGCGGTATCAGAGCAACAATCTCCATACGCAAACATGGTATTTTCCGGTGTCGCTTCCGATTCTTCAAAAGATGATGAAGAAGAAGTCTTAGAGCCGTCCGGGTTTATATATGATAGATTTTTGAAATCCGGTTTGTTTAACCTCGATCATTTGCCCACACGTTCACCTATTAACAAAAGTCGTTTTTGGATTGGTGAACCTATTGAAGCCTATGTGAAAGACAATAAGTTTTTTGTAAAAGGTAAATTGTGGGAAAAGTCGCCGGAAGCCCGTGCTTTTTGGGATAAGGCAATTGAAATGCAAGAATCGGGTTCGACAAGAAAACCGGGTATGAGCGTAGAAGGTAAGGCGTTGGAACGGGATAAGAAAAACCCTAAAAGAGTGACAAAAGCTCTTATTACAAACATTGCTCTTACAATGACACCGGTCAACACTAAGACCTATTTGGATATCGAAAAAAGTAAGGGTGGTAATGTGAATGATTTGTTGGAAATACAAAAATCAACTATTCTTTTTGAATATTGTACAGAGAATGGACTTGTCCAGATTGACAATAATTTCAAGGTGAATTTTCAAAAATCACATTCTTTTGATGTTGATGCTTTTTGGGAAATTTATCGTGCAGTTCAAGAAGGTAGGGTTGAAAAAAGTGTTTTAGATACATTCGTAGAAAAAGTTCGACAATAATTTTTATACATAATGTTATGGTAGACGTAAAAGAATTTAAAGACGATCCGTTATACAAGGCACTTGAAAATTCTGGTTTCAGTGCAGAAGATATCGCTACTATGGTGGAGAACGGAGATGTAACTTTTGAAAAATCGAAAAGTGTTGCCGATATGAAAGAATCCGAAAAGAAGGAGGACAAGAATATCGGCAATGACAAAAAGCACATTGACGATTTGAAGAAGGACGAAAAAGAGGATAAAAAAGACAAGAAGGACTTGAAAGAGGACATCAAAGAGAAAGAAGACAAAGTTGAGAAATCTTTCTCTATGGATGATATGAAGGCTTTCGGTGCTTCTTTGGCTGCTAACATCGTTAAGGGCATGACAGAAGTCATGAACGAACGTTTTGGCAATATTGAAAAGTCTTTGGAATCTTTCGGTGCGCAGACACCTTCTTTTAAGGGAGTGCAGACTTCTGCTGTTTTGGAAAAATCCATGAAGCCGGAAGTGGACGAAGATGGTAAGACACTTCTTTCTGTCACAAAACAACGTCCTTTGGTGATGGCAGCTATCAACAAGGCTGTTGAAAACGCCGGTGAAGAACTTGAAAAGTCGATTGGTGATGATGCTCTGATTTTCTTGGCAGACAGTCAGGCTGAAACCATTGGACAGGATTTGGCAAAATTCATGTACGAAAAGTACAACATCAAGTTCCAGAAGTAAGAAGTAATTCGATCGAATAAATATAAAGATTATAGAAAGATGGACTTGTATAACTATAATGATTTAGCTGCTTTTGGCGGTGCTGGTAATGTTGCCGATGTGTTGAAAGCAATGGAAGCCGGTTTACAAACCGGTATGCAGTACGACAATCAGATCAACAATGGTGGTGGTCTGAAAGTTGAATCTTTGGATGCTTACATCAAGGTTTTGGCTAACCGCTTGAACCAGTTGGTTGTTTACAACGAAATGCCGAAACAGAGAATTGAGAATACGGTTCACCAGTACAACCAGTTGTACAAATATGGTGAAGAAATTGGTATTTTCAATCTTGAAGGTGAAACACCGGAAGAAACAGATACTCAATACATCCGTAAGTCAATCATCTCTAAGTTTATGGGCGTTACAGGACAGGTAACTGATCCGGCTATGCTTGCTAAACTTGCCGGTGGTATGAACATGTACACTCGTGAGGTACAGAATAAGACCACTTTGCTTTTGACTTTGATTGACACTCGTTTGACGGATGCTGATTCTACTTGTATCGCAGAACAGTTTGATGGCATCTTCCGTCAGCACATGATGGGTGTAGCTGCTACTGACCGTGGTTCTACGGAAGGTATGAGCACAGAACAGATTTTGGATGCTTACTATGGCTCACAGGCTGTGATTGATGCACAGAATGGTATCTTGACTGATGCTTTGGTTGAAGATGCTGCTGATCGCGTTGTAAACGTTTACAACGGTTATATCGACCGTATCGTTTCTGCACCGGTTGTGTTCAACAACTATGTGAAGAAATTCCATGAATCAAAACGCGTTGTTGTTGGCATGTCTAACAGCGTTGTAGGCGCAACAATGGGACAGTCTGTAAACGACATCATGACGCAGTTCGGTAAGGTTGCTGTTAAAACAGACAAGTTCTTTGACGTTCGCCGTCCGATCAAGGCTTCTGCTACAGCTTCTTCTCCGAAGGCTCCGGGTATTCCTGTTGCTGGTGGAACTAAGTCTGTTGTTGTTGCCGATACAAAAACCAACTTCGTATTACATGCCGGCTCTTATGGCTACTTGGTAACAGCTAAGAACCGTTATGGTGAATCTGCTCCTTTGAAATTGACGGATACTGCTCTGGCAGTTGCAGCTAATCAGTCTGTAGATTTGCAGTGGACAGCTCCAGTTGGAGGTGCTTATGCTCCTACTTGCTACGTTGTTTATCGTACTAAGAAAGTAACTGCTTTGACAGATACGACAGAATACTATCCTATCTTCACTATTCCGGCTTCTATGCTGGCTGCTGGATATGATGGTGCTGCTGCAACAAAAGTACGTGACCGTAACCGTATCATTGCAGGTACGAAGTCTGCTCTGATTTACTATAACGACAGCCAGATCAACGAATACTTGCAGTTTGGTGACACTCGCAAACTTGACTTTGCAATCACCGCTCCGTCTCGCAGATTCGCTATCTTGAACTACGGTACTCCAGTTCTGTATCAGTCGGCTAAGATTTGCCGTATTATCAATATCGGTGATGAAGGTTTGGGTGCATAACTAAGACGTATTTAGTCTCGGAATTTTATAAAGGGAGGGAAAGGTTTTTGAAACACCTTCCTCTCCCTATTTTATTTATCAATAAATCATATTTCGTATGAAAAAGATTGTATCAATAGTATATAAAAACACTACCATTCAGTTTTTGAATGAGCTTGTGGAGTTTGAAAACGGGAAAGCCGAAGTAAAGGACGAAACTTGGGAATACATCAAAAATGGCGGTTTCTCCGGTATTGCTTTGGAAGAAGAAGCTAATACGCTTGAAAAGGAAAAATCTGAATCTGAAAAAGATACTGATGAAGCTCTGAAAGTTCTGAAAGAAGAATACGAGTTTGAAATTGCTCGTTTGAACGGTATTATCAAAGATAAGAACAAGAAAATCGAACAATTGGAGCAGTCTATTGACGTTTGGAAAAAAGAGGTTGAAAGACTGTCTAACGGTGGTCAGCCGAAAGAAACTGTGGAAGAACCGGTTAAAGAAGAAGCCGGCGCAACAGAAGAAGAAATTGCTTCTTTAAAGGAAGATATGTCTAAAATGACTTTTGAGGATTTGAAGGCACTTGCTATTGAAAACGGAATGAGCAAACAGAAAGCCGGAAGATTCAAAGAAGAAAGTCAGAAAGATGAACTGATTGATGCTATAATTGCGTTACCCAAAAAGTAAAAAAGACATTAAGTTATGCCGGGACAACTGATTTTTACAGTAAAGTACAAGAAAAATACGGGTTCTGTCATTTCCGTTGCGGAGATGTGGAACAATTACCTGTACGGTATCGCTATACAAGCCGGTACGGGGACTTCTTTTTCTGATGAATCACTTAGAACTTATTTGAGTGCTGCACAGAGAGAGATCGAGAATTATTTTAATCTCAAATTTGTAAAGCAATTAGTTGAATCGGAAACACATTCTTATTACAGAACAGATTATTTCCAACAATTTCCTATCATTCAAACTAACTGCCCGGTAAGAGTTCCACTTGCACTTACAGGTATGCTTAATAAGATGGAGCAGATTATTTACCCGCAAGGTTGGCTTAGTTGTGAGAAAGATATGGACGGGATAGGAAAACGAAGAATGAGTGTTGTTCCTACCGGTGCAAATTCGGTCAATGCGAACGCAGATGTTATCCTTACCGGAATGACAACTCAGATAGGCTTCCAGCGGTTTACAAACATACCAGATTATTGGGATATTCAATATATAACCGGTTTTGATTTGGATAAAATGCCTGCCGATTTGATTAATCTTGTTGGTAAACTTGCTTCGTTCGGCCCGCTTAATATTGCCGGAGATATGATATTCAGTTTACCCGGTATAGCTTCTATGCACTTGGAAATAGATGGATTAAGACAATCTATCAACTCTACCGCTTCTGCTGAAAATGCAGGTTACGGGGCACGCTTGAAACAGTATCAAAAAGAAATAGAGGAAACTGTAGGGCGGATAAAACTCGTGTACGATGAATTTAGGTTTTTAGTATTATAAGGAGGGTAATTTGTTTATTTTGTTTTTATTGAAATTTCAAATAGTAAAATTGATTGATGAGATTGGTTGAAAAACATATTGTTAAAGATAACCGATTTGAAGATATTTGCCTCAAATCAGGATTGCTATATAATTATGTCCTGTATAATGTGCGTCAAGGTATCTTCAATAAAGAATATCTGAAAGAATATGATCTTTCTACTAAACTTTGCAAAGAAAATCAATTTGATTTTAGAAATTTGCCATCATCTATTTCTCAGCAAGTAGTTGGACAAGTATTCAAGTCTATCAATTCTTGGATAAAGTTGAAAAAGGATTTTGGAAAGAATCCAGCTAAACACAACAATCGTAAGCCTCACCTTCCTTCTTACAAGAAAGGAAAGAAACAGAATATGGTAGTCTTTACAACTTCTGCTTGTAGAATCAAAGATGGATATATTTACTTCGTTAAAAATATCATTCAACCAATTAAAACTAAAATAGGAAACAATAAACTATGTCAAGTTAGAATTATACCACAAGCTACTTGTTATGTAGTTGAAGTGATTTACGAAAAGAAAGAACAGGATTTGAATTTAAACAAAGATAATGTTCTTTCGATTGATTTGGGATTGAATAATTTATGTTCATGTATTAACAATGCAGGAAAACAACCTTTCATTGTAAACGGACATATTATCAAATCTTTTAATCAGTGGTACAATAAGAGAAAAGCTAAATTAATGTCTTTTGCAGGAGACAAAGGGACTTCAAAAAGACTTAGACAACTTAACAATTATAGGAATTTTTGGATAGAAGATCATATCCATAAGGTTAGTAGATTTATTATAAACTATTGTATTGACAATAATATCGGTAGTCTTGTAGTAGGACTGAATAAAGGATGGAAACAGAAAATTAATCTTGGAAAGAAAACAAACCAGAAATTTGTTGAGATTCCTTTTTCAAGGCTTATAGATAAAATTTCCTATAAATGCAAATTAGTTGGAATTAGTTTTTATCTTAGTGAAGAATCATACACATCAAAGGTTGATCATTTAGCTTTTGAAGAATTAGGAAAACATGACGCTTACTTAGGCAAAAGAAAGAAACGTGGGTTGTTCCAAAGTTCTGTAAATAAATTGATTAACGCAGATATCAATGGAGCTATTGGAATAGGTAGAAAAGTATTCAGTGATTCTTATGTAAGTAGGATAATTGATAGTGGGTTAGCGTTTACCCCGGTCAAAGTAAACATTGCATAGTGTGGAAATTTGATAAATGAAATTTAAAATTTTAGTAACGTGGCAAAGAGTATTTTACAAACACCGGTTCCGCCTTTGAGTAATGCAAGTCCTGAATTTATACGTTCAGAGTTTGATTCTGCCGTTTATTTGAAAGGGTATGAGGTGATATTGGAAAAGGCGTTAAGATGTCCTTGTAATGCACCGGATGCGCCTTTAGTGGATTGCCAGAATTGTTTTGGTACAGGTTATTTTTATATCAATCCTACAAACACTCATGCTCTTATAACCGGCATAAACGGGGATAATAGTTACAAACGTTGGTCAGAAGAACTGATAGGAACAATTAACGTAACGGTAACAGACGTTGATAAACCCAATTTAGGATATTTTGACCGGATCACAATTTTAAAAGAGTTCTCTTACTTTAGTGAAAATTTGTCTGTAAGAACGGATGGGGAGAACTTTTTTGTGTTTACGACTTACAAACCATTGAGCATTTATAGCATACATGTGTTTGAATCGTCTACAGAGCCTTTGAGACAGCTTTCTCCGGCAGATTATAAGATAAGTGATACAAACCCTTATTGCGTAATTTTGACGGCTGATATGTCTTTAAATCCGGTTGTAAGCATTTATTACCAGCATCAATTGGAATTTCATGTATTGGACTTTCCTCATGAAGTTCGGGCTTCTTGGAAGAAAAACAAGGAAACGGGACAGTTGGAAAGAACAAGACTTCCTATTCAAGCAGTGGCAAGAAGGACACATTTGATTGTGTCTGAAAAACCTAATTTTGATGGATCGGGAGTTATTTTGAATGATAATATTCAAATGAAAATTAGTGAGTAATGGTAGTACCTATCAACATAGATTTAAGTGATCTGGTGGAAGAATTTGATCTTTCACAGGATCAATCTACGTTTTTAGGTGCTTCTATTATAGATGCTGTTATAACTGAATATCAGCTTAGGTGGGAAAATCTAATAAACCGGGAACTTCGTATTACAAGAAATGAGTATAAAAGGGGAGTTTTCATTGAAAGAGAATCCCCTTTGTCAGTTACGTTCGGGTTGACAAACAGGGCTTCTTCTATTCCTTTGATGATAGAAGAAGGACAGCCGCCTTTTGACGAAAAGGAAGGTTTTAGAAATTCCCCAAAAAGAAAGATTGCACAGGATGGAGGTTGGTATATAGATATTCCCTTTAGACATGCAACGCCGGAAGCTGTAGCGGATTCGGGATTGTTTGCTTCTATAATGCCGCAACAAATTTACAACGCAGTTCAGAAGACAGGAAGATTAGGAAGTGGTAATTTACCAGAAAGTTTTTCTGAAAAAGGGCAGAGACAAGCAATAAATAGGCTGGGTGTAAACAAACCGGCTTATATGCATAAAGCATCTATTTATGAAGGGCTGACTAAAGTAAATATTGCTTCTACTGAAAAAGAAAAGAGAAGCGGTTACTTTACATGGAGAAGGGTGAGTGAAAACTCTGATCCTAATAGTTGGTGGAATGGCGGTATTGTTCCATATAAACTTATGGACAAAGCTCTTGAACAAGCGAAGATAGATGTTGTTGCAGACAAAGTGATTGATCAATTTTTAAATGCAATGTAACGATGCTACAGATAGTCAAAATAAAAAAGATAGTGGAAGCCTGTTTGGAATATGTACAAACGGACTTCGAAAGTAAAACGAATGAAAAGGATTCTTTCTTGTACAAAGTGTTGGGAGATACACAGGACGGCTCTTTCAACTACTATGAACAGGCAAAAAATATCTTTCTAAGAAAGGAAACAAATCCGAACAACATAAAGGTAGCTTTGGAATATCCGAAAGATAAAACAGGGCTGCCGGCATACATTATTCGTGAACCCGGGAAAACAGGTGGCATTGCCAATTCCATAGGTAAAATAGAATCTTTTATGGGTGGCGTTCCTATGTACAGGGACACAAGACAGTACGGATTGGAAATCATGTGCTTTTCTGTAAACATGAATGAATCAATCCTGATGTCAGAGATTCTGTACGCATTACTACTTGGCTCTTGGGATACTTTGGCTTCACAGTTCCTTAAAATAGAATTTACCATGAAGGAGCTTATGATGCAAAACAATCTGATGCCGACACCTATTTTCATTCGTTCTATCGGACTTGATTTATCGTCAGAAGAAATAGTACCGGGATTGGTGGATACGTCTTTACTCGGAAAGATCATCTTTGGGAAAGTGAATCAAGTGGATAGCATTGCTCTTGGTGACCCGACTTCTATTGACGGACTTCCAGGTGTAGAATCAGAAATTGTGGGGTTCAGATAGTTCGTTGATTGAAAAATGATTACCTTTGAGGTAGTTTGATTTATGTGTAAGAATTAATTAATACATTTAATTATTAGATTTTTGTCGTAATTACTTAAAATAATTGTTTTGAAGTTTTTTGCAAATTAATTGATTTAATTTTTGAATGTGTTTTTAAATAAAATCAAATAATAATTCGATAACAAATTGAAAATCAATAAATTATGGCTACATCGTATATTTTTGGTAATAAACAAATAACCTTACCGGGTGCGTATAGTCGGATCGTATCTGGAGAAACAAGCCCAGCCAGAACATTAGATTATTCAAAGGTTTTGGTCATAGATAGTGGCGTTTATGGTGCAAATTGGGGTGGTGGTTCTGGTATAGATGGAGAAAACTTTCAAGGATTGGATTCTGTCTATACGTTTGACACCCTTGCAGAGTTCCGTTCTTTTGTAAAGGGAGGCATGTTCTGGAAGATTGCAGAAGGCCTTTTTACACCGGATTATACAAACCCGGCTTCTACAGGTATCTCTCAACTTTTGTATGTAAGGGCAGCTAAGACTACTTCTGCAACTATTACTTTTGCTACTACAGCAGGTGGCACGTTTGAAGTAAAGACACTGGATGAAGGTTTGGGAGCAAATGGCAAACTTTCCGAAGCTGGTAATTTGATTACCGGTTATGGTGTATCCATTGTGAAAGGCGTAGACGATCCGGCAAAATGGATCATGAAATTCTATGTCGGTTCTTTTACAGGATACGCAGAAGATGATTACCCTATTGGAGAAACGCCGGAAGATCAAGCAGCACCTACATTGGTATTGCAGTCACCGGAATTTGACAATATTGGAACTTTGCTTGAATGGGCTAAATCCGATTCCAATTTTGCTAACCTGTTTGTATTGACAGAAAACGCGGAAGTACAAGGAGAAGGAACGGTATCTGAGAGTGACGTTACTACTGCACTGGCTGGGAAATCCTATTTCTTGGCAAAGGGCGGTACTGAAACTTACAATACTGACAACATGGCGAAAGTTATGGAAGCAATTACAGGTTTGGACTATAGCTTTGCTCTTATGGATCAGTTCGGTACAAATGCTGATTCCGCATTGCAGAAACAGTACATTGCTCATATGAATAGTCAAGCTAAGTACACCCACTTCTTGTTTGTGGGAGGTTATGACGATGCCGCCAATTTCTCTAAATCACTTGATTTGGCGAAAGGGTTCAACAGTGAGTTGGTTCAGTTGGTACATGGTGGTGCAGGTATGACTTCCGGTATTACAGGTATCAAAACACGCTGGTGGGGAGTAATGTATAACTTGTGTTGTATTTTGGGTAGAACGGCAGGAAAACCGCCTTATATTCCGGTTACAAACAAGACAATCGGTATTGACAAACTGAAGCACACTTTGAACGATACGGAAAAGACAAAGGCTTTGAATGCCGGTATGCTTGTGACGGTTTACAATGACTATACGAACAACTTTGTTGTATTACAAGGCGTAAATACTTTACAGGACAACAAAGTGCTCTTCAATTCCAACGGTCAGAGCCACAGTATTCAGTTTATGCGTATCGTTGCCCAAATCAACAAGGAATTGGTTGTAAACGCTTCTATTGACTTGTTGGGACAGGAAAACGGTGTAAACGTCAATACATTGTCTGCCGGTGCGGTGAAAGACTGGACGGTTGCTTATTTGCAATCGAGAGTGGCAAATGAGGCACAGGATAACCTATTACTTTCATTCAAAGACGTTCTTGTTACAAGACAGGAAGATGCTTGGTTTGTAACCTACAAGATCGTTGTTAACAATGAAATCAACAAGTTGTTCTTCACAGGCTTCTTAATTCGTGGATAATAATTCTAAAACATAGATATTATGCAGACATTCAGTGCACCTATGGCATATATCAAGATCGGCAACGAAACAGCCGGTTTTGTTAGAAATATAACTGTACAGGAACAAATTAACCGTGTGGATGTACAGGGATTGGGTAGTTTGCCTATTCAGGAAATCCCGCCGGTTTCTTACAGATGTTCGGCAACGGTAGATCAGTTCTTCTTGTCTTTCAAAGCTCCGGTGGTGGAAGCGATGATTCACCGTCTGGGGACTTTGCAGGAAGTTTTGGATACCCTTACATTTGCAGAGCAAGGATTCTCTATCATGATCTATAAGAAATTGGTACAGAACTTTGATGATGCCCGTAAGATGGTGACGCAGGTTGATCCGACAGGGCAGACGGTTGCTCTTTTAACTCCGTGTTTCATTGAAAATCAGAATTGGCAGTTGCAAGAGCAATCAGTTGCTTCCTATAATGTCAATATTAGGTATCTTAACCCCGTCGTAACTGCCGAATATTGAGGCAATTAGATTTTATTAACGTCATTTTTAAAGGTAAGAATTGAAGATGTTATATCTAAAGTTCTTACCTTTGTTGTGTATAACAATAAATGCCCATACAAAGATTGCAGTCAATGTATGGGCAGATTTCGATAAATTGAACTTAAATTGGTTTTGGTTATGAAAGCTAATTTTGACAAAGGTACAAAAATTTGCTCTAAGTGCAAGAGAGAACTCCCTATTGAGAATTTTCAAAAGAACAGCTATTCTTCTGATGGATTTACTTGTAGATGTAAAGAATGTCTTTCTCATAAAAATATGACAGATGAGGAAAAGGAAAGAAGAAAGCAAATCCATAAAAAATATCGTTTGTCTGAAAAAGGAGAAGAAAGTAGGAAAAGACAGAATGAGCGAAAGAGAAATGATCCTGAATATAAAGAGAAAAATAGGCAAAAATCACACGAGTATTATCATAAAAACTTGGCACATCCAAAGAAATTAAAAGAAATTGAAATAGACGAAAATGGAAATGAAGTTTTTGAATGTACTACTTGTAGAAGAAAACTTCCTATAGAGATGTTCCCAAAAGACAATACCAATAGACTTGGTATTCATTTTTCATGTAAAGATTGCTATAACGCTTATCGTAGAGAAAAATCGCATACAGAAGAATATAGAGAGAAAAACAGAAAAAAGATGGCAAAATTTAGAAATTCAGAAAAAGGGAAAGAATATTTTTCTGAATACAGAAAATCGGAATCATTTAAACAATCTTCAAAAAAATATAGAGAATCTGAACATGGAAAGGAAACAAAAAGACAATATAGAAAGAGGCTTTGGAATGAAAGTCCTGAATATAAATTAGAGACTGCTTTAAGAAATAGAGTTAGATTAGCGATAAAAAATGGCTCTAAAGCTGCTTCTACTATAGAACTTGTTGGATGCTCTGTCCAAGATTTAAAAAAACACATTGAATCACAATTTTGTGAAGGTATGAGCTGGGATAATTATAATCATAAAACTTGGCACATTGATCATATAGTTCCTTGTTCTGCTTTTGATTTAACGAACCCAATCCACCAAAGAGTTTGCTTTAATTGGATGAATTTACAGCCTTTGTGGAGTAAGTTAAATATAAAGAAAAAAGATAGATTAACAGAAGGGTCGCAGGAATTAGTAGATTTTATAAGAGACGAATTAGGGATTAAAGAAGAAATCGTTTTAAAGGATGTTGAAAAGAATAGATAATCTTTTCAGAAAGCAGGACAAAAGTTCTGCTTTCTCTGCTTTATTACTATCTTTGCATATATCAACAAATTAATCATAAAACAAAGTATGAGTACGAAAGAAATTACAGTAAAAGGAAGAAAGTACGAAATTCAATTTCCTAATGTAGGGCAGTATTACCAGATCGAAGTAAACAAGCAGAGATTGGGAAAAGGAAGTTATAACTCGTTGATTGGCAATCCTACCATTACGGCACAGCGTGCTTTGGACATGATTGATGTTGAAGCAACATTATCCGTTCTTTGCCCGCAGTTGGTGGCGGATTTGAAGGTAAAAAGTTTCTCGGAACTTGGACTGAAAGATTTTAAGGAAATCAGCGATATTTATATGAACGAGGTGTTTCCTTTCTTGAAAGAGGCTGAAAAAATACTTTCTTCTGTGGACTGATGAACCGGGAAGAATATAGGAATTTCGTCATAAAATGGGATAACACTTTTCCTATTGACAGGTGGTTTAGGAACAGGCACAATATCCCTTTCCTTTCGGAAGATCATAAGAAGTGTGATTTTTTTGCTGAACTTATGGAGTTCGAAGAAGAAAAGGCATTTTATGAACTTAGTCAAGAAAAGAAAGAAAAAGAGGAAAGAGCACAAGAATATATTCCCAATATCGGAGATTGGTTAAAAGCACCGGAAGGGGAAATTTCGGAACAAGATACCGCCTTCTATGAAGATCAGATGTTTAAAATGATCGAGATGGAACAGAAGGCAAAAGAAAATAAAGAGAAAGATGGCTGATAACGAAAAAAGACTTAGGGTGTCGGTGGATGTCTCTCAACTTAGGTCGGTCGGGAGAGATGTCGAGAATATGCAGCGAAGAATAGTCGAGAACAACAACGACATTATTCGCCAGCAGAACGATGCTCTTAACCAACTTAGGGAACAATTGAACCTTTTGGGACAGCAAAATTCCGAAAAGGGCAGACAGACTACAACACCCACACGTCCAGTTGTCCAGCCTACACCGCAACCAGAAGGAGAAGATCAAGAAACTGCAACACCTACACGAAGGAGAAGAAAAAAGCAACCGGAAGCGGACATTTCGGGAGAAAGAGGTGAATCCTATCAAGATAGAGGAACAAGAGCTATCGACTTGTCGGCTTTGCTTGGTGTAAATCAAGAAGGCTTTCGTGATATTGTGGAAGCCATTTCTTCCGGTAATAGTGATTTGTCTGATATAACAAAGCAAATTCTCCAAAACGTACAAGCAGGAGCACGTGCTTTAGAGGGAATACAAGAAGGTGTCTTTTCTATTGATGAAACTTTGTACAATCAAAGAGGTACTTCTGCGGGTGGATCGGGAATACAGCCTATTCCAGTGCCCACACTATCACCAGTGCCCACACTATCACCAGTGCCAGCAAGAGAAGAAACACCTATTACAAGAGAAAGAAGGGAAAATGTACAAAGAGGAAGTGACAGAAGTACAGCTACTAACATTGCCACAAGAGTGATTTCCGGTGTTGGAGCTACATTTCAAAGTCCTGCTGCTATGGGCGGAGGCCTTATATCTTCTTTGGGCGGGATTGTGGGTGAAGGTCTTTCTTTGATTCCTGGTGTGGGGGGGATTTTGGGTGGTGTAACTACTGCGGTCGCTAATGTCATGGCGGGAATTTTCACTACATCTGTTGAAAAGGCTATGGAAGCGCAAAAGAGAACCATACCTTATGCGCAGACAATGGGCGTTTCCGCAGGACAAGCCATGCGCACAGCCTTTGGAGAAGGTAGTTATGCTGCTGGTGCTCTTGGAATGAATGTAGGAGAGTATATTCAAAGACGTGCTGCGCTTATCCGTGCCGCCGGAGGAAAAGAGGGAACAGTTGCGCCCGTACCGGAAACACAAAGTTTGATGGCTGTACAGCGTTTATATGGACTTAGTGATCGTACTGTAATGGGAATGCAAGGGGCGATGCGTTTTGCCCGTACAGAGGAAGGACAAACAGCTTCTTCATCTGCTATTATCCGTTCATTTGAGCAGACAATGAAACAGCTTCAAATTCCTCTTAGTGAGATTGCCTCTACAATGGATGAAAGTATGACTACCTTTATTCGTTCTGCTGACGATATTCTTTCCCGTACAGGTGAAATAGATGCAGCAAGCATAGCTTCTATCATGCGTGCTGTTCGTTTGCAGACTGGAATGGAAGGTAGACAATTGGAGCGCGTACAGCAGGCTTTCATGGGACAAGGGATTTCACAAGATGATGTAACTCAAACTCTTTTGTTCCGTGCTGCTCAACAGGCTACAGGGGCGATGAATCCTTCCGAGGTTCTTGCTGCTATGGACGATTTATCAAGAGGCGAAGGGGATAAAAATATAATGAAGCGGTTTCTTGAATCATTAAAGGAGATATCGGGAGGAAGTCTTGAAATGCTTCGTCACTTGATGCGAGGTGCTTTCACAAATCTTTCTTATACGGACATCAACAAGATAACAGAGCGCAGGGATATTGATTTTGGAGAGTTCTTTGAGAGAATGGAAGAATCCAGGCAGGCACTTAGGGGACAGAATGATCCGGTAAACAGATATGAGCCTACTGCGGCCGAAAGAACTGTTACGTCTGGCGAAAAGATGATGTCTACTTATGAAAACAGAATGATTGGAATTGGTGAAGCAAATATAGACAGATTGGGTAAGATATTGAATGCCTTGAACGCCATGTACACGGCTACAGCTAATTTCCCTACAGCGTTGGAAAAATTTATATCAGAAAATAAAGAAAAAATTAAGGATGGTGGCATGGATTTATTATCATCCGCACCATATGGAATTGGCATGATTCCAGCAGCATTATATAAGATAGGGTTAAAAGAATTGGTTAAATCTTTAGCTTCGGAGGACAACAAATAATGGCAGAAAAAGATAACAATAAAACAAGCATACCGCCAATATACCCACTTCCGGCGTATAGGTATTCTACTATACAGGATTTTATTGATATATGGCAAAAGGCTATCCCTACTGGGAAGAAAAAATATACCCCGTCTGATTTATTGAAAGTAAAGAACGAAAAAGGGGTTTCCAATCTTGATATTATTTGGGGGACTTATGACAAAGAGGAACAAGTCAAATACAAAAGCGATTATGATTCCGGTACATTGCCTTATGTAAAGCAAGGGACAACTTTGTTCTGCCCAAAAGATGATACGCCATTGTCCCTTACAAAAGCTGCAAAAGAAGGACAATTTGTATCACAAGGAAGTTTCAAGGCTTATTGGGGAGAAAACTATGAAAGCCTGATAAGTGATGAAGAATATTTGCCCGATACAAGTGTAACTTCCTCACTCAAAGGGACAGGAATAAATGCTAAGATAATCTCTATGAATGTAAGGGTATGGGTATATATTAAGGCTTTGGATAAGGTTATGGACTTATCCCCTTACGTTTTGCAGGTAGTAACGACAAAATCAAAACAGACGGGAGAATTTACCGTTTTGCTATCTCCTTTCTATGCCAATGAAAGTTCTTTTGCTTTTGGAGAATCTATTGTAGAACAGTTTAATCTTGTTTCCAATGAGGGAGCACAAGTCAAGTCTTTTCAAGAAAAGTTTATCCAGAATAATGATATAGTCTTTATCCGGTTCGAACGTTTGAAAAAGGAAAAATTAACGGGAGATTTAGATTTAGGAAAGCAGGTTAACTTGGAAATTCCTGTTTCTAAAATAGCCAAAAATAATATTTGGGATATGATAGGATTTGTAGATACCTGTACATCTTCTTTTGAAGCACAAGGAAACATAAAATCTATCACGATAGAAGGAAGAGACATAAGCAAACTCTTTATGGAGGACGGGTGCTATTTCATTCCTTTATTGAACGCTACTGATACGTTTTCCCATTGGTATGAGATGAGCGAGGATAGTATTTGGTTTAAAAGGAATGTTCTTACAGGAGCTTTTTCAAATCTTTTGTGGTCATACGCAGAAAAGCCTATACGGGAGTGTCTATGGTTTATTGTAAACGTCATGTCAACAATAGGAATAGCCAAAAATAGTGTATTTGATTCCTGGCAAGACAAAAGAACAGAAGGGTATGATATTGGAGCAAAGGAAAAACGTCCTGTTAATGGCGTTTGGCAGATAGTGAAAGTATTTGTAGAGGATATTCTTGAAAAAAGAGTTCTTATCGATTCTTCTATTGCCAATCCGAACGGCACGTTATTGGAGTATATGACAAGGGTATGTCAGTTTCCTTTGGTGGAATTTTACTTTGACACCTATATTAATACGATAGATATAGTTGTAAGACAGCCTCCATTCAATAAGGATGCTATTTTGGGAGCTTATAAGAACGGGCAGTATGTGACGATTACTTCTGGCAATTTACAAGGATATGATTTGTCTTATGATACAAGAAGTTATTCTTGGTATCAGTTAAGAGTGATGGATAATCATGCTGGACAAAGGAACACAACAAGTCTTGCTTTTGTTCCTATTGTATATTTGAACGATTACGCAGAAGTGTTTGGTAACAAGAAGATGTCTTTCACCGACCAATATTTGAATTACAATGAGGTAGAAGGGATAAATAAGACACGGACGCTTTCTAATTTTCAGGCGGCAGCATTAAACGATCTTATATACATTATAGAATCAACAGCTTATCTTCCTTTCACGAGAACAGGTACTATTACGATAAATGGGGATAGAAGAATAAAGGTTGGTACATTTATTTACTTTGAACCGACAAATGAATTTTTTTATGTATCCTCTGTTGTCAATAATGTTTCTTTCTTGGATGGGAATTTGCAAAGACAGACTATTATGCAAGTGGAAAGAGGTATGTACGTTCCTATTCTTTCCAATTCTTTCTCTTCTGTAAAGAATAGACAGGATAACGCAGGGGAAGAAAGTAAGGATGTGAAACCGGATTATTTCAAATTGGTTGATTTGACTGAAATGAAAAATGCAGTCAAAGTAGCTCAAAAAGATCAGATCGCTACGCTTGTTTCTCCAAAGGTGGAGAGGGATCAATTTGAATATTTTCTTAATCGTAAGATGTTTAGTTGAGTATGGCAGGTGGAAAAGTAAGAAAATTGAATGCGTCCCCCGAAGCAATTTCATTCGGGTTCATTGTTGTTCCCAATGGAGTGGACAGGGATTTGTATGTGGAAACTTGTTTAAGAAGAGGTCGTGTTTCTGTCATGGGAAATGGGGGAGCTTTCTTTCGGGATATTTATATAACAAATGAAGTTTTGGCTAATATTGAGTTCCCGGAGAAAGAAAATGAACAAGGGTCGGCTGTAGTGATAGCGAGCAACCCGTATGACGGTGTTCCTATTGTGATAGGGAGCTATCCGAGAAATGATCAGTCTCCTATGTGGAAAGAGAATACATTCCAGTTCAGAAAGACAGTAGGGAATGTGACTGCATCCTTATCGGTTGATCCGGCTAACAATGCAGTAATTGTTTCAATTAATTCTCCCGAAAAAGCATCCGTAAAGGTTCTTGCTACAGGATCAGAAGAATCGGAGGTAATTGTTGAATCCACTGGAAGCGTGAATGTGACCGGAGGAACAAATGTTTCCGTAAAGGGATACACACAGATAGAGGCAAAGGTTGTGAATCCAGAAAAACCGGAAGAAGAGGAAAGAAAAATCTCTATGGATTTGGAAAAGGTTTATTTTCATTGGAAAACGGAGGAAATGGAACAATCTTTACAGGTGAACAATAACGGTGTATCGGTAAAGATTGGTGAAGAAGTTCAAAGCACGATAACGAAAGAACAGTTGGATTTGAAAACGGGAGCATCCACATTGAAAATGAATAATGATATTATCGAGTTCAATGGAGGCGGACTAAAGGGTCTTGTGGAACTCGATAACCTTACAAGTAAATTGAACACTTTTGTTCAGTCTTTCAATTCTTTTGTAAGCACTTATAATACACATTCTCATCCCGTATCAACGGCAGGATCGGCAACAGCACAGACAGGTTCAACTACAGGTATTGTCGGGAGTGCACAAACGGCACAATCATTCAATGCTTCTGATTATGAGAATGAAAAGATAACACAAGGATAGGAGAATGTGGGAAAAGTTTGTACTTTTGGGAAACAATTAAATTTTTACAGCCGTGGCAGTTTTGGATTCAGTGGTAAAAACAGCGAAATCGACACTTAAAAATTTGGGTCGCTCCATGATGGCGGCGCAATTCCCAAATGATTTTGAAGTGTATATGTGTTCTTTGGAGTTGGCAGATTCTAAAGGGAACACAATTGATGTCTTTACTTTCCCTATCAGCCCGGAGAGTATAGATAAGAGTGAACCGAAAAGAACTACGGTAGTCAATACGGCAGGAGGCATAACGGTACTCACTTCTCCTGTTTTCATGCCGCAGACGATCACGATAAAGGGGAATTTTGGAAGGACATTCAAGATTCTTTTAAGCGGTTCTGATAGCGTTTCGTTGACAGGTGCAGCTTTTAGTATCTCGGCAGGAAAGCGTTATCTCTATCAATTACAGGGAAAATCTACAAGTTCTCTCACTATGCCTTCCTTTGATGCCGGTATTAAAACGGGATATGGTTGTATCAAGATATTACAATCTATCATAGATAAAAGCAATGGAGTGGACGAGAACGGGTTTCCCATGAAACTTTTCTTCTATAACATGGCACTTGGAGAAAGCTATCTTGTTACGATTCCACCACGTGGCGTTAATTTCAGTCAGAGCATATCAAAGAATATGATATGGGAATACAATCTTGAAATGACTGTTATAGCTCCTTTAGAAGCGGTTTCGGGAACAAGTGGTAGTAAAGGTTCGCTTTTGGAAATGTGCGCCTCTAATGTAATACAAAAGGGTATAAATGAATTTGCAAGTTCAATCTCTAAAGGTTTGTTGGGCAATGAATGAAGCATTTGAAAAATTTTACAACGTAACAGGATATGATATAAAGTCATATTTCCAGAAGTTCGTTGATTTCTGTACCAACGACTATCCTCTTATTGTGGACTATTATAGTAATGGTGGAGAGATGGACAAGGATTCTTTTTTGCGCCTTGTGGAACTTGTGAGAGAATCGGAAACGATTGAGCCTTTGTTCATCTTACATGAAAATACTTTGGATGACATTTCCATGTGGGAAATTTTGGACAACTTTACGGAGACACAGACAAAACTTTCCACTATTAAAAGTTCTGCAAGGTGGCTTAGAAGTTCTTCTTTAGACAGGAACAATACTTTGCAGATGGAAAAGACACTTCGGACAGGTGAGCGTTTTGAAGATGTGGCACGTCAGCTTAATAGTTCTAATCCAGAAGATGATTGGATGAACATTACAATACCGCAGTATATAGAAGAAACTGATTATTCGTTCTCTGATGGAGGGAACAAGTTCTATATCAATCTAAAGAACGCTGGGAATAATTATCTTGATACTGTTGTAGATGTACTTGTGGGAGATAATATTCTGGGACGTGATATAGATGTGAATTTTGTTTTTGAGAATGACGATTTGAAGATAGTGATAGGCGATGATGCGATTCGACAGGCTTTGGATACTATTCTTTCTTCTCAAAAAGGTGCTATACCAGAGTTTAAGGATTATGGAATTGCAAATGAGTTCATAGGAACAACGGTGAACGCAATCCAGTACCCTTCTATTTTTAAGGATGTAATGAATATGTTCCAAAGGGATTCAAGATGGGACTCTGTGGAGTTGATAGATGTAAAAAGAGAGGAAGATGCCGTGTTCCTTTCTTTGCAATGTAAAACGGTAACAAAGAAAGATTATTTAGTAAATGTTCCTATATAATTGATATTCAGATGATTACAAAAACAAGTGCAACAATAACCAATCTAAAGAATCTTTTTATAGAGATGTTTTTAGATAAGACAGCTAAGGTAAGTAATGTAGCTGACGGTTCGGTTGTGAATGCTACGGCATTCGGTGTAGCGAAAGTTGCTCAAAAGGCAATGAAGGATATTGCCATAAAGGAAGCGCAGATATTTCCAGATACAGCTACAGGCGTTTATCTGGATAAGGCTGCTGCTTTGTATGGCGTTAGCCCGCGTAAAGGTGCTTTGGGTTCTTCGACATATATAAGGGTATCTGCTGATCCAGGTACAGTATATGATACGTCTGTTACTTTTGTAAATAAAAATGGTATTCGTTTCCAAGTTGACGAAGCATTGACTGTAGGGGAAAGTGGTTACGGATATGTAAAGGTAAGAAGTATCAACGCAGGTTATTCCACAAACGTACCGCCTAATAGCATTACTAATGTTTCTCCGCAGCCACAAGGTCATATCGAATGTACGAATGAATATTATGCTATTGGAGGACGTGATAGTGAGGATGATGAAACGTTTAGAATCCGTATTAAGAACAATCTGAATATCCTTAGCAAGAATACAATAGAATACTGGACACAGACACTTAGCAACATAGACGATCGTGTCTTAAAAGTAATGAGTGCCGGTCTAGACGAAAAGGGCATATATAATCTCTATGTTGTTTCGCAGAACGGTATTTTCTTTACCGAAGAAGAACTTGATACACTTCTTGAAAGCGCACAAGGTTATTTTGGTATTTCAGAACTGAATATTGAAGGGAAAGTAGTTGGTATTGGTATCAAGAATATTGATTGGTTCTATGTGGGTTCAGAAAGGGGGTTGGATTTCCGTGTTCAGCTTCAACCGGATTACGATGTGTCTACTGTGCGTCAGAACATACAAGTGAACCTTACTAAATATCTTGATTTTCGTTTTTGGACACCTGGAAAAATCGTAGAATGGGACGATTTGCTGGATATTGTAAAAAAGACCGATGGCGTAAAATATGTGCCGGACGAGTATTTCTTTCCGTATTACGATCAGCAAGTCCCGGCAAATCAGCTTCCGCGTATAAGGGGGTTTGTGATGCGCGACCAGGACGGAAATATTTTGTACGATTCTGATAGCAACCTCTCTCCGTTGTTTTACCCGTCTGAACCGGAGGATTTGTTTGTAGGCATCAACGACAGCTCACTCAACCTTTACCAAGAGGTTTATTTCAATGTGACGGATTCAGAGGGGAGACCTGTTGAGGGTGCAAACATTTCTATAGGAAACAATGCGGTCGTGACCAATGATAACGGACAAGCTACTATACAGCTTGCGAATGGGCAGTATGAATACATCACCTCTGCTTCGGGATATATTCCTGTGGAGGGAATGTTTGTTGTACTGAATGGAAGCGTTTCTATTGATGTACAAATGGTTTTAGCTCCTTATACGGTCACTTTCCATGTAACAGATGAAAAGGGTGCTGCTGTTCCCTATGCGAACGTTACAATGGACAAAAGAACAACTACCACCAATTTACAAGGTATAGCTACTTTGTCGGCAAGGAACGGGAACTATCCCTACACTATTGAAAAGTTGGGATATGATGAGTATTCCGGCAGTGTAGTTGTGGATGGTAGAGATAAAGAAGTATATCCTGAATTGGAATTTAAGGTATGGACGATTACTGTCATTGTAAAGGATAAGGAAAATCAGCTTATACCGAATGTCATTGTAAAGGTGAACAATGGAGAATATCTTACGAACCAGCATGGAGAGGCGGAAATACCACTTGTAAATGGTGAATATCCTGTAACAATCGAAAAGACAGGGTATGATACTTTACAGGGGGAAATTAAGGTCAACAACCAGAATGCGGACGTTACCTTTGAGATGGATTTCTTTTTATACAATGTGGAATTTAATATTTCGCAGGTAAATCAGGGGAATCCGGCAGAAGGAGCTACAATCAAAATAGAAGGACAGCCGGGAGTATTGAATGTAAACGGTTCTGGACAAGCTACTATAAAATTAAAGAGTGGAAATTACAGCTACACCGTGCAGAAAAAGGGATATGATGATTTGACCGGATCGTTCAACGTAGAAGGACAGGATACATTTATTCAAAGAACCCTTGTATTGAAACATTATAATGTGGTTATCACTGTTCTTGACAGTGATAACAGTAGTCCGGTACAAGGAGCAGCAGTAAATATCAATGGTTCTTCTTATCCTACAAATGAAAGAGGGCAAGCTGTTGTAAGCCTTCAAAACGGGACATATCCTTATACCGTAACAAAGTCGGGATATTATGACGGCAGTTCTTCGGTTACTGTTCTTGACAGTGATAACAGTAGTGTAATAAGTTTGCAAGCAAGACTTTACAACGTTATAATGACTGTCAAGAATCCACTGCAAGAACCTATTAATGGTGCTACAGTGGAAATAAATGCAACATCTTATCAGACACAATCCAATGGACAAGTATCTTTGCAATTAAAAAATGGCACTTATCCATTTACAGTGACAGCTTTAGGAATGGACGATTATTCCGGTGAATTGGAAGTGGAAAGTGCGGACATTCCGTCTTTTCCTGTAAATATGGAGTACAAGAAGTATAACGTTGTGTTTACTGTACAGACGGATGAAGGCGTTGCTATTGAAAACGCCAATATTCATATCAATGAAAACGATTATAAGACTTCACAAGGTGGGCTGGTAACAGTTCGTCTTTCTGACGGGCAGTATCCTTATACGGTAACGAAGGAAGGTTATGTTCAGACACAAGGTAATGTGGAAGTTTCCGGTAGCAACAAGAACGTATTAGCTCAACTTACCCCTATATCATATAATATTACGTTTGTAGTAAAAGATAACATGGCTTCGCCCAATCTTTTGCAAGGAGTGTCTATCGATATAGAAAATGAGGACAAGACAGTTACCACAAATGCGTCAGGAGAAGCGATAATCAGTCTAAAAGCTGGTAAATATACCGCTTCATTCATGAAGAACAGCTATAAGACTGAAACTCTTTCATTTGAAGTAACTGGAGAGGCTACGTTTACGCAGATATTGAAGAAGATATGGAATCTTACCTTTAAAGTGACTTCCGCAGGAAAATCGGGTTTAAAAGATGTAACTGTTAGTGTAAGTGGCGCAGCCATATTAAGTGGAAGTACTGTAAGTCTTAAAACAAAAGACGATGGCACAACTGACCCTGTGCAGGTAATAAACGGTGCTTATGATTGGAATGCGTCACTCACAGGATATTCGCCGGAAGAAGGAGTGGGAAGTGTTCAGGATGCCGATCAGGAGAAAGTGATAGAATTGACTTATGGATTTGAAACTACATTTACAACTTCACCAGCCACACAAGGCGTTGAAATTACTATTGATGGTAATGATACAATCACAACGGGGCAAGACGGTATAGCAACAATAAATCTTTCCACAGGAACGCATACTTACGCTTATTCAAAAACAGGTTTTTTAAACGGGACAGGAAATGTGCGAATCGAAGAAGCTGAAAAAAGTGTACAGATAACACTTGTTCCTGGAGCGACAGTTACATTCCATACAAAGGTAGGAAATTCTGCTTTGGCGGATGTAAAGATAATTGTAGGGCAAAGTAGCGCAAGGGCACTTCCTGAAACCATTGTAACAAACAGTCAGGGTATCGCGGCAATTGATCTTCCTACAGGGGATTATCAATATCAGATTCCTACTACAAGTACGGATAATCCTAATCTGGTGGAAGTGCCAAGCGGAACATTTAGTGTGGCAACCGCCGCAAGCGCCATTGAATTGGATTTGGCCGATTATGTAAAATACAATGTTACTTTCCAGACTGTTCCATCCACACAAGATGTAGCTATAAGTTTTGCCAAGGCAGAATCTCCAGACACACCTGTTGCAAGTGGAGCTACTGCTTCTAACGGCATTCTTACTTTGACTTACAAGAACGGACAGTATATCTATACAGCAAAGAAATCCAGTTATAAAGATGTAACAGGTGAATTTACAATTGCTGGTGGAGATCAGAACATAACGGTTGAGATGCTTCAAATTTCAACGGTTACATTTACTGTAAAAAGTCAAAATGATAGTTCTCCTATTGAGAATGCCATTATCGAAATGGCAGATCGAAGCGATTCATCTAACAAATACAAAGGGACAACTAACTCGTCTGGCGTAGCTACTATGACGTTTAATGGCGGAGAGTTTGAGTGGTCACAAGATAGCGATGCGGATTTTTCCGGTTGTCCTGTTTTTCAAGAAGATGAAAAATATCTTGTTCCATCGGAAGGCGTAACAACAGATCAATTAAAGACCTATTTCCCCAATGGTGTAATTGTCTCTCCATTGACAATTGTTCAGGATAAGGATGATAGTAGTGTTACGGAAAGTCTTACCAGAATTTACAATTCAAATAAAATAGATGGCTGGGAGGGAAGCTGGGATAAAACGAAAAAGAACCTTACTTTAACGAGCGTGATCAAGACATCGACAGCTTCTACAGAGACTTATGTTTTGTTTAATGTGGATGCCGGACTTATAGGGTTTTCGAATGGTCTTTTCCAAATTGGCACAGAAAAGACAGTGGATTATCACAAGGCTTTGGATTTTGGTTTTAAGGTAAGTGGTGTTCCGTCCAATCTGAAGATAGTTATAACTTATGGCTCGCAAAACGCTCCCTTAACGGTGGAGATGGAAAATGATGTAATTCAAAGATTCCAGCTTTCTGATCTTTTGTTGGATACAGAAACAATAGGTAATTCTACCATTTGGTCAGTGCATGTGCAATCTTTTGACGGAGGTACATTATCCGCAGATGATTTGAAAGATTTGAATATCACATTCTCTTTCTATGGCAAAAAGGCAATAAGTTCGGATATTCCGGCTGACAAGGTTCTTTATGGGAACTATGATTATACAGTTACCCCGCCTTCTCCTTTGGAAGCACAATCAGGCACGTTGAATGTAAATGCGCCTGCCATCAACAAAGAAATTTTGATTGCAAATAATGTAGATGTAACATTTAAGGTAACTTCAAAACAAGATTCATCACTTATTTCCCGTCCCAAAGTTGGTGATTTTGTGTATGGTGACAAAACATGGTCAACTGAATTGGACGGCACTAAAACTTGTGTTGGTGTTATTACCGATGTAAGAAGTAAGGATTTTGACTTCATAGGTTTGGAAAATCTGACTGCCGGTTTTTGGACAAATTCATTAGGCACTATTTCTGATGTAATAACTGAAACAAATGAATCTTTAGCCATATGTGACTTCGCAGGTAAGACAAATTCTCAAAATATCATACTTGCTAAACCAACGGAAAGCACGGCGGCACATCAGTGTGCAGCTTATTCTACAGAAGGATTCGGTACAAATTCTTGGTTCTTGCCTTCTTGTGGACAGTGGGGTGTAGCTCAATTAAACAGAGTTAAGATCGACACTTCAATAAGTGCGACAATCGGTTCAGATCCATTGAGTAGTGGTGCATATTGGACTTCGACACAATACAATTCAAATGATGCTTGGATTTTTGGTTGGGCTAATGGCACAAAAAGGGGAACGACCAAAAATAATTCATATACAGTTCGTCCTTTCTGTACCTATGAATACAATCCTGTTCCAAATGGTGTATATATTTATGATAAAGATAATAATCGTTACACAAAAGAAGAATGGGCATCATCTGGTAAGGGAATATCTGATGTATGCGGCATAGGAATTTCAACCGATACTGATTCGTTTATGGTATCGACAGCCATAAGTGCCCAAAGATATCCTTTTAGAGGTCAAGGTACTTTGATCTCTAATGTACCAATGTTAACTACCAGTGTGGCAGCCTCAAACTTAAGTAAAGCAACGCATGGTTTCATTTATACCGATACGATAATATCTCAATTGAGAACTGGCAATGCACCTGCGGCAGAATACGCCAAGACATATATGTTTGGGAATGGACAGAATGGCTATTTACCTTCATATAGCGAGATGACCACTCTGTATTCTTACAAAACACAAGTGGAAGAGATTTTGCGCATGTTGGGTCTTTCTTTATGGGGAAGTGAATCTATTCAAACTTGCACCCAGTATGGGGCTTCAAGTAATGCAAATCTTAATTGGACAAACGGGATTTATCTTGGACCAGGTAAAAATGACAGGTATACAGTTTTACCTTTTACCCTTCTTCCTTTGCCTAATCCAGCAATTCCTATCGAGAACGCTCTTGTAAAAATGACATCTGCATCAAACAATTATCAGCAGAATACAAATAACAATGGAGAAGCTGTTATTTCTGCTGCATTAGGCGTTGATTATGATTATGAGGTCAGTGCTGATGGTTATACAACGCAGAACGGGAAAGTCGGTGTATTAAATGAAGCGAAAACAATTGAGGTTACTTTGCAACCTGCAAGTGAGCTTACAGTAGTTGTCCATAGGAACACATTAGACGGGGCAACTGACATTTCCGGCGTACAGGTTGTTGTGACTGAAAATAAGGAAGGAGGGGTGCAGATGGCTTCCGGTACAACTTCACAAAACGGGACAGTCGTTTTATTTGTACCAGACGGAAGCTATAAAGTAGCTTTTTCTAAAGATGGATTTGAAAGCAAAGAGGAAACGGTTGAAGTAAACGGGAAAACTGCGCTTAACACCTTCCTTCTACAAATATACAGTGCCATTAATGTTCAGGTAAGAAGAGTTGGACAAATGCAAGGTATGCCAAGCCAAATCCAACTAAAGGACAGTACGGGGATAGAGGTGATTCAGACTAAAAATATAACCACTACCGTAACGTTCGCCAATGTCGCATACGGACAGTATATCTTGTATGTACCGGAAGGGGATTTTTCCAAAGAAACATCCCAAAGCATTACTGTGAATAGTGAAGGAATGCAGGTGCAAGTAAACCTTACTCCGCTGTATATGGTGCAAGTAAAAGTAAACCCTACTGGTGGTAATGTGGAATTTACAGATTCAGAAGGGCAGAAGCATACAGGTTCGGCAGGACCAGCAACATACACGGCACGGTTTGACAAAATTCCTGCGGGAAATTATCAGATTAAGATTACATCTTCCGGTTTCAGTGATTTTTCAACGACAGGAAGTATAAGTGGGGTTTATCAAACAAGTGTGAATTTGGAATACACCTTATCCAAACCGAATAAGTTGGTGCAGATAACAAGTAACCAATCCAATTACCAATTAGATACATCGTACAAATACGTTTCCCTTTTGATAGTTGGAAGAGGAGGTGAAAAATTTGAGAGTTGGCGATCTTGGGATAGTTTTGTATTGCTGGGCGGAACAACTGGACAAATTGTGTATATTCCTAATATATTGATATCGGATATTTCAGATGGTCGAATAGCTAAAATTACATTTAGCAATGTTCCAAATGCGGGTAGCTGGAGATACGGCACAAAATATTCCATAAAATTAGGAATAACAACTTATGAATATACAGCTTACAATGGGGTAAGCGAGGCTCGTAATGATGCTGATCTTACTATGCCACAAGAAAGCAGACTATCTAATTATTCTGTATATAATGCAAAAAGTTCCGGTGCTATAGCTGCTCACATGGCAGGTAGATTTTATTGTAGTGGAAGTTTCGGAAGCCAAAACGCAAAAGAAGAAACTACTTCCACAGGCCCAAGAATGCAACCAGATGGTGCGCCAGGTGGAGACGGTAGATATGGATTTAAAAGCACTTACGAAAGTCCTGTTTTGGGAAACGCAACCAAGCCTGTTCAATCCTCAGTTGTTATCCCTGTCCAGTCTATTTTTGGAGGTACAAGTAAAGGTGGAGCAGGATATTTAAACACTGAAAGTGGGAAAAGAACCGGTGCATCTGCATGGGGAGGTGCAGGGTATGGTGGTTCTAAATCCACTTCTTCAGACGGAGGAAAGACAAGCATTGCTGGGTATGGCTCTGGACAACAATGTTCTCCGGCAGATGATGATGCGGGAAATATTACGAAACCAGGAGAAGGTATATTTTGTATATACTACCACAACGAACCTATTTGATAAACTAAAAGGAGAGTTTAATTGCTCTCCTTTTTTTGCTTTGATTATAAAAGAGGTACAAACTTACCGTGTTTGTTGAGAAAAGACTATCTTTGTGACAAGTACTTACTTAGATAAATCAAATTTAAAAATTTTCATTGCAATGGATATAATCAAAAGAACAGTAACAGCTAATTCCAATAAGCTGATAACCACTAACGGCGAAGCCGCACCTTCTTTAATCAGCAGTGCATGGAATTTTGCCACAATTGAAGAAGATATTGTGCTGATTGACCAAAACGGACAAAAAGTTCCGTTTGTAGTTATTCCTCTTTCCGAAGGGGCAATTAAGGTAATCCTTTCAGGTGGAATGGAATATACCATTTCGGAAGCGGAAGTGAGTGCAAATATAGGAATGCCACTCATGTACATGGTACAAAAGATTCTGAAAGACGGAACAACGGCAACTTCTTTGAGTATAGGTATCTAAAGGAAAGGAATCAGCAATGAATTTAATAGGAAATATTAATACAATTCCTTTTAGGAGATTTAGGGGAGGGGGTGGGGTAGCTCCTTTCCCTCCTTTCCCATCTATTCCTGGTATAACTGCAAGGTATTCAGCATTAGGTCTTACTAATGAAC
>ULOI01066847.1_pt1 | contig 52100 bp, 42 predicted proteins | sample 1952231 | NCBI WGS metagenome assembly ULOI01 (sample SAMEA4835593, study PRJEB28245) | human gut metagenome | biome: gut microbiome; material: fecal sample | place: Denmark | collected 2008
TCCTCAACCTCTACGAGCCGATAAGCCATGTTCCCCGACAAGGCGACTTCCTTTGTATCCGCTCGTTAGTGGGACACATCTTCGGTGAACAGTACGAGCTGGGCATGGACTACCTGCAACTGCTCTACCTTTACCCCGTTCAGAAACTACCCATCCTCCTGCTCGTGTCCGAAGAGAGGAATACGGGCAAAAGCACGTTCCTGAACTTTCAGAAAGCCGTATTCCAAAACAACGTGACGTTCAACACCAACGAGGACTTCCGCAGCCAGTTCAATTCCGACTGGGCGGGCAAGCTGCTCATCATGGTGGACGAGGTGCTGCTCAACCGTCGTGAGGACAGTGAGCGGTTGAAGAACCTCAGTACTACGCTATCCTACAAAGTGGAGGCGAAAGGCAAAGACCGTGACGAGATAGGCTTCTTCGCCAAGTTCGTGCTTTGCTCCAACAACGAGCACCTGCCCGTCATCATTGACGCAGGAGAGACACGCTATTGGGTGCGGAAGATAGTTCCGTTACGGAATGACGATACCGACTTCCTGCAAAAACTGAAAGCGGAGATACCCGCTTTTCTCCATTTCCTGCAACACAGACGGTTGTCCACTGAAAAGGAAAGCCGCATGTGGTTCAACCCGAAACTGCTGGAGACGGAAGCCCTGCGGAAGATAATCCGAAGCAACCGCAACCGGTTGGAGATAGAGATGGCGGAACTGTTGCTTGACATCATGGCGAACATGAATGTGGAGTCTGTTTCTTTTTGCCTCAATGACATCACCCCGTTGCTTGTCTGTTCGCAGGTCAAGGTGGAGAAGTCGCAGGTACGGAAAGTGGTGCAGGAGTGCTGGAAGCTGACACCTGCATCCAATTCGCTTTCCTACACCACCTATGAATACGCCTACAACCGTGAGTGCCGCTATTCACCAGTCAAACGGATAGGACGCTACTATACGGCAAGCAAGGCACAGTTGGAAACACTCTGATATTTTGATAAAATGATGAAAGCATATATAAACTTAAAGAATTACAGCTACTTACATGCTCATCAAACCCTCAACAAAAGGATTTGGCTGATGAAAAGAGAAGGGAAGCACAACGCCATTCATCACTTTTCTTTTGGCGAGCGGTTTGATGAAAAGATGTTGAGAGTGCATCCGTCTGGTGGTCAATGGGCTATGTTATTCATTCATCAATTCATCGGATTTTCACCCCTCAACAAGTCCGCAGGGAAAGCAGCAGTGGTAAACACCGCCATCCGCAGGCTGGTCGGACGGACTTCCATCCTGCCGACCGAAAAGTGAAAGCCCTCATTGCTGGCGAAAAAAAGGCATCCGACAGCCGCCGACACCGCCGCAGGCTTTTGGGGAACAAAAAGCCATAGCTCATTAGGGCGTTTTCTTCACGCACCGCTTCGCCCATGCTAAAAACACCCCAATGAGCCAACGGGGTTACACCCCTCTGGACACCCCTGTTTGCCCCGTGCGGCACGACCGCAGGCAGACGGATACCGACAAACAAGTTTGTAGAACCTAAAAAAAACAAGAAACGAACATGGGATACATAAGCATCCAAATTAACAAGGCGAAAGGGTCGGCTGACACGGGCGCATCCGACCACATAGAACGCAAGACCACGCCCAAGAACACAGACCCCACACGCACCCATCTCAACCGTGAATTGGTGGAGTTTCCCGACGGCGTGGCAGACCGTACCGAAGCGATAAGCCACCGCATCCACACGGCAGGCATCAGGCGAAAAATTACTCCCGACCAAGTACGGGCAATCCGCATCGTGCTTTCGGGTTCGCATGAGGATATGGTGAAAGTACAAGACGAGGGTAGACTATCCGAATGGTGCGATGACAACCTGCAATGGCTGCACCGCACGTTCGGCAGGGAGAACACCGTTTCGGCAGTGCTGCACATGGACGAACACACTCCACATATCCATGCCACGGTCGTTCCGATAGTGACGGGAGAGCGCAGGAAAGCGAGGAAGAAGCAAGCGGAGGGCAAACGCACCTACCGCAAGAAAGCCAACGCCGTGCGCCTGTGCGCAGATGACCTCTTGACCCGTGAACGGCTTGTCGCTTACCACGACAGCTACGCCGCAGCGATGGCAAAGTACGGCTTGCATCGTGGCATACGTGGGTCAGAGGCACGGCATACCACCACAGCCCAATACTACCGTGACTTGAAACGGCAGACGGGAGAGCTTGAAACCAACGTAAGGCAGTTGCAGACCGAACAGAAACAAGCGGAACGGCTGCTTGCCGAAGTCAGGAAGGAAATCAAGTCGGAGAAGCTGGAAGCCGCCAAGACCGAAGCGAAAACGGCACTTGTGGCAAAGGTCGGTTCTCTTTTGGGAAGCGGCAAGCTGAAAGAACTTGAAGCCGACAACCGCACCCTGCAAAATGAGGTTGCAGCCCGTGACGAAAGCATCGAGTTGTTGCAACAACAGATGCAGCGGCAGCAGGATGAACACAGCCGTCAACTGATGGAACTGCAAGCCAAGCACCGCAGAGAAATGGCGGACAAGGAAGCGGAACACCAAAGGGAAGTGTCATTCCTGAAATCCATCATCCAAAAAGCCAAGAAATGGTTTCCGCTGTTCCAAGAGTTGGTGTACATGGAGAAATTCTGCCTTAAAGTCGGCTTCAACGAGCGGCAGACCGCCACGCTCATCAGCGGCAAGCCGTTGTTCTATGAGGGCGAACTCTATTCGGAGGAGCACAGGCGGAAGTTCACGACCGAAAGGGCTGGCTTCCAAGTGGTAAAAGACCCGAAAGACAGGTCTAAACTTGCACTTGCCATAAACGGGCAACTGATTGGCGAATGGTTCAAGGAACAGTTTGGCAGGCTGTTCTCATCCATTAAAAGGACTGTTAAGCCGCTTAGGAGAGACAAGGGCATGAGATTATAAACGATGCCAACGGGAGGGTAGCAAGTTTGTGTTTGGGGCAGACCAAAACTATTTTATAAGTTCCAATGAGATTGTATCATTTTTAATTAAAATTGGCTCACAAGTATTTGATTAGTCATAGAATAATTGTAAATTTGCACAATAAAGATATAAACATGGAAAGAACAGATTTCATTGAAAATAGAACCGATGTTATAAAAAACATATATACTCTTTACTCTTATCTCAGAAGTAATTCGGAAGAAGAAAGGGATTGGGCATTGAACAGATTTAAACAAGGCAAATGGTATATAGTTGAACCATTTGGAAATATGCTGTTTTTTGCTCCAAGCCGTTTTGTCGGGTATAAGAACAATAATATAGCCAAGCATACAGAAAATCATGGAGATGGTACACAAACTAATGAATATTTTCGTAGGAATAAATTGTATAAAATATCAGAGAATGAGTTTTTGAGTAAGCAATTCAAGAATTTTATGCTTTCAATTGGCATCAAAAAAGAATCTGCTCAGTTTTTTATCCCTTATAATCAAGACATATCAGATTTGCAATCTGACCACAAATGTTATTTCATTTGTCCTACCCATTGCAGTGGACAGAAAGAGGATGCATGGAAAAGTTTTTTTAAGAAAGGAATCATGGCGATAGGATGGAATGATACAGATTATTCTAACTACACTTTGGAAGAAATAACAAAAGAATATGTGGATGATGCTAAAGCCATTACGGCTTTTACTTTAATAAAGCAAATTAAAGAGGGGGACATTATCTGTTGCACGAATAACGCATACGGCCTTTGGGGCATAGGAATAGCGACATCTTCTTACCGATTTAAAGAAAATATTCATAAAGCAGGAGTTGATGATGATGGTGAGGAAACTTATTACTCTCATTATATTAATGTTGCATGGATTTGTTTTAAAGAGCAAGGATTTATACCTACGTCCGACTTGCATATTCATGCTCCAGAAAAAATGTGGCAGCCCTATGGTACACTGACACAAAAAGATATACCACAATATATTACTGATTATATACTAAAAGCAAATCATACAGATATGGAAACAACAAATAGGTGCAATGAATATATAGCTTTATTGGAGGCAAATAAGAATCTTATTCTGACTGGTGCGCCAGGCACAGGAAAAACTTATTTGGCACGTGAGATTGTTACAGCTATGGGAGCGAAATATGAGTTCGTGCAGTTTCATCCGTCGTATGATTATACAGATTTTGTTGAAGGTTTAAGGCCGACACCGCTCGATAGCAGAGGAAATATAGGATTTGAGCGGAAAGACGGGGTGCTTAAGGAGTTTTGTAAAAGGGCGATAAAAAGAAATGGAAGCTGTGATTACGCATCAATGCTACAACAATTCAAAAAGGACTTAAGAAACTCAACGATAGAACTGAAAAGTTTCAGAAGTGATACGATAATTAAAGTTTCTATTAATGATAATGGAGCCATTTCAGTTCCTGAAAAATCAAATTGGGTCGCTTCTGATGATAAAATGATAAATTATTTAAAAACAAGAAAATGTCATCCCAATGATACATATACAAAAACAATCGGAGATTATATTCTTGAAAAATACAAGAAAGAAGAAGATATCTTGAACTATGTCTTTATCATCGATGAAATAAACCGTGGTGAAATCTCCAAGATATTCGGAGAGCTGTTCTTCAGTATAGACCCTGGCTATCGAGGTGAAAAAGTACGAGTTAAAACTCAATATCAAAACATGATAACCGATGAGGATGACCCGTTCTATGAAGGCTTTTATGTTCCGGAAAACGTCTATATCATCGGGACAATGAATGATATTGACCGGAGTGTGGAAAGTATGGATTTCGCCATGCGCCGCCGCTTTGCATGGAAAGAAATAAAGGCAAACGAGAATACTGGCATGCTGGATAGTTTTGGAGAATTGAAAGATGAAATTGTAAGCAAGATGAATCGCCTGAACAACGCCATTTGGAACGAAGAAACCAATGAAGGTATTGAAGGGCTTAGCGCATCTTATCATATTGGAGGTGCCTACTTCAAAAAAATGGAACTATACGACTATAAAAATAATTTACCGGAAGCTTATCGGCAATTATGGGAAAACCATTTGCGAGGCGTGCTTTTTGAATACCTGAGAGGGTCATTCAATGCGGCTGATAACCTGAAAAAATTGGAAGAAGTGTATTATTCGGAAGGTGTATACGAATGATGGAGTGGAAAGACAATAGCGAACATCTTCTGACGGAGAATGTGGAAAGGTTGTTGCCTTTTGCCAACACTCCGGTTTCTTCTTTGGTGGACGACAAGGGAAAGCCTTTGCTCGTTTTCCCTTTATCCTTTCAGGAGTGTGAAGACTGCATAGGCAAGCAACACCTGTTTGACATTGCACCTAAAGAAAACCGCTATGTGGTGAAAACAGGCAATTTAGCAGGATTCATTGGTCTGAATGATATGTACATAACTATCCGCTCACGGTTCGGGACGGAGAACGGTGATGACTATTTCCTGCATTATATGTTGAAAAAGGTCTTATCCGTCAATCTGTTCAATCTGAAGCATACGGCTACAGACGAGCAGGTGTTTGATTTCCTGCTGCATCTGTTTCCCTATTTCCTGAATAAAGCGTTGGTGCAAGGTCTTTACAAGGAGTATCGGCGAAACGAATATAACGACTGCAACCTTAGAGGCACGATTGACATCAGTCGGCATATCAAGTGCAATGTGCCCTTCAACGGGCGTGTGGCATACCGCACGAGGGAATTCAGTTATGACAATCATGTGACCCAACTGATACGTCATACGGTAGAATATATTCGCACTAAACGGTTGGGCGAAATGGTATTACACACAAACGTAGATACGCAAGAAAATGTTTTCCAAATCGTTTCGGCTACCTCAACGTATCAGAAACAAGACAGGCTGCAGGTTATCAAAAGCAATTTGAGACCTGTTGTCCACCCCTACTATACACAATATGTACCTTTACAAAAGCTTTGCTTGAAAATACTAAGCCATGAACGATTAAGATACGGACAAAACAAGGATGAAATTTATGGCATTCTGTTTGATGTATCATGGCTTTGGGAAGAGTATTTAAACACATTGCTTGTTCCGTTAGGATTCAAGCATCCGAATAACAGGCAGAATACTGGAGGTGTTTGGTTGGGATATAGTCTGATAGAGAATAAGAGAAGAAACGCTTTTTTGCGTTATCCTGATTTTTATGACAAAAAAAGAAGCATCATCTTAGATGCCAAATACAAGAGCCAGATTGATTATGTTGCCGATGTAAACCAAGTCATTACTTACTTGTATCGGATGAAAGGGCGTATCGGTATGTTTGTCCACCCGACAACGGATAAAAATGGACTGAAATCATATAGCTTGCGAGGATATGGTGATGATAGCGATGCTCGTCTGATTGAATATCAGTTTCATATTCCAACAGAAGTTTCAAGCTATGAAGATTTTGAATGGAATATAAGGCTTTCTGAAACAGCATTAAAAGAGCAAATAGAAATTTTCCATCCTCTTTTGTAGCTCGTTTTTTGAGATTTTAGAAGATTATACTAATTTTGCATCCACAAGAGTTACCTAAACAAGCAAAGCAATGCAGACTACGGCAATTAGGACGGTTGCCAACTCATTACCCGAAAAAGGGGTAATTCTTCTAACTCTTTTGATTTCAGATAGGTATATTCTTTTTGCAGAATTACAAAATAAATTTAGCGTGTAAGTGGTTAAGTAAGTCTTAAAAATTAAACGCTATATGTAAGTCTTAAATGCTTGCCCAATAAATCTTGTTCTTTTCGGCTTATATCGTGCTGTCACTCAGTCGTATAGCTCACTATACTCCTTCATTCAAGCCCAATATAATCTCAAAAACAACTGCGATTTAATTTGTGCATTAATTTTTGCGACTTACTTAACAAAAATTAGTTATATAAATCTTTTCAAGTAACACTGCCTGCGGAAGATAATATCGTAGATTTTATGGCGGTGGTACGGCTTTATTCGGAAAAAAATGCGAAATTTGCATTTTGAAACAAACTATACAGATTCATGGAGTTTACTGCCAACCAACTCGCGGCTATGGTAAACGGGACCGTTGAAGGCGACGGCAACGTCACTCTTAACGATTTCGCCAAGATAGAGGAGGGATTTCCCGGAGCTCTGTCGTTTTTAGCCAATCCCAAATATACACCATATATATATAAGACAGGCTCGTCGGCTGTGCTCGTCCGCAAGGATTTCGTACCCGAACATCCCATCAAAGCGACGCTTATCAGGGTGGACGACCCGTATGCCACGGTGGCAAAGCTGCTGACCATGGCCCAGCAGATGATGCAGAAGCTCCCTGAGCGCATCGAGACTCCTAACCATATAGGCGAAGGAGTGGTTCTCGGCCAGCGGCTCTACATCGGAGCGTATGCCTACATAGGCGACGGCGTCAAGCTCGGCGACGATGTCAAGATATATCCGCAGGCTTATGTGGGCGACGGTGTGGAGATAGGCGACGGCACCATCATTTACCCGGGTGCGAAGATATACCACTCGTGCCGTATAGGCAAGCACTGCATCATACATGCCGGGGCGGTGATCGGCGCCGACGGTTTCGGGTTTGCCCCCGGCGCCGACGGTTACGAGAAGATACCCCAGATAGGCAATGTGGTGATATGCGACAATGTGGAAATCGGGGCTAACACTACCGTGGACCGCGCTACGATGGGCAGCACGGTCATAAATCGCGGTGTGAAGCTCGACAATCTCATACAGATAGCCCACAACTGCCAGATAGGCAGCGACACGGTCATGGCCGCCCAGTCAGGTGTGGCTGGCAGCACGCGCATAGGCGAGCGCTGCATGATCGGCGGCCAGGTGGGTTTTGCAGGGCATATCACTGTGGGAAACAATGTGCAGATAGGAGCCCAGTCGGGTATACCGTCGTCAGTCCCTGACAATGCAAGCTATATGGGCACGCCAGCCCTCCCGATGAGGGAATATGCGAAAAACGTGGTGTATATCAAACGCCTCCACGACCTGTTCAGCGGCCCTTGCGGAGAGATGATAAACAAATGCCGCAAACGGCCTGACAAGGACAAATAAACCTGCCGGATGCACATGCCCGCCAGCGACGCACACATATACATCTAACACTAATACCTTAGAGATAAAAATCAAATCAAACCGACCATATGAAGCAGATAACACTTAAAGAGCCTTTCAGCGTCAGCGGTAAAGGTCTTCACACAGGAGCAGTCATCGAGGCTACTTTCAACCCCGCACCCGAGAATACCGGTTACAAAATCAAGCGTATAGATCTTGAAGGAGAACCCGTGATCTATGCGGTGGCCGAAAATGTCGTCACCACCCAGCGCGGCACCACCATCGCCAAGGGAGATGCAAAGGTAAGCACGATAGAACATGCCATGGCCGCCCTGTATGCTTCAGGCATCGACAACTGCATCATAGAACTCAACGGTCCCGAAATGCCTATCCTCGATGGCAGTGCCAAGGAATACTGCGAGAAGATAGCTGCCGCCGGTCTTGAGGAGCAGAAGGCCGATAAGGATTTCTATATCGTCAAGCAGCGTATCGAAGTGAAGGACGAAGAAACCGGGGCTTCGATATTGGTGTTGCCCGATGACCATTTCAGTGTCACCACGATGATTGATTTCAATTCGCCGGTGCTGCCCAACCAGTATGCTTCGATGGAGCGTATCGAGGAGTTTCCGGAATCGATCGCTTCAAGCCGCACGTTCGTGTTTGTCCGTGAGGTGGAGCCGCTGCTGTCGGCCAATCTTATCAAGGGTGGCGACTTGGACAATGCGATAGTCATATATGACAGTCCTATGGAGCAAAGCGAGCTTGACCGTCTGGCTGACCTGATGGACGTGCCTCACAAGGATGTCAAAGAGTTCGGTTTCATCAACAATGTGCCCCTGGTTTGGGACAACGAGCCTGCGCGCCACAAACTGCTCGACGTGATAGGCGATGTGGCTCTCATCGGCCGTCCGCTCAAGGGCAAGATACTTGCCACACGCCCCGGACACTCGATCAATACAAAGTTTGCCAAGCAGATACGCAAGGAGGTGAAGCGTCAGGATATACAGGCTCCCGTCTATGATCCAAATGCTACCCCGCTGTTTGACAACAATCAGATACGCGAACTGATCCCCCACCGTTATCCGTTCCTGCTCATCGACAAGATTATCGACATGAACACCAATTATATAGTGGGAGTCAAGAATATCACGACCAACGAGCCTTTCTTCCAAGGGCATTTCCCGCAGGAACCAGTGATGCCCGGCGTGCTTCAGGTCGAAGCCATGGCACAGACAGCCGGAATCCTCGTGCTGTCACAGGTACCCGACCCCGAGCATTATTCCACCTACTTCATGAAGATCGACAATGTGAAGTTCCGCCAGAAGGTAGTCCCTGGCGACACGCTCATATTCCACGTGTCGTTTATGACCGAGCTGCGTCGCGGATGCGCGGTCATGAAAGGCTATGCGTTTGTGGGCGACAAGATGGTGAGCGAATGTGAATTCATGGCCCAGATTATCAAAAACAAATAAAAAATACCTTAAGTTCTGGTTCCAGACATAAGGACACACCAACCTATTGATTATGAAACAACCGTTATCCTACGTGCATCCCGATGCCAAGATAGCTGACAGTGTCGTCATCGAGCCTTTTGTCACCATCGATAAAAATGTTGAGATAGGCGAGGGCACACGTATAGGCAGCAATGTTACCATCCTTGAAGGTGCCCGTATAGGCAAGAATGTCACGATATTTCCTGGAGCTGTCATTTCGGGTATCCCGCAGGATCTCAAATTCCGTGGAGAGGAGACAACAGCCATCATAGGCGACAATACCGTGATACGCGAGTGCGTTACTGTCAACCGAGGCACAGCGGCCAAAGGAAAGACCGTAGTGGGTAAGAACTGTCTGATTATGGCCTATTGCCATGTGGCTCATGACTGCGTGGTGGGTGACAATGTAATCATGTCCAATGCTGTGCAGCTTGCCGGTGAAGTGGCTGTAGACAATTATGCTATCATAGGTGGCGGAGCATTGGTGCACCAGTTCTGCCATATCGGCCCCCATGTCATGATACAGGGCGGTGCGCTTATCAATAAGGATATTCCGCCTTATGTGAAGGCGGCGCGTGAGCCTATAGCTTATGCAGGTATCAACTCCATAGGTCTGCGCCGCCGTAACTTCTCGAGCGAGGTAATCCGCGAGATTCAGGAGATATACCGCTACCTCTATCTGTCGGGACTTAACAACACTGATGCCGTGGAGCGCATCGAGGCAGAGCTTCCTGCCACCGCAGAGCGTGACGAGATAGTGATGTTTGTGCGTAACTCCAAGCGGGGTATCATACGCGGATACGTATGATCGGCTGTTTGCAGCAAGTAGTCAGAATTAAAATATAATCCTCAGTATATAAGCTAAAATATGTACAGGACCAGGACATGCGGAGAGCTGCGTCTCTCTGATGTGGGCGAGAATGTGACTCTCGCCGGATGGGTGCAGCGCACCCGCAAGATGGGGGGCATGACATTTGTCGACCTCCGTGACCGTTACGGCATCACCCAGATAGTGTTTAACGTGGAAATCGATGCCGCGCTTACCGAGGCTGCCAACCGGCTCGGGCGCGAGTTTGTGGTGCAAGTCAAGGGCGATGTGGCCGAGCGGACGAGCAAGAATCCCAACATGCCTACAGGCGACATCGAGATTATAGCCCGCGAGCTCAATGTACTCAATCCCAGCGAGGTGCCTCCGTTCACCATTGAAGACAACACCGACGGAGGAGATGATCTGCGCATGAAATTCCGTTATCTCGACCTGCGCCGCAACGCTGTGCGCCGTAATCTGGAGCTGCGTCACCGCATGGCTTTCGAGATACGCCGCTATCTTGATTCAAAGGGTTTCTTAGAGGTGGAGACCCCGGTGCTTATCAAGTCCACTCCCGAGGGCGCTCGCGACTTCGTGGTGCCTTCACGCATGAACCCGGGCGAGTTTTATGCACTGCCGCAGTCGCCCCAGACATTCAAGCAGCTCCTTATGGTCAGCGGTTTTGACCGCTACTTCCAGATAGTGAAATGCTTCCGTGACGAGGACTTGCGCGCCGACCGTCAGCCTGAGTTCACGCAGATCGACTGCGAGATGTCGTTTGTGGAGCAGGAGGATGTCCTGCAGATGTTCGAGGGTCTCGTGAAGCACATATTCAAGTATGTCAAGGATATAGATTTTGCCGAGCCGTTCCCGCGTATGACATGGCATGATGCCATGCGTCTCTATGGCAGCGACAAGCCTGACACGCGTTTCGGTATGCAGTTTGTCGAACTCAAGGATCTCACCTCCGGCAGCGGTTTCTCTGTGATGGATGATGCCGAATATGTCGGTGCCATCGTGGCTCCCGGGTGTGCGGAGTACACACGCAAACAGCTTGACCAGCTTACCGACTTCGTGAAGCGTCCGCAGGTAGGTGCCAAAGGCATGATGTGGGTTAAGCTTGAAAAGGACGGCTCTATCAAGAGCAGCGTCGGTAAATTCTTTACCGACGACCAACTGAAGAAATGGCTTGAGCGTGGGGATGCCAAGCCCGGCGACCTGATGCTGATACTTGCCGGCCAGACTATGAAAACGCGCAAGCAGCTCTGTGAGCTACGCTTGGAGATGGGTTCGCGTCTGGGGCTGCGTGACCCACAGAAGTTCTCGTGCCTGTGGGTGGTAGACTTCCCTCTGTTTGAGTGGGATGACGAGACGCAGCGTTACTACGCCATGCACCATCCGTTCACGGCACCCAACCCTGAGGATATAGACAAGCTGGACTCCGACACAGGCTCAGTGAGGGCGACAGCATACGACATGGTGGTCAACGGCAATGAACTTGGCGGCGGTTCGATCCGTATCCATGAGTCGGACTTGCAGAATACCATGTTCCGACTGCTTGGTCTGAGCGAAGATGAGGCTCGTTATAAGTTCGGCTTCCTGATGGATGCCTTCAAGTACGGTGCACCCCCTCACGGCGGACTGGCTTTCGGATTTGACCGATTCGTGTCGATTCTTGCCGGGCTTGACAGCATACGCGATGTCATAGCTTTCCCGAAGAACAATTCCGGCCGAGACACGATGATCGACGCTCCGTCGACTATCGACGACTCTCAGCTACAGGAGCTTAACATAAGTCTTGTCGAGCCTGAAAAGTGATAGCTTAGGCTGATGACCGTATACAATAAAGATATAGCCCGCGAGCTTGAATGTGCAGCTCCGCTGTGCCTTCAGGAGGGTTATGATAATTGCGGATGGCAGGTAGGCGACCCCGATGCTCCATGCACGGGGGTGATGATATGCGTCGACCCTGTGCCTGACCGCATCACGGAGGCGGTCGCTGCAGGGTGCAATCTGCTTGTCAGCCACCATCCGTTGCTGTTCCACGGACTCAAACGGATTACCGGCGACACTCTCGTGCAGCAGGCAGTGATGGCTGCCATCGCTAACGGCGTGTCGGTCTATTCGCTGCATACCGCCTTGGACAATGCCTCCGACCCGTGGGGTGTGTCATTGGAGATGGCACGTATGCTCGGCCTTACCGATGTCACTCCGCTTGATGCGGATAGCGGAGCAGGAGCGATAGGTGAAGTGCCACTTGATGTCATGCTTGATTTGAGCGGATTTGTAGCTAAAGTCAAGGAAGTGTTCGGTTCACCTGTTGTCAGAGTCAGCGACCCTCTAAAGGCTCCGTGCCGCTCATCCGGGATACGCCGGGTGGCTCTTTGCGGCGGCTCAGGGTCGTCGTTGATCGACAGGGCTGTAGGTGCCGGTGCCGACATCATGCTGACATCGGATGTCTCATACCACAGGTTTGTGGACTATGCAGGCAAAATACAGCTTGTCGATATCGGCCATTTTGAGAGTGAACAGTGTACTAAATCTATATTATATCGGATAATTAGCCAAAAATTTCCTAACTTTGTGGCGAAATTATCCCAACAAGAATCCAATCCCATAACATATCTCTAACGAAGCATTTATGGCTAACGATAGCAACAAAGCTGACCAGACACGCAGCGTAGAGGAGCGTCTCAAGTCACTTTACAAACTCCAGACACTTCTGTCACAGATTGACCGCATCCGCACAGTGCGCGGCGAGTTGCCGCTGGAAGTACGCGACCTCGAGGACAATGTGGCGGGACTCCAGACCCGTATTGCAAACTATGAGCGCGACATAGCCGAACTCAAGCAGAAAGTGCTCAGCGAGAAGGCTAAAATCAGCGATTCTCAGGCAAAAATCGCCAAATACAAGGAGCAGCTCAATGATGTCAAGAACAACCGCGAGTTTGACCTGTTGACCAAGGAGGTAGAGTTCCAGACGCTTGAAATAGAGCTTGCCGACAAGCATATTTATGAGGCCGAACGAGCTACTGAAGCCAAGGCGGCAGAGATAGAGCAGACCAAGGAAAAGCTGGCCGATCAGGAGCATGTGCTTACCGAAAAGCGTGCAGAGCTTGAAGAAATCGTCAACGAGACCAAGCAGGACGAAGAGAATCTGCGCGAACAGGCCAAGGCCATCGAGCCTGAAATCGACCCTCGCACACTGACGGCATTCAAGCGTATCCGCAAGAATGCCCGCAACGGCCTCGGCGTGGTCTACATACAGCGTAATGCCTGTGGTGGCTGCTTCAACCGTATCCCGCCGCAGAAGCAGATGGAAATCAAGCTCCACAAGAAGATTATCGTCTGCGAATACTGCGGACGCATTATGATTGACCCTGAGCTTGCCGGGGTGGAGGAGACACCAAATGCTTGAAAGCTGGTAAAATCATCAGAGTAAAATACCTGCGGGGCGCATCATCTCAGTTGATGCGCCCCGCAGGTTATATTTGAGCGAAGAAATCTTATAAATCTTATAAGGTCTTGTGAGCGACCCGGCCGGACACTTATATGTATATCAGTACCAGCGCAGGCCGTCGCCCGACGATGACCGCTTGTCGTACTTGAGGTCGGAGAGAAGCGACGACTTGACGGCTATGTGGAGATTGTAGCTCTTGTACGGGCCTATGGGGACGAAGCTGCAAGTCAGGGTGAAGCAGTGGAGGTCACGGGAGATGTTGCATGTCATGTAGTTGATTTTGTGCAGGTCGAAGTTATAGCTTCCCGACAGGCTGAAGTTCCAGTTTTTGGTAGGGCGTATATTCCCTGAAAATGACAGGTTCTGCCGTATGTTGCCCTTGTATTTCTGGGCTTCGGAGTCCCATTCGCCGTTGCCGTTGTATGACACGCTGTAGTTAAACGACAGGCTCCACGGGCAGTCCCATTTCATGTAGCCGTCAGGACCGAGCTCCATGTCGTCGTCATGGCCGCCGCGCAGGCGTTTGGAGCCGCCTTCGCCTCCATTGGCTTGCTCCTCGGCAGCGGCATCGTCCTCGCTTTGCGCCGTGCCGTCAAATGTATTGGCCGAGTCGGAGTTTTTGTTCCCTTTGTCGGAGCTTTTGTCGCCTTTTCGGCGGAATGTGTCGTTGTTGAACGTGTATGAGAAACTTGTGCTGGCAGAGTTGAGCCGGGCGTAGCCTTTTCCGGCCTGTAGACGGGTCTTATGGGCTATAGGGCGGCCGTTTGAGTCGTTTATATAGTCATAAGGGTCCCAGGTGGAATTGATGTTGAGGTTGAAATTCTTGACCAATCGGATGAGTATGGATGCCTGAAGGTCGCTCCACCGCTTGGTGCCGGGGCTTGCCGCGAAGTTGTATGACTGGCTTAAATCGAGGCTCTCGATGAGCGAAATCTTTTTCTCGCCGGTGGAGTCGTTGTCATTGCGCACCTTCATCTCCACATTGTTGTTGAGGCTGAACGACACCATGCCGGCACGTCCTGACGACGGAGACCCCATGTTGCCGCCCTGGAACATGTTGTATTTCGATGTCACCATCTGTCCTGAAGAGTTCATGTAGGTGTAAGAGTCGTACACTCCCCACATAGGGTCGCTGAAGTCGGGATGCCAGCTTACTGACACAGTCGGGGTCATGACATGGCGTATCATCTTCACTTTGTCGCCAAACAGTTTCTTCCACGGCTGGAAGAAGCCGTACACTTTGGTGCTGAGGCTCAACCCTACATTGAAGTTGAAGATGTTGTAGAAATTATACGTGGTGTCGAGCTGCTCGCGGTTGGCCTCGTAGTCCCAGCTGCGTTTGATTTTCTTGAAGTACATGTAGTCGGTAAGCGACAGGCTGGGGGTAAGGCGGAAATACTGGAAGAGGTCGAATGTGGCCTGAGTGCGGGCATCGTGCTTGATGCCGTTGTTCCAGTCCTTGATGAGACTCTTTTTAAAGAACTGGTTTTGCTTTGCTGTCAGGTCGTTGCGCATCGAGCCATTGTAGTTGACGCTTATTTTTTCATACCATCTTTCTCCTCCCATGGCTTTCTTGCGCTTGAAAGGATAGACCTGCGGAAGGTTGGCGGTAAGCGTAGGCAGCGTTACCGACAGGGTGCTGTCCTGGTTACGCTGGGATATGTTTGTGCCGATGTTGAATGACCATTTGGAGTTGGCCGGGCGGTATGACAGGTTGATGGACGACGAGGTCTGGTTTTCGGTAAATGTGGGGGTATAGAGAGCGTTGAGTGCGTCACGCTGGTAGCCGGCGGTGTAGAAGTTGACGCTTGCCGAGAAGTTGAGGTTAGGATTGGCTTTGGCATCCTGATTGTGGGTCCATGCAATCTTGAATGTGTTGCTTTTGGAGTATCCCGGCAGACCTTTGTCGCCTTCGATGGTGGAGATGTAGTCGATGTTGAACTGGCCGTTGAATTTGTAGCGTTTCGCATAGCGGCTGATGGCGTTTATGCCCCAAGAACCTTTGGTGAAGATCTGACCCAAGAGTTGCAGGTCCATATAGTCGTTGAATGCGAAGTAATAGCCGCCACGGTCGAGATAGAACCCCTTGTTGTAGTCATCGCCGAACGTAGGGATGATGATGCCCGATGAATATTTCTCAGAGAACGGGAAGTATCCGAAAGGCACGGCCAACGGCAGCGGCAGTCCAGCCAGTACCATGTATGCCGGGCCGGTGACGATGTTTTTCTTCGGTGTAACCTTGGCTTTGGTCAGGTTGAAATAGAAGTGAGGGTCGTCATGGTTGTCGCAGGTGGTGTAGTGGCCGTCCTTGATGTAGAATGTCTTGTCGTCGATTTTCTTGGTCTGGCTGCCTGTCAGGAACCCGTCGCCCTGCTGGGTGATGACATCGGTGATGTAGCCCTTGCCGGTCTTGAAATTGTAGGTCATGGTTTTGGCCTCGTAGCTCGTGCCGGCATCGTCGAATATGGGCTCGCCGGTGACAGTGCCTGTAGAGTCTTCCTGGCCGACAGCATATACGATGTTGGTGGCCATGTTCATCTCTATATTGGCCGCGTCGAGTTTTATGTCGCCGTAGGTGACTTTGCTGTCGCCGTACATGAATGCCTGGTCGGAGCCTACGAGCCTGACGCTGTCTTTGGCCGAGAAGTCTACCACATGCTCCATGTCGCCTGAGACTTTGGTGCGGACTATGCGTTTACCGGGCTTCCTCATCGTATCTTCGGGATTGTAGATGGCGGTGCGAGCCATCATTGACGAGTCGAGTCGTGGGCGGCCGGTGTCGCGGGAGGGTACGGTGCTGGAGCCGGTAGTGTCTGCCATGGGCGCGGCTTGTCCGAGGCTGTCAGGCCCGATGGCCTCGCTGATGCTTTGTAGCAGTTCGCCGAGCTGCTGGCGGTTGTCCACGGAATCGGTGTCGGCATCGGCGCTGAAGTCAGGCATCGGCAATGCGGCATGGCTGTCACTGTCGGCACGCATACGCCCGTAGGCGGGTGTCAACAGTATCATGCACAGCGTCAGTATGACTATATTGAGGAAAAGAGCCTTCAAGAGACGGTGTATAAGTGAAAGTTTACGGCGCAAGACGGTTTGCGACACGCAATGTGATGGTAGTTGCGTCGTATGTCTCCGCCGTCGGTAGTGCAGACGGCTGGTGCCATCTGGCAAAACCGCGACAAATTTACGTCAAAAATCCCACATATCCGATATTTCCGATGATTTTAACCCGATAGTGCCATTTGATATTGTAACTGATCATATTGTAGCTGAACAGTCTATTGATTTGTTTGTTTCAGCTGATGTTGTTAATTTTGTTACGACGGTAACGGTTACGGCGGTTACTAAAAATTTCAGTAACCGTTCAAAACGGCTTCTAAATGTTGGGTATAGGGATAATTTTCGTATCTTTGCGTATTGGATAACTGATTGCTCTTAATGCCCTTGCTTACAATATGTAGAGGGAACGCATCTGACATATGGACGAACCTGTCGACGCATCTGACATCCGGGAGAATACCATAGCCTCGAAGAACAGGCGTATTGCGCGCAATACGCTGCTGCTTTATGTGCGTATGCTCTTCATCATGGGCGTGTCGCTCTACACCAGCCGCGTGGTGCTTGCAGTGCTCGGCGAGGTCGACTACGGCGTGTACAATGTGGTGGGCGGAGTGGTGGTAATGTTTACCATGATATCGGCTCCGCTTACGGCGGCGGTCACGCGCTTCCTCAATTTCGAGCTGGGGCGGGGCCATATGTTGATGCTGCGCCGTGTCTTTTCGACAAGCGTCAACATACAGCTTATCATATCGCTGGTGATATTTCTGCTCGCGGAGACTGTGGGGGTATGGTTCCTAAATACCAAGATGAACATCCCTGCCGAGCGTATGTGGGCTGCCAACTGGGTGTTGCAATGCTCCATAGCCGCCTTTGTCATCAATCTGCTGAGTGTACCTTACAATGCCACTATCATAGCCCACGAGCGTATGAACATCTATGCCTATATAAGCATATTGGAGGTATCGCTTAAATTGCTCGTGGTCTATCTGTTGGTCATATCTCCGTGGGACAAGCTGGCGGCATATGCCGTGCTGCTGGCAGTGGTGGCGTTAAGTGTGCAGATGACATATGCCATCTATTGCCGCCGGCATTTTGCCGAATGTCGGTGGTCGCGCCATATTGACAGGCCCATGATGAAGAAGATGCTCGGTTTTTCAGGCTGGAACTTCATAGGGGCGGCTTCCGGCATATGCCGCGACCAGGGCGTGAATATCGTACTCAATATATTCTGCGGGCCCGTGGTCAATGCCGCCCGTGGCATAGCGATGCAGGTCAACACGGCCATCAACAGCTTCGTGCAGAATTTCATGGTGGCCCTCAACCCTCAGATTACCAAATCGTATGCCACAGGAGAGAGGGAGTACATGTTTTCTCTCCTGTTCAGGGGAGCGCGGTTCTCGTTCTATCTGCTTCTGTTCTTGTCGCTGCCGGTGCTTGTAAATACCTCTTGGATACTGCATATGTGGCTTGAGGAGGTGCCCGGTTACACGGTCGTATTCGTGCAGTTAGTGCTGGCGTTTGCCATGTGCGAGTCGGTATCGACACCTCTCATCACTGCGATGCTGGCCACGGGCGATATACGCAACTACCAGCTTCTTGTCGGCGGCTTGCAGCTGCTCAATCTCCCCGGGTCATACGTGCTGCTGCGCATGGGTATGCCTCCCCAGAGCACTCTGGTGTTTGCCATCATCATGTCCGTGTCATGCCTGATAGCGCGTCTGTGGATGCTCAGGGGCATGATAGGTCTGCCGGTAAAGGCATTTTGCACGAAAGTGCTGCTCAATGTGCTCCTTGTCAGCCTGTTGTCGGGCTGTGTGCCTGTGGCATTGTCGTTGGTTATGGAGCCGTCGCTGGCTACATTCGTGGCGACATCGCTGGCAAGTGTGGCCTGTGGCTCATGGGCGATACTTTACGTAGGATGCCAGCGGTCCGAACGGGAGTTTGTTATCAACCAGATCAGAAAACGATTACACATATGATTAGACTTGAGCGGGCTGAGGACTGTTGCGGATGCACGGCATGTGCCAATGTCTGCGGCCACGGAGCCATCACGATGGTGGTGGATGCCGAGGGTTTCTCCTATCCTAAGATTGACGAATCGCTTTGCACCGACTGTGGGCTGTGTGACAGGGTCTGCCCGATTATAGCGCGTAAGTCCATGGATTTGAGCGCAAAGACCTACAAGGCCCTGTATGCCGGGCGGCTTAAAGATGAGGCGGCACTCAGGCGCAGTGCCAGCGGCGGAGCGTTCTGGGCACTGGCCAGTGCGGTGATTGCCGATGGGGGAGTGGTGTTCGGCGCGGTCTATGACGATGACATGCGTGTGGTGCACCGCTCGGCTGAGACGCTTGAGGGCTGCCGTGCATTCCAAGGGAGCAAATACTCGCAGTCGGATACATACCAGGCTTACCGTGAGGCGCGTGACATGGTGCGCTCGGGTCGGAGAGTGCTTTTTACAGGCACTCCGTGCCAGATCGACGGCTTGCTTCGCTTCCTTATCAAGAAATATGACAATCTGCTGACCATGGACGTGGTATGCCACGCAGTGCCGAGCCCGCAGATATTCAGCGACTACATATCGTTGGTCAACCGTCGGCTCAAAGGACGGGTGACCTATATCAACATGCGTGACAAGTCCACACGCGGCTGGAGCCATGCGTTCACATACCGGTATGATTTGGCTGACGGACGTTCGTTAGTGGACCAGGACAAGACGGTCAACTGGGGGAGGCTCTTCTTTTCCAAACTCATAGACCGCCCTTCATGCCACGAATGCAAGTACACCAACCTCAACCGCGCCTCTGACATCACAGTTGCCGACTTCTGGGACGATGACAACATGCGCCCTGATCTGCGGTCGTCGTTAGGGACATCGCTTCTGATGGCTAATACCGATGCTGGCGAGCGGATGCTTCGCGATGTGGCGGATACCATCACCATGTCGGTCATCACTGAGCGGGAAGCCCTACAGCCGTGTCTGCAACGGCCCATAGCTGCCGACCCACGCCGCCGACAGTTCTGGGGCGATTACCATGCCCACGGGTTCGGTTACGTCTACCGACGATACTTTGACGATGCCAACTACCAGAAATTCAAAAACATGATCAAGAAAATCCTTAAAACCATCGGCGTATGGCATCCAAAAGAATAGAATATCTTGACGCAGTGAAAGGCTTTGCCATTTTCCTGATGGTTTTTGCCCATGCGATAGGCTGGAATGTCACTGATGATGCGAAAATGGTGGCAATGGATTACTCGCAGCCTATCGCATCGGCGGCAAAGGGATTGCTGTGGCGGTTGGTGTATTCATTCCATATGCCGCTGTTCTTCATGGTGTCGGGTTATTTTCTGACTTTGATCGGGAGCGATCTGACCTGTGCTGAGAAACGTGATACATTTTGGAAACAGCTGAAAAATAAGTCACAGCGGTTGCTGGTACCATATTTTGTCACCGGCTTCCTCATGCTTGCGGCCAAAGGATATTATGGCTATTGGTTCCTTTTCGGTCTATGGGAAATATCAGTCATGGCGTTGGCGGCATCCTATGTCTTGTCATACGTTAATCGTGGCAACCGTGTGTGGATCGACATTGTGGCATGGCTGCTGTTTTTCTGCATCGTAAAAACGTTGCTACCTGCGCTCCCGCAAAACTGTATTGTGGAGTTTGACCGCAGTATGTGGTGTATTCCGGCTTTTATAGTCGGGATGCTGCTTCGGAAGTTTGACCTGTTGCAAAATACCCCCCCCAGTATGGTGTTGATAGTCAGTCTGTTATATGTTATGTCGTTTGGTGCTGAGTATCTGCCGTACACCCATGTTCCGGCCTTTGATATTGTGGCTCGGATTGCCGGTACCGGCATGTGGCAATATATGGTGTCAATATTGGGATCGTTGACTGTAATAGGTCTATTTAAGATTCTGTACGGCCATATTGACGGTCATCGTTGGCGGCATGGTTTCTGCAAGCTGTTTGAATATTTGGGCTTGTTCAGCATGGAGATATACATCATCCATATCTTTTTAGTGATAAGACTTCCCTATATAGGTGACTGGATTATCTCGCAGCATCCGGCTCTTACGGTAATGTTGCAGTTCGCTTACTCCTTAGCCATAACGTGCATTGCAGTTGCTGGCAGTGTGGTAATCGGCAGGCTCATCCATAAGGAAAAGCATATCTCGGCTCTGCTGTTTGGCACCAAAATCAGTCAATCGCATTAACAGTTTATATGCCATAATGACGGTAATACAGATTCTGGTATTAAATGCTGTCGTATAGACGATAATCGCATTGGTATATTAAGTTACCCGACAGCATTTCGAACACTTTCTGAAACTATACATATAATATGGACCCTTCGTTAAAAAAGATTCTGGTATACCAGCGTGACATACTGAGATTCGTTGGTAAAAATATACCATACAAGCTGATACTGCGTATGCAGTGGAGTATTATAAAAGCGATGAGATTTATCTCGTTGCCTCGAATCGAATATAGCTGCCGTGTGGGCAAACAGAGGATTATTAACGACTATCTGGCAGAGAGATACGGGGACATGGTGCCTCAGACGCTGTCTTTCCGTGATGTGGAGGGCTTTGAAGATACGTGTCCGATATGGGTGTTCTGGTGGCAGGGATGGGACGGTCCATTGCCCCCGGTGGTGGATATGTGCCGTAATCAGCTTAAGAAAGTGGCCGGACAGCACGAGATAATATGGCTCGACAAGCGCAACACGTTTGACTACGTGACACTCCCGGCAGATGTGCGCCAAGCCTTTGACCGAGGGGATTTCACCATCACCCATCTGAGCGACATCGTGCGCACGGCTCTGCTTGCCACCCACGGCGGTCTGTGGCTTGACTCGACCATGCTCACGCTTACCGACCCTGTCAAGGCTGTCACCAAGACCCCTATGTGGGGTACCATAAAGATACATCCCCTTACCGAAGGTGAGATTTCCGGCTACCGTTGGGGTACATTCTGCCTGTTCTCGTATCCTGACAACAGCGTCATGAAATTCTTCTATGATGCCATGTGCCGGTACATATCCGACGGGCACCGCATGTTTCTTGACTATCTGCTGATTGATTTCTTCATGGAGCTGCTCTATAGGCGCAATCAGGAGTTCCGCCATATTGTCGATACGCTTCCTTATTCTCACGAAAACCTACATCTACTGGAAGAATGTCTCCCGCTACCCCCCCATATATGCCTGATTTTCAGCAAACTACGATATTCAAACTTAACCGCCGGTTTGTCCCTGGCGCAGAAGAGACAGTGTACCATCGCTTGCTGAAGATGCTCGATGGACGACCGATGGCGTAGTGCGAATAAAACAAACTTCTTCGTAGACAATCTTTTTATTTGTTAACTTTGCAAAACGCCATACGTTGGCAGTCATTTTTTAACACACTCTAAACCGTATAATTGGAATAACGTGTCTGATTCGACTCTCCTGATATTAAATGCGATAGCATACACATTGCTCCCGGCGGTACTATACCGACGCAGCCGGATGATTTCGGCAGGGATGATTGTCTGTGCATTTTTCGCGGTTGTCGCATGGGGAGGAGTGATGTTTCATGGACATCCTCTTTTCAGCTACATGGTAGGCACATCGGGGTACAGCGGGTATGCTCTGGTGTACCTGTTTGTCGCATTTGCCATATTTGCCGTGCCTTTGATGACGGTAGCCAACACTGGATATGCCAAGGCGGTGTTGCCCGACGAGTCTGTTTTGGTCAAGACCATCAAAGTGGTTCTCGTCATACAGGCCATACAGTATCTCATCTACCTCCCGGCGGTGAGCAAGGCCATATTTGCCAGCAATATAGGTTATGTGCGTGATGACCAGTACGATACGGCTGAATTGGTACAATTCCAGTTCTATGCCTTTAACATCCTGAGCCGCCTGTATCTGGGTATGCGCAATGTGATGATTATAGTTGCATTCTATGCTTTGGTCTTTGAAAAGAACCACAGGGGGCTTATCAAGATATTTTTTATCTCCTCGGTAGTATTCCCGATATACTATTTCACAGCTTATGCAAGCCGTGCGGTGATGATGCAGGAATTCTTGTTCATGGTGGTGCTTATAGCTCTGCTGGCCGGATTCATCAAAGGCAGGATGATTAAGAAATCTGCCATGTACCTCGGCATAGCAGCGGTGCCGCTCATTATTGCCTTTATAGCCATATCCAATTCGCGCTTCGGAGAGTTGGCTTCCTATATGTTCTATCGGTATCTCGGCGAGCCGATGGTGAATTATGTCGGTGAATTGTGGCCGAATCTTACGAGACATACCGAGGGTACTGCATACTTCACGCTGTTTTCGAAGTTGATGGGACAAAAGGTCGAATTTGCCACAACGGTGGAGAAATGGGACTACATGCGTGAAATAACAGGTGTGGAACCATCGATATTTTACTCGTTTGTGGGAGGGTTGAATATCGAATTCGGATATGTATGGACATTGATAATCGGTGTCGTGACCACTTTTATAGTGATGAGGGCCGTGCGTCCGTACAATGTGATGACGCTTCCTAAATGCATCATCATAGGTATGCTGGCATATATGTGTATCAATGGCGCTTTCTTTTTCGTACTTCAGGGTGACGGAGGCAACCTGGAGATACTTTTCACGATATTTTTTGCATATTATTTCCATCGGTTCTCGTCGGGCAGATATGTCCTGCGGCCTAAAGACCGCAACTTTGACACGTTGGTTATCCAACATGAATCTGTCAAGTAGCAGGTACACCTGACAATCGTTTTTCCAATTTGACACAATGAAAATAGGCATACTTACATTTGCTAATGTCCCCAATTTCGGGGCAAACCTGCAGGCTCTCTCGACTGTGGAGTATCTGAAATCCCACGGACACGACCCGGTGTTGATAAAATGGGAGCCTGAAGATTTTTCAGCACGCTTTACAGGGATGGAGCGTCAGCCGCAGCCGGCTGCACACTTCAGGTTTGTGCGCGAACATCTTCCGTGGACCTCCCTCTGCCGCGACGACCGCGAGATCTGCGAGGTTATAGAACGTGACGGTATCGAGGCGGTGATTATCGGCAGTGACGCGGTGTTGCAGTGTCCCTCTCTGTGGTCGAGGATAGATTTTCCCACAAAGAAAGTGTTCAGAATCAACAAAGTGACCTCCGAGCGTCTGTATCCCAATGCTTTCTGGGGTACTTTCCAGTCAGGGTTGAAGCGGCATATACCTATGGCCATAATGTCTGCCTCGTCACAGAATTCGCCCTATAAGTCACATTCGCGCAGGACTCTCAAGGCCATGGGGCGAAGCCTTGGCGGGTTTGATTACATATCAGTCCGCGACCGCTGGACCCGCGACCTTGTCAGATATGTTTCCGCTGGAACCATCGACCCCGTAATAACGCCAGATCCTGTATTTGCCTTTAACTATAACTGCGAGGGGTTCATCCCGTCACGCCGGTCGATACTCGAACATTTCGGGTTGCCTGAACGTTATGCTCTCGTAAGTATGAAATGTGTGATGCTCGACCGCCCTGAGTGGATGGACGGGCTGAAAGCGAAAGCTGCCGAGGCAGGGCTGACGTGTGTGGCGCTGCCTATGCCTACAGGGGTGGATTTCAAGCATACATTTGACTACGAAATACCTACGCCGCTGTCGCCGCTTGACTGGTATGCTCTTATCAAGTATGCCTCGGCATATATAGGCGAGAACATGCACCCGGTAGTGGTGGCGCTGCACAATGCGGTCCCTACGTATTGTTTCGATACTTACGGATCGCTCAGGTTTGCCCGCATGGTGGTCGATGAAAAGTCGAGCAAGATCCATGACATCATGGACGTATTCGGAGTGCTTGACCACAGAATCAATGCTTTGACACGGTTTTGGAGGTGTCCGTCGCCATCAGAGGTAATAGACAGCATACTATCGTTTGACCGCGAGGCATGCCAGCGCAAGGCTCGTGACTATTATGCTGCTTATGAGGCGATGATGGAGGAGATATTGAAAGTATTTGAAAACGACAAGTCATACAACAGATGAAGATATTAGTAACCCTTCCTTGGATGCCATATCCGGCTTCTGACGGAGGAAAGCAGGGGTCGCTCAATATGTTGGTGGAGACCCAACATGCCGCTGATGTCGTATTGGTGTTCCCGATATTCACCAAGGGCCAGTTGCAACATCTTGACACGCTCAAGGGTATGCTACCGAATGTCAAGATACGCCCCTTTGCTTATTACGATGATAAAGGGTCGAAGCGTTCGCTGTTTTTCCTCTACCGCCTTAACAGGTTTCTTGTCACGCGATGGCTCAAACAGCCTTTCGTGATGCAGACCATTTATCAGGACGAATATCTCGACTATATCGACGAGATTATCTGCACAGAGAAGGTGGAGGCTGTGCAAAATGAATACTACGAGCAGCTTGATCTGGTATATGCGCTTCCAAAGGGTGTGCGTAAAATATTCATCCAGCACGAGATTCAATATGTCGCCAAGGAGCGATGGCTTGACAGCCTTCCGTCGGTCACTCCAGCTGAGCGGTATATGTGTGCTTCCATAAAGGCCCGCGAAATAGCCGCCCTTAACTCATATGACCAGATAATCACGATGACTGACGTAGACAGGGATATACTTGTGCGCGACGGAGTGAAAACTCCGATTGCAGCATCTCCGTCATTCATACCTTTTACTCCCGATGCAAACTTCAGGGTGGCGACTCCTGAGCATCTGTGTTTCGTAGGGCCTTCGGGTCATACCCCCAATCTCAATGGTGTCAGCTGGTTTCTTGACAATGTATGGCCTAAAATCCTTGAAAAGCACCCGGATGTGCGCTTCCGCATTATAGGCAAATGGGATCAGTCATTGGTAAAGGCTTTTTCGTCGCGCTACCGTAACCTCGATTTTCTCGGATTTGTCGATGACCTTGGCGAGTCGCTTAAAGGGCATATCATGGTTGTACCGCTGCTTGTCGGTAGCGGCATACGCATGAAGATTCTTGAATCCGTCATCCATCATGCCCCGGTGGTGACGACATCGGTAGGAGTCGAAGGGCTCGAGTTTGCCAAGGACACAGAGTGCCTGATAGAAGACGAACCGGCAAAACTCGCTGAAGCGGTGTCGCGTCTGCTGACCTCGCCGGACTTGGCCGACTCTCTGGCTCATGCTTCCTACGATAAGCTGTGCTGGCTTTATTCGCCGGCTGCGGGAGCGCGTAAGCGTATAGACATTTATAATAGTCTCATACGTTCATAGCCCTATGTCCTTTCCATTAGCTATCGTAGTGCCGGCCTATAAACTGCGCTTCTTCTCGCGTGTGCTTGATTCGCTGGCCGCGCAGACCGACAAGCGGTTTACTCTCTATGTAGGTATCGACGGTGTGGATGCCGACTTCGAGTCCGTTGCTTCGCGCTATGCTGGCAGCATACCTATGGTGGTGCGCCGGTTTGACGACAACATGGGTGGCAGTGATCTGGTGGGGCAGTGGCATAGGTGCATAGAGATGATAGGTGAGGAGGAGTGGATATGGCTCTTCTCTGACGATGACATGCTGGAATCCGGGTGCGTGGAGGCTTTCTACAGCCAACTTGACCGTGACAGCTCGTTTGATCTGTATCACTATGATGTGGATATAATAGACAGTGACGGCCGTGTCGTCAAGTCGGCAAGCCGATTCCCTGCGGTTATGGATGCTCTCGATTTCCTCAAACGCAAAAATTCGGCATCAATCGACAGTTTTGTCGTGGAGTATATTTTCCGCCGTGACACATTTGAGCGGCTCGGACGTTTCGTGCAGTTTGATATGGCCTGGGGAAGCGATATCGCTACATGGGCTAAACTTGGCCGTGAGAAGGGTATCGCCACCATACAGGGACCTCATGTGCTATGGCGATCGAGCGATGCCAATATCACCCCCAATACCGAGCGTCCCGGTCTCATCCGCAAACTGTCGATATACGCTGATTATATGACATGGTGCCGAGTGAATTTCCCGGCTTATGGAGATTGGATGGCATCTTACCATATGTTCCGCATGATATTCCATTACACTCCGTATCTTCGCAAACGTGAAGTCGAGGGTGCTATAGCACGTTTCTATGGCGCAAAACCTGAGTTGCGGTACGGTAGGCTTCAGAAATGGCTTATCATGTCCGTTTATCCTTTGTTGCGTCTGGTGCATACGCTCGTACATCTGAAAAGCGGGAATGCGTGACATCGATGCTGCCATCGGCCATCGGCTGACTTTCACTATTTCATTTCATCAAATATTTTCGTTATATTTGCGTATTGAATGATGACAATCTGTATGTTTCCGATAGTAAGAGACGGTATAGAATAATCTCAACACATTTATTTTATAAAATCCCATATCATGATTATACGCAGCAAAGCCCCCCTCCGGCTTGGACTTGCAGGCGGTGGAAGCGATGTCTCGCCATATAGCGACATGTACGGCGGCTTGATTCTCAATGCGACTATCAACCTGTATGCCTACTGTACGATTGAAGAAACAGATGATAACCTGATAACCATTGCGAGCCACGATTCGGGCTGCTTCAAGAGCTATCCGCTGGCGCGACAGATGGATATCGACGGCGAAGCCTCGCTTATAAAAGGTGTGTATAACCGGGTGATGCGTGATTACTCCGACATAGAGCCTCGCGGCTTCAAGATTACCACATACAACGATGCCCCGGCCGGTTCGGGTCTCGGCACGTCGTCGACCATGGTGGTGGGCATCCTCAAAGCGTTCGTCGAATGGCTTTCGCTGCCTCTGGGCGATTACGAGGTGTCGCGTCTCGCTTACGAGATCGAGCGCAAGGACCTCGCTCTGAGCGGCGGCAAGCAGGACCAGTATGCGGCGGCTTTCGGCGGCTTCAATTACATGGAGTTCCTTAAGAACGACCTTGTGATAGTCAATCCGTTGAAAATCAAGCGGTGGATTGTCGACGAGCTTGAAGCATCGATGGTGTTGTATTTCACCGGGGCATCACGCTCCAGCGCGGCCATCATCGACGAGCAGCGCAAAAACACATCGTCGGGCAACTCGCAGGCCGTTGAGGCGATGCACCGTATCAAGCAGAGTGCCGTCGACATGAAGCTTGCCCTTCTCAAGGGTGACATGAAGGAGTTTGCACGAATCCTCGGCCAGGCTTGGGAGGACAAGAAGAAGATGGCGGGAGCTATCAGCAACCCGATGATACAGCATGCGATGGATACCGCTATCGCAGCCGGAGCCATATCTGGCAAGGTCAGCGGAGCCGGAGGCGGAGGTTTCATCATGTTCGTTGTCGAACCTACACGCAAACCCGAGGTGGAGAAGGCCCTTTCGCAGCTTGACGGATTCGTGATGCCGTTCCAGTTTTCTGACGGCGGAGCGCACTCGTGGAAGATTTATCCTACCGATAAGGTAATCAAATAACTTCGTTTCGACTCATGAACAGCACTGATTATCTACGTCATCTTGACACGCTCATCAGGCGTTACCCCGCTTTGGAGGGATGCCGCAACGATATAGAACACGCATTCAACCTGATGCGTGACACATACAAGGCCGATGGCAAGCTGCTCGTGGCAGGAAATGGCGGCTCGGCTTCGGATGCCGAACACATTGTGGGCGAACTGATGAAAGCTTTCGTACTGCCGCGAAAGATGACGCCGGAGGTGGCGGCACGTTTGTCGGACATAGACCCGGAACTTGGCCCCGTGCTTGCCGAAAACCTCCAGAGGGCTCTTCCGGCGATAGCTCTCGACGGCCATATAGCTCTGAGCACGGCGTACATGAACGATTGCGAACCGCTGCTATGCTTTGCCCAGCAGGTCAACGGTTACGGCCGTCCGGGGGATGTGTTCCTCGGCATCAGCACGTCGGGCAACAGCGCTAACATACTCTATGCCGTCACTATGGCAAAGGCTCGCGGCATGAAAGTAATCGGCCTCTCCGGTGCCAAGGAGTCGAAGTTGGCGAAGGCGGCGGATGTCTGCATCCGTGTGCCGGAGACTGCGACTTTCAAGATACAGGAACTGCATCTGCCGGTGTACCACTGCCTGTGTCTGATGCTTGAAGAATATTTCTTCGGATAATACATACAGCCTATTATATGGAAATCATAATACTTGCGGGCGGTCTCGGGACGCGTCTGCGCAGCGAAGTCAAGGATGTACCCAAGTGCATGGCTCCCGTTGCCGGGAAGCCGTTCCTCTGGTATCTGCTTACATATCTGAAGCGTTACCCTGTCAGCAGGGTGGTGCTTTCGGTAGGCTATCTGCGTGAAGTCATCAAGGACTGGATTGCTGAAAACGGCAGCCGGTTTCCTTACGAGATAGATTATGCCGTGGAGGAAGTGCCTCTCGGTACCGGCGGCGGCATACGTCTCGCCCTTGACAAGTGCCATGACGAGAATGTGTTGGTACTCAATGGCGACACCTTCTTCGATGTGGACCTTGACGAGCTAATGACTGTGCACGAGAGCCGCCCGGCATCCATCTCTATCGCCATGAAGCCTATGCGTGACTTTGACCGCTACGGACGTGTCATGGTCGATGACGCGAGCGGCTGCATAGAGCGGTTCTGTGAGAAAGAACCGTGTGCCGAGGGGCTTATCAACGGCGGTGTGTATGCCATATCGCGCAAACGGCTCGACCTGACGGCTCTGCCTGAGAAATTCTCGTTTGAGAAGGAGGTGCTTGAGCCTGAGAGTGCGCGAGGCTGTGTGTACGGCTACGTTTCCGACGGTTATTTCATAGACATCGGCATCCCGGAGGACTATCATAAAGCCGACCGCGAATTTCCACACCTGTTTGATGAGCAGCTATGACACTTTCGGATATTGACATCACAGGTGTACAAACCTTGCTTCTTGACCGAGACGGAGTCATCAACCGTCTGCGCCATAACGACTATGTCAAATGCTGGGAGGAATTTGAATTTCTCCCCGGAGTGATGGACGATTTGGCTCGTTTTGCTTCGTCTGTCCCCCGTATATTTATCGTTACCAACCAGCGCGGAGTAGGCAAGGGGTTGATGAGCGAGGCCGACCTCAATGATGTACACCGGCGCATGTGCGATGAAATCAGCCGACACGGCGGACGTATCGACGGCATATATTACTGCACGGCTCTCACCGATGCCGACCCTCGCCGCAAGCCGGGCAACGGCATGTTTCTTGACATACTCAGAGATTATCCCGATGTCGACCCTGCTACATGCCTGATGGTGGGCGACAGCGACAGCGACATGCAGTTTGCCGCCAACAGCGGCATCCGTGGTATAAAGGTAGATGCACGATAACACTTATAAGAATCCATCCCGATAGCCAATGGCAAAGCCACGCATATTGTTCCTGACAGCTTATGTGCCCAACAAGGCTGCTGCAGGCGAAAAAAACACCATGATAATGCTCAACGACCTTGCGCAGGATTATGATGTGGATTTGGTGTACTTCAAGTATGACCACGAGGCTCCGTATCAGCCCGAACGTGACAATGTCAAGGTGCTGGAGGTCATCCGTAATTCCACTAAGACCAAGCTGTTCGGCATTGCCAATTATCCTGTGTCGCATCCAGTGTTCTCCATACGTTTCAGTTGGGCGAAGCTGCGCAGGCTGCGCCGCCTTATCAAGGGTAAGGATTACAGCGCAGTGATACTTAACCATAGCAATGTGTTTATCTATGGCCGTTATCTGTGTCCGGGCAAACCCAAACTGTTGCTGGCTCACGATGTCATCATCCAGAGGGCGTTGCGCCAGTCGGGTAAATTGATGCAGACGGTGTGCCGGCGTTCGGAGGGGAGGGCTTTCCGTATGCCTCATGCCCATGTCTACTCTTTCTCGCAGAAAGATGTAGAGCTGATTAAAGACATATACCACATCCATGCTGAGGTCAATCTTGACTACATCGACCCCGACATAGTCAACAAAGAGGTGACCGAAGTGGGCGACTATTACTTCATGTTCGGCGACTGGAAGCGTAGCGAGAATCTTGACGGGGCGCGGTGGTTCATAGAGAATGTCGCTCCGATAGTCAAAACCCCGACCACTGTCAAGATTGTAGGGCGTGGCTTTCCGACGGAACTTGCCGAGAAGTCCCGAGGGCTTGTAAAGTTTGAAGTGCTCGGTTTTGTCGACGACCCCTACAAGATGCTCTCCGAGGCGCGTGCGCTCATCTCACCTTTGTTTCAGGGCGCGGGCATAAAGGTCAAGGTCATAGAGTCGCTTGCATGCGGCACTCCCGTGCTGGGTACCCCGATAGCTTTCGAGGGGCTGCCTGACGGTTTTGCCGACAGCATGATACTGTGTGACACTCCGCAGGATTATGTCGATGCGATGGCTTCTGTTACTGCCGATGTGGCTTCACGCCGCGACTTGAAGAAGAGATTTATACAAGAATATTCACGCGATAACATAAGGCAACGTCTTAACGATATACTCGCAGATTGAAAAGTTATGAGTAATCCAGTTATATCCGTCATCACAGTCGGTATGAACCATAAGAAGTTCATAAGTAATCTGTATCCGTCGCTATATGGCGATGGACGGCCATCTATGGACTTCGAGGCCGTGTACGTTGATAATTGCTCGACTGACGGTAGTGTGGAATACCTTGAGCAAGAGTTTCCACAGGTGCGCGTCATAGTCAATGACCGTCCGCGAGGCTTCGGGGACAATAATAACATAGGGGCAATGGCAGCCAAAGGCGACTATCTTGCCATAATTAATCCTGATATAGTGCTGCATAAAGGCGCATTGGACACGGCGGTAGAGTATCTTAAGCAACATGATGAAGTCGGTATCGTGGTGCCTAAGCTGCTTAATCCTGATGGTTCCCAACAGTTTTCTGTAAGGAGGTTTATTACCCCCCCATATTGTTAAACCGTGTTAAAAACAAAGCTTCGGACGATTCACAGTCTGCTAAAACAGGACTTTACTTATGCAAAGATTTAGACTATAACAACATACAACCAGTCAACTGGTCGCTTGGAGCGGCATTAGTGATTAAAACGTCGTTTTTTGCCCAGCTTGGAGGGTTTGACACGGACTTTTTCCTGTATATGGAAGACGAGGATTTGTGTCTGCGGTCTTGGCGGCACGGCCGTCCGGTCATCTATCATCCCGGAGCTGTAATGACACATAATCATCTACGTGCCAGCCGTAAAATCGGACGGAAATCATGGCTGCATGTCAAGAGCATGATGACATTCTTCCGTAAACATGGATTGAACATCCCCGACTTTGCGGCTCTGACGGCGCCATAAATCCATAGGAATATGGATGCCAGGTCATCAGTTGATAATAAAAACTCAGCTTATGACAGTAGCATCCATAGTAACATACAACACCGACACTGCCGAACTCGGCAAGTGCATAGACTCTCTTGTTTCAAATGGAGTGGAGCGTATAGTAATAAGCGATAATTCACCTGTTGACTCCTTGCGAGGATTTTGCGACGGCATCCCGCAGGTGCATTATGTGTACAATAACGCCAACCTCGGCTATGGGGCGGCTCACAATGTCTCGATACGCCTTGCCCGTGAGTGGAAAGCCGACTACATATTGGTGATAAACTCCGACGTGTATTTCGACAAGGGCGTCCTTGACAAGATCCGTGAGTATATGGATGCCAACTCCGATGTTGCACAGCTTATCCCCAACACTGTCTATCCCGACGGCAAGCTGCAATATGTGGTGCGGTTGCTACCCACGCCGGCCGATTTGATATTCCGCCGCTTTATGCCTAAGGCTATGGGTGAAAAGCGCAACTACCGTTATACTCTCGCGTTCTGGGACCATAAGTCGCCGCTTAACGTAGCCTACCATCAGGGCAGCTTCATGTTTTTCCGCCTCAGCGCCTTTGACAAGGTAGGCCTGTTTGACGAGCGATTCTTCATGTACCCGGAGGATATCGACATCACACGCCGTATGCACCGCCATTACCGCACTATGTTCTGGCCCGAGGTGACCATCGTCCATGCCCACCGTGCCGCCAGCTACAAGAGCAAGCGTATGCTTAAGATACATATGACCAACATGGTCAAGTACTTCAACAAATGGGGCTGGATATTCGACCGCGAGCGTTCGCGGGTCAACCGCGAGATACTCCGCACCCTTGGATATAAAAAGTGATAGTCGGGTTAACAGATATTTTAAAACACACTCTAACAGAATATTATGAATTACATCATTACCGGCGGAACAGGATTCATAGGCACACATCTGACTAATCTGCTCAGAGAGCTTAACCCTGATGCCAACATATATAATCTCGATATAGTCAAGCCGGGTACGCCCAATCCGGTAGTGAAAAATTACAAGCCTGCGGTGCGTGACGGCGAGACTCTACAGTCGGAGTATGTGGAGTGCGACATACGCCGACCGATTGAAAACATGCCGTTTACCCCCACGCCTGACGACATAATATTTAATTTTGCCGCTGTGCACCGCACTCCGGGACATGAGGACCACGAGTATTTCGAGACCAACATCCGTGGGGCTGAAAATGTCGTGGCTTTTGCCGAGCGTCATGGCATAAAGCAGATTGTGTTCACCTCCAGCATAGCTCCCTACGGACCGTCGGAGGAGTTGAAGAGCGAGGATACACTTCCCACGCCCAACTCGGCTTACGGCATCTCCAAGCTCGTGGCTGAAAAAATACATGAGGGGTGGCAAAAGGGTGATGCTGCCAACCGCAGGCTTACCATAGTGCGTCCCGGAGTAGTGTTCGGCAAGGGCGAAAACGGCAACTTCACACGCCTATATTGGGCAATAAAGGGACATAAATTCGCATACCCAGGCCGCAAAGATACCATCAAGGCGTGTATATATGTCAAGGAGCTGGTACGCTTCATCATGTATTGCGTGGAACATCAGGCTGTCGGTTCTGAAATCTATAACTGCACTTTCCACCCGGCATATACCATAGAGCAGATAGTCGACACCATGAAGCAGGTCACCGACCTCACCCAGGCGGTACCATACATACCCAACAGCCTTATCAAGCCTGTGGCAGCAGTAATAGGAGCCTGTGGCGCACCGATGGGTATCTGCCCGGCGCGTGTTCGCAAACTCCAAATCTCCACCAATATCAGCGGAGAGAAGATGGCACGGTCAGGCTACAAACTCCACTGGACCCTCCCCGAAGCCATCGCCGACTGGTTTGCCGACAGCACCCCCAACGCCCTCCTTTGAGTCATAGAGGGGAGTTATAACAACACTGGGCTTCCATTTTTGGAAGCCCAGTGTTGTTATTTAAAGAGGAAAATTTCTATGTGTTATACTATCTCTAAGGCGGTGAGGTCGGCGGGGGTGGGGTTGATGGCGACGATTTTGCCGCTGGGGTCGATGAGGAGTGCGCGCAGCCCTTCGTCGAGGTGATAAAGCTTGGTAAGCTCCTGGGCTGCTTCACCGTCGAGGTGGTATTGCATTGCCGTATCTAATCCGTCTTGACGCACTATGGCGTCAAAGAGGGCTTTGTTGCCGTCGAGGTTGAGGTTGAGGAGGTTGAGACGGCCGCCGAAGTCGTTGGCTTTCATCAGTTGGTCGTATGTGCCGGCTGCTACCCGCGATGCGGCATCGGTAGTCGACCAGAAGTTGATCAGTACGTATTCGCCTTTGAGGTCGGAGATGAAAAATGAGGGAGAGGCGGAATCATCGGTTTTGTCGGTTGAGGAGGTGATCTTGAAGTCGGGAGCTATCTGCCCGGGTGCTGCATCGACCATGCGTGAGGTGTTGGCAGCGAGAGTAAGAGTGATAACAGCAAAAAGAGCAGTAATCTTTAATGTCCTTATCATGTCATGGGTTAATTCGTTTCACATCACCATTTGAAAATTGAAAATATCAGAAGTTAGAAACACATTAAAATCATTAGTAAAAAATCTATTAGTGAAGTCAAATCAGTTTCTAAAATGAGAAATAACAGTTTTCAAAATGGTTGCCGATTTTCGGCCATTCGTGACAGTCAGTACAGACCTATCATCTTTTGCTGGTGCAAAGTTACGCAATTTTGCCGTCTTACCAAAATGTTAGAGTGCTTACAGTCACTAAGTTACGATTTTAGAGCAAAGAAAATCGCGCATCTAACCATGTAGAAACGCGATTTTAACGTAAGTGTTAATGTTTGCAAAAATATGCTTTGCAGCATGTTTTTAGAGCCGAAAAGCAGGGTCAATAAGCGGCTGTATGGACGCTTTTGACGGCGCGGCCTGATGGGTCGTTGAGGTTGCGGAAAGAGGCATCCCAGGCAAGGGCTTCGGCTGTGGAACATGCGACCGACGGAACCGACGGGACGCATGCCGCTGCCGTTGCCGATGGGAAATGCTCCTCGAAAATGCTGCGGTAATAGTATTCTTCCTTGTTCATGGGAGTGTTGATAGGGAAGCGCCGGGCGGCGTTTTTCATCATTTCATCGGTGACCTGCGACGAGGTGATTTCTTTTAGCGAATCAATCCACGAATAGCCTACGCCGTCGCTGAACTGCTCTTTCTGCCGCCATGCTACTTCATGGGGGAGCATATCTTCAAATGCCTTGCGGAGCACCCATTTCTCCATCTTCTGCGGTCCGGCCATCTTGTCGGCAGGATTCAGGCGCATCGCCACGTCGAGAAATTCCTTGTCGAGGAAGGGTACACGTCCTTCGACACCCCACGCCGACAGGGCTTTGTTGGCTCGCAGACAGTCGTAGAGGTGCAGTTTGGAGAGCTTGCGCACCGTCTCCTCGTGAAATGCCTTCGCGTCAGGAGCTTTGTGGAAATAGAGATAGCCGCCGAAGATTTCGTCGGCACCTTCGCCTGAGAGTACCATCTTGATGCCCATCGACTTGATGACGCGGGCGAGAAGGTACATCGGAGTAGAGGCGCGGATGGTGGTCACGTCATATGTCTCGGTGAAATAGATGACATCGCGTATGGCATCCAGCCCTTCCTGCACGGTATAGTTGATTTCGTGGTGCACGGTGCCGATATGGTCGGCGACTTTTTTTGCTGCGGCTAAGTCTGGAGCGCCTTTCAGTCCGACGGCAAAAGAGTGCAGGCGTGGCCAGTAGGCTGTGGTCTGTCCGTCGGCCTCGATACGATTAGGGGCATATTTGGCCGCTACGGCCGATATGATGGAGGAGTCCAGCCCACCTGAAAGCAGCACACCGTAAGGTACATCGCTCATAAGCTGGCGTTTTACGGCATCTTCGAGAGCCTGACGGAGGTCTGCTATGGAAGTCGTGTTGTCCTTGACCGCATCGTAGCTCTCCCAGTCGCGTTTGTACCAACGCTTCACCTCGCCTGTGCGGCTGTCATAGACGTGTCCGGGCAGGAAAGGCTCGATGACATCGCATACGCCCTCGAGAGCTTTGAGTTCGCTGGCGAAATATTTGTGGCCTTTGGAGTCTGACCCCATATACAGAGGTATGACCCCTATGGGGTCGCGTGCCACCATGTAGAAGCCGCTTTCCTCGTCATATAGCGCGAATGCAAATATGCCGTTGAGATCTTCAAGGAAATCAGGGCCTTTGTCGCGGTACAGAGCCAGTATGACCTCGCAGTCGCTTCCTGTGAGGAAGTTGTAACGGCCTTCGTAATGCTTGCGCAGCTCGCGGTGGTTGTATATTTCGCCGTTGACAGCGAGGATGACTTTGCCGTCGTCGGTCTTGAGGGGCTGGCCTCCGCTTTCGGGGTCGACGATCGACAGGCGCTCGTGGGCGAGGATTGCATTGCGTCCACAGTATATGCCTGACCAGTCTGGACCACGGTGCCGTATTTTCTTTGACATTTTAAGAATCTCTGGACGCAGGCTCTGCTGGTCGCCTGCGGTCTCAAATACTGTAACTATACCACACATAGAAATTTAAAAAAGACTGTTTTTTGCATTGAGATTGTACGACATGATGAGGAGAGTAAATCTGCCGTCATTTTCCGTTAATCACTTGCAAATATACGTCAAATTTTTGTATGATATAGCAAATTGTCAATAAATATTTTAAAAAGATTGCAAAATGAACGAGAGTGGAGGGGTGCGGCAGTGTGTCGGGTTATGCTGATAGGTTTGTGTTCAGCGGAGTGAGGCTGATTGGGTGCGGTTGAGGCCGAGCTGCTCTTCGAGGGCGCGGCGGCGGATATTGAGGATTTTGCGTTCGCGGATGTTGGCGGCATAGCTGTAGGCTGCGGAGATAGCTTCTGTCTGGTCGCGAGGCAGCGTCAGCTCTGTCGACTTGCCGTTTGTCCCGCTGAAGCGGAGTGTAAGAGATTCGTCGCGGTGCGCGTTGACGAATGAGCCAATGGTGTCGGCATCCGAGCCGATAAAGGTGATGGTCTCTATGCCACCGACTACGTCGTTGCGCTCTCCGTCATATGGGATGGATGATGTGGATGCAGACGTGCCGTCAGGGGCGGAGACGCTGATGGCTGTGTGCCGGATTTTCGGGGATGAAAGGCGCGACAATATATATAAGGTGCCGTCAGGCATCAGCCGGGGGTCAAGTCCGTTGGTGACCGTGCCGAGACCGCTTACTGCGAAATACGGCTCGATAGGATTGTCCACCTTGTGCAGGCTGCGTTGCAGCGAGTCGCCGCGCAGCTGTGCCACGGCGAGCAGCGAGTCGGTCTGCGCGATCTGGGTGTTGATGAGGCCTTCGCGCACTGTCACCATAAGAGTGATGCCTTCACGCCTGACATCGATGGCCTTTGGGCAGACGGAGTCTATAGAGTCCAGCAGCATTTTTGCCATCGCATATTGCCCTGACTCTGCTGCTGTGCGGGCCCGTGAGAGCATCTCCTGTGCCCGCTGTGTCTGGTTGTCGTTGCTGCATGATGCGGTCAGGAGCGCTATTGCAGACAGCACTCCACACAGCAGCACGTGTCTGATGGGTTTAGTTGTTACGTTGTACATCTTTTACGCCTTTTACGGTCTTGATTTTCTTGATAAGATTGTTGAGAGTGCGGGTGTCATTGACACCTACTACTAAATATCCTTGGAACAGGCCGTCGTTTGCATCGATGGATATATTACGCAGCAACACGCCTTTTTCTTTGGATATCAAAGAGGTGATGTTAGTGACGATGCCGATGTCGTCGTGGCCTATGACCCGTATGGTCGCCCCGAACTGTGCTCCGCTGCCCTCACCGGCCCATTGCGTGGTGATGATGCGGTAGGGGTAGCGTTCGGCAAGGTGCACTGCGTTCTGGCAGTCGGAGCGGTGTACTTTCACTACTCCTTCCGACGAGATGAATCCGGTCACATTGTCGCCATATATGGGGTTGCAGCATTTGGCGAGCTTATAGTTAATGCCCTTGAGATTTGTACCGCCGATTATGAGTATGTCTGACCTGACGTGGCTGTCGGTGGAGTCGTCGGACGATTTTGAATCCAGGACAAACTCTCCGGCACTGCGGGTTTCGGCTGATGCCTCGGACTTGCGGACGGTTGCGTCATATTCGCTTATGACTTTGTCGACATCCAGCTTCTCGGCTGCGATTGCGCTGTAAAACTCTGTGACAGTCTTATAGCCGAGACGCTTGATGGTGCGCATCAGGGCGGGTTCTTCCAGCTCGAGTTTGCGGTTTTTGAATCTGCGTTGCAGCATCTCTTTGGCGAGTTCGGCGCTGCTGTTGGCAGCTTCCTTGAGCGTCTGTCGGATTTTGCTCAGGGCTTTGCCTGTGACCGCAATGTTGAGCCAGTCTTGTTTAGGGGTCTGGTTGGGCGATGTCAGGATTTCTACAATATCGCCGCTCGTCAGGCGGTAATTGATTTTGCATACTTTGCCGTTGACCTTGGCTCCGGTGCACAGGCATCCGAGTCTCGAATGGACGCTGAAAGCGAAGTCGAGCACGGTCGCACCTTCAGGGAGTCTGTGTATGTCGCCTTTGGGGGTGAATGCGAACACCTCCTTGTCATACAGGTTCATGTAGATGTTTTTCATCAGCCCCATCGGTCCGCTTTCGCCGCTTTCGAGTATGTCGCGGATGTTGTTCATCCAAGAATCGAGTTCGGCTTCCGACTTGCCGCCTTTGTATTTCCAGTGTGCGGCAAGGCCTTTTTCGGCTATAAGATCCATGCGCCGTGTACGTATCTGCACCTCCACCCACCGGTTCTGCGGGCCTTTGACGGTGATGTGGAGTGATTCGTAGCCGTTGCTTTTGGGTACTGACAGCCAGTCCTTGAGGCGTGACGGATTGGGCTGGTACATCTGGGTGACCAATGCGTATGCGTTCCAGCAGTCGGGTATCTCCTTGTCACGCGGCGTATCGATGATGATGCGTATGGCAAACAGGTCGTATATCTCGTCGATGTCGTGGTGTTGCCGCTTGATTTTGTTCCATATGGAATATATGGACTTCGTGCGGCCCTTGATTTCAAAGTCAAAGCCTGTCGCCTCAAGCTGGCGTTTCAGAGGGTCGATAAATGCCGCGATGTATTCGTCACGGACTTTTTTCGTTTCCTTGAGCTTACGGGCTATTTCGGTAAAAGTGGCACGGTTGGTGTACTTCAGCGACATGTCTTCGAGTTGCCCCTTGATGGCGTAGAGACCCAGGCGGTGGGCCAGCGGAGCGTAGAGGTATAGCGATTCGAAGGCCATCTCCTGTACCATGCGGTCGTTGGGGTGGTGGTTGATGGCCTTCATCAGCTCGAAGCGATCCACTATCATTATGATAATGACGCGGATATCGCGGGCGAATGTCAGCAGCAGGTTGCGGAAGTTGTCGCTTGCCACGGCTGCCCTGTTGCCATAAAGCGACGTGACTTTGACAAGCCCGTCGACGAGGTTGGCGACATCGTCGCCCCATTCGGAGGCAATGTCGGCATCGAACCCGTCAGTCTGTTGCCGCAGGGTGAACAAAACCATGGCCACAATCATGTTTCGGTCGGGAGATATCTCTTCACACAGCGACAGGGCTGTGGTAAGGTTGCGGATTATCGGGTGGAATCCAAACGATGTACGCTTTATTTCAGTCTCGTCGACTAACCGGCTGATGAGGTGCCGCAGACGCGATGCGTCGTCAGGGGCGGCTACTGAGGCTGTATGCCGTAGAAGCTGACGGTATAGGCGGGTCAACTGCCGGTGTTCGTCAGGTGTAAATGTGTTTGCAAGGTCGTTACCGGTCTTTTGCATGATTATATATGTTTTTATATTTAGGTGTGTATTGCCGTCACATCTGCATATGGTCCATCAGCTCGTTGAGGAAAAAGCGTTCGCCTACAGGCTTGAACCCTGATTTCTCATACAGCAGACGTGCTTTTGAGTTGTGCTTGTCTACTAAGAGTCCGAGCGGTTTGCCTGCCGATTGGGCGCGGCGCGACGCTTCGGCTATTAGTGCGGATGCTATTCCTTTGCCGCGACATTCAGGAATCACGGCAAGCGTATCGAGGTATATTTCAGACGCATCTGTCTCGTCATGGATAGAAGCCTCGTCCATGTCCGTGCCGAAGTGACGGCAGTATTCTTCGATGAACGCCCTGCGCAGCGGAGCCAGCATGGCTCCGTCATAGCTGATGAGCACTCCTGCGGCTCTGCCGTCGCCGAGCCTGACGACAATCGTGTTGCGGTAGGAATACTGGGAGTCGTCTCTGCGGGCGAGAGCCTCAAACATGGCGTGTACATCTTCTATGCCATGTGAGTCGTCGCATAGCCCTAAACACAGCTCAGGGGTGACGGCTGCTATGATGGCATCGGCGATGGCAGGAGCGTCGGATATTTTAGCTGATTCGATAGTGTACTCTGTCATGATTATGTAAGTAAGCAATAGTCAAATACAAATATAGCGAAAATCGCTAACTTTGCATCAGCAATGGAGCAAATAACCAATATCTATTCTCTTTCAGATGGTATAGACGCTTTTGTGGTCACTCGTGGCGATGCGCGGCAACCGGATCCCTATTCGGGTATAAACGTATGCCATTATGTCAACGATGACCCGGCGCATGTCCGAGATTCGCGGGCAGTAGTGTGCCGCAGTCTCGGCATCGGAGAGGATAATTTAGTGGTGCCGCGTCAAATCCATTCGGCCGATGTGGCGATATTGATAGGAGGCCCGTCGTCTCCCTATGGAGTGGATGCTGTGGTGACAACCTTGTCGGGTGTAGCTATAGGTGTCTCCACTGCCGACTGTGTCCCAGTGGTGATGGCCGATGTGTCGTCAGGCGTGATAGCGGCGGCACATGCCGGATGGCGTGGGGCTCTTGCCGGAATAATCGAAAACACCATTGTCGCCATGGTCGACTGTGGAGCGTCAGTCCCTGAGATTAAAGCGTTTATCGGTCCGTGTATATGCCGGAAGTGTTTTGAAGTAGGTGACGAGGTCGCTGCGCTGTTTCCTGACGAGTATGTGTCAAGAAACCTTGGCGCAAAACTCCATGTGGATTTAGCCGCCTATGTGTGTGGAGTCCTTGTCGGCCAGGGTGTTCTTGATGATAATATTCAAGGTCCTATCGGCTGTACGCGGTGCAATCCGCAGTCGTATTTCTCGGCGCGGCGTCTGGGCATCAATTCAGGCCGGACTTTTACAGGTATTATCAGACGCAAAAAATAAAAATGTACATACAAAACACTGATAATCATAATATTACGGGGGGGGGTAAAAGACCTGTATCCGAAGAAGTCCGCAGCTCGCTCCGTGACAGCTCGATGGAGCTGCTGCGCATAGTGGCTATGTCGATGATAGTGATTCACCACTTTGTGGTACACGGTTCTACTTACTCATGGGCTGAGTCGGGGTTGGGATTGCAGAACTCGTTTATCTATTACGGTGTCAATCTGTTTATACTGATTTCCGGCTATTACGGCATCAGAGTGCGGTGGAAGTCGTTCCTGTCGCTTTTGGTTACCGTGATGTTTTTCCTCATAATCGACTCTGTGGGTGATTGCGTAGCCGGGTGGATAAATGACGGTAATGTAAACTTTAATGACCTTCTGCGGCTTCGCAGAGACATCTATAGGCCATTTACACAATGGTGGTTCATAAGCTGCTATGTCATGCTGTACATGTCCGTCCCTGTAATAAACCTCGGTTTGCATACGGCCTCGCGTCAGCAGCTACGCGGTATAGCAGCCGTAGTATTCTGTTACAGCGTTTATGCGGCTTTGGTCGGCGACTATGCTTCATCAGCCGGAAGGATGTTGCCCCAGTTCTTGATGCTGTATATAATAGGGTATTGGATTAGGGTCGACCGTCCGTTTAATCAGGTTTCCGTGCCATGGTTGGTGGTGATAGCTGTGGCAAGCAGTCTGTTTAATGGCTTTATATGGCAAGCACTTTTAGGTTCAAATACGGGGCTTGGATATTCGGTACATTATGCTAATGTGCTATGCCTTGTGGGTTCGGTGACGATATTCCTGGTGTTCACGCGCTTATCGTTCCGTAGCCGTTTTGTCAACTCTGTGGCGGGAGCTTCGTTGGGATGCTATCTGTTGCAGGACGGAGATACGGGGCCCTATCATATATATGTGTTACAAAAGCATTTTTTTGCAACCCACCCCTTTGCTGAGTCGCTGCTTATGTATGCGGCATCTTTTGTAGCGTTATGGGCGGCATCGTGGACTCTGACATGGTTCAAGAACCTATGGGCGCCGGCTCTCGTCAATGGCATGATAAGGTTTATACCGTCAAGGTTCAAACGGGACATATGGTGATGGGTCATGCTTCTGACAGGCATGTCAAGGTTTTTTGCGTACTGCACGGATGCGGAGATTTTGGTTGCGGCTTTCTTCGGATGTAGAGCCGCCGGATAAATGTTTGTAGGCTTTCTGGTTACTGCCGCTTACTGCCGTCGAAGTCCAGTAATCGCCGCTTAAAGGATACTCCTCATCAACCATGCCTGTCGTTTCTCCAGTCGCGGGAAGATACCATTTAGGGTCCATAACGTCAGTGCCGCCTGTCAAAGTGAGGATTTGTTCATCGTTTACATTGATTATGTCCCAGCTGTTGAGCTTCATACAGGCGATGCTTGCGTTGTTTGTGGGGACTACGCCGGTGCCTTCGGTCGTCACAGCGTAACCGGGCATATTCTGTATCTGGTTGATTATTTCGTTGACGAACTGGATGCCGTTGAAGTTATATACATCGCGGGTGTTCTGTTTTCCGTCCGTTGTGCTTTCGGCGATGCCGGAAGTCGAGAGCGAGCCGAGTCTGATTGTTACCTTGTCGGCCTTTCCGCCGATGCCCAAAAAATCGCCGGATTTATCCAAGTCTACGAACGACGACAGGTCGGGTATGTCGTCGCCGTAAATCGATTGGATGATCCACCCGATGATAGGCCAGCTGCTCATGTCGTGCAAACTTTGAGTCCACTCGATATACTGTCTTAATCCTGTCCTGTCATCATCGCTGCAGCCTGTCACGTCACAGATTATCTGGAAGTCGCTTTCCCAGTAGAACCCCCAGGGGGCAGGACTGCTCTCGATACGTTCGCATCCGATGTCGTTGCCGTACCAGCTGGGCGCAAGCTGGGTGAGGCTCAAGGTCTGCGCTATGCCGTCGCTATCGGCAAATTTGACAGACAGATCGATGACGCGATGGGCATAGCCGACGTTCTCTGGCACAAAAACCGCAATGGGAAATTCGCCGCTGCCGGTGCCGTGATAGACAGTCTCGCCCCGTTCGCTGCCGGGGGGTGCGACAAGCTTTGCATGTCTTTCGTCCCACTCGCATGGAAACACTTTGTGCTTCGTGGTAATTTGCCTGGTGGCACGGCGGTGGGTTACAAAATAGACGATAGAGCCCGGACGGCCTCCGACTGTCGACGGGCGGAATTTTACTTTTACTGTAGCCATATTCTTTAGATTGATGGTGTTTCATTACTAATTATGTAAGAGGGATTTTCATTTTAAAAGCATATAATTGTCAAAATGTGTTGGAAAACATCCGTTTTTTGATGCATTTGACGAATTTTTTTACTATTTTGCGCCCGATTCCGTCTGCATGACTTGAATAACCTTACCATTTCTTACCAATATTAATACCTTAACACCATGAAGGTCTATCAAACTAACGAAATCAAAAACATCGCCCTGCTTGGAGGCAAGGGCTCGGGTAAAACCACACTCACTGAGTCGATGCTCTTTGAGTGTGGAGTGATAAAACGCCGTGGCACCATAGATGCCAAAAACACAGTGAGTGACTATTTTCCAGTAGAGAAGGAATATGGTTACTCTGTTTTTTCTACCGTATTCTATGCCGAATTTCTCAACAAGAAGCTCAACGTAATCGACTGTCCGGGCGGCGACGACTTTGTGGGCAACGCCATAACGGCTCTCAACGTGACCGATACGGGCGTAATCCTCGTAAATGCCCAGTATGGGGTGGAGGTTGGTACTCAGAACATATTCCGCACTACCGCGTCGCTCAACAAGCCTGTCATTTTTGCCATCAACCAGCTTGACGGCGAAAAGGCCGATTACGAAAATGTGATCGAGCAGATGCGTGACATATTCGGCAAAAAGGTGATAGCCATACAGTATCCTCTCCAGAGCGGTCCGGGATTCAATTCCTTTATCGACGTGCTGCTTATGAAGAAATACTCGTGGGGTCCCGACGGAGGCGTTCCCACGATAGAGGATATACCCGAGGACCAGCTCGAACATGCACGTGAGCTGCATCAGCAACTCGTGGAAGCCGCTGCCGAAAATGACGAGACCCTCATGGAAAAATTTTTCGACCAGGGCCATCTTACTGAGGATGAAATGCGTGAAGGCATACGCAAGGGGCTGATCGACCGCTCGATATACCCTGTGTTCTGCGTCAGTGCGCTTAAGGACATGGGTGTGCGCCGCATGATGGAATTTCTGGGCAATGTGGTACCGTTCGTTGAGGATATGCCCGCTCCGGTCGACACCGAGGGTCAGGAAGTGAAGCCTGACAGCAACGGTCCGCTGAGCCTTTACGTATTCAAGACCACGGTAGAGCCTCATATCGGTGAGGTCAGCTACTTCAAGGTGATGTCGGGTACGCTCAAGGCCGGTGACGACCTCGACAATATGGACCGTGGTTCCAAGGAGCGTCTGGCTCAGATTTACTGTGTGTGCGGCCAGATTAAGACTCCTGTCGACAAGCTGTGCGCTGGTGACATCGGTGCTACTGTCAAACTTAAGGATGTCCGTACCGGCAATACTCTCAATGCCAAGGGGTGCGAACACCACTTCGATTTCATAAAGTATCCTGAACCTAAGTACCAGCGTGCGGTGCGTCCGGTCACTGAAAGCGATGCCGAGAAATTGGCCGGAATCCTCCAGCGTATGCACGAGGAGGATCCTACATGGATCATCGAGCAGTCAAAGGAACTCAAGCAGACCATACTCAAGGGGCAGGGCGAGTTCCATCTGCGCACTCTCAAGTGGCGTGTAGAGAACAATGACAAGCTCCCCATCGTGTTTGAAGAGCCAAAGATTCCCTATCGCGAAACCATTACCAAGGCTGCCCGTGCCGACTACCGCCACAAGAAGCAGAGCGGTGGCGCCGGACAGTTTGGCGAGGTGCATCTGATAGTCGAACCCTATACCGAAGGTATGCCGGCTCCCGACACCTACCGCTTCGGCAACCAGGAGTTCAAGATGAATGTCCGTGACACTCAGGAGATACCGCTTGAATGGGGCGGCAAGCTCGTGGTGTGCAACTGTATAGTAGGCGGTGCTATCGATGCCCGATTCATCCCTGCCATAGTCAAGGGCTTGATGGACCGCATGGAGCAGGGACCTCTGACTGGAAGCTATGCCCGCGATGTGCGTGTATGTATATATGACGGCAAGATGCACCCGGTGGATTCCAACGAAATCTCGTTCCGTCTGGCAGGGCGCAATGCTTTCAGCGAAGCGTTCCGCAATTCTGGCCCGAAGATTCTCGAACCTGTGTATGACGTGGATGTCATGGTGCCTGCCGATGTCATGGGCGATGTCATGAGCGACCTGCAGGGCCGCCGCGCCATAATCATGGGCATGTCGAGCGAAAACGGTTTTGAGAAAATCAGTGCCAAAGTGCCTCTGAAGGAGATGGCGAGCTACTCTACAGCCCTCAGCTCTATCACCGGCGGCCGCTCGTCGTTCACCATGAAATTTGCCAGCTACGAGCTGGTGCCTTCGGATGTGCAGGAGAAGCTGCTGAAGGCTTACGCCGAAAAGCAACAGGCTGACGAATAATCGGTCGGCCTGACATCCCATCGGTTTGTGTCAGCAATGAAGCTGCCGCACAAGCCGATTAACTTCCATTCCAGCTTGCAGGTGACGCATTGCCTATCGTGACGGTATTGCGTCACCTTTATTTATATGCTGGATTATAATGGTTTATCGCCGTATGTCGTCCCAGAGGTGGCGTAGTGCCATCAGCGGATGGTGCCAAACCATTCGTGGACCGCTCCAGCGCATCACTTCTTGCATCAACCGCCGCATGGACGGGCTGTAGCAGTGGATGGTGCACCGGCGGCACGACGGCTTGCCTTCGCCGTGAGGACAGTGGTCGAGCCTGGCATGGGCGTATCGCTCCAGGGCGTTGCAGCTGCAGCCTTCAGCTCCGGCTGAGTGGTGGTGGCGGCAATAGAGCCTTATCATCGCGCTGACTGTGCGTTTTTCGCGGGATATCCGTCCTACGTGCCGTGGTGTAACTTTCATATCACAAATTTAATGAATTTTTACATATCATTTATTTGGAAAATCACGAGCTTTAAGGTAAATTCGCTTTTGAGCTTATGAACAGTCTTATCAGCGAATTTCTCAATCATCTGCGGCATGAACTCCGCTATTCGCCCCGCACGGTCGATGCCTATGAGGTGCATTTGTCCCAGTGGCTTGATTTTCGGAGCGTAGGGGAGGGATTGTCTGTGGAGGATGTTCTGGCTGATGACTTCTCTGAAGTATCGGTGCATGACCTGCGGCGTTGGGTGCTGGCGTTGGGCCGTCGTAATCTCAAGCCTGCCTCCATACGCCTGAAAGTGCAGTCGCTCAGAGCGTTTTTCGGTTATCTCGTCGATAAGCACGGCCGTAAGTCCAATCCTGCAGCCGAGCTGATACTTCCCAAACAGTCCAAGCGGCTGCCTGTGCATATACGCGAATCGGAGATGAAGCATGTCCTGGACGACGAGGTCGATGCAGATGATTTCATCGCTGTGCGTGACCATTTGATACTGCTGATGCTCTACACGACAGGTATGCGGTGCAGCGAACTTATAAGCCTTGAGGACGGTTATGTAGATACAGTGCGTGGCGAGCTGAAAGTCCACGGCAAGCGTGACAAGGACCGTATCATACCGTTCGGAGCCGAATTGGCTGAGGCCATAGACCGTTACAGGCAGCTCAGGAGCGAGACGGTAGGTGTTTCGGCTACCGACACGCTGTTTGTCAGGCCCGATGGCCGCCCGCTCTACCGCCAGCTTGTGTGGGCTGTGGTCAACCGGAGCCTTGACGGCAGGGTACATGCAGCCCGACTGTCGCCACACGTAGTGCGACATTCATGTGCCACTGATCTGCTCAACCACGGTGCCGACCTGACTGCCGTGCGCCAGCTGCTCGGACATGAGTCGTTGGCTACTACACAGATATATACTCACCTCTCTCACAGAGATTTACAAAATATTTACCAACAAGCGCATCCGCGCGCCTTTAACCAGAAAGGAGAATGAACCATGGAAGTTAACATTAAAGCACTCCATTTTGAGGCATCTGCCGCTCTTGAAGGGTTTATCAACAAAAAGTCAGAAAAGTTGCTGCGCCGCTACCCGGCCATAACACTCTTCGATTACATTCTCAAAGTTGTAAAACCGGAAACATCTATGAATAAAGAGGCCACCATCAAGGTTGTGGTTCCACAATATGACGATTTTGTCGCCACGAAAGTTGCCGACACCTTTGAGGAAGCCGTAGACCTCGGCCTCGATGCCATAGAGCGCCAGCTCGAGCGCAAACTCAAAGCCAAGTAACAATAGCCGTCGCTTGGACGGTGACATATAGTCAGATTTACGACACTCATTGTATGAGGGCGGACGTTCATTTCGGATGGATGTCCGCCCTTTTATTGCCTATTATCGTTGAATTGTAGCCTTGAGTGTGTCATTTTCATCGCTGTTTGCTAAATTTTATGCCAAAAAGATTGAAAATAATTAAAAATAGATTATATTTGCGATTAGACTAATATGCGGAGAATATCGCAGATTAAAAAAGCTATCACATGTTACATGCTTGTACTACTTCAATATTGATGCTGGCTATAGCTGTATGTGCTTGCAGCTGCCGCAGCTCCAAGCAGACCCAGCAGCAACCACAACTCACCGAGCAGCCCGGAAGAGTCGACGGCATAACCGAGACTCCGACATTGCCCGAAAATACGCATTTTGACTGGTCTGCATCAACCGTCATATACCGTGCCGACCCTGCGTATGCGCAAAATGTCCCTGTGGGCGTGACTCCGTCAGGCAGCGCAGTGATATATGTCCCCTCGCCGTCGGATGCCGCAGCCGCACCTGTGCCGCTTGCTGACGGATACTGGTTGGCCACGATACCTGTAGGCAAGCAGACCGTGTTTACCGACTATACGTTTGAAAATTATTTGCGGTTCGCCGCGTCGCCGTCGCCATCCGAGGTGCTGAAGCATGTCATCAAGGATGCACGCCCGGCATCGATAGTCCGCCTGCCAGTGGCTACTGCCGACACAGCCGTGATCAACGGCCTTATACGGCAGGGACTTCCCGGCTGCAAGGTTATAGACTGACAAATGTCAGGCACTATGCCTGTCGGTAGGTCAGGGATGTGGATACGACTGACTTTGACACTTACTTTTCTTTCTATAATTCAATTAATTACGCATTAGCACATGAAACATGTCTTACTCTTAGCTTCGGTGCTCCTCGCCATGCCGGCGTGGGCACGCACCCTTTCTCCTGACGAGGCTCTGCAGCGTGCGCGGGGCAATATGCCGTCAAAAGTGGCTGGCATGGGCCAGTCGACCCGTTTGGTTAAAACCGGCTACACTGCCAAGCAGCAGCCGGCCTACTACATTTTTGAAAATTCTGGCGACAAAGGATATATGGTTCTTGCCGCCGATGACGTTGCGGTGCCTGTGCTGGGCTATTCCGAGACGGGGTCTATCAATCCTGACGATATGCCTGTCAACCTCCGTGGATGGCTTGAAAGCTATGCTGCCGAAATCGCATGGGCTGCCGAGCGTCAGGAATCCGGCAAGTACATCATGAAAGACTTGACCAAGCAGTCTGCTGCATCGAGCCGGGAGTCATGGGCTCCGATAGCCCCCCTCTGCACTACCAAATGGAACCAGAGCAATCCCTATGACCTTTATGCCCCCGATATTACATATTATGGGCAGAGCATGAAAGCGGCCGCCGGTTGCGTTGCTACCGCCATGGCCCAGCTGATGAAATACCACAACTATCCGGCCCAGGGCAAAGGTTCTATCACTTATACGTGGAGGAAATACGATGACTTCTATAACACCTCCGGCTCTTATACCGATGAAACGATGACGATGGATTTCAGCGCGACGACTTTTGAGTGGGACAAGATGCTTGATGTGTATCCTAACAGCGACTATACTACTTCAGATGAAAATGCTGAGGCTGTTGCTACCCTCATGAAGGCGTGCGGTTACTCGGTAGAGATGAGTTACGGTCCGGAGTCGGGTGCCGTTACGTCTATTGTGGTAGATGCACTTAAAAATTATTTCGGTTATGACGCATCCACACGCTTCTACACCCGTGATTATTATGACATCGACACATGGGAGAAGATGATTTATGACAATCTCAAGAATGTAGGTCCTGTGCAGTATTCAGGCCGCAATGACTACGGCGGGCACTCGTTTATAGTCGACGGGTATTCAGCCGACGGTTATTTCCACCTTAACTGGGGATGGGGCGGCATGTCTGACGGCTACTTCCTTATCACAGGTCTTGATCCCGAATCGCAGGGTATCGGTGGCTCTGTGGCAGGTTACAACTCCAATCAGGGAGCCATACTCGGCGCGCAGCCCGCTGGTGCTACTATCCCGAAGATGGTACCTTTCCAGCTCGCCATAGTAGGCTCTATCTCCCCGTCATTATCATCACAGAGACTTACCATAGAGGGCCGTTTTGGCAATAACGGCGGGAATGGCACAAATGTCAGAGTCGGTATGCAGTTCTGCGATGCTACAACGGATGAGCTTGTCGCTACTGCCGTATACGGAAATCTTGGTACATGGACTGGAAATATCAACTACGGTATAGATAATATTACGGCTACCATACCATCAACACTTCCTGCCGGTGTGTACAAGGTCTACCCGGCGGCTTCGACTGACGGCGGCTCCACTTATCAGAAAGCTATTGCTCCTATCGGCCAGCCTAACTATGTCCTCTTTGCCAAGGATACAGACGGTACTTACGAAGTAGCTCAAGAGTATCCGCTGTCGATTGATGTGGCGGACTTCTCCATTGACACTTCTGTATATAATGGTCTGGCTTTCGGAGTTACAGCCACAGCGGTCAACAACAACGACTCCGAAACGCTTCAGGAAGTCAATCTCGGCTTCATTACCTCTGATATGAACTTAGTGGCCGTAGGCAACACAATGGTGGTTGACCTCCGTGCCGGCGAAAGCATGAAGCTCCCCGAGGCAGTCAAGATTATGATGGGATCGGTTACTGCAGGCGAAACATATCTCGTGGCTTACGTAGATATGAATTCAGGCATGATAATCAACGAACCTGTCTCTGTGACAGTACAGACATCTCCCGGAGCTGCTACACTTCAAACGAACGCTTCTGGCTTCAGCATCATTGATGCCGAGTCAGTGGTGCTCGACAACTTCCGCGTAGACTTCGATGTGTACTGCAAGTCGGGATATTATGCCGATAAACTGTATGTATTGGTGTTCAATGAAAATCTGGAAGGTTACAACATCGACAATCTGCCGACTCCGTCTACGTACTTCATCGAAGCCGAAAACTGGATTCATGAAAGCAACGTCAAGCTTGGCACTCCGACAGCCCTTGAGGTGGGTAAGCGCTATGCGGCAGTTATGTTCTATATGTCGTCCACTGGATTGAAACAGCTGAGCAACCCTGCATACTTCACCGTGGTCGCTGAAAGCGGCATCGATGACATCAAGGCCGAGAGCATCGACGGCTCGGTTAGCGCAGTGCTCAGTGGCGGCATCCTCTCAGTCACAGCAGCTTCGGATATCCGTTCGGTAGATGTATATGACCTCAGCGGCGCTCATGTGGCTACATCCGCTACCTCTACGGCTGACCTCACAGGTGCATCCGATGGCGTATATGTAGTCAAGGTTACCACTGCCGACGGCACAGCTTCACTCAAGCTCATGAAGTAACCTTTTGATAACCCGGTAGGTTACACTTCTATAAGCCAATCCCTGCCATCGCATATGCCGGTGGCAGGGATTGACGTTTTTTGTTAATTGCGGTTAAATCGGCGGTGGTGTTTAAACCATAAGCGGCGGCCAGCGTCTTATAAAATGTAATCGCTGACATAACGGCGGTGACATAAGAGAACATTCAATATAACACGTAACTAACTTTTCTCATTTTTTCAACATAAGTGAATACTCACTTAACAAACAAAACTATTTACAATTATGAAAAAGACAATCGTGACACTGACTCTTGCGTCTGCAGCACTTCTATCCACATCGGTTTTTGCTCAGACAGCCAATAACAATAATTGCCCGGCTGCGCCTTGTCCCCCCTGCGGGCCTGGATGTAACGGCTGTGCACCGTGTCCCTACTTCCAAAAGCCTGATTCGTGTGTGATGAATCCGTTTGCCGAGCTTAACCTTACTGCCGACCAGCAGGCCAAAATCAAGGAGCTTCGCAATAAGAAGTTCCAGCAGAAGACCAAGGACATCAAGAACCGTCGGGAACTCCGTCAGGCCAAGCGTCAGGCGTACCTCAACGATCTCAAGAGCATCCTGACACAGGAGCAGTATGTGCAGTTCCTTGAAAACAGCTATGCCAACGGCCCGGCTTTCGGCAAAGGCGATATGCCCAAAAGGGGTCCCCGCCATCACCATGGCCGCCGTCCCGGCAACTGCCCTCAGTCTGGGGCTTGTCCCGTAGCACCTTGCCAGAACGCCGCTCCGACATCCAAGTAAAGTCAGCGGCTCAGACTGTTGAGCAGTGTGGCATTTAGAAGCCGTTTCTGATTCAAAACATAGATATTTATAAGGCAGCTTCTTAATCAGCTTGTTAAGCGGCTTTCAATTCTTGAGATTTTTCCTGATTATAAGCGTCCGCCCCGCCGGTGACAGATGGTGTCATTTGGCGGGGCGGATTGCATCGTTGTGGCTTGCTCCGCCAGC
>ULOI01016592.1_pt1 | contig 51776 bp, 52 predicted proteins | sample 1952231 | NCBI WGS metagenome assembly ULOI01 (sample SAMEA4835593, study PRJEB28245) | human gut metagenome | biome: gut microbiome; material: fecal sample | place: Denmark | collected 2008
CGGCTCACTTAACATTATTATATGCTTTAAGAACTGCCGGCATTGTTTTTTAAACCGATTTATAAGCCGCGTGAGGGGTTATTTGCTAAGTATACAGACTAATTCTACATGGTTTGAATAGGTAAATTGGTCAACCGGCGTGACTTTTTTTAAGAACCAGCCGTTATCCCATAAAGCCTTGACATCGCGCGCGCAGGTTGACGGATTGCACGAAATCATTATAATTTTGGGTACATGGGTCAATTTCAGATTGTCAACTTGAGCTTTGGCTCCGGCACGGGGAGGGTCTATAACGACTAAATCTATGCCGTCAAATTCATCGGGCAATAATGGATTTCTAAATAAATCACGCACTTTGCCGAATGTTCCCAATGCGGCTACACTGTCAGATTCCGAATCATATCCGATAACTTTTAATCCTGCTTGTATTAAAGGTTTTGTAAATGTTCCGGTTCCACAAAATAAATCAATGGCTGTTTTGGCCGAACCGATTTGTTCTTTCATTAGATTGACCAAAAATTTTTCTCCCTCAAGTGACGGTTGCAAAAAAACATTTGGCGGATGGGGCAGAGAGACTTGTTGTACAATCGGTTCATTATTAAACAAAAGTCTGGCGATAGCATTGGAACGGGCAAATTCTGATAAAAGTTCCAATAAGTTTAATGTTGGCTTTTCCTTGCCCATTTTTATGTGCATATCGATTCCAAAGGGCGTATCCAACACGTATATATCGCCGGTACCTTGCAATTTCTGCGCCAAATTGCGCAATGGTTCCAGCAAGGTTTGCAAGGCAGGAGTCAACAGCTGACATTCTTGAATATCAATAATTCGATGGCTCTTTTTTTCATTAAAACCCAAGTGCCCCTTATAAAAGGCAAAACTGGCGCGTCGACGCGTGTGAAGGGGCACCGAAAGCATTGGTTCAAGTTGAACATCAATCTGGTAATCGGCAAACGCGCGGCGGATAAAATTTTCCTTTTTTGCCACATATTCTGATATGGGAAGATCCTGGAAAACGCATCCGCCGCATTGCTTAAAATAACGGCAAACGGCTGAATTATCGGTCATGATTTTTTACTTTTTATCGGTGTTTTTTTTGTTGTTTTAACAGATTTAACCTTAGAGCCGGTTGCCGGCTTTGCTTTTGACCCCGTTTTTGACGAAACTTTGATTTTTGTGGTTTGGGGTTCGTTTGATTTTAAATCCGACAATATAACAATATCTTTCATTACGACTGGTTCCTCTTCTATTAAGTGAGGATTTTCAACGTGGGCAAGTTTACCTTCTAATTCAAAATTGTTGTCATGTTCGTTTTTAATCCAAGCATAAGCTTGCGCAAGTACGTTTACGTTAACCATCAACAAGTATGCTTGCGTTAATCCCGTTATATAAATATAGGCGTAGATAAGACGCACATGCATGTCAACGGCAACTTGTGCAGCAGCGATGATAAATACCAGTGGGATAAATAAAATAACGCTGACACCGACAATAAACAAAATAACGCGCAGCAATTTTGTCCAATAGCGTTTCATAAAAATCCAATTGGATGGGAAGCTAAATACCAACGATGGACGGAATGTGTCCATAAAACGAGCCCATGCCGTCATCATATAAAAGGCGTAACCAATACCAATTACAATAATCAGCGGAATGATTAAGAAGATAAGGGCCGGATGAGTCGTTATTGCAAAAAGAGCATTGAAAAACAACGTTAATAACAGCCATAATGCCAATAATAAAACAAGGGTGTTAAAGGCAAACAGCAACCCTTTTAATCCGATTTTCAATAGCTGAAAATTAAAGGGGGGCACAGTTGGTTTTAAGTTGTAAATATAACGGTGTCCGCTGGCAGCCGCATAACCGAGTGTAACCATATAACAAAGAACATAAATGACAGCAATTACCACCATAAACAGATTTATGTTTGAAATTTCCAATTGCGTTGCCATGAAAACAAAGCTCATTGTCGGCAAACCGATGAAAAAAGCCATTAATAACAATCCGAAACCAAACGGCGAGCCTAATGCTTTTGTCAGTGAAAACTTCATTTTTGATACTCCTTTGCAATAAATTAAATCATATGAGTCAATTTATATCCATTTTTTTGGGGTTTGTCATCTAAAATGTTTGACTTAAGGCTAAAAAAAAGATAAATTAAGAACGAATTATTTGACTAAACATAAATAATTTTTTTGATTCGCCTTAAAATTTTAAGAGCTGTTTCGCGGTTCGTTTTTATGATGAAAGCAAAAATTATTTTGAGTATAAGAAAGGTTTGATATGGAACAAGAAGCTGCAGGGCTCGACCAAAGAAGCGTACGGATTAATAAATTAAAATCTTTGGAAGAAAAAGGCATTAATGCCTATCCCCAAATTTATCGCCCCAGTGCAACATCCCAATCGTTACAAGAACAATATGCCGAGTTACAAAATGATGTTCAAACAACGGATGTTGTCAAGGTTGCCGGCCGCGTCAAAGCGATTCGCAATTCCGGGATGTTTATGGATATTTATGACACGACCGGAAAAGTGCAAATTTATACTTCGAAAGAAGACATAGCGCCTGAATTGGCTCAAATGCTCGATATGTTGGATATCGGGGATATTATCGGTGTGGAAGGCACCGTACGGCGCACTAAAAGGGGAGAATTGTCTGTCAAATCCTCAAAAATTACTATGTTGGCGAAATCTTTATTGCCGTTGCCCGAAAAATTTCACGGGTTGACAGATACGGATACGAAATATCGCCAACGGTATTTGGATATGATTACCAATGATGATACGATTAAGGTTTTAACAGCGCGCAGCAAAATTATCACGGCTGTTCGTCAATTGTTGTTAGATCAAGGATTGTTAGAGGTTGAAACGCCGATTTTACAAACAATTAAAGGTGGCGCAACGGCAAAACCCTTTATCACACACCATAATGCTTTGGATATGGATTTATTCTTGCGCGTCGCGCCCGAACTTTATTTAAAGCGTTTGATTGTCGGGGGGATGCACGGTGTTTTTGAAATTGGCCGCACTTTCCGTAACGAAGGCATTGATACGCGCCATAATCCTGAATTTACTTTAATGGAAGTTTATCGCCAATACAATGATTATACCGATATGATGACTTTGTTTGAAAACATTGTTGAGGCGGCGGCTATGGCTGCAAACGGTACGACAAAAACGGTTATTGACGGTAAAGAAATTGATTTGAAAGGCCCTTATCCCCGTCGTACGATGGCCGATTTGGTTGAAGAGTATACCGGCATTGACTTTTTGACAATCAGTTCCGATGAAGAAGCGCGCACAGCGGCCGAAAGTATTGGCGTACATGTTGAAGAGACGGCCGATTGGGGACATGTGATGGCTGCGGTTTTTGAAGAACGATGCGAAGAACACCTCATCCAACCGATACATGTGATTGACCATCCGAAATCCATTTCACCTTTAACGAAAGAACACCGTCATGATTCGCGGTTGGTAGAACGTTTTGAAACCTTTATTAATACATGGGAAGTCAGTAACGCTTATTCTGAATTATCCAATCCGATTGACCAGCGGGAACGTTTTGAAGAGCAGGTTCGTGCCCGTGATGCCGGTGATGAAGAAGCTGATATGATGGATGACGATTTTGTAACCGCGCTGGAATACGGTATGCCTCCGACCGGTGGATTAGGGGTAGGTATCGACCGTTTGGTTATGGTTGTGACGGGGATGACATCTATCCGTGATATTATTGCCTTCCCGACTATGCGTAAGAAATAGGGATTAAGTATGCCAAACACTGATGAAACCTTTAAACGCGTCGCAAATCCTTCAATGGAATACCATGAAGAATTTATGAAAATGGCTGTTGAGTATTCGAAAGCCAGCCTTGATTCTTCGTCCAAAAAAGGTCCGTTTGGCGCTGTAATTACTTATGATGGAAAGTTCATTGCTGCGGCTTCAAACGAAGTCATGAAAAATAATGATCCGACCTGTCACGGTGAGGTTAATTGTATCAGAAAAGCGTGTAAAAAATTAAATACTTATGATTTAACTGGTGCCGTTTTGTATACATCTTCCGAACCGTGCCCGATGTGTTTGTCTGCGATAATTTGGGCAAATATTTCAAAGGTATATTATGCCAATACGGCTGTTGATGCCGGCAATATCGGTTTTAGGGATGACCATATTTATAAGTGGTTGAGCGGCGATAAATCCGTTTTGACTTTGGATTTAGAGCATAGACCTGAAAAAGAAGCGTTGGAAGTTTTTGAAAAGTATGGTAAAATAGGTAAGATTTATTAATTTATAAGGAGAAAAAAATGTCCAAAAAAGAAAAAACAAAAGAAGTTTTAAAAGATTTGATGAGCTTAGATAAAACGGTTTTAGTGGACAGATATGCCGCTAGTTTAAAACCATATGTAAAAATCATTTATATTGTTTTGATTACATTTTTGGCTTTGTTTGCTTTGGTTGGTTTGGTTTCGTTATTGACAGGGCAAATTTCTTTGGCATTTATTCAGTTGATTTTGGTTTTTGTCAGCTTTGTTATCGTTCGGATGTTTTGCGAATTTCTTTCCAATTATCCGCGCCATTAAGTTGACTTCAGCGTTCTCGTAGCTCAGATGGATAGAGCACAGGATTCCTAATCCTGGGGCCGTGGGTTCGACTCCCGCCGAGAACGCCATTTTTTATAAGAATGCGTTTGGGAGGTGAGGCGGCTTTATAGGATTCGTCAGACGATCAAGCGCAAGGGAGTGAGCCGAAAATGACCATTTTTTACGAATTTAAAAATGATAATTATAGTCCCGCCCAAAAACATTTATTTTAAAAATTCAAAATTGATTTTAGTTTTTTGAATGAACAGTTTGTAACAGTACATTGTGTGTGGTTCTAGGGCACTTTTTTGTTTTCATCGAATTTAAAATTATCTGAAAAAACCTCTTAATTGTTGTCAGATGACGAAAAAAGGAATATATTATAATAAACATTAAAAGGGTTGTTTATGAAAATAAAATATATAACTTGTTCGGGTGCTGATGAAAATACGAATATTCCCCATTTGTTAAAATTGATGGAAGATTATCCTATCGGAGAAATCGGCATCCAAATTTCGGCTGATAAAGCCGCCAAAGAAATGCCAAGATATGAATGGATTCTTAAAATTGCAGAAGCTATATCCAATTCAAAATCAAATATAAATGCAGCTTTGCATGTGAATAAAGAATGGGTTCAAGAGTTTTGTGCGGGATTTGTGGCTCCTGAATTAGATCGTTTCTTGGGATTAAAAAAGAAAAACGGTTCGCCCATTTTTAACCGCGTTCAACTCAATTTTTTAATTGGTCGTGAAAAAACACCCAGTCTTGATAAAGTTATTGAAACACTGAAGCTTTTCCCTAAACATCGTTTTATATTTTCCTATAACGTCAAAAATGCATCCTTCATTAAGCAAATATATGACAAAGGTGTGGTATTTGATAATTTGTATGATTTTTCTTTTGGGGAAGGGCATGAACCCGAATCGCGCGGACCAATTGTTTTTTCAGACCGTTTGCAAGGATATGCCGGCGGTTTAAGTCCAGATAATATTTATGAGGAATTGGATAAAATCAACAAAGTTGTACCCAAAGACGCTGAAATTTATATTGATGCACAAAGACATTTGGAAGATAATGAGATTTTCAACATTTCTAAGGCTCGTAAATTTATTTCTAGTGCTTTAAAATGGCAGGAGGCACATGTTTGATATTGTCGGTATCGGTAATGCGGTTGTTGATCGTACGGTTTATTATGATACAAACAAAGCGCACAGTATGGATATCTATCAACAAAAGGGAAGATATTTTTCAACAACTTCGACAGAATATGAACAGCTACAGCATCTTTATGAATATAACTGGAGTATATGTGCCGGGGGTTCGGTTGCAAATTCCATCCGAACCTTATCTACTTTAGGTTTTAATACTGCTTTTTTGGGTAAAATAGGTTTGGATGAAGAAGGTAAATTTTTTGAGAACAGTTTGATTGATACGGGTGTTCATTCTTTTTTGGCAAAATCAAAAATCTACTCGACGGGTAGTTGTATGATCTTTGTACATGAAGACAAAGAAAGGACTATTTGTGGTAAAGCAGGAGCTTCTAAAACCTTAAGTGAAGAAGATATCCCCGAAGAATTTTTTAATACTAAAGCCCTATTCTTTGAATTATATAATTTAAAAAGTTGTTTAAATTTATCATTTGAGCATATTAAAAAAGCAAAACAAAAAAACTGCTGTATATTTTTAACGTTGTCTGATTCTCAAATGATTTATCAATTGAAAGATTCTTTGCCTGGTATTATACCTTTAGTTGATGTTTTATTTGGAAATGAATATGAATTTAAGGCATTGGAAGAATTAAAAATTATGCTCCCTTTATTGTGTTTTAAAACAAAAGGAGCTCAAGGCAGTGCCGTTTTAAAAAACGGCATTTGGACGGATTGCGCCACTTTAAAATGCAAAAAAATAATAAATACAAATGGAGCAGGAGATGCCTATGCAGCAGGAGTTATCGCTGGATTATTACGGAAAAAAAATTTAACTGAATGTCTTAAATTCGGACATAATATTTCTTGCCAGGTATTAGGACGTATGGAACCTTATCTTGCTTAAATAAAGGAGTTGAATAACGATGGAAACAAACATAAATGCAACTGCAATAGCTTTAAACGGACAAGCTATCTTGATTACGGGTGATTCGGGGGCGGGCAAATCATCCTTGGCTTTGGCGTTAATGGAACAGGGCGCTGTTTTGATTTCGGATGATGTAACGCATGTAAGTGTAAAAGATGGCAAATTACTTGCTTCTCCGTATGAAAGGATGAAAGGGTGTATTGAAGTGTGGGGAACCGGTATTATTTGTGGGTTAAGAACGGCACAAGATGTTCCCGTCCTTGTTCAAATAAAGTTGACTTCCACAATCACAGAACGTATGCCGCAAGAAGCCTCTTATGTTGAAATTCTCGGCAAACAAGTTCGCCAGTTTAGATTGTATAAAGAGTCTAAAGTATTGGCGACTTTGGTGCGCACAGCTGCTAAAATAGCGGCAGGTGATGTATTTTTGTTGCATGATAAATAAAAAAATGCTTAAATAGTCCAAAAGGAAGGGCATATGTTAGGAATTGTACTTGTATCTCATGGAAAATTGGCTGAAGAAATGTTGCGTGTGGCCGAACATGTTGTTGGGCCGCAAACAGGCATTGAATGCGTTGGTATTGCCAATGATGATGATGTGGAATTGAAAAGGCACGAAATTTTGGAAAAAACGTCGGCTGTTGATACCGGTGACGGCGTTGTCGTCATTACCGATATGTTCGGCGGAACTCCGTCAAATTTGGCTTTGTCGATTATGGAAGAACGCAATGTCGAAATCATATCGGGTATGAATTTGCCCATGTTAGTCAAATTAGTGCGTGGGCGCGCTGAACCTATGTCTGAAGCCGTTATTGCAGCGCAAGAGGCGGGACGGCGTTATATTAATATCGCGTCACATTTGCTTAAATTGGATTCGTAAATTCTATGTTTGAAACAGTTACGGCAAAAGTTAAAATACAAAATTTAAAAGGGCTTCATGCCCGGGCAACGTCCACCTTTGTCAAATTGGCCGATTCGTTTAAGTCTGATATTGAAGTAACCAAACAAGACTTGACGGTTAACGGTAAATCTATCATGGGTTTGTTGATGTTGGGCGCTCCACTGGGCGAAACGATAAAAATTTCGGCTTCCGGTGTTGATGCCAAAGAGGCGGTTGAGGCATTGGTGAAGCTTGTAAATAAAAAATTTGGCGAAGAATAAAGTTTTGTATTAATAATTATTAAATTTAATGGAAACTACACGCCATATTCCTATTAATGTATATTGAATGTATATGAAATTTTTCACATATAATAAGAGGTTATCGAATAAGAAACATAAAAGCATACTTTTTTAAAAAAAATACTTGCATTTTACTAAAATTTATAGTAAAAATCCTTTATCCAGCGAAGGGGTGTATAGCTCAGTTGGTTAGAGTGCTACGTTGACATCGTAGAGGTCACAAGTTCGAATCTTGTTACACCCACCATTTAAGCCCCGTTAGTCGGGGTTTTTTAATCGCACCGCCGGGTGTATAGCTCAGTTGGTTAGAGCGCTGCGTTCACATCGCAGAGGTCACAAGTTCGAGTCTTGTTACACCCACCAATAAATATACCGCTCTGTAAAGGGCGGTTTTTTATGGTACGAGAGGCGAATAAGAACATCTGGGGAACAAGTTTGGATCATATTGGCAGACACTCAGATGTGTGCTTTTTTTTGCGACAAAATGAACTTAAAAAAATAGCGAGAATTAGTGTTCAGAAGTAAATTCAATGAACGAATGGTGTTTGGTTGCATTTATCATTAAGATATCGTCCTAAAAGTTTTTTTATGAATGAGAGAAAAAAATTATATACCTTGTCCCACTTTTTATGTTTTTAATTTGACAGGAATTATCTAAAATTTACACAATTTTTTCCGGGTGGCGACTTCAAAAAGATTGATATGGATGAATTATGGGTTATGGCTTCCTGGAAAGCCAGACAAAATTCTTGATAAAAAACAATTTATGCTGTATACTTGCTTTAGGTATTTAATTAAGTTAAAATCAACTATAAAGGAATAAAAGTATGCTTATTGAAAAAAGATTTGTTTCTCCTTTAGAGGGGATTACTCTTTTAAAAGAGGTATTTGGTAAGAAAATTGCTTTTTTGGAAGCGTGCGCTGTAAATCAAACTTTTTCTTCACAACGACGTGATTTGGCAAAACGAGTGTCTACATTTATGAAAATGAAATTGCAGCACACCATATTCGTTCATAAAGAAGGGATGAATATCTTACAAATGCTACAAAAGGCAGCATCTGAAAGTCCGAACGCGCAAACCTTAATCGATACAACTTTAGATACTTTTACTAATGTACAAGCTTATAATTTGGCAATGAAGTTTATACATGTATATAACAAAGCCTTATTATGGCATGATATAGGGCGCGTTGCCGAATTTGACGAAGATTTGAAACCAACCGGAATTGATCATGCTGTTGCCAGCAGAGAAATGCTTGAACAAAAAAAAGCACAAGCCATGGTCATTTTGGTTGTTCGAAATCATGGTTATCAGACCAATAAACAAATGTATGAAATGTGTGAAAAAGAACCTTTATTCGCCCTTTTTACTGAAGAAGAACAAAAAGCGTGTAAATTGCTTTCTTTATTAGTTAGAGATGCCGACAAATTGGGGAACTGGAAAACCTTTGTGCGTCAAGGAATTAATCGTGAAATAACTCAGCGCATTAAACCTGAAGTATTTCGTGACCAAGTCTCGATTGGCGATTACGAAATGGACTGTGTTCGCAATAATATGCCTATTGATTATACAAAATACAGTAATTTCAGCGGTGTCCAAGTTGCACACATTATGTGGTCTGCTGATATGGCTTTTGTTCCCACGAAGGAAGCAGCAATTAAAAGTGGCTTGGTAGATGGTATGTTGTCATACATGAACGAAGTTGCTCAAGATGACACTGCAATTGCCTTTAAAAATAAAGGTATTCGTTCAGTCGAAGATTATCAAAAGTTTTTAGGTCAGACAAAAGAGATTTTTCAAATTTTCCAAAAAAAAGATTGGATTGCATCCGATAATAAGTTTAATACCACCCAAATTTTTAATACTTTTAAACAACGATTAAAAACCAAAAATTTTGCTAGGCCTCATGTTTTGACAAATGGATTACGACGTTATAACAAACAATTAGTAAATAATATGCGTCTAAATGGACGCTAACGTGATTGATTTTAAACGTATCTGTATTATCGGCCCTTCATCCAGCGGGAAATCTACACTGGCGCATAAATTGGGACAAAAAACAGGCTTCCCCGTATTACATTTGGATAAAATAGCCCATATTCCGGGGACTAATTGGAAGCGTTGTCCATTGGAAGAAACAATTCAAAAACATGATACTTTTATTCGAAAGGATCGTTGGATTGTTGAAGGAAATTATCAAAAATTTATGGCTCAGCGTTTTGAACGTGCCGATACGGTTATTGTCCATCATTTTAATCGGTTTGGATGTGCATATCGATTTGTCAAACGTGCATTAAAGAAAAATCCGAACCGTCCAGGGATACTTAATAATGCTCAAGAGAAATTAAATTGGGAAATGGTGTATTATATTTTGTTTAAGGCACCCCAAAAAATGAAAATGTATTCAGAATTGTTAAAAAAATATTCGCATTTAAATGTTATTCATGTATATTCATTTAAAGAAACTGGTCAACTTATAAATGAAATTACCAAATGCCCACGAACAAAGAAATAGAAATTAAATATATACTTGAAAATCCAGAAGATTTGGTGCAAAAATTAAATGAATATGCCATTTTCAAAGGGGATTATCAACAATCGGATATGTATTACAATCCGCCACATATTGATTTTTTAAAAAATCCCGAAAATATTTCAAAATGGTTGCGTGTTCGTTGTCAAAATGGTAATTCTTCCATCAATTTTAAAAGTTTTTATCCTGAAGAGTCTTTTCCCAAAACGCATTGTAAAGAATATGAAACGCAAGTGGCATCCAGTGAAGCATTGCAATTAATATTAGAAGCATTGGACTTTAAACCGTTAATTATTGTTAAAAAGTTCAGGCGTTCTTGGGATTTCAATGATATTGAAATCAGCATTGATACTGTTGAAAGTTTAGGGAAGTTTGTAGAATTGGAGTATAAAGGAACACGTGAAGATGTTAACGGCATTTTGGATTATTTGAAACAAACGCTGTCCGATTTAACAGGTTGTGCCAAAGAACCCGTGATACACGGATACCCGCATTTGATAATGCTAAAAAACGGATGGTTTGATAAAGAATAACTTTTTACGCCAATTGCATCAACTTTTCAATAATCGGTGCATCGGCAGGGCAAAATTTCAGCTTTTCCATTTCCGGGATGCACACCCATTTATAATCCATGTGTTCGTTTACTTCAGGGATAATATCATCTTCGCAAAAAGCCCAAAAAGCGCTTAAGTGAAATTCGCCGGCATTTTCATATGTATGCGTGATGTCCATGAATAAGTCACCCACTTCAATGGTTTTGCCAAATTCTTCTAAGAATTCACGTTTGACGCAATCTTGAAGCGTTTCGCCAGATTCAAGTTTGCCGCCCGGGAATTCCCAATAACCGCCCAAATGTTTTAAAGGGTTACGTTGCGCGACGAAAATTTTTCCTTTATGCAATAAAATAGCCATACCAATTTCAATCATTTTTATCTCCTTTGATGAAAATTTAAAATATTTATAATAAGAAGTCAAGCATAACCTTTTATGAAATAAAGAAAAAAATTGACTTTTGATATTGAAACAAATACACTTTATTTGTAAAACAGGAGGTTATATGAAAAAATTTTCACAACTCGGTCGATCAATGATTGAAATGCTGGGTGTTTTGGCCATTATAGGCGTTTTATCCATTGGCGCTTTAGCCGGATATTCCTATGCCATGCAAAAATTTCGGGTAAATGAAATTATTGATACAATGTATAAATTGGCAACTGTTGCCATTGTTGTCGAACCGGTTTTGGAATCCTCATTAGCGCGCGCTCCTGCAGAAATATGGGTACGCTATGCTGATTTAAGCGATTTAGGGCTTGATGGTAAAAAAGTGGCAGGTATGATTAGCACAATGGAAGCCTACTATTATGATGACACTCCTGACATTATTAATATATTTGTTATAAAAGATGAAGTACCTGTCGAAATTTTTAAAGCTATAAAAGCCGAAACAAACGCCCGTGTTTTTATGACATCGGAATATTATAGAACTGAATTGCCTATCAGCCATTAATTTCAGGTGCTTATGCGAAAAATCAAAGAATATATTTCAATTTTTTTAGCTTTTTTTAAGCTGGGTTCTATTGCCTTTGGCGGAGGATATACGCTTGTTGTTTTGGCTAAGTCATCTTTGGTTGAAAAGAAAAAATGGCTTACTGAGAACGAATTGATTGATTATTTGGCAATGAGCCAAACATTGCCGGGCATTATTGCTATTAATTTTGCCGCCTTTGTCGGGTTTAAACGCGCCAAATGGGTTGGGGCATTTTTGGCGGTGTTTGGTATCATTTTAACCCCGATGCTCATTATCTTGGCTTTATTGCCGTTTATTGATAAGGTAAATGATTATCCTGTTGTACTTAAGGCGTTGCAGGGAGTTAAAATCGCTGTTTGTGTTTTGATTTTATCTTTCGCTATCCAATTATGGAAATTTTCCATCCAAAAATGGTATAGTATTTTAATTTTTTTTGCGACGATATTATTATACCTATTAATGGGATTATCTCCCGTTATCCCTATTATTTTAGCCGGATTTATTGGATATCTTTATTTCAAGAGAACGAAAAGGGTATTTAATCAATGACAGCATTACATCTTTTTTACGCCTTTTTTACGACCGGTATTTTTGTGTTTGGCGGAGGATTGGCAATCATACCGTTTTTAAACGATATGATTGATAAGTGGGGTTGGTTTACACAAAATGATTTAACCACTTTTATAGCTTTGGCTGAAGTTACGCCTGGTGCGTTGGGTATTAATATGGCCACTTATGCCGGCTATTTGGCCTTTGGTTTTTTAGGTGCCATTATTGCAACGTTTTCTTTAGTGTTGCCCTCTGTTTTAATAGTAAGCATTATATCGCCCAAATGGTATAAAATTAAAGATAAAAAGGAAATTATATCTATTTTTAACGGCATTAAAATTGCAACGACCGGTCTTATCGCTTCGATATTTATATCTTTATTTTTCCCGCTTTTTCAAAAAGATGTATTTTCCGTTTATTCCTTTTTAACGCTGATTCTTTTTCTATTGGGAAATGTCTTGATGTCCTTAAAAAAAATGCCAATGCCGTTGTTTTTGGCAGTAATGGCATTATTAGGTGTTGTGTGTTATTAACATCTTGATTTTGTTTGTCTTAAATATTATTTTTATAAAGCTAGGGGGAAAAGAATATGACACAATATGATTATAAAGAACACGTCATAAACGAAAATAAAAAAATTAATACATCTGAAACTTTAGAAGTGTCGTCAATGGATTTGGATTGTTCAGGGGCAGGTATGTGCCAACCTGAACCAGTGGAAGCAGAAATATCTGATATACAACCGGCTTATCCTACTCATAAATTGGAAAAGGCCGAGGAAAAAGCCGCACATGAAGTTAAGGAAGAAGAAAAACAAAAAGCTATAGATGCTTTTGAAAGTGAAGAAAACCACGGGCAATAGTTTGTCGGATTGACAAATAATTTGGAATGCTAGGGTGAATTTGCTGTTATATTATAGGGAATTACAAATGGATTTGAAAGACTTTTAAACATGATGATTTAAAAGCGCCAAAGAGTTTAAATTTGAATGAAATGTAATGTCATGTGACTTGTGTATGTCCAAACAAGGGAGAACGGTTAATATCACTCATTATTTTCTTGATGGTGCAGGCATTGTCGACTCAAACCGGCAAAGGTTAAATTAAGTCTTATGTCTTTGTCGGGATGTATCAGTTCATTTTTTGGACCCCTCAGGGATTTATTGGATTTTAAAGTTTATATTAAACGGATTTTGAAGTTAGAAAGAAACGTTTTATAGCGCGCTCAGTAACCGAACGCGCTATGACCCGCGCAGAAGTTAAAATTCAATTTAACGGGGTGAGTGTTGATGCACAAAAATATCTATTGTCCTCAAAGCGATATGCCTATATGGTTATCCGAAGGGATATGGATATTCTTTCTTGGCATAACTATTTATAATAAAGGAGCTTTTTTATCAAAAAGTCATTATGGACATTTTATGTTCTAAGTATTGCGTTCCCGTAACTTGGGCATTGGTGTGCCGGGTTTATTAACGACTATTTGTGCTTTGTCTTCCTCAGCCGCTCTTTTATAGGCACGTCTGTATAATTTTACCATTGTTTTTAAATCTTTCAGATTTTCTTGAAACATGATATTTTCCGGAAATTTTTGTGCATAAATCAACGCTTGCGGCAAAATAAGTTTTTCGGCTTCGTCAATCAAATCGCAAACGCGGGTAGGGGTTTCACTACCTTTATTTTTAGCAATTCCTTTGACTAATAAGTGAACAAATTGCCTTGCCGATCCGTTTTTCATAAATATCATCGGTTGGATGAGAAGTTTTTCTTGTGCCGTAAAACGTAATGCTTGAGGTGAATAAGGATCGTACGGGTGTTGAGTGGAATCTTTATTTTCGTCCTTTTGTTTTTTATCGCCACAAATTAAACCATACGCGGTAAGGGTTTTTCCAATAGATAAAATTTTGTGTAAATTTTCTTTCATAGCCGTATTTGTCTCCCCTTGCTGACTTTTTTAGTTTATTTTATTTATCTAATAAAATCAAGGACTTTTTTTATAAAACTTAAGAATGTATTCTTAAGTTTATCATTTTATGACGAATATATTCATATGTATTTTTGATTTTAAGAATAAAAGAGTATGTTTGTGAATATAAGTGTATGTTATATAATTCCAATCTTTGTGAAATTTCCGTTTTTTTAGGAAAGATTAGCTTTTAAACGAATCGTAGCTGCATATAAAATCTAAAAGTTTATGCCGTTGATTTTTAACAAAAAGCAGCATTAAAGTGTGCCACTATTTAGTTACAATGTATTGTAATGTATTATTACCTCGCAGCTTTTATTATATCATTGCATGAGAAAACTTACTTTAAATCGTCCTGCGGCCTGTGTAAATAACATTTAAATGTTTGACATTATTCAATTTTAAAAATCAAATAATATAAAAAAGCCCCCAAAAAAGGGGGCTTTCCCATTTAAAAATGCCGCTTATTTTTTGGCATTTCTGACAGCTGCTTGAGCAGCGGCCAAACGAGCGATTGGCACACGGTATGGTGAACATGACACGTATGTCAAACCGACACGGTGACAGAAATCAATCGTCATCGGATCGCCGCCGTGTTCGCCGCAAATACCGAGTTTAATGCCCGGGCGTGTTTTGCGGCCGCGTTCGGCAGCAATTTCAACCAAAGCACCAACACCTTCTTGATCCAAAGATACGAACGGGTCAATGGCGTAAATGCCTTTGCGGACGTATTCGGGCAAGAATGCACCGGCATCGTCACGGCTCATACCCAATGTTGTTTGAGTGAGGTCATTTGTACCGAAGCTGAAGAATTCGGCCGTTTCGGCAATCTTATCGGCAACGATGGCTGCGCGCGGCAATTCAATCATTGTACCGACATGATATTCAAACGTTGTGCCGGATTTTTTCATGACCATATCAGCCATTTTCACAACGGCAGCTTTCATCAAGTCGAGTTCTTTTTTCGTGCCGACCAACGGAATCATGACTTCAGGCGTAATTGTTTTGCCTGTTGTTTTCATCACTGAAACGGCAGCTTCAAAAATGGCTTGAGCTTGCATTTCATAAATTTCCGGATATGTCACGCCCAAACGGCAACCGCGGTGACCCAACATTGGGTTGGATTCATGCAATTGGTTGGTACGAGCAGCAATTTCTTCAACCGGAACGCCGAGTTCTTGAGCAATTTCGACTTGTTCTTCACGTTTGTTCGGCAAGAATTCATGAAGCGGCGGGTCAAGCAAACGAATGGTGACAGGCAGGCCTTCCATGATAGTAAACAAATCAATGAAGTCTTGACGTTGATATGGCAACAATTTATCCAAAGCGGCTCTGCGATCGGCTTCAGAATTAGCCAAAATCATTTGACGCATGTGGTTAATGCGGGCAGGGTCAAAGAACATGTGTTCCGTACGGCACAAACCAATACCTTCGGCACCGAAACCGCGGGCGGTTTTCGCATCGAGCGGTGTTTCGGCATTTGTGCGAACGCCCAAAACGCGGATATCGTCAACCCATTTCATGAATTCGCCGAAATCGCCTGTCATTTCCGGCAATACGAGCGGCAAAGCACCTTTCATCACTTGTCCGGTTGTACCGTCCAAAGAAATCATATCACCTTCTTTTAAGATTAAGTCGCCGATTTTCATGAATTTGCCGGCGTAATCAATGCGAATATCCGGAGCACCTGAAACACAAGGCTTACCCATACCACGAGCCACAACCGCTGCGTGTGATGTCATACCGCCGCGAGCAGTTAAGATACCTTCGGACACGTGCATACCGGCAATGTCTTCAGGGCTTGTTTCGATACGAACCAACACAACTTTTTTGCCTTGGTGTACGGCTTTTTCGGCATCTTCGGCCGAGAAAACGATTTCACCGACAGCAGCACCGGGAGAGGCCGGCAAGCCCATCGCAATTACTTCACGTTTGGCATTTTTGTCAAACATCGGGTGCAACAATTGGTCTAATTGACCGGCGTCAACGCGCATAATGGCTGTATCTTTGCCATACACGCCTTCGCGGCACATATCAACGGCAATTTTGAGTGCTGCCGTACCCGTGCGTTTGCCGTTACGTGTTTGAAGCATCCACAGTTTGCCGTCTTGGATAGTGAATTCCATATCTTGCATATCCTTATAGTGGGCTTCCAATTTATGACGGATAGCATCCAATTCTTTAAACAATTCAGGGAATTCTTCTTCCATGCAAGGCAAATCAATATGACCTTTTTCTTTTGCAAATTTTGTCATCGGTTGCGGTGTACGGATACCGGCCACAACGTCTTCACCTTGAGCATTTTTCAAATATTCGCCATAGAAATAGTTTTCACCTGTTGCGGGGTCGCGGCTGAAGCAAACGCCTGTGGCGGAATTGTCACCGGAGTTGCCGAACACCATCGTTTGAACGTTAACGGCTGTACCCCAATCTTCGGGAATATTATTTAATTTACGATAAATAATGGCGCGTTCAACCATCCATGAACGGAACACGGCGCCAATACCGCCCCAAAGTTGTTCCATCGGGTCTTGAGGCAACGGTTTGCCGGCTTTATCGCAGATGGCTTTAAATTCTTCGACAACTTCTTTTAATTGTTCGATTGTCATTTGGTTATCAAATTTGTAACCATTTTCTTCGCGAACGCGATCCAAAACGTGTTCGAAGTTTTCACTGTGAACACCCATAACTACGTCAGCATACATTTGGATGAAACGGCGATATGAATCGTATGCGAATTTCGGATTGCCCGATACAGCAGCCAAACCTTCAACCGTTTTATCGTTCAAACCTAAGTTCAAGACAGTATCCATCATACCCGGCATAGAAACGCGGGAACCCGAACGAACAGAGAATAAAAGCGGATTTTTTTCATCGCCGAATTTTTTGCCCATTTTGTTTTCAATATCGGCCAAAGCTTTGAGCACTTGGTCTTTCAAGTCAGCAGGATATGTGTGGTTGTTTTCATAGTAGTATGTACAAACTTCTGTCGTGATTGTGAATCCCGGAGGCACAGGGACACCTACCAGGCACATTTCAGCCAAGTTAGCGCCTTTACCGCCCAAGAGATTGCGCATGTCTGCTTTGCCTTCGGCAGCACCATCACCAAAAGTATAAACCCATTTCGTCATTTTCATTCCTTATTTTAAGTTTATGTTATTCTGATTGCGGCCAGAATTTTACCGTTTAAAAAAGCCTACTTGTCAGGATATTATACATTTTTTACGAGAATATCCTTGATAAGTAAGCTCTTTTAGTTTGCTTACCCACAATTTCTATCATTTTTTTGGCCTAATTGCAAGGAGTTTTTTTACATATATAACCATTTAAGTTAACAGAAATATTGACAAATTATTTATTCTGTTATAAGATATTTTGGTTTTGATGAGAATATAAACGAAGGAAACAAAAATGGAAAAAAATACAAAAACGGAAATACTTCGAAAGAACACTTATAAAATGATTAAAATGGGAAATAATCTTATAATCCCCAATGCGTTGACAGATGCACTTTTTATCGGGACTGAAGAAGAAGCCTTTGAAGCATTGAAAAATTCGGATAACGTGAAAGATGCGGGCGTTAGAATGCCGGAACAATTCTTATATTTTTGTCATTTCCCGCGAAAAGATGAAATTTTTTCCGCAATGTTACAACACTTTACTCCCCATCAAAGGGATTACACGTTTGTGAAATTGCCATTTATAGAATATCAGCCTAAACATTTTGTGGAAATGATTAAAGCCGGTATTAACCCCGATACCCATTATGGAGATGCGACAGCCTTGAAAGTGGCTATTGCTTGTGGAAATACAAAGTGTTTTAAAATTTTAAAAGAAAATGGTGCGGCAGTTACAAAAACTATTATTACTTTACAAAGGGGGAAAACGTCCTGCGGCAGCCCTATAATTGAAGGATTAAGCCCAATGACATATGCCTATTATAAATCAAAAGATAGTATGATTGAGTTGGTTAAAGCGGCTTATTTAGAAGAGGGCAAATTACCTGATGATCAATTTTTTGATGAAGCAAAGTCTAAAGCCGAAAAGCTAAAGGTTCAAGATAAAGAAACCAATGATAAAATTGAAGCTGAATATAAAAGTTCAATGGCGGTTTTTTGGGTTTGCTGTGGCTGTTTTCTTACATTTATTTCCGAACAATTATTAACGACTTGTGATAACAAAAATGATTCTTTTAAAGAAACACTGCCAACAGCTATCTTAAAACATGATGCGGGGAATCAACTTATTGTTCAACCGCAACAAAAATCAAATGAACGTATGTAACTGAGAATTTATTTTTCTTCAAATGAAGTTTGATTTTCTGTTTTTGCAAATGTGTTACTCATTTTAGTATTTGATACGGTATAGTTTTTAGTGAATTGTTTATTATGTTGTAAAGACCTTAGATAAAAAATTATTCAAATATATATCCGTCAAATGTTATTTTTGTCAGATAGATAATGCGGCACAGGCCGGTGGTTTGACCGCCGGCTTTTTGATGAGAAATCTCTCCAGCCATTAGGGCAGATTTTAATTCGAAATTTTTATCGTTGCCTAAACCTTTTATATGTACCAAATATCCTTCCATATAGGCGATATCGCCTTTTTTAAGAATTTCAAGTGCTATGGCGATATTTTTATTGGCGGGAATAATATGGTTGTTATTGATGTCATCACGTACAAACAATTCATTCCATCTTTCGGACTCAGACCTTAAAAGACGGTATTCATGCGAAAAATCAAAGTGTTTTAAAATAACGGGCTGTGCGGTCTTTCCACTGACCGTTGAAATATCTAATGGTACCAATTTATCGTAAATATATGAAAACCGATCTCCCCTATACCAAGTGCCGACAGGATTATATCTGTCAACATACACAATCTTGGAAGTTGTTCGATAATGTTTTAAAAAAATCAATTGAACTGCAAAGTTTGAGCCTTTTACAACTACTGACGCGGGTTGAACATGAAGGCTTTCAAAAATATCTTTTTCATAAACCGTTAAGCTGCCTGAATACGGCTTTCCATACAAATGTTGATAAATCGGCTTTTTAAGAACAAATGACCATACTATTGCTAAAACAATGAATATTAGCAGAGCGATTTTAAAAATTTTTTTAAAAATAAAACCGTGGGAATGCGCATAATCGCCTAAATGAGAAAATTTAAAACTCATAAGTATCATGCGCCTCCTATAAAAAGGCGCGCTTTAAACTTTTTTAAAACGCGCTTCACTCATTAGAAATGGTATTTCAAATTCAAAAATCCGGTATGGTCTTTATAATCTTTTCTGAACATACCCAGATAACTGAGTGAAATATCAACGGTTTTGGCGATTTTTATACCCAATTCCGCTCCCACTTCAACACCCAATTTATCCAAGCGTTCCTCTTTGACGCGGTACGCCAAATCATTTGGCAAAGCGACAACCGATTCCAATTCGTCTTGAATGAAATCGTAAGTTACGGCTGCCTTTAAATCCGGATAAACGACAATATTGCCAAAATCGTAGTTGAGTGTGTAATGGGCGCCTAAAGTACCTGTTAAGGTATTGGCATCGGCATCTTTGACGCGTTGGTCGGCAGAATCCGTATATCCTTTTTTCTTAATTGCCATATAACGCACGCCGATTTCGGGCATAATTGTCCCCATGCCGTATTTGCCCATGCGCATGGCACCCGGGTCGTATCCTAAAATACTTTGAACGCCCCAAAAATCAACATCATATTTGGCTTTGACGGGCAGGGAAAAGACATCTTTTTTCTCTTCATATTGGGAGCGACCGTAAGTGGCCAATGTATTGAAATACAATTCATCGCCGTTGATATCAACGTAAATGGCTCCCAAATGCGTTGTCACATCTGTTTTGCGGCCGATTGAATTGGCATCGGTATCCGTGTAAGAATACCCCAAACCGATTTTAAATCCGTCCGCCAATTCTACATCCGCGCCCGCAGTCACACCGTTGTTTTTGGCGTCAAAAGCCTTGGAACCCGTATAATCAACTTTATTTGTTAAACCTTGCACCCAAAGGCCGTCTTGTTTTTCAAAAATCGGTTGGCCGCGGTTATAACGATTGTAACCGTAACGAGAATGGGCGCGCATTTTTTCCAAACGGGCGCCGATGACATTAGCCATTTGACGGTTGAAAGTAGCAGACAAGCTTGTAACAATCGGCGTTGTATCGGGTGATAAAGCATTTAGCGCATCTGTATAAGCTTGTTCCATGCCGGGGGTTTGTGAAAGTGTGTTTAAAACGTTTTGAATTTCGTTACCGTTTGAATCGCTTGGGAAAGCTTCGTTTAACCACGCATCGGCCATATCGCGGATGTCGTAATCATCTTCGGTTACAATTCCACCGGCCGACGTTTTTTCTGTGATGCCGAATACACCGTTACCTTTGTAAACGATTGTGTAACGGTTGTTTTTAATCATTTCGGAAAATTGACCGTTGACAGAATCTGCATCAAATAATGTATAGTCGACTTGTCCTTCTTCTTTTGTGAGAACGCCCGTATCCAGAATAACATTTAATTTAGTATTATTGTTGCTGATATTGATTTCGTGCGCTTCGATATGGCCATAGGTATCTTTTTCGTCAGTCGATTTGCCGGCAATACGTAATGACAACGATGAATTATCATTGAAATTGACAGAACCGGCCGCATTTTTAATCACGCCGACGTCCATGTTGACGGAAGAATTTGTCACATTCATATTGCCGTTTGTGATGGTTAAGATTGAATTATGGTCGGTCGTTTGTGTCATGGTCATGGTCGCGTTGTCCGTCAAATTGAAATTGCCGTCAATGAAGTTATTCCATTTCATATCCATGTTGCCGTTACCCGATTGGGCGCCGCTGACGTTTAAATCGTTTGTTTTTGTTTCAACCAAATTAATGTTGCCGTTGACATTTAAAATGCCTTCAACGACACTACCCGCACCGAGGTCTAATTGGACGCCGCTTGCCACATTAGTCTGTGTCGCACTTAATGTGGTACCGGCATTGCCATAAAAAGTATGTGTGCCGTTTTTAAAATCAATTGTGCCGCTGGCACTTAAACGGCCATGATCGGCAGTAATATCACTGTTATCCAAAACGATATTGCCGTTTGTGGCAATAATACTGCCGGCTAAAGAAATTGGCGTATTGGTCACACTGATATCTTTTGCACTTAACGTTCCGCCAACTGCTAAAGTAGAATCTAAAATACTTAAGTTGTTGCCAAAACTCATGGAACTTTTGTTAACTGTTAGTGAACTGTTTTTAATTGACCCGGTTCCAGCAATATTCATTGTTGAAGAAAATTTTTCCCCACCCGTTAAATTAATGGTGCTATCGCTCGCAGTCATATTACCGCCAAGATTAATTATGCCACCACTCATCGAAAGTGTTGATTTATCTTCCAGTGACATATTACCGTTAACAGTCATTCCAATATACCCTTCAGAGGTTGAAGTGGTTAATGTTGAACCAATAGAAGTATAATCTTTTCCGATTGTTAATAAAGTCGTTTGCCCTTTCCCAGCGCTCATGCTTAAAGAACCGTTAATTAGATCAGCTTTACCGGCAATAGTTCCCTTTGTGTCGCCCCCTAAAGAAACACTGCCACCGTTGCGAATAGTTAATGCTTGTTCGTCATCTGCATTGGTTTGAGTTAATGTGTATATTACCTTTGTTTCGCCTTCTTTGTTTTGAGGGGCTAAAACGTCCAGTGAACCGCCATCTACAATAATATTATTAGTTACCGTTGAATCTCCTACAAGTGGTAAACGACCTGTTGGGGCGACATATACACCTGTTTCGTTAATTGTTATAGCTTCTTTATCAGTACGTTTTAGTGTTTCAACATAATCACCCTCACGAGCATAGGCGATTGGTGCAATTGATAAGCATAAAATTAACGGTAAAACTGTCTTTTTGATCATTGGGGCCTCAAAAATTAATAAAAAATTAATACTTCGTTTATAAAATGTAAATAAAAAGCCAACTAAAGTCAATATAATTTTTTTTATTCTTTCCTTTAAACGTAAACAATGTTATATTACTTTATTATAAAATAAGGGGCAAATGATGGAATATATCTTAGATAATCAAATAATTCAAAACCTTGTAAACGGCAGGTACTTGGGGGATCCATTCGCCGTTTTGGGAATGCATCAAGCCTTGAATACGGACGGGAATGCCTTTATTTTTATTCGAACAATGCAACCTCAGGCTAAAATGGTTGAAGTTGTTGACCCAATAAAGGGGCAAACACTCGGGGTAATGGATAAAATTGATGAAAAAGGTTTATTTCAGTTGGCGTTTAAAGAAAAAGAGGATTTTTTTAACTATCGGTTAAAAATTACGCTTTTTGACGACACGCAATATATTATGGATGATCCTTATCGGTTTTTGCCGGTTTTGGGAGATTTGGACCTTTATTTATATAATGAAGGCACTCATTATAAATCCTATGAACGGTTGGGGGCTCACCTTATCAAGCATCAAGATGTAGATGGTGTGTCGTTTGCCGTATGGGCACCAAATGCCAAACGTGTCAGTGTTGTCGGCAATTTCAACAATTGGGATGGGCGCCGCCATTTAATGCGACCGCGCGGGTCATCCGGCGTTTGGGAATTATTTATCCCGGGCCTTAAAGAATGGGATATATATAAATATGAATTAATAGGTGCAAACGGCGATTTATTGCCGCTTAAAAGTGATCCGGTGGGGTTTGCTTATGAAATGCGCCCTAAAACGGGCACTTTAGTGTATGATTTAAGCACATATAAATGGCAAGATGATGATTGGATTGAAAATGGCCGCGCCAAAGCCAATGCGTTGGGGGCCGCCATTTCGATTTATGAAGTGCACTTAGGGTCTTGGCGGCGAAATTCGTTGGAAGGCAATCGATGGTTGACTTATTTGGAAATGGCCGAAGAGTTGCCGGCTTACGTTAAAGAAATGGGTTTTACGCATGTGGAATTTATGCCGCTGAGCGAATATCCGTTTGACGGTTCTTGGGGGTACCAGGTAACCGGCATGTATGCTCCCACCAGCCGGTACGGAACGCCAGGTGATTTCAGGTATTTGATTGATAAATTACACCAAGCCGGTATCGGCGTTATTATGGATTGGGTGCCCGCTCATTTTCCGAAAGACGCTTTCGGATTAGCAAATTTTGACGGAACGGCTCTGTATGAACACGCAGATCCGCGCCGTGGCGAACATATGGATTGGGGTACGAAAATTTATAATTATTCACGTTCGGAAGTGGCGAATTTCTTATTGTCTAATGCTTTATTTTGGATTCGAGAGTACCACATTGACGCTTTGCGCGTGGATGCCGTTGCCAGTATGTTGTATTTAGATTATTCGCGCAAAGACGGCGAATGGATTCCAAATGAATATGGTGGCCGCGAGAATTTGGAAGCGATTGCCTTTTTGCGCCGTTTAAATGAATTGGTTTTCGGCGAAGAGGTTGGGGCGACGACTTTTGCTGAAGAATCAACCTCTTGGCCGATGGTGTCTCGTCCAACATTTATCGGTGGTTTGGGGTTTGGGTATAAGTGGAATATGGGATGGATGCATGATACATTAAAATATATGCAAGAAGACCCGATTAACCGCAAATATCATCATAATGAATTGACATTCAGCTTTTTATATGCTTGGAGTGAAAATTTCACATTGCCTTTGTCACATGATGAGGTTGTACATGGCAAAGGGTCGCTCATTAACAAAATGCCGGGCGATGAATGGCAAAAATTCGCTAATTTGAGGCTTTATTATTCCTATATGTTTACACATCCCGGGAAAAAATTATTGTTTATGGGCGCTGAACTGGCCGAAAACAAAGAGTGGAATTATGCCGACAGTTTAAATTGGGATTTGTTATTTAATCCGAATAATAAAGGGATTCAAACACTCTTAAAAGATTTGAATGCGTTATACCGTGAACAAGAATCCTTACATCTTTATGATTGCGATGAACGTGGTTTTGAATGGATTGACGGGTCGGATGTGACGGGCTCCACTATGACTTTTATGCGAAAAGGGGGCAATCCCAAAGATAATTTAATAATTGCATGCAATTTTACGCCCGTGCCGCGTTATGATTACAAAATCGGCGTTAGTGAAACGGGTGTTTATGAACAACTTTTTAATTCGGACGATTTGAAATATGCCGGTTCCGGTGTTGGAAATTACCAAGATTTGCAAGCTTTAGAACCCGGCTGGAATTTCAAACCGTACAGATTGCAAGTTGTATTGCCGCCTTTGTCGGTTGTTGTTTTTAAGTTAAAGGAAAAATAAATGCGGGTAAATTTAAAGGATGCAAGCGAAAGATTGCTTGTTGAAACATACCTGAACCATATTTTAAGTGCTCAATCTGATGAAGAACTGAATTTTTTAAAGCATAAGTTGATTCATACGTATGAAGTGGTTGAAGCTGCTAAGGATTTAGTCAAATATACACAACCCGCTTTGTCGCAACGAGATGAAATGTTAGTTTTACAAGCGGCACTTTTGCATGATATTGGACGTGTTTATCAATTTTCCGAAGGAAGATATGTGCCCGATGCCGATCACGGATTAATGGGAGCAGGCCTTTTAAAGGAAGCGATGCCCAACAATAAAACGGTAATTGAAACGACCAAGTGGCACAATCACAGCCCCTCGGAAAAAGATCCCAATGAAGTTGCATTTTACTTAAATTATGTACGCGATGCCGATATTATTGCAAACGTTCGGCATAATACGGATAACATTTTGACTGTTTTTAAAAATTTAAAAAATATTGTCAAAAAAAGTGAACTTAATTTATATTTAGATGATGAATTAATTGCCGCGGCAAAAGAAAAAAGAAGTTGCATTTATAAACGTTATAAACGGGAATCCTTTTTACAAGTTATTTTACAACAAATCGGATGGAAGTATAATATTTTAACCCCAGCGGGTAAATTATTGGTAAAACAAGAAAAAATTTTTGTTCGGTTGCGCGATGCGGTCATTGATAAATTAGTTGATGTTTTGGACGGCAGCATTCAGGAAAAGCAGGGTATGAAAAAGTTAATTTTTGAATTATACCCTGATGAGGTGCTGAATGAAGATTGATTTACAAGATAATATTCAACGATTATTCGCTCAGGAATATGTGAACGCAATGTTAAGCAGCCAAAGCGATGAAGAACTAGATATGATGGTGCATAAATTTATTCATACCGGTCACGTTGTCGATGTGGCGCAAGAATTGATTAAGCTATCACGGCCGTCTCTTAAAAAAAACACACAAAAGGCAATTATTGATGCAGCGTTGTTACATGATATCGGATGTATTAAACAATTTGTAAACGCAAAATTTTCAAATGAAGTTGGTCATGCAAAGTTGGGTGCCGAATTTTTAAAAAATATTATGCCTGATGAAAATATATCAATTGAAACAAATAGATGGCATTGTTCCAGCCCGTCTGAGAATGACCTTCAACATGCGTGTTTTTATTTAAACTATGTCCATGATGCCGATATTTTGGCCCATGTGATGTATAAAAGCCAATTCATGGACAAAGTTGCGAAAAATAACCGTTTAATAGGGGATGATAACACAAAAGATTTGTATATTGGTCCGGAAGTTGAAACAGCCTTAAAAGAAAGGCGAGCAGTTCGATATAAGGATTTAAAACACATTTCTTTTTTAACAAATATGTTGTCGCATTTGCATTGGAAATTTAACCTCAGATTAAAAGTTTCCAAAGAATATGCTCAGGCACACAAAATTTTTGTTCATTTTCGTAACGCTTTGGTTTATCATTTAATTCCTATGTTTTATGCAACTGATCAGGAAAAACGGACAATTATTCAAAAAATACTGGATTTATATACGGACGATATACTAAATGAATTATGAAAATAATTATCAAAGGGGGAATAAATGACACATGAAGTTTTAAATGGGTTGCCTTATCCGTTAGGTGCTCAATATGATGGTAACGGAGTTAATTTTGCGCTTTTTTCATCGACTGCTACGCGTGTTCAGTTATGCTTATTCAATAAAAATGGCACGAGTGAAACACATATTGATTTGCCCCAATATACAGATGAAGTTTTTCATGGTTATATTAAAGGTATCAAGCCCGGTCAACTGTACGGATATCGTGTTTATGGACCATATGAGCCCGAAAAGGGACACCGTTTTAACCATCATAAGCTGTTGATTGACCCATACGCCAGGCAATTGACGGGTTCCATTATTTCAAATAACACAATGCTGGGATATATACCGTTTTCGGCAAAACAAGATTTATCGTTTAATCGGCGCAATTCGTCACCATTTGTCCCAAAATGTGTTGTTGTTGATGATGATGCTTACAAATTCAAAGCTGATAAGCCTAAAACAAATTGGGATGAAGTAATAATCTATGAAGCTCATTTAAAAGGGTTTACAGCGCGTAATCCTGAGGTAGATAAAGCACTGCGCGGCACTTGTGCCGGCATGTCAAGCAAAAAGGTGGTCGATTACATTAAATCTTTAGGAATTACATCTGTTGAATTATTGCCGACCGCAGCCTTTTTAACAGGTGGTTTTTTACTTGATAAAGGCTTGACAAATTATTGGGGGTATGATCCGATTGCCTTTATGGCACCTCACGCGCCGTATTTGTCAAGCGGCGATTTAGACGAATTTAAACATATGGTTGACGTATTCCATGAAGCCGGTGTGGAAGTCATTTTGGACGTTGTTTATAACCATTCGGGTGAAGGCGACCAAATGGGACAAACTTTATGTTACCGTGGTATTGATAATTCGGTTTATTATCGTTTGAATAAGGATAATCCAAGGTATTATGATGATACGACGGGATGCGGCAATTCGTTTAATTTAGGACATCCGCGCGTATTGCAATTGGTGATGGATTCACTTCGTTATTGGGCGGACAAAGTTCAAATTGACGGGTTTAGGTTTGATTTGGCAACGACTGTGGCAAGAGATAATAATAACCAATTCACGATTAATAGCGATTTCTTGTCTGCCGTTCAACAAGACCCGACTTTGCAACGTTTGAAATTAATTGCAGAACCTTGGGATTTGGGGTGGGGCGGCTATCAAGTCGGTTCTTTCCGCCCCGGATGGGCTGAATGGAATGATAAATTCCGTGATACTGTTCGCAAATTTTGGAAGGGCGATGAAGGTGTCGCTTCGGATTTGGCATACCGCATTACAGGCTCTTCTGACGTATACCAAAACCGCGGACGCAAACCGTGGGAAACGGTTAACTTTATAACGGCACATGATGGGTTTACGCTTTATGATTTAGTCAGTTATAACGGCAAACATAATGAAGCCAATGGGGAAGAGAATCGTGACGGAAGTGATAATAATAATTCATGGAATAGCGGTGCGGAAGGACAAACGGATGACAAAGGTATTCTTTTAAACCGTGAACGGCGCGCTCGCGGATTAATGGCAACTTTGTTGTTGGCATTCGGTACGCCGATGATACAGGCAGGAGATGAAATTTTGCGTTCTCAGCAAGGTAACAATAATACCTATGCACAGGATAATGAATTATCATGGATTGATTGGGAAAATATGACGCCGGCCGGAAAACGTATGTTAGAATTGGTCAAAAAACTGTTGTGTATACGAAAAATTTATCCTGTTATGGAACAAGATGACTTTTTTAAGCCGGAAAATTTCCTTTGGTGCCGACCGGATGGTGAGACGATGAACGCGGATGATTGGAAATCTTATGTGCGAGCTTTGTCTTGCTTTATTAATAATGAAAACAAAGATATATTCATTATATTTAATGCATTTAGTGAAGATATAAAATGGACTTTGCCTGCACAAAACACACATAAATGGCGTCTTATCATGGACACATCGGGGGTTAACAAAGAATGCGAAATGATGCGCGAGGTTGTCGCGCCTGCATGGAGCGTGTTATTTTTTGAACAGGAGAACGGTTGATGCAACAAAAAGGAACCTTAGACGATTTATGTCAAAAATTGGGTATTCAATTATCCTATACGGATACGTGTAAAGGTGTTGAACAAAAGGCGGACATTAAATCGAAAAAGGCTCTGTGCAAAGCGATGGGATATCCCGCCGAAACGAAAAAAGATGTTTTGGAAGCGCTTAAAAAATTACGTCAAGAAGAATACAAAAACTTCGTTCCGTTTACGCGCGTTGCCCAAGAATGGGAACTAAAACCGTTCAGTGTGGAAATCTCAATACCACAGGCCCAACAAACAGCCTTATTGTCTTGGATTTTAACCGCCGAAGACGGCACAAGTTCGTCCGGACAAATAAGTTTGCAAGATAGCGATTTATTGGACACGATGACAATCGGTAATAAAAAGTACCAAAAGCGACGCGTTCGTTTTATATTAGACGCACCGATAGGGTACCATACGCTTAGTTTTTTAATTGATGGTGAAAAGCCGGATTCTAACAACCAAATCAAATTAATTGTCGTGCCGCAAAAATGTTTTATGCGTCCGGAACTTGAAAACGGACGTCGCGTTTGGGGATTTCCGATGCAATTGTATGCAATTTCTTCAACTCACAATTGGGGTATAGGTGATTTTACAGATTTAAAAAATTTAATTCCGGTGGGAAAAAAATTTGGCGCGTCTTTAATTGGTATTAATCCTATCAGCGCTTTATTTTCCGATGATGCAAATGATGCCAGCCCATATTATTCTTCGTCGCGTATATTTCTTAATCCGCTGTATATTGATTTGGATGCAGTGCCGGAGGCGGCGGAAAGTTTACCCTATACAGAATATAAAAATTCGCCGCGTTTTGTTGAAGTTTTTAAATATGCCAAAGCTTCCGATAAGGTTGAATACCCGTATATTGCCGAAATGAAATATACGGCACTTGGTTTTTTATTTGATACGTTTAAAGCTGTCCATTTAAACGATAAATTTGAACCTATTACCGCCAGGGGTGAAGCATTTCAAGAATTTTGCGATAAATTTGGGGCAAAGCTGGTAAATTTTACTACTTTTCAAACAATCCGCAATGTCCGTTTGGCAAACGGCAAATCGCAAGGATGTTGGTGGGAGTGGGAAAAAGGGTTTCAAACACCTACATCCGAAAAAGTGGCAGCTTTCCAAGAAGAATATCAAGACAGCATTATGTTCATCAAATACCAACAATTTTTGGCTTTTGAACAATATGAAGCTGTTGGGGAAGAATACGTTAAGTCAGGTATGGAAATCGGTCTATACACGGATTTGCCCGTCGGCGTTGGAAAAAACAGCGCCGAAGTTTGGTCAAATCAAGATGTCTTTTTGCCGGAGTTAAATGTTGGTGCACCACCGGATTCATTTAACAAAAAAGGCCAAGATTGGTCTTTAGCGGCTTTTAATCCCAAAACACTGGGTGTAAGCGGGTACGATTTGTTTATTCGCATTATTCGCGCAGTAATGAATAAAGCCGGTGCAGTGCGTATTGACCATGCGTTTGGGTTACAAAGGTTGTTTTTGCGTCCTTCAAAAGGGGCGGGGGCATATTTGACGTATCCGTTTAAAGACATGATGGGCATTATTGCATTGGAATCCCACCGCCAAAAATGTATGGTTATTGCCGAAGATTTGGGAACGGCACCATATGGGTTTAGTGCACAGCTCAGAGAATCGAACGTGTTGTCTTTTGGTATTTTCCATTGGAATCGAACCGAGAATGGATTCATTATGCCTCAGGATTATCCGCATAACTATTTGATTGCCTCGGGGACACATGATTTGCCGACCTATACGGCTTTATGGAAAGGATTGGATTTAGAATTATCCAAAAAAATGAAATTAATTACTCCCGAACAATATAAACATCATATAGAAAACCGCAAAAATGAACGTTATCAATTTTTAACGGCATTTGTACATCAAGGCATGCCTGTACCCGGATGTGAACGTATGGAGGGCAGTGACGATGCCAAATGTCAAAATATGCGGCAAATTATGTCCGGCGAAATAGTCCCATCGTGGTTTATTCCCAATACCTATGCTTTTTTAGCCAGGACAAACGCAATGATTTTGTTGGTTCGTATGGAAGATATTTTGGAACAAGAAGAGCAAATAAATCTTCCCGGTACCTACTTGCAATATCCGAATTGGCGGTATAAACTACCGGTTTTGTTGGAAGGACTATCCACCGATGAACGAATGATAAACGTTTGTGCCGTCATTAATAAGGAACGGCCGCTTTAATGATTACAAGTTCCCTCTAAGTGAAAGGTTACCTATGGAAAAATATACCAAATCATACACCATTACCAGTTACGAATGCGATAGTACGCGCAAATTGCGTTTGCGCACCATATTTAATTTTTTCCAAGATTTAGCCGATGACCATGCCAATGAAATGGGGCTTGGTTATCATGAATGTATTAAGCGTGGTATCGGTTGGATTGGCGGCGCCTATCATGTCGAATTTTTGGACTTGCCCAAATGGGAAGATAAAATTACCTTGGATACATGGCCTTCAGGTAAGACAGCCGCTACCGGCATTCGTGATTTTCAGATGAAAGATGCGATGGGCAATCCCATTATCAATGCGACCAGTCAATGGGTTTTAGTTGATTTGAACCGAATGCGTCCGGTTCCGATTGTAAAACATTTAGGCGAATATGATTTAGTCGAAGACCGTGCTTTTGAATCTTGCTTTCAAAATATCAACGCCATTGAACGTGTTGATTTTGAAAAATGTGTAACGGTACGCTACGATGATATTGACCTATACAAACATGTTAACAATGCCGTGTATCCGACATTGATTTATGACGGATTGCCGCCGGAATTTGTTCAACAATATCAATTAAAAGAGTTGCAGATTATATTTAAAAAGCCGGCCCTTATCACGGATGAAATTTGTATTAAAACACAAATTGAAGACAACAGAACAATTCATCAGCTGTTTAATAAAACAGTTGAGGTTGAATTTGCCCGGATTCAGGTTTTATGGAAGTAAGCGTTGCAAAATGTCATTAATTATGATATATCAAAGCAACTGAAAAGGAAAAAAATGACTGCCCTAAGAATAGAAAACGAATTTTTACAAACATTGGTGAATGAAAAATTGGCTGTTACGGTTTTTTTGCAATATGGCGTTAAATTGCAAGGTATCATAACCGACTTTGATGATACCAGCATTCTTTTGCGTCGCGATGCACACACGCAACTTGTTTATAAACATGCCGTTTCAACAATAATGCCCGCCCAAATAGTTTCATTGAAAGAAGAACAACCCCATGAATAAATTTGCCTTTGTTTTAACATTCTTTTTTTCTTTATCCGCTTTGGCATCTAATGTCATTTTAATGGTTGGTGATGGAATGGGATTTAACCATTTGAAATGTGCCGAACGTAACTTATTTATGGAAACTTTGCCGGTCAAAGGCAAAATTGAAACGAAATCGTTTGATAATGCAACAACCGATTCATCGGCGGCGGCAACGGCCTATGCCTGCGGTCAAAAAACGAATAACGGGTGGCTCAGCGTTTTGCCAAATGGCAAAAATTGTTTGACGATTGCCGAAGAAGCCATTCAAAAGGGGTACTTTGTCGGTATCGTTTCAACGGACATTCGAACGGGCGCCACGCCTTCTGCTTTTTATGCCCACACGAAAAACAGGCGAGGGGCTGATGAAATCGAAGCTCAATTAGAACAAGCTCAAAAATCAATGGATATTCATGTTGCAGTTCAAAATATTGAACAAGAAACGGCGGACATTTTGACATCCGCTTCGCAGTCAGGTAAAGAATTTTTTATTATGATTGAGGGGGCAAATATTGATGTTGAATCCCATAAAAAGAATTTAAAAAATATGCAAAAAGAGTTAAAGGAATTTGATAATTCTGTTAAATTAGTATATGATTTTATTAATAAAAATAAAGATACAACATTAATTGTTTTGGCCGATCACGAAACGGGCGGCTTGACAGAGGCGTGTGCCTATACTACTAATAAACATACGGGTGTTGATGTTCCGATGTTTGCATATGGAGCGGGGCAATCTCAATTTAACGGGACATTTGACAACACAGAAATTTATAAAAAGATGAAAAACATTTTGTTTAATTAAAGGATATATTTTGAGTCAAAAAGCTGTTGTTTTACTGCCCGTTATTAAAACGGATACCGCGTTGCGCGACCCGCAATCAAAATTGGAAGAAGCCGTTTCTTTAACCAAAGCGATTGATTTGGATGTTGTGCACAGTGAATACTTTACCGTACGTGAAATCAAACCGGCAACATATATCGGTGGCGGGACAATTGAACGTTTAAAGGAAATAATTTCGCAAAATCAAGTGGATGTTGTTATTATGACGACGGCTCTTTCCCCTTTACAACAACGTAACCTTGAAAAAGCATGGAATACAAAAGTTATTGATAAAACGGCGTTGATATTGGAAATATTCGGACAGCGCGCCAGAACGAAAGAGGGCGTTTTACAAGTCGAATTGGCGCATTTAACCTATGCGCGTTCGCGGTTAGTGCGCTCTTGGACACACTTGGAACGGCAACGTGGTGGGTCAGGTTTTCTAGGAGGTCCCGGCGAAACTCAAATTGAATTGGACCGCCGCTTAATTGATGAAGATATTGTCAAAATTAAAAAAGAACTTGAAGAGGTAAAAAAAACGCGCGATTTGCATCGAAAAGCGCGTAAACGTGTTCCTTTCCCGATTGTGGCTTTAGTCGGATACACCAATGCAGGCAAATCAACGCTCTTTAATAAATTGACTAAGGCTGATGTGTTCGCACAAGATTTATTATTTGCGACTTTAGACCCCACGATGCGGCAAGTGCGTTTGCCAAACGGTCAAAATATTATTTTATCCGATACGGTTGGTTTTATTTCGGATTTGCCGACCGAACTTGTTATGGCATTTCGGGCAACTTTAGAAGAAGTGTTGGAAGCCGACGTCATTATTCATGTGCGCGATTATTCTCATCCTGATACGCGCGCTCAAAAGGAAGATGTCGAACAAGTTTTACGTGGGTTGGGTTTGGATGAGCAGGTAAATCGCGGTTTTTTAATTGAAGCGCTTAATAAAATTGATATGCTTGATGAAGACGAACGCCAGTGTGTCCTTAACCGTTCGGCACACAAATCTGGTCAATGGCCGATTTCTGCAATTTCGGGACAAGGATTAGATGATTTATTATACGCCGTTCAAAAACAGTTGATGGCCGATTATAAAAAGATTTCCGTGCGCTTGCCTATTTCAGACGGCGCCATGTTAGCCGCCGCTTATCGTAAAGGGGAGGTTTTAAACCGAACCGATACGGATGATTATATTGATTTGGAGATTTTGGTACGTCCGTCGGATATAGCCACTTTTGATAATTTCAGGTATGGTTAGATGATTAAAAATTTTAAACGGACTGTGGAAGATTTTACGTGTGAAGTTTGTGGCACCTTTGTCAAAGGCAACGGATATACAAACCATTGCCCGAAATGTTTATCCAGCAAGCATGTGGATATTAACCCGGGCGATAGGGCTTCGACGTGTGGCGGCATAATGTATGCCAATGCGTTGGATGTCAAAAACGGACAACGGTACATTGTGCACAAATGTTCTAAATGTTCGCACACGCGTAAAAATAAAGTTGAAGAAAACGATAATTTTAATGCTGTTTTGGCATTATCAAATGGTAGTTTTAAAGAGTTTTTACACAAAATACTTTCAAAATCTTAAAATAGGGCGCACCGGTTTTGTTTGCCGATACACCCCCAAAAAATAATTTTATCAAAGCTGTTTAAACCAGCCCATCTAAACACAATTTAGCAAAAACGGGCGTATTAAGTTTAAATTCTTCAATTAAATCTTTCGGTGTTTTTTTGATGTATAAGTTTTCCACCGTTACTTGGCCATCTTTGATTGTTTTTAAAACACTGCTGGGCAATTCTGACCGACCGATACAAGAGGATAGGTATACAAAACATTCATCGTTGTCTTCTAAGTATTGTTTTGCCAAAGCACGGGCGTACAAGTTTAGTGTTAAATCCGCCTTTGTCCCGTCCTTTGTCCAAGGGCTGCCGCCACCGACAGGGCAGGCACCTTCATAAAAATCGCAAGCCAATTTGCGGCCGGTTACCCCTGCATCGGCTATAGCCGAGTGGCGCGTGTAGGCACCCGTACCATTGACAATGATATTTGCGGGTTTTTCGCCTAAAGAATGAATGATAAAATCCGTTAAATCTATCGGTGTCAACATCGGGATAGCCACAATTGCCGTTTCGATTTTCCCCAAAGTATTCAGCGTAATTTGTGTTTTGATATCTAATCCTAAATTATCGGATTTACGAGCCAATTCATATAAATCACGATTTAATTTTTTGGCTAAATACAATTCTTTGGGCAACATATTCGGACCTTTGCAAGCGTAGCCGACAAAAATGCCTTGGTCGCCCCAACCGTTTTGTTCAACACCTTGGTTAATTTCGCATGATTGCAAACCAATTAGATTGATGACTTTAATTTTGTTGATGTTAATTGCACAATCGCCCCAAATTTTGGCATAACTTTCATCATAACCGATTTGGCGCAGAGCTTCTTTGACATGTTTTTCGACATTTTTGAAATCCACATTGCCGCATATTTCGCCGCCCAAAACAACCGTGTTGTCTTTAACCATTACTTCAACACCATATTTGACGTTTTTATCCGATTCAATAAATCTGTCTAACAGAAAACTTGTAATAAAATCGGCCGTTTTATCCGGGTGCCCGATTGAAATTGCTTCAGCGGTTTTAATCATATATCATCCTTTCTTAATCAAATCATTCAAAACGCCGTGCAGCGTTTTTATCTCTGCAGCAGTTAATCCATTGCGCGTAAAAATGTTACGTAAATTGCGCTGCATGCGTTCTTTTTTATCGATAAATCTAAAATAACCCCGAGTTGTCAGTTCATTTTCCAATTTGGTTAAAAAGATTTCCAATTCTTCCTTAGTCGCGGGTTGGCCGCTACTTAAATCTTTATGAATTGTCGGATTATGACGCGATTTAAACCATTCATAACCGACGATTAAAACTGCTTGAGATAAATTTAATGATGTGTGTAGCGGATTAAGTGGAATTTCGATAATTTCATCAGCCATCACGATTTCATGGTTTTCCAATCCTGTTCTTTCGGCACCGAATAAAATGGCACATTTTTGGTTGTTATCTAGCCTTTCGTTCAACAGATTTGCCGCCTCTGCCGGGAAATGAACCGTTTTCGCCATATTACGAGCGCGTGCCGTCGTTGCCACAACATAATTTGTATCGGCAATTGCCTTATCCAAAGTTTCAAAAACTTCTGCATTTTCTAAAATAACGGCCGCTCCCGAACTGGCCGCCACAGCTTTTTTGTCTAAATGATTTTCACGTGGGGAAACCAATCGCAAATCATATAAGCCGGCATTCATCATAGCCCGTGCAACCATGCCGATATTTTCGGCAAGTTGAGGGCGGACAAGGATAATTATCGGGGAGGCCGTTTTACAAGCAGGCTTTTGGACTTTTTTCATAAGCGAATTTTAAAAAGCTCCTATTTTAACGGGAATGGCTTTTTTACCTAATACGTTTTTCTTAGGTGTTACAAGGGGGCGGGAAGAAGGCTGGGTTGTTATATCCGCCATGTTATCTTCATAGGGAGCTTGGGCTTGTAAATGCAAAATGGAACGTCGATTAGGCGGATTTTGAACTGTTTGCGTTTGAGCTACCGTGCTTGATGGTGTTTGTGCGATCGGTAGTTGTGGGGTAGGCATGCCTCGTTCTTCATCGGTTAATTCTTGAGAGGATAATGACATCAGTTTTAAACGCTGTCCCGGCTCCATTGCGCCATAGTAGAAAGATTCCACCGGCGTTTGTTTTATAGTGCCGGCTTGAGCTGCCGGATTAAATTGACCGTAAACTTTTTGATACTCCCTTTCTAAGGCTGCCTTTTTCTCATTATATTCACGCGTTGATATCTGACGATTTTCTTTGAGCATATCTAATTCAGCCAATTGCGCTTGATAATTGTAAGTATCCGTTTCACGAATAGAACGGAACATTTTTTTTGTATAAACGGGCGATTGGACATAAGCGTTGTTTAACATATACTTAGATACATTGGTATATGACATTTCGGCAGCTTGTAAACGCGCTGTACAAAGTATTAAGGCACAAACCAATGTAAGTTTTTTCATGTTAAATATCCTCACCTTCTGGCATCAATAATGCGAATTGAATTCATAATCAGGTTATCTAAAGACAACCCCGTATGGCTTTCGAAGATTTTAGCAAAACCGTTTGAAGCCGTTGCAACAGGGTTACCCGAACTTTGCAACATGCGCATTGATTCAACGATTTGTTGACGCACCCAAGCGGGCGAGGTTGTGATAACTTTATCCAAACCGTCCGGGATTTGATAACCCATGTTGCGTAAATGTTGAGTCATTAACAAAACGTTTGTGATGTTGGCATCGGGTGCAATTTTATCTTGACCGCGGTCCGTTGTCCAAATGGTTTTATCACCCACATATCCAAGTTCGGGCGGTTGCCAAGTATCCAATGTTTCATTGCCTGGCAGGGAAGGGCTGGATTTGTAAACGACTCGCTCAGCTTTATCTTGCGCGGCGGATTTATTTTCCCAAGGGTTAGCTGCCAATTGAGCAAATGCAGTCGAGCTGATTAGTAACAACGCTCCCGATAACAATAAAATATGTTTTTTCATTTGCTCCTCCCTTGTTTGGTTTCATAATCCGTTTTGAGCGAGTTAAAGTACCCGATGCCGAAGGGTATTGAAACGACATATGCTACACCGATGGCACTTAAAGTTATCCATGGAAATGTCAATAAACAGGCCAATATGAATAAACTTGCGATACGTACATAAATCATAATGTTTTCGGGAAAATGAATATGTTTCAAACAAATCGTCGGAATACGACTGGCCATCATAACACCCGAAAGAACTAAGAAGAAGCTGACAAATATGGGCGAGCGGAAGAAAGTGACATAATCATTTGTAGCCATCGATAAAATCAACGGCAAGATAGCCAATCCGGCACCGGCAGGGGCAGGGACTCCCATGAAAAAGTTTTTCCAATAGGGAGCTTGTGGTTGTTCGGCATCCAACATTGAATTGAACCTCGCCAAACGCATGGCACTACACATAGCCAAAAACAATGCAACACCCCAATAGATACCGACGGCATCGGATTTAAAGGCAACATTTTGCAAAACAGCGATTCGCGTATCATGATCCATTGTCCATTGATACATTAAAAAACCGGGTGCTACGCCAAAACTGACAAAATCGGACAAGGAATCCAGTTGAGCGCCGAATTTTGATTCAACATGTAATAATCTGGCAACGCCACCGTCCAAAAAATCAAAAACGGCCGCCAAGCAAATGAAAATAACGGCCATATCCCATCGTCCCCAAAACGACATATTTAATGACGATACGCCAAACGCTAAAGCGGTCATTGTAATGGCATTCGGGAAAAATTTACGCAAGTGGATTTCACGTTCTGTTAAAACAGGCATTTTTTGAATGTCTGATGATTTTTTATGTGTAATTTTCTTTTTCATTTTTATTTACCATTAAATTCAGCCAAAACTGTTTCGCCGGCAACAGATACCTGACCCAGCATAACTTTGGGTTCAACACCTTTTGGCAAGAAAACATCTAAACGGGAACCAAAACGAATCATGCCAAAGACCTCGCCGGCCTTTAATTTTTCCCCAACATGCAATGGGCAGTAAATACGTCTTGCGACTAAGCCGGCAATTTGGATAAAACCGATTTTTGTCCCATTATCCATTGTAATGCAGATTTCTTGGCGTTCATTGTCTTCACTGTCTTTATCGGCAACCGAAACAAATTTGCCGGGACGGTAGTTCAAAGCGCTGACCGTACCCGAAACGGGTGCACGATTTACATGGACGGAAAAAACACTCATAAAAATGCTGATACGGGTAAGCGGTTCGGACCCCAATTCCAATTCTTTGGGCGGAACAACGGCTTTGATATTGCTAACGATACCATCCGCCGGTGCAATAATAAGATTATCGCCCTTAGGCGTAACGCGTTCGGGATTACGGAAAAAATAAAAGGTGAAAATAAGCAGGGGAGCTCCGATAAACCATATCCACGGAACCAAAAGACCGAAAACCAAGATAATGCCGAACATAAATCCTAATATTTTAAGGCCTTCAGGATGTATGGATGGTAATAAATATCGTTTCCAGGATAAATCGACATGAGAAGAAGATGCAGGCTTTTGCGTATCAGAGACAGTTGTTTTTTTTGCACTTTGATCGGATGTAGCCTGAATATTTTTGCGGGAAGAAGAAATGGCCTTTTTAGCCGATGTTTTTGAATTATGAGTGGATTTTGTTGATTTATTTTGCATAGGTATTCTCCTTTTCTGGCTCTATATTAATATATTTTACTTGAATTTGAAAGCTTTTTTTGACATTTCAAGCAGGATTGTTTAAAACCATATGAAAAATATAAAAAAGAAGGACCTCTTAATCGTTTTTTTAATGAAAAAATTGAAATGGTTGCATGTAAATTTTTCATTCTTCATAAGGATAAAGATTTCCTTTCATCGCTATAAAAATATTTTCACTTGACTTTTTCTTAAAGGCGAGTTATTGTTCCTCGTGTTATTGCCCAGATGGCGGAATTGGTAGACGCGCCAGCTTCAGGTGCTGGTACTGGCAACGGTGTGGGGGTTCGAGTCCCTTTCTGGGCACCAAAATAAGGGTTTTCATGTCTGTTAAGTCAAGTTATTGTGTACGTTTGGCAGTTCAAAAAGATATTGAACAGCTTATCAGTTTGCAAATTGAATATGAAAGTTATTTTGCGAGCCTTGGATGTGAAGCTTTGACAATGAGCAAAACCGAACGGGCCAACGCATTAATGGAGTACGCTTTTTCACGACATCCGTTTTTGAAAATCCTCGTTATTGAAGATAACAATCAAATTATGGCCTATTGTACTTTTTATAAATTGTATGTGCATGAGGTTCCCCCGTGTTTGACATTTTATGTGACTTCTTTGTATGTTAAAGAAAAATGTCGGAACTCATACTTGTTATTTGCTTTATTTAAGAAACTTGTAACACTTGCAAGGCAACAAAAAGTTAATAAAATTATATCCAGTGTTTGGGGTGAAAATAAACCGGCTTTATCTATCTACAAGCGTGCAGGCGTAAAATTTTTTGCTGATGAAGATAACGAGCATTTTTGGTATTTAAATGTGGATGATTGTGAAAATCTTCCTTTATCCAAACGGCTTGATTAATAAATCACTTTTAACAGAATATTCTTAATAAAATATTATTAAAAATCTTTTGATTATAAAAAAAATTGAAAAAATATTTTTTAAATATATACTGTCTTTATGTCTATATTCCTTTAAGGGAAGTCTTTTTATGCTTAGCAAAAATCAATTTATTGAATTTCAAGAAAAAATAGGATATTTAAAACACTTACGCCGAACAGGATGGGTTGTGCGCGGGATTCCGAGTGCCGAAACGGTTGGCTCTCACTCTTGGCGTATGGCTGTGATGGCACTACAAAAAGAAAAAGAAATTTCTCAAGCCGGTGCGAAAATTGACCATGTCATCAAAATGTGTTTACTTCATGATGTCGGGGAAGCAGTTATTGGGGATATTCTGCCTGAGAAATATCAATTTTCAAAAAGTAAGATTACAAGAGAAGAAAAAAACGAGAGAGAAAAACGCGCGATTTATCAAATGGCCGAAAAGTATAATTTCCCCGCCTTAAAAAGTTTTTATGACGAATACGAAGAACAAAAAACGCTTGAATCTCAGATTGTATTTAATTTGGATAAAATGGATTTATTATTGCAAAGTTATGAATACGTGAAACTTTTTCCCCAAAATACTAGGCTCAATGAATTTATGCAAGATGATGCATCGTTGGTAACTCTTCCTATGTTTGCGATTGAGGTGGATGAGTTAAAACGGCGACAATTTGAGAGAAAATATCAAAAAGACAATTTTCTGGATTTTCAAATTTTATGCGGTAAATTAAAATCTTTAGAACGATTAGGGCCAAAAATGTATGGCATTAAAGATTGTGAAACAGTTGCTTCACATTGTTTTAGAACGGCTGTCATGGCTTTGTAATTATCCGATTTCATCACAAAAAAAGGCTGTAGCCCTGAAGAAGTTATTCGCATCGCTTTGGTTCATGATTTGGGCGAAGCTGTGATTGGCGACATTGTGCCCGAAAAATGGCAAAAAAGCCAAAAGATAACGAAAGAAGAAAAACGCAAAAGGGAAGTTCAAGCCATAAAAGCTATTGCCTCAGACTATGATATGCCGTACGTTTGGCGTGCTTTTGATGATATGGAAGGGCGAAAAACATCTGCCGCCTCAATTGCAAAAGATATAGAAATTTTTGAAAGTATTCAACAAACATATGAATATATTAAAATTTACCCCGAAAAAGCAATTTTACGTGAATATATTCCCTACCATAGGTCCAGAATTCAATCGGATTTTATAAGCGATATTATTCCTGTTGTTCAAAATAAGCAAAATGGCTATTTAATATCAAAACACTTTTCGACGTTTTATAAAGAAGACAGTCGTTCATGAATCTATTTTAAATTTTTACACCCCTTTTAGGGTATAAACAGCTTTAAAAAAGGCTGTTTTTTTTATATTGATTTTTTGGATTTGGTGATGTATAACAGATTTAATCTGATAGCAGTTTGTAAGGAAACAACATGACAAATATAAAATTGTTCAAAGGCGACATTCCCGCTACTCTTCAATTTGGCGATAGTGTCGCCGTTGATTGTGAAATGATGGGGCTTGATTTGCACCGAGACCGTTTATGCTTGGTTCAATTGGGCGATGGGAAAGGAAATGCTTATCTTGTCCAAATTATTCCGGGGAAAGAATACCCAAATTTAAAAAAACTGATGACTGATGAAAAAGTTTTAAAAATTTTTCACTATGCCCGTATGGATGTTGCCAAAATTTTAAATGATTTGGGCGTTATGGTTTATCCTGTTTATTGCACGAAAATCGCTTCAAAGCTCTGTCGTACGTATACATCTTTTCATGGTCTTAAAAATGTTTGTTACGACTTGTTGGGTGTTACATTGTCAAAAGAACAACAAACTTCGGATTGGGGCGCCAAAGAACTATCCGATGAACAAATGCAATACGCAGCAACGGATGTGCTTTATTTGCATGCTCTTAAAAATAAATTGGATGAACTATTAAAAAGGGAAGGCCGCTATGAGTTGGCTCAAGAATGTTTTAATTTTTTGGGAACGCGGGCGAAACTCGACCTGTTGTCGTATGACGAACCTGATATTTTTGCACATCATTAATGAAAGGCACTAGAAAAAATGACCCCCACACAAATTGTTAATTCAGCCATTCATGCCATTGAAACTGAAATCAATGGTCTGCGTATCATGAAAAACGGTTTTGGTGATGCTTTTGTTGCCGCCGTTGAAATGATTTGTCCGATTAAAGATAACAAAGGGCGCGTTATTATTTCCGGTATGGGAAAAAGCGGCCATGTGGGGCAAAAAATTGCTGCCACAATGGCCTCAACGGGTACGCCGGCTTTTTTTGTGCATCCGTCGGAAGCCAGCCATGGCGATTTGGGCATGATTACAAAGGACGATTTGTTAATTACTATTTCCAATTCCGGGGAAAGCCGGGAAATGGGCGATATTATCACGTATTCCCGTCGTTTTGGTATCCCAATGATAGCTATAACAAGCAAAGCGGAAAGCTCAATGGCTAAAGCTGCAGATTTGGTATTGCTAATCCCCGATGCATCTAAAGCTCCTGAAGCATGTCCGTTGGGGTTGGCTCCTACGACATCAACAACAATGACGATGGCAATGGGCGATGCTTTGGCTGTTGCTTTGGTTGAAAAACGTGGTTTTACGAAACAAGATTTTAAGGATCATCATCCCGGCGGAAAATTGGGAAATGTCCTTTTAAAGGTTGAAAATATTATGGCTAAAGGCGATGCTTTGCCGTTGGTTGAGCCCGATACGCCGATGTCTGATGCTTTGGTTGTTATGACGGCCAAAAGTTTGGGATGTGTCGGCGTGGTGAATAAACAAGGCGCCTTAATCGGCGTTATTACTGACGGCGATTTGCGGCGAAATATGTCGGCAGATTTGGTCACAAAAACGGCAGAAGAAATTATGACGAAAAAGCCGCGTACCATTGCGCCGACTTTATTGGGAGCCGAGGCTGTCGGTTTGATGAATGCCAACGGTATTACCAATATTTTTGTTGTGGATGCTGATAATAAGCCCATTGGGCTGCTTCATATTCATCATTTATTACAAGCAGGAGTCGTATAGGACATCTTATGTTTACAAGGCGATTACTAAAAATCAAGATTCATTCGCGCCGCGTGCAAATTTTTAAAAGAAGTTTGCCGATTTTCGCCTTTTTAATTGCTGCGGTTATGTTGGTTTGGCCGGCTTTGACCGAACAAAAGGACAAATTTACATTGCCAAGCAAACCTTCGACAGCCATCAAAGGGGCTAAGATTGATATGCAAGCCGTTCGATTTTTTTCCAAGGATGATAAAAACCAACCGATGACAATTACGGCTTCATCTGTCCAAGAAACTGATCCGGCTAAGCAGATTATAACACTTATAGATCCGAAAGCTTTGTATAAAATGGCCTCTGGCGTTGTTTTAAACGCCGTTACCACATATGGGTTGGCCTTTCAAAAAGACGAATATTTGTATTTTGATGAAGAGGTTACAGCAACAACCGATACCGGATGGAAGGCAGTTTCAACAAAAGTTGTATGCGATTATAAGGTCGATACAATGGAAAGCAGGACGCCGATAAAGATTACGGGCCCCGATGGGCGTTTAGATGCCAGCGGAGGGTTTATTTTATACAATAAAGGGAATAACATTGATTTTAAAGACCAAACGCATACCATTATAACTTCACAAAAAGAGCCGATTGATGTATATACGAAAAATGGTTTAAAAATCAATCAAATAGATGCAACTGTTACTGCAATAGATGATGTAAAGGTTTTACAAAATAATCAAACAATTACGGCCGATAAAATGGTTTTATATTACAAAAAACAAACACAAGCCGGCGAAGATAAAATTGATCGTATTGAAGCTTTTGGTAATGTTGTTGCGACCAATAACGAACAGACAATCACGGGTGTTAAAGGCAACTATGACCCCACAACCGGGATTATCACAATGAAAGAAAATGTTGTTTTAAGGCAGGGTCAAAACAGCGCAAAAGGGGATGTGGTAACTTTAAATCTTAAAACCGGGGTCAATTCATTAACGTCGGAAAAGAAACTAGATGGCACGGGTGGACGCGTTAAAGGAACTTTAATTCCATCGGGTTTAAGCCAAGTTAAGACAAATTAATAAATGTTTGAAATGGAAAAGAAAAAAAACAGGAAAACAGGGGAAAATATGGAAAGCAGACGGGGATTGGTTGTTGAAAATTTAAGCAAAAGCTATAAAAAACGCACCGTTTTAAAAGATGTATCTTTATATGTCGAAAAGGGTGAAGCGGTCGGATTATTGGGGCCGAATGGCGCAGGTAAAACAACTTGTTTTTACTGCGTCACGGGTTTGATTGCACCGGGATCCGGCAAAATTTATTTAAATGGCATTGATATTACGTCTTTCCCGGTATATCGCCGAGCCCGTTTAGGGGTTGGATATTTACCCCAAGAAGCGTCTATTTTTCGCGGTTTAAATGTAGAAGACAACATTCGCGCCGTTTTGGAAATTGTTGAAGAAAATGCCGAAAAACGCGAACAGGAACTTGATTCGCTTTTAAAAGAGTTTTCCATTGAACATTTACGGTTTTCGCCGTCCCGTGCTTTATCGGGCGGGGAACGGCGCCGTTTGGAAATTGCTAGGGCTTTGGCATCGCGTCCGTCCTTTATTTTATTAGATGAACCGTTAGCAGGGATTGACCCGATTGCCGTCGGAGAAATTAAAGATTTAGTTGCTCAACTTAAAAACCGTGGCTTGGGTGTATTAATCACCGACCACAACGTGCGCGAAACATTGGGCATTATTGACCGCGCTTATATTTTGCATGACGGTGTCGTATTAAAACAAGGTACGCCGACCGAAATTATTACCGATGAAAATGTACGCAGAACTTATCTTGGGAAAAACTTTTCATTATAATGCATTTTTTCCTTTGCAAAAATTATCGAAAACTTGTATAACCATTTCATCCAATAAAATTTAAGGAGTAGAACAATGACAGCAATGAAAAGAATTGGTGTTTTGACCAGCGGCGGAGATTGTTCGGGGTTGAATGCGGCTATTCGCGGCGTAACGCTCGGCGCAATTAAAAAAGGCTGGGAAGTTTTGGGCATACACAATGCCACTGACGGTTTATTCGTTCGGCCGATGCGCTATCAAAAATTAACCATGGCTGATTTCGAATTTCCATATGCAACGCTCGGCGGTACCATGCTTGGTACAAACAGCAGCGGCAATGCCAATTTGCAGGAACGCGCCGATGGCACTTATGAAGAATTAACCAACGAACAATTAAATCAACGTTTTAAAGATGCTGTCGAAGAACTTGGTTTGTCCGCTTTGGTTGTTATAGGTGGTGACGGTTCAATGGCAATTGTCAGTAAGTTTTGCAAAATGGCCGGTATTTCAATGATAGGTATTCCCAAAACGATTGACAATGATGCTCCCGGTACTGATTTGGCTATCGGTTTTGCGACAGCACGCGCAGTTGTTACCGATGCGCTCGATAAATTAAATACGACTGCGGCCAGTCATCATCGTGTACTGATTGCCGAAGTCATGGGACGCGGAGCAGGGCATTTGGCTTTAGAATCGGCTATTGCCGGGTTTGCCGATGTTGCCTTAATCCCTGAAATACCTTATACATATGAAGGAGTTGTCAAACGCTTGAAAGAAGCTCAGGCAAACGGTAAACGCCATAGTGTTATGGTTGTTGCAGAAGGCATTAAAACACCCGACGGCAAACATTCGTATTCGTGTGCAGGTAAATTCGGAGGCGTTTCAGAATATTTTGTCAGCCGTTTGGCCAAAGATGGTTTTAATGCGCGGGCAAATGTTCTAGGACATATTCAACGGGCCGGCACTCCAGTTGCTGAAGATCGGATTTTGGCATCGGCTTTTGCTGTTAAGGCTGTTGAATTATTGTCCGAAGGCAAAACCAATCGTGTTGTTTGCCACCAAAACGGTAAAATTATCGATATGGATTTGAACCAAGTTTTGAAAATCAGTAATTCGCCAGTTGATGTAAACGGCGAAATGGTTAAAGTGGCACAAAGCTTGGGGATTTATATAGGTGAGAGATAATCTCTTGCGTTAAAAACAGTTTCATTATATAATATGAATGTGTAGAAGGAGACAGGATCATGACAACAGAAAAAATTATTAAACATTTGGCTGCTTTAAAGGCAAAACACGCAGAATTGGACACGTTAATCGCTGAAGAAAATCAACGCCCGCATCCGGACGATATCAAAATCAATGATTATAAACGTCAAAAATTGCGCATTAAAGAAGAAATTTCCGAAATCGAAAAAGAAATGGAATCTTAATTTATGATTTATAAAATCCCTCTCATTTATGAGAGGGGTTTTTTATTCATTTTTAAACTTTCCTTGACAGTGTTTGAATTATCCTTTATGATTTTTAAATATTATTAAAAGGAAAGATATGTTAAAAGATCCCCTAAAAGTTTTAAATTGGTCAATATTTTTTCAAACGCAAATCCTAATGTTGCCCGTTATGCTCTTATTCTATCAAGCCAATGGTTTGACAAAGGGTGACTATTTTTTATTTCAAGGGATATTTTCCATTGCTGCTCTTTTATTTGAAATACCGGCCGGCTATATTGCCGATTGGTTTTCACGCAAAAAAATGTTGATTTTATCATATCTTTTATTCATTGCGCGTTTGTTGTTGTGGTTTTTTTTCGGCGGTTATTGGATTGTATTAGTTGGAGAATTGCTTTATGCCGCCTCCAAAGCTTTTTTATCTGGCGTAGCGGACGGTTATATATATGATTTATTAAAAAGCAAAGGTAAAGCAAACGGTATGCTTAAACGCTATGGCCGATTTAATTTTTATATGTCTTTGGGAACGGCATTTGCCTCCATCGCCGGATCATTATTATATGAAGAATTTGGTATTTTAACAGTTATTTTTATTGAACTGATAATGAATTCAATAGCTTTATCAATGCTTTATTTCTTGCCTAATGTCCCATCGTTCAGGATAGTTCAAATGACTTTTAAAGAAAAATATATTGATTTATTCCGCATTACAACAAACGTTTTCACCAATGCAAAAATTAAATATTATGTTTTTTACTCTGCTATTGCCGTCGCATCAACCATGATTTTTGTATGGAGTTTTCAACCGTTAATGCAAGCAGCACTTATTCCGGTCGGATTATTTGGTGTTGTTTATTTTTTCAATCATGCTTTTCGAGCGCTTGCATCCTTTTTCTTGCAAACCACAATGCGTTATTTTACCTTAAAATCGTTGGGTATTTTGCTATATGCCAGTATTATTTTATGTTATTTTATAGCCGAAATGATGTTAAAAATACAGTCGGTCTATATTAATTTCGCATTAATTATTTTTATTTGTTTTGTAATTGGGATTCAGTTAACATTTACTTTGTCCAGTGTCAGCCGAATTCATACTTTGGTAACATCGGACATTCGTTCAACCGTTATATCCGTCAATACGATGATGTCTAGATTGGCGACTGGCATTGTCCTTATTTTATTTAAATTCTTATTAGATGGCATGGATATGGGCCAAGCGTTTTATGTTTACATGGGACTGTTTATTCTTTTCGGAACCTATCCGCTTTATAAATTAGTTAAAATGTCTGAGTCAATGTCACCCAAAGATATTTAAGTTGACTTTTAAATATCGGGGCAGGCAGCATCTTCTAATATGTTGTAAAGAATAAAAAAGCGCTTAATTTCAGCGCTTTTTATTTGAATTGTATCGGCTTTATTTTAAAAATCTCTTAAGCTATAGTAAAATCAATTTTCTTCCAAGAAACTGCGCAACTTGCGTGAACGGCTGGGGTGCTTGAGTTTACGCAAAGCTTTTGCTTCAATTTGCCGGATACGTTCACGTGTAACGGCAAATTGCAAACCAACTTCTTCCAAAGTATGGTCCGAATTCATACCGATACCGAAACGCATACGCAAGACGCGTTCTTCACGCGGAGACAGCGTTGATAAAACCGCGGTGCAAGATTGGCGCAAATTCGTTTGTATGGCTGCTTCCAAAGGTTGCATCGTTTGTTTGTCTTCAATAAAATCACCCAAATGCGAATCGTCTTCATCACCCACAGGCGTTTCAAGAGAAATCGGCTCTTTGGCGATTTTAAGAACTTTTTTGATTTTTTCAACTGACATATTAATGCGCGGAGCCAATTCTTCAGGTGTTGGTTCATGGCCGGTTTCAAGCAACATCTGACGGCTGGTGCGCAACATTTTATTAATCGTTTCAATCATATGCACCGGAATGCGAATAGTGCGGGCTTGGTCGGCAATCGCGCGCGTAATGGATTGGCGAATCCACCATGTCGCATATGTTGAAAATTTATAACCGCGTTGATATTCGAATTTATCGACGGCTTTCATCAAACCAATGTTGCCTTCTTGAATCAAGTCTAAGAATTGCAATCCTCGATTTGTATATTTTTTGGAAATCGAAATAACCAAGCGCAAGTTGGCTTCAATCATTTCTTGCTTGGCTTTATTTGTTTCTTGGCGGCCTTTTTTAATGGTTGTAACCAAACGGCGATATTCGCTTATAGGCATTTTTGTTTCTTCGGCAATGCCCTGAATGGCACCACGGATATCCTTAATTTCCGTTTCATATTTTTCCAAAAATGTTTTCCAACCTTTGGACGTTTTCTTTTTTATTTTAGCCAGCCATCTTGGATCCATTTCTGAATTTTGATATGTTTCCAAAAAATCTTCGCGGTCAATTTTGGCCATCATTGCCAAGCGCATTAATTTGCCTTCCAACATCATCAAACGTTGGTTTACATCGGTTATTTGTTCGATAAGTTGTTCCAAACACGTCGGGTTTAAATGGATATTGACCAATTTGTCAGCCAAAGATTTGCGCAATGTGTTGTACTTTGTTTCAACGGGGGCAGGGATGGGCTTACCACTTAACAATGCCGTCATGCGTTCTTGTTGTACTTTTTTAAATTTATTGTAAAGCGTTTCAATTTCTTTGAAAGCAATCAGAATTTGTGGCATCAGATTTTCTTCCATCTGACTGACAGACATAGTTGAATCGTCATCTTCGTCAAATTCATCTTCTGTTTCTTTTGGCGTATCATCCTCGATAATGATTTCTTCATCATCAATTATTTCTTCGGATTCTTCGTCGTCTTCCTCAGCCATGTCGTCAGATAAATCTTCTTCAACTAACTCTTCAACTTCTTGCTGAACAGGCATTTCTTCTTTTTTCATGGCTTTTTCTTCTTTAGCCAATTCAGCAGCTGCCATTTTCCTGATTTTTTCAGCTTTTTCAATTTGCTCTTTATTTGGAGCTTCTTCAAAAGTGGCTTCTAAATCAATAATTTCGCGCAAGAACATTGTGCCGGCGATCAGCTTTTTGTTCCACGTTGACAAAGATTCCATAACATGCGCGCTTTCTGACAATCCCGACATAACAACATCAACACCCGCCGCAATACGCTTAGCAATAGCAATCTCCCCATCACGGGACAACAATTCAACGGCGCCCATTTCTCGCAAATACAAACGTACGGGGTCATTAATACGCGCGCCTGTGTCCGCTTCGACTACAGCCGTATCATCTTCCGTCGCTACCAATGCATTCGGATTATTCATGCTTTCCGTTAAATCGGCAATATCTTCCGTTCCGTCAATAATGTTGATTCCCATATCGGCGAACGAAGAAATAATCGTTTCCAACGCTTCATCCGTGCGCGATTCGACCGGCAATGTTTTTTTGAGTTCATTCATCGATAAAAAGCCGCGCTCTTTACCTTTTTCAATCAGCTTTTTCATTAACAGCTTAGAATCTACTGCGCTGATATCAGATGTATCGTTTGTCAAATCTTCATTCATGGGAGTTGAATTCATACAAAAAAACCCTCGTTTCAAGGTTACTTAAAAACAAATTATATGGTACTATATGTATTTATGCTAAAAATGTCAATAAAATTATTCACTTTCGCTTAGGTTTTCAATCTCTTTCTTTAGTTCAGTGATTTTTGTCCATGTTTGTGGAAGGGGATGTTCAAAGTATTCTTTCGTTAAAGCGGCAATATCCCGTTCAATTGCTTTAATGCGCGCGCTCTGAATCCACTCAAGCAATTCATTCATGACTTGTTTTTCGCTGCGGTCGGATTTTTGTAACATTTCAAGTTCGGCCGACAACAAAATTTTCGTGTCTTCAGATATACACTTCTTCATTTCATCCTGCATAATTTCGGGCTTGTCCAAAATTATGGTGGTCAATTCTTGCAACGCATCATCAAGAGCTTTTTGCGCAAAATTAAGGACGGATATATCTTCCAAAATTTTTTGCGAAATGTGGGGATAAGTTACTAAATATGCTAGCATCATTTTTGCTTGTGTGATACCCGGAGTAGGGGGTAAAATCGGAGCGGAAGATTGAAACGGCAATGTTTTTTTTGATTTTCCTTGGTCACTTTGCAGTTTCCAAATTTTGTTTTTAATATCTTTAGTATAAAAAGAACGTACTGTTTCATCTTTAATTTGCGCAACCGTTTCAAGGGCATCTTTTTTAAGTTTTGCCATTCGTTCGGGGGTGTCGGTCGAACGCCCATCCAATAACATATTCCACACGGCAAATGTCATCGGTTTGGCAGCGCTTAATACTTTTTGAAAAGCATCGGGCGATTTTTTGCGTATCATGTCGTCCGCATCAAATCCTTCGGGCAACCAAACAAAACGCAATGATTTGCCGGGTGTAAGATTTGGCAGCGCCCGGTTGACGGCGCGCACGCTGGCCCGACGGCCGGCCATATCGCCATCGAAACAAATAACCGGTTCATCGCAGTAACGCCATAACATATCCAATTGATGCTCGGTTAGCGCCGTTCCCATCGGTGCGACAGCATCGGTAAATCCGGCACAGTGTAATGCGATGACATCCATTTGGCCTTCAACTAAAATAGCTTCATTTTTTTTTCGCATCGTGTCGATCGCATTGGGCAATGCGTATAAAGTTTCCCCTTTGTGAAACAATTCGGTTTCGGGCGAATTTAAATATTTCGGTTCACCTTTGCCCATAATACGCCCCGAAAAACCGATAACTCTTTTACGGCGATCCAAAATAGGGAACATGATGCGGTCGTAAAAATAATCGTGAGTCGTTGCCCGCTGTTGGTTACGCAAAACCAAACCCAACGCCACACAATCGTCCAAATTATATCCTTTGGATTGCATGTGAGCTGTCAAAGCTGATCCATGAGGGGCATACCCTAATCGAAAAGCTTTGGCTACGTGGCCGGAAATACCCCGGCTCATTAAATACGCGCGTGCGGCCGCACCACCTAAACCGAACAGATGGTCTTGATAAAACTGGCACGCAGCTTCCATAATTTCGGTTAAACCAAATTGCTTTTGATCGCGTTCGATTTGAGCGGCAGACGGTTTGGGCATGCTCATACCCGCTTTGCCCGCCAAATATTCAACAGCTTCCATAAACGGCATTTTTTCGGATTCCATCATGAATTTAATAACATCGCCGTGGGCGCCGCACCCGAAACAATGATAAAAGCCTTTATCGTCATTAACCGTAAACGATGGTGTTTTTTCATTATGAAACGGACAAAGACCGGTAAATTCTTTGCCTTTTTGAGTAAGTTTAACTTTTCCCCTGATAATATCAGAAAGAGTAAGTTTATCCCGTAAATCATCCAAAAAACGCGGGGGGAATGCCATTAGCCGGCCAACATTTGTTTTATGAGGTTTGAAGCTGCGCCAAAGTCCATTTGACCGGCGTATTTACCGCGTAAGGCACCCATAACTTTTCCCATGTCTTTAATAGTAGATGCACCCGTTGCGGCAATAACGTTGCCGATAGCCTGTTTCATTTCATCTTCAGACATTTGTTTAGGCAAAAACGTTTGTATAACATCAATTTCACGTTGTTCCGCCGCTGCCAATTCAGGACGACCGCCCTTTGTGTACATGTCAATGCTTTCGCGGCGTTGTTTAATCATTGATTGCATTAAACTTAAGATAGCCGCATCATCAATACCGTCCATATTGCCGCCGGGGCGTGCTTCGATATCTTTTTGCTTAATCGCTGCATTAATT
>ULOI01052962.1_pt1 | contig 49755 bp, 52 predicted proteins | sample 1952231 | NCBI WGS metagenome assembly ULOI01 (sample SAMEA4835593, study PRJEB28245) | human gut metagenome | biome: gut microbiome; material: fecal sample | place: Denmark | collected 2008
TAGAAACACTGTTAATTGATCCACTTTTAGTTTCTCCTGCATGTCCAGTTGCCAAAATTTCATTCTCTTCGTTATACACAATTGCTTTCATTCGTATACTATTTTCTGTTATCTCTTGTATTTCAGTTTCAATTCTTCTATTAGGATATATTTTTCTATATGCTAATACTCTTTCATTTACACCAGCGTATTTTGTTATTTTTTCTCCATCTTTACTTTTTCTTTTTATATCTATTGTTTTTATTTCACTATTAGCTTTTTCTATATCTTTGTATTCAACCATCTAAATTACGCTCCTTTCATATTCACTGTTTTGATACTTTAATTCTCTATCACATTCTCTATTAAAAGCTTGCATATACTTTTCAGCTGTTTCTTCTAACTCGCTTTTTGCTTCTTTTAGTGTTTCTAATATTTCTTTATATTCATCAACTCCATTTAGTTCATCAATTGCTAATTGTATGTTGTCGTATGCATTTTCATATATTTCAACTAGTTCTCCATTAGTCCATTTCATACTCTTCACCTCTATATTTTTTTAAATCTATACTTGTAGGTAAATCATATTTATCACAAGTTTTTTTAGTTATAATTGCTAAATGTTTAATATATTGTTTAACTGTCATAATTACCAAATCCTTTCAAAAATGTGTACACTTTTTCTTTGCTTGCTTGCACATCACTATCACTTACACTATCATTATCATGTACACTATCACTATCACGTTCATTATCATTATCATTATCATTATCATGTTCATTATCGGTATTTTTGGTATTTTTTTGTATACCATTTTTACCACTGGTATTTTTGGTATTTTCTTTATTCCATCTTTTACGTATATTTTTTTTATTTCTTTCTACTACTTTTTGATATTTTTCTTTATTTCTATCTAACGCATTTTTTATAGGTATAAAAACTAAATTTAAAGTCTTACTTAGCTTAGGAGATTGTCCTGTGCTTTCATATTCAAATATAGCTTTTATAAGTTTTCCTGCTTCGTTATCAGATAGAGTTTCAAATATTTCTTTTTGTTCTAAATACAAAATAAAACTATCTTTCATTTCAACCTCCCTTGACATATGTGATATAATGTAAATATAAGTATTTATCAAATGGTATTTATATTTTAGAAGCTGTTTTACTTTCCACGGTAGTAGCTTCTAATTTTTGCTTTAAGTTATATACTTCATCTTTATATCTAAATAATTCTTCTGCTAAACATTTTTCGTATCTTTCTGACGCTTTAATATGTTCTTGTAGTTTTAAATTTTCTTCTATTAACATTTTCTTTTCTTGGTGTAATTTAGCTTTACTCTTTAAATAATCAAACATTACTTTTCACCTCTTCCTTTACTAATCTATATACTGTAATTTCTCTATTTGTAATGTAATCGTAAGTTTTACCTATTTCTTCTATTTTTCCTTTATCTTTTAATTCTGTACACCTTGGTGCTATATAATTTCTTTCATTAAAATTTAAATTATTCATTAATTCCCTAACAGATAAACCTTTAGGATAAACTTTTTCTAATTCATTTATTATTTGTGAATATCTTATTTTTCTTTTCACTTTTAAATTACTCTCTGCTCTTGTTTCCTTAGTTATCACTTTATCACCTACCCCTCTAACACAAATTTTTCTATCTCATTGTAAATACTGTAGCCTTTTCCAAATATCTTTTTTGTTATTTGATATACCGCTGTTTGTATTACTCCAGTAAATACTACTCCAATTAATACAGCTCTTATACTTGCTATTAGTATTGCAAATATTAATTCTCTATTACTTATTAGATAATTGTACATTTATATCACCCCCTTATTTTAAAACAACACCTCGTTTAAATAATTCGTCTATATGACATTTAGCAAGTCGTTGTTCTTTTCCTATGTCTACTATTTTGTTTTTTAATAGTTTTGTAAATATTTTAGCAGTTTCTCTTTCACTCATATTGTAATGTTCTTGTGCTTCTTTTCTCGTATAAAAAATTTCTTCTTGTTTATTGAAATTCATTTTTCCTAAGTTGCTATTAAATAATTTGAGTTGCTCTATAAGTTCATCAACTTTAATGCTATTTATTAAAATCATTTGATTATCCATATTTTTCACCTCCTTGCTACCTTTTTATAACTTTTAAAGTTAGTCATTGTTCAAAAAAAATTCTAGTGGAATGTTAAATGCCTTAGAAATCTCATAAGCTTCTTTTAAAGAAAACTTTATTTTTCCTTGTTCTTTTCTAAAATATGTATTTTCATATTCACTATCTAAAAATTTCATAAAATTTTTTACAGGAATTTTATTTTTTTGTCTAAATTCTCTTAATTTAATTAACATGTTATCACCTTCCTAACTTATGACGTTATTTTATAACATTTAAAGTTAGTTGTCAATACTTTTTTTAGCTTTTATAACATTTTAGGTTAGTTATGTTGACTAACCTTTTAAGTTATATTATAATATAAACAAATAAATTTTTAAAAAAATTCGGGTGATGGAATGAATATAGGAGAAAAAATAAAAGAATTAAGAGAAAAAAATGGTAAAACTCAATTAGATGTTTCTAAAGCCCTTGATGTTACATATCAAACTATTTATAAATATGAAAAAGGTATTGCTGTTCCACCGGCAGATGCAATACTAAAATTAGCTGAATATTTCAATGTAACATCAGATTATTTGTTAGGCAGAACTGACACATCTAATACTGTAAAAGAAATAGACAAAAAACTAAAAGAAAATAATTTACATATTGCAGCTAATTCTAAAGTAGATTTAGGTAAATTAGCAAAACTAGATGATAAACAAGCTAAAATTATTAATAATTTAATTGATGATTTTTTAGAAGATGATGATTAAGAAAATTTTTGTTCGACAAATTGTGACAAATTATAACATTTTATTTCTGATATAATGTTATTATTAATCGAAAGGATGATTTTTATGGAATTTGAGGAAAAATTAAAAAAATTTGCAGATAGAATTAATAAAATTAAAAATACTATCTCTACTGAAGAAGCTACTAAAACTTCTTTAATAATGCCTTTTTTTAGCATTCTTGGATATGATGTTTTTAATCCAAATGAGTTTACTCCAGAATATATTGCAGACGTTGGCATAAAAAAAGGTGAAAAAGTCGACTATGCAATTATACTTGATGATGAAGTTAAAATACTTATAGAAGCAAAATCTGTAAATGAAGATTTGAAAAGGCATAGTTCTCAATTATTTAGATATTTTGGAACTTCTCCAGCAAAACTTGCAATACTTACAAATGGTGTTATTTATAAATTTTATACAGACTTAGATGAAACAAATAAAATGGATTCTACACCTTTTTTAGAAGTTAATTTATTAAATTTGTCAGATAATTTGATTTCTGAGATAAAAAAATTCAGCAAAGAAAATTTTAACACAGAAAATATAATGAATACGGCTTCAGATTTAAAGTATTCAAATAGCATAGAAAAAGTTTTAGATGAAGAATTTGCAACCCCTTCTGATGATTTTATAAAATTTATTTTAAGTAAGGGGGTATATGATGGTGTAAAAACACAAAATGTAATTGATAAATACAGACCTATTTTAAAAAAATCATTATCATCCTTTATAAACATATTAATAAATAAACGACTACAAAATGCGTTAAATACAAATGATGAGAAAAAAAACAATATTGAAAATGAAAATAATGATAATAATGATGGTATTATTACTACAGTAGAAGAATTAGAAGGATATTATACTGTTAAATCTATATTAACAGAAATTATTAATCCTGAAAAAATATTTTATAAAGACACTTATAGTTATTTTGGTATATTATATGATAATAAAGTTACAAAATGGATATGTAGAATATTTATAAAAGATAGTTGTAAATATGTTATAATCCCAAACGATAATAAAGAAGAAATAAGATATGATATAGAAAAAATCTCAGATATTTATCAACTAAAAAGTCATTTAATTAATAGATTAAATACATTTTTAAAATAATAACAAAAGTTAAAAGCACTACAAAATCAGTAGTGCTAATATATAACCAATCAAAAGAACAAATGTTTATATCCTTGGGAGGTACAAATGAAAAATTTAGATAATTTATATAACTTAACAGAAAAAGAAAATATAAAAGTTAAGAAAAAAGATTTTGAAGAGTTTCAAGCAAATGGCTTATGTTTATATAATACTAAAAAATGTAATATTTACTTAAACAAGGACATAGAAACTGAAACTGAAGAAAAATGCGTACTGGCTGAAGAAATTGGGCACTATAAAACCGGAATAGATTTTAATTTATTAAGTACTGATAAAGAATATGATAAAATTACACGTTCTATAAATGAATTTAGAGCAAAAAAATGGGCTGTTAATGAACTTATACCTTTTGAACAATTTAGGCGATTTTTGGATACAAATTACACCAAATTTGAAATTGCAAATGAAATAGGCGTTACAGAAGAATTGTTAGATATTGCTTGTTTTATTTATGAACCTATGTTATATGATGAAAGGAAGTGATCACATGGGAAAACGTGGAAATGGCGAGGGTACTATTTATTATAATGAAAATTTAAAACGATGGATTGGGCAATATACTTACAATAGAAAAAGAAAATCTTTATATGGCAAAACTAGAACTGAAGTAAAAGATAAATTAAATAAAGCTTTAGTTGATATTGTAGATAATAAATATGTAGATAAATCGTATTTAACTTTAATTGATATTATAAACAAAATTATTCAAGAGCAATTTGATAGTAATAAAATATCTGAAGTAACTTATAAAAGAAAATTAGATACAAAAAAGATAATAGAAAATGGAAATATAGCTAATATTAAAATTCAAAAGCTTAATGCTAATTTGATAAATGACTTTTTAATATCAATTTCTCATTATTCTAATTCTGTTATCAGCAAGACATCACAAATGATTAGAAAAGCATTTGATAAAGCATTAATACTCAATATAGTAAATAATAACCCTTATAATATAAAAGGACTTATTATTGTTCCGAAAAGTTCAAGGGAAGATAAAAAGATTGAAGCCTTAACAGTAGAAGAACAAAAGTTATTTATAAAAGAATTAGAGAAAGGTTATGATGAATATGTAGACATATTTTATATTGCAACATACACAGGTATGCGAATAGGTGAAATACTTGCCCTTTCACCTAAAGATATAGACTTAGATAATAATATAATACATATAAACAAGACATTAACTAAAGATTCTAATGATAAAGTTATAATAGGTACTACTACAAAAACATATTCAGGTACTAGAGATATACCTATAACAGAATTGATAAAAAGTATATGTTTAAAGAGTTCTGATTGTCAAAATGAGACATTTTTCTCTTACAATAATAAAATTATTCTACCTTGCACAATAAACGCCCATTTTAAACGAATATGCAAAAATGCAAATATTAGAGTTATAAATACTAAAAAGAAAAAAAATAAAAATGGTGAAAAAGAAGTAAATTTAAAATCTTCTAATGTTAATACGCACATGTTAAGACATACTTATGCTACAAGATGTATTGAAAGCGGAATGTCTGCTGTAGTTTTATCAAAATTATTAGGTCATAAAGATATAGAAACAACTCTTAATACTTATACTTCTGTATTTAATAGATTTAAAGAAGATGAAATACAAAAGTACTTAGATTATATTTCACAATTGCATTAAAATTGCATTAAAAAACCCCTAAAACGTTGATATTTCAACAAATTCAGAGATTAAAATTTGGCTGGGGTAGTAGGATTCGAACCTACGCATGATCGGGTCAGAGCCGATTGCCTTACCGCTTGGCGATACCCCACAACGCGCTATCATTATACACCAAATATGTGTAACATGCAATACTTTTACTTTAAATTTTCATTTAAAATTCGTATGTAATTTTCACCCATTATATTATTTATTTCTTTTGGACTGAATCCTCTTTTTTCAAGTTTTTCCTCAATTTTTTTAATATCTAAAACAGATTTTAGATCTTGTGGCTTATCTTCATTTTCCATTCCATCAAAATCACTTCCAATTCCTACAAATTCGCTTCCTACTAAGTTTGATATATATTCTATATGATCTACTACATTATCTATTGTTACATATTTATTATTTGATAAAAATTCTTTATAAAAACATACACCTATCATACCTTTACATTTTGCAATTAACTTTATTTGTTCATCTGTTAAATTCCTTTTATTTTCACATAGACTATTTACACATGAGTGAGTGGCTATTACTGATTTATCTGTGATATTAATAATATCGAAAAAACTTTTCCTAGATATATGTGATACATCAACTATCATTCCAAGATTATTCATTAACTTTATACATTTTCTTCCCTTTGTTGTAAGTCCTGTATCATTTTTTGTAAAAGCTCCACAAGCAAGGAAATTATCATCATTCCAAGTAAGCGACATTACCTTTATTTTCCTATTATATAATTTTTCTAAATTTAATAGATTTCCACTTAATGCCGCCCCATTTTCTATAGTCAGTAAAATTCCAATTTTTCCCTCATTTATTATTTTTTGTAAATCACTTTTTGTATCAATTAAAACAATATCTGCATTCTTATTTTCATTATATTCTTTATAAAATTTATCAAGCATTTCATTTACTCGTACATATGCTGTATTACCTATATCATATTTTGTATTAATAAATGATGCTAAGAACTGAATATATGGTTTTACAAACTCTGCATTAGTCATATTAAAATCAAATTTTGTATTAAAAATACTTAAATTTTCATCAAATGCTCTTTGTAATGTATCACAATGTCCATCAACTATTATATTATACAAAAAATCACCTCAAAAAAAACTGCCATATATAACTATATGACAATTTTTTTATAAATATTATTTTTTAAAATCTAAAATATTTTTTGTTTCAAAATATTTTATTACTAAATATACAATAAATGCTACAAATACTCCTAAAATCCAACCAGCTAGAACATCTCCAAAATAGTGAACGCCTAGGTATATCCTACTAAGACCTATAATTACAAAAAGTATAACAAGGGAAATACTTACAATAATTCTTTTTCCCTTTTTGTCAGCATTTTTTAAAAGTAATAAAATTATAATTGTATATAAAGCTGCATTTATCATTGAATGTCCACTAGGAAAACTATAGCTAGTTTCATTTATAAGCCTTAAAACACTTGGCCTTTGCCTTGCAAATATGTACTTTAATATAGTATTTAAAATAAATGAAATTACTACAGTTATAAAAACTGGAATACCATACTTCATACGTGTTTGGTGCAAAACACAAAGAACTAAACATATAATTGCAATAATAACAGGTCCACCTATATTAGTAATTATTTTTACTATAATTGTAAAAATAGGATTTATATACAGTGAAATATTCCTATATACAAAATTTTCTATTCCTACTATTTTTCCCGTTTCAAGCAAAACTACTATAAAGGCAAAAATAGATAATAAGGTTATGATAAGAATAAAATCTCTTCTTTTCATACTACTCTCTCTTTACATATTTTTATATATTTTAATTTGTATATTTTCTTAAAACTTTTAATTATAAACATAATATCATCAACCTCTGCTGATATTATATATTTTATTGTAACAATTTTCAATATTTTTTTACAAATTTAATATATACGTATTATACGTAAATTTTTCACTCGTATTTAAAATTGGTGTATAAAAAGATATACATATTTTTCCCTTATCATTTATATACATTTTTAAATTATCTCCCATATTATTGTCTTTTTCTTTATATATTTCCTCTTTAATATAATCCTCAGCCGTCTTTTTATTATCAATAAGGAAGTTTTTATCAGTAATGTTAAAATTATATTTAGTCTTTAAATCATTTGGAATTATATTCATAAGCTCTAAGCATACTTTTTCTATATTTGTATTTTTCTTATTTATTATTTGTCTATTTAAAATACTTTCTCCTGTTTTTAGATTAATATTATAAACTAAAACATTACTCACATTTTTTATATTATCAGTTCTTTTCTCAACCTTTTGAATTACTAAAGATAGAATATCATCATATGTATATTTATTATAATTTAATTCATACATTTCTTCATTTAATTTTATATTATCATAATAATTTTTTATCTCACTATTTATTAATTTTACATTTTCATTATCCATATTTATAACAGGCATAACTGAGTTAAAGCTAAACTTAACGCCATCATAATTTAACTCATACTCATATTTTTCATCATAAACTTCATCTTTATTTTCATCTATTTTATTCATAACTGATATATCTGTTTTATCAAACGAACTATTTACAGAATAAACATCTACTTCATCATTTTTGTTGTTATCATCTCTTGCAAATATTCCATAGCTTACAAGTATTATTAAAATCACAAGAAGTATTATAACAATTGCTAAAATCGCAGCTATAAAATCTTTTTTTGTATCTTTCATAATTATCACCTATAATTATAATTTACAAAAATATTTTAATTATAACAAAATGATATTTTTCTACAAAATATTATATAAAACCTTCCATTCTCATCCATTTTTCTTTAATTTAATTTTCTTTATATTTCATCAATCTTATAGCATATCAGATCTATACACCATCTTTTCTGGATAATGCTATTTAAAGATGTTGTATTTAAGTTTCCACCTATCTCTAGGCCACTCTTTTCTTTAACGGTCGTTGTTCTAGGCCATTATCCATCTCAATTCCTTGGCTTGGACTACTTTTCATCGCATTTTTCGACAAAAATTATATGGTATGTTAATTTATATATTTTTTAAAAAGTGCTATAAAAATTTTGGCATGGTAATTTCAATATGACTTTCCTATTATATAAAAAAATACCATCCTTTTTCAGAATGATATTCATATAACTGTTCAAAAAAATTTGAACAGATTTGTTATAGTTCCGTTTTTATAGTTGTTTACAAATTGGAATTGGTAAAGATTGATACAAATATCAATCAGTTTCCGTTATTAATGTAACATATGCTGTTAGATTTGATAAGTATAATCTTTAATAATTGCAAATTTAAACATTTTTTACATAATTCAGTTGCACCTAGATTAAATTATATTATATTCATATCTCATACTTTTACATGTAAATCCTAATTTTTCGTAAAAATTTATTGCATTTTTATTAAATGCCCATACATTCAACTCGATACTACTAACATTCTCTTTTCTTGCTAACTGCTTAGCCATATCACAAAGTTTACGACCTATTCCTTTTCTAGTGTAATTCTTATCTACACAAATATCTTCTATAAATAATAACCTTCTTTGTTTAAAAATTCCATCTTCCTTAACTTCTTTTATTTCTGAAATGATTTCACCAACAATTACATCATTAACTTCCGCAACAAAACAAAAATATTGATGTTCTCTTAAATATTTTTTAAATTCATCAAACGGTAATGGATCTACGTTTCTATATATATCCTTTCTTTCATTTAAATGTAATTTATGAACTTGCTCAACGAGTTTATGGACTTGATTAAAATCATTTATGCACATTTTTCTGACAATTATATCTTTCATATTTCCCCCTTTAAATAGTAATATAACATTTTCGCATTAATTATACCATACTTTAAATTATTTGCAACATTCCATCAGGAAACTCAGTAAAAGAAAGTAAACTTTGATATTACTATAAAATATTCCAAAATTTTATTTTCTTGGGTTATCCACTCAAGTGTTGATTTTATTTATTTTCTATTTTTTGTGCTATTAAATAGCATGCATAATGAATTAATTTATAATTTTCTATTAATTCTTTTCTCAGTTAAAAAAGGTAAAAAAATAAAGCCGATTTAATCGACTTATATTTTTATTTTTATCAAACTCTTTATTATCCAAAAATGCTATAGAGTTCAGCAAAAATTCAGTTTGGCTCCATTGAAGTAGTTATCTACAACTTTTTTACCTCTCATAACGATTGATACAAATATCAATCAATTTACTAAAGTATATCATATTTTTTATAAATTACAATAAATATTTTTAAAATTAATAAGTTTCTAATATAATATAAAATAAGAGTTTACACTTTTTACAGTGAAAACTCTTATTGGTCAGATTTGTGCTTAAAGTTTATCAAAAGTTCCTTCAAACTCTTCATTAAACTTTTTTGCAGCTTTCAATGCAGTATCAAGATAATCAGGTTCATAGGTCTTTACTTGCTTTATAAAGTCAGGATTTATTCTGTGCCCTGTTAAATTGTCGAACCAAATTTCACGACCACAATTAGGACAGACTAAGCGAAGCTTGATTATTCCGTCTTCTTCTTTCTTTGTTAAGTCTTCTGGTTCTTCAACTACAATTATTTTGTTACACCCCCGACAAAAAACGTCGAATTCCCAATCATAAGGAAATTTCTTGATTCTCATTTAGATTCCTCCTAAAAATTTTTAGATTACATATTGGTGGATTACCAAAATGCTTTAGGTTGCGTTAGTACTGACCTGGAAATTTAAAGATTACTTTATTTTTCTCACTAACACCTATTACATAAGCGGATTATTTACCATATGCACATATATATTACCATATTTTCACATTAAAATCAATAAATCAACATAAAGTGCTTATTTACCCAATCTATATAAGAATAATATATATAATTTCTTATTAGTTTGATATCTAGAGTTCTTGACAATTTTACATAATTATGGTATTATATTAATGTTCCTTAAATGCATTAATAATTGAAGTAGGAATAATTTTTCTACTTCGATGCTTATGTGGCATTAAAGGTTCTTCATTGCTTGGGGGAAGCTCTCACGAGCAAATCCAATCCCACGAGTAAAAGAAAGGTAGGCAATCATGTTAGAGTTTTGGCAGAATGGTAAGAAGATCGAAGTCAATGCAATCTATGGCAAAGGCAAAGTAGGACAAATGGTCATCTATGGGCAACGGTGTGATTGGGGAGCAAACCCAAATCCTACAATAGCACCCCTTTCTCAGTATCCGTGTCCTTCCGTTTTCACTATCGTGGAAAAAAAAGAAGGAAATCTTGATGGATATTATATCTTGAGTGACAGCAAGGGAAATCGCATCAAAATTGAATATTTTTATTCTAGTTCTGGTGCAAGTGTTCTCTACGATGCTCAGGAGTGGTTGACCTGGAATGATATGCGCGAAAAAGAAAAGTTTTCTCGTAAGCAGAGAAAAATCGAGCAGCTCGAAGGTCATGTTGAACTTCTGAAAGATATCTTGATTAAACAGGGAGCTCGCATTGTCACAGAAGCACAAGCTGAAGATTTAGGTCTTAAGTAACAAACCAAAAGGCACACTCAAATGAGTGTGTCCTTTTGGTTATTTTAATTAATTTAAACAATTAAATAAATATAATGCAACTTTATTTTGTTCAGTAGTCTCCATTTCCATAAGTTTAGCCATTGCAAACATTACAAGTTTATATTTTGCAAAGTTTATTATTGTAGTTCTATATTCTTCATCAACTTCTTTTAGCATAGCATCAAATTTTTCATAGTTTTCTTTAGTATTGTATATAAGTCCTGACCATTTGCTTTGGCTCATACATATTGCTAGTCTTAATTTATCTTTTATATCCATATCATTTATCATATTTATTAAATATTCCACTTTTTCGTTATCCATATTCTAATGACCTCCATATTAAAATCTTACATTATTTTTCTTTCTATTGTTTTTAGCATTATTTATCTCATCTTTTGGCTTAACTTTTCTAGCTATATTATTTGCAATTTCATTTTCATCATCAGTAAAAATACCATTCTTGTATAAGTCATCACTAACAATTTTATAGTTATTATCTTTGTCATAACAAATTTTTTTATGAAAATGCCCCATAATATTATGCCAAAATTCTTTAAATTTGTGTAATTGAGCTTTTATACTTTCTTTTTCTTCTCGTAGTTTGCCAATTATTTTATCTTTAGCAGATAATTCACCTTTTAAATTGTAAATTTCTTTATCTTTTTCTTCTATTTGATATTTAAGTGAACGATTTTCCTTTTCTATTTCAAAAGCACTATGTTCAAAATCTCTAATAGCTATATTTAAGTCATTAACACTTCTAACTGTTTTAGTAGTATCTTTTACATCTTTAGTAAAATTTTTAATTTTTTTGACATCTTCGTTTGAAATAACCATATTATTTTTATTAAACTTAGCAGGTTTTAAATTATCTAATATTTGATTTATATCTTTTGTTGTATTATCAAGTTTGTTAGTCTGTTTATTAGCTTTATCTAGTTTTTTCTCTTTTTCAGCAAGTTGTTTTTTTATATTTGAATAATTACTCATATCTTTAACATTTATATCTTGATTTCTGCCTTTTTGTTTTTCTTTTAATTTAATATCCATACCATAAAATTTATTAAAAGACTTTATACAAGCATTTCTCATTTTGTCTTGAATTTTAGTTAGCGATTCTTTTGTAAATAGTTGTGATTTGCCAACTTGTTTTTTCATTCCTCTAGTACAATTTTCTATTATGGGTACACCAACAATGTGCATATGTGGAGATGTTTCATCAAAATGAATAGTAGCATTTGCTATTTTAAATGTTGGTAATATCTTAATTAAGTCATTTACTTGCTCATTATATACATCAATCATTTTTAGTCTATACTGTTTGTCTTTATCTTTCCAAAAGTCCATATCTCCAAGTTCAACTATAATCTCACAAGCAAGGTCATTTTGGGATTCATTTATCTTCATAAAATAGTTATCTATTTTTCTATCATTTCTAGTTTGCTTATTATTGTATTCTATACGAGCTTCTTCAAATTCTTCTAAATATAAATCTTTTACATCATTTACAATATCATTTGTACCACGAATTACTCTTATCAAATCTTTCTCATTATCATAATCTCGTAAGTTATGCTTATTAACTTTTGATAAAGTGTTTGCATTTTGAATAGCATTATTTGAAAGAGAAGTAGTGCCAGGTACATTTCCTTTAGCAACTTTTTTTGCTGATTTACTTTTGTTTTTATCACTTCCTAAATGAAATGAATAAGCTAATTGCTGTTCCATAAAAGCACCTCCTTTGAAATTTTTTCGTAGCATAGGACTTTGACTTGTCATAAGTCCTAACCCAGTATGACTAAATTAAGTACACTTTATGAAAATTTATATTAAAGGACAGCTAAACAGATATAAAATTATAGTTCTAAAAGTAGCGAAATTAAATTTTAGGAGAATTTAGATATGGTAGAGATAACTTATCACAAAGAAGGAGATTATTTCGTTCCTAACTTATATTTAGAGAAAGAAGATTATAAAAATGATTATATTATTGGGAAATATGGGCATTTAAGATTAGAATATTTGAAAAATCATAAAAAGGCTGAATATACAATAATGTTTATGAATAAAACTTTAAGAAAACACATTGTTGGAACTGATATACAAGCAAAAGATAGACTTGAATTTCTTATGAGTGAAATGTTAAAGAAAAATCCTATTGCTGAAAATTTGAAAAATACCAATCCTTTAGAATGGACTGGACTTATGAATAATTATAAGCATTGTGCAGAAGAAATTGTATTTAAAGAGTTGATTTATTGCTAAAAATTAAAGAGCAGAGTTTATCTGAAATTCTGCTCTTTCTAAAATTTTTAATTTAATGCTCCTGACATAATTCTAAATTTAGGAGTATTGTTCCAAATTTCTTGTAGTTTACTAAAATTTTCATTGGAATTTAGCATTAGGTTAGCTAAATTGTCTAATTCTTTATATTCTTCTTCAGATAATTCAAAATTCTTATCTTGTATATATTTAGGCATATGTAAAAATATAATTTCATTATTCATTAAAGAGTGAAAATCATAAAATAATCCTCTTATAGACGCTTTTAATCCTAAAGTTGGTGGGTCAGAAGCATATAAAATAGTTTCAGGTTTATATTTGTTCTGTCTTACACCTAAATAAGCATTTGCACCAAATATAAATTTATCATAAGGGATATCATTTAAGTTAAATCCCATTTCGTGGTCTGGACAATGCTCATCTGCATCTACTAATTTCCATCTATTCTCATCTTCATCAAAATATTCAGTAATCCAATGGTCATAACATATTCCATCGTAGTGTATATATTCAGCAAATCCACTTCTTGCTCTTGCAGATATTTCTTTTGCTTTTAATATACTAGCTAATAAAATTGCTTGACTTCTACAAGTAACATGAACTTTATCTTTAGCTTGTCTTTTCACGGTGTAATTAGGATTTTTTCTTAACAATTCTGCAAGCACACTTTGTGCTGTTGGAAATATATCATCTTCATATTCTAATCTAGTAATAGGAACATTTGTCATATCTCCCCAAAAACAATCTTTTTTAGTTCTAATATTTTTATCTCTAAATGCTACTGGGTGAATTATTTGCATTCTTTGCAATACACATAATTGTTCGATATCATTAGGTAAATCTTGTGCAAATTTTTTGTAATATCCTAAATCTGTAAAAGGACTTGTTTTTTTATAAAATTCTAATATTTCTTCTTTCTCCATATTAATACCACTCCAATACTTCGTTTAATTTTTTTCTAGGTCTTTGTTTAGGATTTTCATCTGGATAACCTATAGAAATTGCTGAAATTAGTTCCATATCTTCATGTCCTACTAATTTTGCTATTTCTTTTTGAGTATATACAATATCTCTTATCCAAAGTGAGCCTAATCCTAAATCGGTTGCTCTTAAGTAAATATGTTCTATGGCTCCACCGATTGAAAGTGAATCTCCTATAATCCAATTATCTTCATATTCTTTAAGAACTAATATAAGTACAGGTGCTTCTTTTATTATTTTTGCTGTTGCTTTAACACTACTATTAGCTTTATATATTTGTCTCTCTAAACTAACTTTTGAACTATTTTCCTTTTCCAACATAATGTCTACAATTTGATTTTTTATAGTGTTAGTTACTATTACAAATTTCCAAGGTTGTCTATTTTTGGCAGATGGCGCTAACCTTGCACAATCAATTAAGTCTTCAATTATTTTCTTAGATATCTCTGTATTTTTATATTTGCGAATACTTCGTCTATTTTTTATTGTTTCTTTTAATTCCATTTTAACTTCCTAACCTTTGCAAACATTTATAAATTCCTTGAAAATTCTATTATGATTTTCATCTATTTTATATAGACTTTCTGGATGAAATCTAACACCAATATAAAAAGTTTTGTTTCTAGATTCTATTACATCAGGATAGCTATCCTCACAAAAAGCAACTTTATCTAACTTAGGACATTCTTTTATTGTTCTCTTATGCCTAGAATTAACTTGCATTTTATCAGTTTTAACTATTTCATAAAACTTTGAAGATTTATCTATATTAATACTGTGAACATACTCATCAAAAGATTTATCATGCTTTTCTGGATTAGAAATTTTATAAGTAGTTCCTCCTAAAGCTCTTGCAATATTATTTTGTCCTGCACAAATACCAAGTATTGGGACATCATTTTCATAACAATATTTAGCAATTATGCTTTCATAATTATCTGTTTCTGCTCCTCCTTGCAAAATAATACCATTACATAGTTTCAATTGAGCAATTAAATTTTCTTTTTCTTCTATTGATAAATTATCTTTCCAATCATCTCCACAATAGTTTATATTAGCTTCTGTAGGTAGTATTCCAATAGCTACTCCACCATTATCAAATATTGCTTGTTTTACTTCATCCCTTATAAAAGTATCTATTTTATTTGATTTATATGTAGCATAGTGTTTTGATACAATGCCAATGATAGGTTTATTCATCGTTTTCCTCCATATTAATATTTCCCTTTAAATTCTTTATATTCTGATGCTTTCATACCTAACCAAGCCTGATATATTTCATTTGTTAAAACTGCATATTCAATATTTTTTGTTATTCCATTTTCTTTCCATACATCTGTTAATTTCCTTCTATCTACAACTCCTGTCATTCTTGCCTTAATCCAATTATCATTATATCCACGACTTCTATAATAATCAACAGCACGATTAATAGCAAGTTCTGGATCAAACACTTCATCTATTCTGTCATTTCCCATTTTAGCAAGCCAAAGCTTAAATGGTTCAGCTTTTGGACTTGGTATTGACTCTATTAGTCTTAATATTCCTTTTGTATCTAAAGTATCTGTCAAATAATTTTTTCCATCTTTTTGAGATTTCATTTTCAGTTGCACGATATTTTCGTGCAACTGACTTCCTTCTTGTTTTAGCTTTCTTTTTAAGTCACTCCAATAATTTCTTGGAATATTGCTGTCAGTTAATGCTCCAATAACATCTACAACACTAAAATAATATTCTTCCTTTTCACTATCCCAAGCACTTCTTATCTCACTGTCTTCAAAAAGATTTGATATTGTTTCTAATTTATTATTTTCCATTAAGAACCTCCTTTAATATTATAAAACGATTAGATTTCAAATTTAGCTTTATTCTCTTTAAAAAAATTATAATATATCTTCATATTTTCTAATTCATACCAATTTTTTGTTATAACAGGGATTGAATCTAAATCATATATTTTAGCATTTGGTATAGATAATAAAAATGGAGAATGTGTTGCTATTACAAATTGACATTTAAAAAATCGACTTAATTCTGATATTAACTGTATCAACTCAATTTGAAATTTTGGAGATAAGCTATTTTCTGGTTCATCAAGTAAATATAGACTATTTTCTTTTAATTCTTTATCAAAAAATTCTAATGATGTTTGTCCATTAGAAAATTCTCTTGCATTTTCTTCTATTCTACTTTTTATAAATTTACTCTGAGTTTTATTTCTAGTTTCAACTGAAATGCTTAAATCTTCTAAAGAAGAATAGTTAATAGGATTATATTTATACTGCATATATTGTTTTTCTAATTCTTGCCTTTTATTATTCTTTTCTTTATTTTCTATTCGTTTAGATAAAATATTCTCAAATATATCTTCACTAAAAATAATTTTACTTCCTAAAGGAATATTATTTTCTAAATAATATTTACATTTGGCTATATACATATCAAAATAATCAGATTTAACTAATGGTTTTCTTCTGTCAATTACTTTTTTATCTGTATTAATTGTTTCAGTTATAATATTAAGTAAAGTTGATTTTCCAGAACCATTATCACCATAAAAAATTGTAATTGGAGCAAATTCTATATTAAAAAATTCCTTTTCTAAAAATATATGAAAAGGATATCCACTCCAATCTTCATTATCAAGTAGTTCAAATTTCTTCAAATATATCATTTTCATTCACTCCTCTTATTATTTATATCAAAAAATCAATGCTTTTTCAACAAAAAATGCCAAATTCATTGACTTTAAGCTAAAATCGTGGTATATATTGAGTGTATTCTAATTAGGAATACAAGAATATTGATGTCTTCTTGGGAATTTTACAATTCCTCAGATGCCAGGCGAAAACGAGTCGCATAAGGGATTGCGAGCTGGTTATTAGAAAGTGTAAAAAATTTAAAAATAATAGTAAACTTGTCCAGTATTTATAAGTAATTAAGAAAGCCATGAGTGCAAAGTTCAATATTCTATTTACATACACACTAAAAAAATGAGTACATATTTATAACTCAAATTTTGTTTGAGCTTATTAAGTTTGTATTCATAGTAGGTAAATAGAGTATTAGTATATCGCTTATGGTCTTTTTGTTGTATATATATTCTTGCCCTCTCTATTTATGCAAAACAAAAAGAACTGAATACTTTGTTTTTGGTATGTAAACAAAGTATTCAGTAAGTAAAATAATATATGTATGGATATGAATATATTATTTTATCTTGGCGAAGCCAAGCATAAATTATCTATCGAAAGATTAGATAATTTATGAGCCCTCCGCTAGGAGCCCACTGACACCTTTCCAAAATGAAGTTTTGAAAGTGTCATAGTGGGTTACATACTTTCGCAAGAAAGTTATGTAACAGCTCCCTTCGGTCGCTACTTGCTACCTACAGAAAGGATTTATATTGGACAAGAGCAAAACAAATTATTCAATAGCTAGAGTAGAAACTTATACTAAAACAAGTATAACAAAAGCTGAAAGACACAACGAAAGAAAAAATAAATCATATTCTAATATGAATGTTGATTTAGAGCAAACATCTAATAATATTCATTACAAAAGATGTGAAACTACCTACAATGAGAAATTAAAAGAACTAATTGATAGTGGACAAGTATCATTAAGAGGACTAAGAAAGGATGCAAAGTTATTTGATGAACTCATATTTGATATTAACTCTGACTATTTTGAAAAACATGGTGGTTATGAATTTGCAAAAGAATTTTACGAGAAAGCATTTCACTTTGCTGAACAAGAAATGGGAACTGATAATATTATATCAGCAGTCATGCATGCAGATGAATTAAATATAGCCCTAACAGAAGAATACGGAAAACCTATTTATCATTATCATTTGCATGTTGTAGCACTTCCTGTTGTAAGAAAAGAAATTAAATGGACTAAAAAATGTAAAGATACATCGTTAATTGGAACTACAAAAGAAGTAATCAATCAAGTAAGCCACAGTAATAAATGGAAATCAGAGCAAGTACTAGATAATCAAGGAAATCCTGTATATGATAAAAAAGGAAATGCAGTTTTAATAAAATCATATAGTTTATTACAAGATAGATTTTTTAAGTATATGTCTGATAGTGGATATAAAGACTTTATTCGTGGTGTAAAAGGCAGTAATCAAGAGCATTTAAGTGATTTGCAGTTTAAAATCAAGAAAGATACTGAAAGATTAGAAAAAATCACAAATAAAGTTGAAGAAAAAGAATCTTCTTATAATTCCTATATGCAATATGATAAGCAAATTGAAGATATTTCAAATTTAGGAAAGCAAAAGCGATTTTCTAAAAAGATTGAATTAGAACAAGAAGATTATGAAAGTTTAACTGAATATGCTAAAAAAGGAATTGTTGCAGATAAAGAAATATATGAACTAAACAACAGAATTGATAATTTAAGAAATGCAGTAGACAAATGGAAATCTCTATATGATGATATAGTAGAAAAAACAAAAGATTATTTCCATGCTATAAAACTTGCACCTCAAAAGGTTACAAATTTCTTTAAAAGTTTATTTGATAAAGAAAAACAAGATGAGCTAGAAAAGCAAAAACTTGTGCAAGAAAAAATACAAGCTGAAAGAAAAGCTCGTGAAGAAGCTAAAGAAAAAGAAAGAGTTGAAAAGCAGAAACTAAAGAAATCTCCTGAATACAAGAAAAAAAGGAGGGCTGATAGAGATGAAAGATAATAATCATAAAATAGTTATAACAGGTCTTACTAATGAAGAATATGAGTTTATTGAGAATATAAGAAAAGAACTATATAATAAACTTTCTAAAATGAACAATGAAGAATTGCTAGATTATATAAAAACTCTTTGCCCTGAGCAAGATTTGAACTTTAAAAAAAAATAAAAGGAACAACTTATAAAGTAAACACTTACTTTAGTAATACTTCCGAATATACCATATTACAGAGTTTACTAAAAATTTTTGAAAAATGAAAATTAAGTATTGAAATTTATGCTTGGAATATGGTATATTATGACTACTACTAAAGTAGAAACTATAATTTTATATCGTATTTCAAGCTGTCAAATGAAAGGAGTAAAATTATATGAAACAGCTAGAAAGCGATAAGATCACTGCTTTATACTGTCGTTTATCAAGAGATGATGAACTTTCAGGAGAAAGCAATAGTATAACAAATCAAAAATCAATTTTAAGTAAATATGCACAAGATAACAATTTTCAAAACATTAAGTTTTTTGTAGATGATGGTTATTCTGGAACAACTTTTACAAGACCTGCATTTATGGAAATGATGGGACTTGCTGAAAGTGGTAATATTGGAACAATTATAGTAAAAGACCATTCAAGACTTGGAAGAAATAGACTTGTTGTTGGACAACTTTTAGAAGAAGATTTTGTAATACTAGGTATTAGATATATTGCAATAATGGACAATATTGATAGTAGTAAGGGTTTAAATGACTTCTTACCTATTCAAGATTGGTTTAATGAAATGCATGCTAAAAATACAAGTCAAAAAGTTAGAGCAGTTCTCAAAAATAAAGGCGAATCAGGTATTTCTCTTGCTAATAATGTACCTTATGGCTATAAAAAAGATGAAACAGACAAAAGCAAGTGGGTTATTGATGAACAAGCTTCTAAAATAGTAAAAGAAATATATAATCTCTTTATACAAGGTCATGGAACTTTTGAAATTGCAAGAATACTTACTGAAAGAAATATTATGACACCATCTGAATATTTTGCAAGTATTGGAAGAACATTCCCTACTAGACTACAAACATTCAAACATCAATGGAATGCTACAACAGTAGCAAGTATCTTAGATAGACAAGAATATATTGGAGATACTGTTAATTTTAAATATACCATTCGTTCTTACAAAGACAAAACTAAGGTTAATCTTCCAAAAGAAGAATGGAAAATATTTAAAAATACCCATGAGCCAATAATTGACGAATATACTTGGAATATTGCACAGCAATTACGAAACAACAGAAAAAAGCCTACTCGTTTAGGAAAGAAAAGTATATTCTCAGGATTACTATTTTGCTATGATTGTGGTAAAAAGCTATATTTTCAATCTCCAGTAACTGACACAAAATCAAAAGACCATTACAGATGTTCCAGTTATAAGAATAATACTTCTTTATGCTCTTCTCATTATATTTCAGATGAAGTATTGCAAAGTCTTGTTTTAGAAAATATGCAGAAAGTAATTTCTTATATGAAAGATTACGAAGATTTATTTATACAGGAGCAATTAGATAAAAGTTCTAAAGAAGATGCAAAAGAATTATCTCAAAACAAGAAAGAACTTAAAAAGGCAAAGAATAGAATAATTGAAATTGATAACTTGTTTCAGCATATTTACGAAGATAATATTTCAGGAAAATTAACAGATGAAAGATTTAGGAACTTATCTTTTAATTATGATAAGGAACAACAAGAATTAAAAATAAAAAGTGAACAATTGTCAAAACAAATCAACAATACTGAAAAGAAAACAACTGATTTAACACAATTTATAAGTAATGTTAAGAAATACACTGAAATAACAAAATTAACACCAGAGATTTTAAATGAACTAATAGAAAAGATACTTGTCCATCAAGCAGAAATAATAAATGGCAAAAAAGTTCAAGAAATAGATATTTATTACAGGGGTGTTGGCATCATTTCTTTTCCAGTTAGTTTTGAATATATGAAAGTAGCAATTGAAAAAATGATAAATAAAAGAAAAACAGTTTAATTATTAAGAAAATAAGCTATGATATGGGGAAAACATTTTAGTGTACTTAACTAAAGCGTTCTCCCATATGAGTTATGACATACTATCATAACTCGGGGTCTCTGCGAGGCAATAAAATTTATCTAAATTGATAAATTTTATTCAAATTAACTATCGCCACTTTCATTTTTATTTCGTAAAAACAAAACGTGCCACGTTAATTTTTTTCTTCTGCATCATCTTCGCAGAACTTTACTGGCTTAACACCTACTGAAATAGTAGTGGTATCTTTTGAGTAAATTACACTATTGTTAGTTTCATCTGGAATATAATCAAATGCTGTATCAATTTCTTGCATTTGAAATTTATCTTCTTCACGAATATAAATTATTCCAAATTCATAAGTTTTCATTTTACAATCTGGATCTAATTTATAATAATCTTTTAAAGGGAACACTCTAACAATAGCGCTATTATCTTCAACAAAGTTAAAGTAAAACATTTGCTTATCTAAATAGTATGTTGCTTCAGTATAACCAACATCATAATATTGTCTTAATCTCATTATTACTTTGCCAAATTCTTCTTCAGATAAATAATTACTAAATCTTATATTACCAACCACATTACCAAATATAACTGGTTTAATAGTATTAATATAGCCTTTATCAAATAATTCTTTACATGGCTTACAAATATTTTCTCTAAAGTTAATTTGCTTAACTACTATTTCTGTACCAACTAAAGAAAGTTCTATATCATCAACATATTTCATTATAAGTTCTGCTTGTTCTTCTCTGTTATAATCTTTCCAAGTTCTAGTTCTTGCTTGATATTCTTTATCTAGTTTTATCTTATTAATAAAATCAATATCTCTTTTTAATAAAATATCTTTTGGAGTAAATCGTAGTTCTTCTACACTATCAGTAGTATCTAATTTTCGCAAACAAAAAAATCAACCATTTTACTGATTGATTTTTGTATCTGTAGTTCGAACAGATTCGTTATTGGCTGGGCTGGCAGGATTCGAACCTGCGCATGGTAGAGTCAAAGTCTACTGCCTTACCGCTTGGCTACAGCCCAATATATAAACTTAATACATATGGGGTGGAAAATGGGATTCGAACCCATGACCTCCAGTGCCACAAACTGGCGCTCTAACCAACTGCGCTATATCCACCGCTCACAGTACTTTTAATTTTACATTATTTCTTTTATTTTGTCAATATTTTATACTAATTTTATTAAAATTTATTCTTTTTTATCATATAAATATTATACTCTAGTAAAATTAATATATACTAATTATCTAAAATTTTGCAACTAATTTATAAATAGGTCCAAAAGGCGAAAACTTCTTTTCATATTCAGTCTCTACATTAAAAACCTCTGTCTTATGCAAATCTAAATAAACGTCAATAAATTCCATACCAAAATTTTGCATACTTACTAAACTATATTCAAAAAGTCCCCTATTATCAGTTTTAAACTCAATAATTCCATCTTTCTTTAAAACTTTTTTGTAATTTTCTAAAAAATCTTTGTAAGTAAGACGTCTTTTGGTATGTCTCTTTTTAGGCCATGGATCACTAAAATTTAAATATAGCACATCAACCTGATTTTCACTAAAATAATCAAGTAATTTTAAAGCGTCAAAAGACATAAAGTATAAATTTTTTAAAGATAGACCATTTTCTTCTTCAAACCTATTCAATTTTTTAATTGCAAGAGCTAGTACTTGTGGAGACAATTCAATTCCAATATATACATTATCTGGATTTAATTTTGCCATATTAGAAATAAAATCACCTTTTCCCATACCAATCTCAATGCAAATCTTTTTATCTGTATTAAGTATACCTTGTAATTTTTCTCTATCTTTAATAAATCTATCAAAATTTTCTATTATATCATTTGCCTGTGGGTTATATCTTGTCCTCATTTTTCCTCCTAAACTCTAGAAATAATTGTTCCTATAGCTATAATAACTGTACTAATCAAAAATGAAATAACAAAATATCCATAAGGTACAGTTACGTTGTTTTTTTCATTTTTCGCTGTTTTTTCTTCTTTTTTCTTAGCTACCTCTTTTAATTTCTTTTTATTACCTGTTGCTTCATAAAAAGTTCTTTTAAAATCAAGCATCGAATAATCCTGATTCCTTGAATATCTCCATCTTCTTGTACTAAGAAGACAATACTGAATTCCAGTTGCTACAGAAAGACCTACTGCTATTAACTGAATTATAGCGCCTATACACATAGGAATTACACTTGCTTTCCCTGTTAAGACATTAAAATTAGTAACAATATCACAAGCTAAGCTATATGATGATGCTATACCAATAACAGGTATAAAGAAATATGGCGCAATTCCTGCAAGTATAATCATGAAAATTAAAGGTATTTTCTTTGTAATTATTAAAGAAAATACACCATTAGAAGCTTCACTTACTTCTTTTGCTTTTTGTGCAAGTTCTGCAATATTAGGAGTAGAATTTATTTTTGATATTAGAGTTGCTATCATAACAAAAAAAACAACGAGACATATTATATATATAATTATATGTTTTCTCATAAGTTTTTCTTTATAAAATTTAAAATATCCTATCATAATATTTTTTATATCAAATTTACTACTCTTATTATCAGAAACATTAACGCTTTCATCTTTTTTATTTAACTTATTTTTATTATCTTTACCTTTTACATTACCAGAATTTCTTGATACATTTCTTCTTTTTTGGGTATTTTGCATATTACACTCTCCTTAAACTAAACAATCATAAAGTCAATTTCTTTTAATTTTATGTCTGCCCTTATAAGTTTAACTTTTAATTTATCGCCTATTTTAAAAGTTTTTCCTGTTTCTTTTCCAAGAAGTCTATGTTTTTTATCATCATATATATAATAATCCAAATCATTAATATTGTCAAATGAAATTAAACCCTCAACTGTATTTTCAAGTCTTACAAATATTCCAAAAAATGTTACATTTGAAATTACAGCTTCAAATTCATCACCAACAAATTTACTCATATATATACATTTATATAAATCATCAAAATCTCTTTCTATTAAAGTTGCATTTTTTTCAGTTTCACTAGATGTTTTTGAATACTCTATAGCTTGAGTAGCATATTTAGCTATCTTTTTATCACTTAAAACATATCCACTTTCGATATAATCAGATATTACTCTATGAATAAACAAATCAGGATATCTTCTAATAGGTGAAGTAAAGTGACAATAATATTTTGCAGCAAGACCAAAATGTCCTAAACATTCTTCAGAATATTTTGCAATCTTTAATGTCCTTAACATATAACTTGAAATAATTCTTTTTTCTTCCTCATCTTCAATATTATCAATTAAAGTAGATAAAGTCTTTGGATGTATATTTTTTATTCCTTTTAATTTAAGTTTATATGAACTTAGTATCTCATTTAACTCTCTTAATTTTTCTTCATCTGGCTTTTCATGAATACGATAAATAAATGGAATATCTAGGAAATAAAATTTCTCAGCAATTTGCATATTTGCAGCAAGCATAAATTCCTCTATTATTTTATTTGCAATTGTAATCTCATATGGTTTTATATCAACAACTTTTTTATTTTCATCTAACACAACTTTGGTCTCAGGTATATCAAAATCTATACTTCCACTTTGTTTTCTTTTTTTATTTAAAATAACAGCAAGTTCTTTCATAAGCATAATATCATCTATATAGTCTCTATATTCTCTTAATACCTCTTCGTCTTCACCACATATAACTTTATATACCTTATCATATGACATTTTTTTGGTAACACGTATAACAGACTTAAAAACATTGCTTTCTATAACATTACCATCTTTGTCAAATAAAATATCAATTGCAAGAGTTAGTCTTCTTACTCCTTGATTTAAACTACAAATTCCATTTGAAAGTTTTTTTGGTAACATAGGAATAACAGTACCAGGAATATATATGCTAGTTCCTCTATATATTGCTTCCTTATTTAAAAAAGTTCCTTCTTTTACATAATTAGAAACATCTGCTATATAAACAGATAAAAGATATCCATCGTTTTTCTTTTTTACCTGAACAGCATCATCAAGATCCATTGCATCACTAGCATCTATTGTATATACTTTTTCTTTTGTCCTATCAACTCTATTTATTGTATCATTATCAGTTACTTTGGAAGGAATTTGCCTTAACTCTTCCCTAATTTGTGATGAAAATTCTTTCATATCCTCTAACCCATAAGATATACTTAAGGCTTTAATTTCTGACTTTTCATCTTTACCACTTGCTATAGTTCTTAATATTTTTCCTTCAGCCCTAGTATCACTAGTAGCATATTTAGTTATTTCTACTTCTACAATTTGTCCATTAATACGTCCAATTGATTCCTTTTTAGGTATATATATATCAGGTATTTTTTTATCAATTGGTTCCACAAATCCAAAATTATTATTCTTTATAAATCTACCAATTACATTAACGGTATTTCTTTTTAGTATTTTTATTACTTTACCTTCTCTTCTATGATTAGAATCTAAAATTTGCTTAACCAATATTTCATCATTATTTATAGCGCCAAGAGAATTTTTTGAAGATATGTATATATCTTCTCCTTTATTAGCAATACCAAAACCAAATCTTTCTGACTTTGACTCAAATACACATTTTATAACATCCGTATTATCAACAGGAACATATCTTTTACTTTCATCTAAATATATAATTCCTTCAACTTCTAATTCATCAAGTATTTCATCTAATATACCTATATCATTTTTTGGAATATTAAAAAAACTGCAAATTTGTTTTTTAGTCATTAGTTTATATTCTTTATTTGAAAAAAAGGAAGTCAACGCTTCCTTTCTTCTTAAATAATCTCTATTATTTATATCAATTTTTTTCATATCTTTTTCCTTATTTAATTATTGCAACCGTAGTGACAAAACATAACACGCAAAATAATATTGCAAGGCCTACAGTCCATTTAGATAATACACCATCTAAAGTTTTTGATTTATTTGAGCCATAAAAAGTATTTGCTCCAGTTAAAACTGATTGTGAATCTTTGCTATTTTGCATCATTACAACTATTGTAAGAATTATACCAACTACTACAGTAGCTATTGAAAGTGTCCAATCTATCCATCCCATTTTGTATTTCCCCCTAAAAATTTCTCTAATACAACAATTATAGCATAAAAATATATAAAAGACAAGTAATTAGAAAAATGTTTTGTTTAAAAATTATATTTATTGATTACTTATTTGAAATAAATTTTCTATTTTATATAATTTAACTTTTTATTGTATATCACAAATAAAAAAATAAACCTATAGGAACAGACACTCTTTTTTCGTGTCCACCCTATAGGGTACATTTTAAAAATTACTATCATTTTTTGTTTTTAATCTTTTCTTGATCCAAATAGTTGTAATAATCTTAAGAAAATATTAATAAAATCAAGATATAATTGCATAGCGCAATATATAGCTAACTTGTCATTACTTCCATTTACACTTTCTGCAAGTTGTCTTACTTTTTGCATATCCCACGCTGTAATTCCAAAAAATACAATTAAAATTACCCAGTCTACTGCAATGTCAACTACTGAATTTCCTATAAATAAGTTAATTAAGCTTATTATTACTCCTACAATCAATGTTACCAATAAAATATTACCTATTTTATTTAAATCTCTGTTTGTCACCTTACCATAAAAAGCACAAATTCCAAAGATAGCAGCTGCTGCAAAGAAAATGATTACAATTGAAGATAAATTATACACATAAAAAATTGTGGACAAAGTTACTCCATTTAATATAGCGTACACAAAAAATAGCACACCTACCACACTTGGTGGCATTTTTTTTAAAAGTAGTGAAAACACTATAACAACAACTACTTCAACAATTAATAAGACTGGCCATATTTCAATAAAATTAATTGTAAAACCTGTAGCATAGGAAAATACAGATACAAATGCCGTAGCAAGTAATCCTAAAAACATCCATAAAAAAGTCTTAGTGTATATATCTTTATGTACATCCACATTTTGAACAGGATTGATATTCTCTTCCATAAAATTCCTCCTTATATTTATTATAACATTCATTCTATTACTTTTATTCAAATTTGTCAATAGCCAGAAAAAAGTAGCCAAGATTTTATTCTTAGCTACTTTAATGCTACTAAATTACTTTCTTAAATTTAATTTTGAAATTAAATCTCTATATCTTTCCACATCTTTAGACTCAAGATATCTAAGTAATCTTTTTCTCTTACCAACCATTATTAAAAGTCCACGTCTAGAATGGTTATCTTTTTTATGCACTTTTAAATGTTCAGTAAGTTCATTAATTCTTTCTGTTAATAGAGCTACTTGAACTTCTACAGAACCTGTATCTTTATCAGCTCTTGCATAACTTTTTAGAATTTCAGATTTTCTTTCTTTAGTCATTTTTTCTCCTCCTTCTTATTATCACTTGCCTATAACTAAGAAACAGTACGAGGATACTAATTTCCGAGTAATAGGTGAATTTTATATAAATGGATAAACCAATTATATCAAATTATTTTCCAGCAATATATGGATATGGATTAGTAGGTACTCCATTAAATCTCACTTCAAAATGTAAGTGAGGTCCAGTAGTATAACCTGTCATACCAATTTTTGCAATCATTTGACCTTCTGTTACCTGCTGTCCAACTGAAACTAGAAGTTCACTACAATGAGCGTAATATGTTGTCATACCATTTCCATGATCAATTTTTACGTGAAGTCCATATCCTCTACCCCATCCAGCAAATGTAACTGTTCCTGTTTTATATGCATATATTGCAGTACCAATAGCTCCTCCTAAGTCTATACCAGTATGTCCAGAATATCCCATATATTGACAGTTTATTCTTCTGTTAACTGTAGGCCATACCCCTCCACCAGTTGCTTGGACAGAAGTTGCACCTATAGTTTCTGCTTTCTGCACATTAGAAGAATTATTTGTACTTTTAGTAGTCTTGGTAGAAATTGTTGCTTTTGGAGTTTCAACTGGTTTGTTCCTATCTACTATATCTTTTAAAATACTGTCTGCCCTCTCAATAGTAGTAATTTCTCCCTTTTCTTCTACTTTTTCTTCTTTTACTTCTACATTTAATTTTGATACTTCAGCTTTTAAATTTTCTGCATACTTATTAGCATCATCTTTTGTATCAAATTTCATTTTATTATCACCGTCAACAGCCACTTCATAAACTGTATATTCGGTTTTCATTTCAGCTCTTAAATTTGTATAAACATTTTGTTTAGCAATAAGTGAATCTCTTGTATAACTTGTTTCAAAAGTAGGTTCACTATCTAGATAAACTTTTACATCGGAATCAACATTTTGTTTCTCGGCAACCAAGTCATTATACACTTCATCAAATTGCTGTTCTGATGAAAAGTACCCAACAAATTTATCACCTATATAAGCTTTAACTGTTGGTTTATATGTATTTAATACAGTTACTAAAACAGCACTAAATATTAGAACTAAAGCTAGTATTGTAAAAAATACAAATCTTAGTGTACCAAGCACACTTCTTTTTTCCATAACTTTATTTTACACCTTCCTTTTTAGGCCGACTTAATTTATTATAGCATAAAATGCAAAATCTGTCAAATTTTAAGTTTACTGTTACAAAATTATACCTCTAAAAATCTAATTTCATTGTAGCATATAGTATATTATATGTCAATAATATTACAATGATTTTACAAAGCAACTTAAACCCAGATAATATACCAAAAATTAAGGCAGAAAAAACAGGATGAAATCATAATTATGATTTTCACCCTGCTTTTGCTCCAAAGATTATTTGTGATTTTTTATAATGTTTCTTAATTCATCACCAGAAATAGTTTCCTCCTCACTTAATCTCATTGCAACAGTATTTAAAAGTTCCCTATTTTCTTCCAAAATCTTTTCACAAATTTCATAACATTTGTCAATAATCTTTTTTATCTCCATATTTACTGGATTATTAAAATCATTTGCAACTGAAATAACTTCATTGTCACTAAGATATATTGGACCAATACACTCGCTCATTCCATACTTAGTAACCATTAAAGTAGCTATACTAGTTGCTTTTTCCAAATCATTTGCTGCTCCAGTAGATATGTCGTTTAAAACGAGTTTTTCTGCTGCACGGCCTGCAAGAAGTGTAGATATTTTCTTAATGCAATATTCTTTTGAGATATAGTTAATATCATCATCGTTTCCTTCATACATGGTATATCCGCCTATTTTTCCTCTTGAAACGATTGATACTTCTATTACATTAGAACTATCACCAATTAATGAACTTACTAATGCATGGCCTGCTTCATGATAAGATACCAATTTTCTTACTTTTGGAGAAATAACTCTATCATTTTGAAATACACCAATAAGCTGCTTTCTTAAAGCTTCATCAAAATCTGCTTGATCAACTTTAGTATGCTCATTTCTCACTGCAATAATTGCAGCCTCATTTGAAATGTTAGCAAGTTCTGCTCCACTATATCCTGCTGTTTTTGCAGCAATGGCCTTCAAATCAACATCACAATTAACAGTAAGATTTTTAGTATGTATTTTCAAAATAGCTTCTCTTCCATGTAAATCAGGTTTAGGAATATAAATTTTCCTATCAAATCTACCAGGTCTTAACAATGCTGGATCAAGACATTCTTCCCTATTAGTTGCTGCAATAACAATAACATTATCATCGTTAAATCCATCCATTTCAACCAATAACTGATTTAATGTTTGTTCAGAATAATTATATTTTCCACCTCGTTTTAAGCCAATTGAATCAATTTCATCGATAAATATAACACTTGGAGCGTTTTTTCTAGCTTTTTTAAAAAGCCCCCTCACTCTAGAAGCTCCCAGTCCAACAAACATTTCTTCAAATTCAGAACCATTCATATTAAAGAAAGACACTCCTGCTTCACCAGCTAGTGCTCTAGCAAGTAAAGTCTTTCCTGTTCCAGGCTCTCCACTAAAAAGTATACCCTTTGGAATCTTAGCACCAATTTCTTTATATTTTTTAGGATTTTTAAGAAAATCCACCACTTCAGTTAATTCTTTTTTCTGAGATTCAATTCCAGCGACATCATCAAACTTAATTGCATTCTTCTTTGAATCATCAAATTTTTTCGAATTACCCTTAATATACTTTGAAAATGTTGATCTAAAAATCATAACAAATAAAAGTATGTATAACAAATTCATAACAATACTAAATATCGTAGTTACAACTTTTAAAAAAGCTGCTCTACTATTTATTACGTTAAATTCAATATGGTTTCCATCCTTTTCATTTTCAGTAATAAGTTCAGTAATCATATCAACTGAAGGAATAACAACGCTTTTCTTTACATCATCACCTTTTACAACTACTTCAGCTTTAGCTTCAGTAACATCAAGGTTAAGTTTTTCTATTTTACCATCTTCAATATACGATACTAACTGAGTATAGCTAATATCTTCATTTTTTGGTAAATTAAGAAAAACTATAGCTCCGATAAATAATATAGTGATAAAAACAAAAATTATGATATTATTCCTCTTTGAATTTTCTCTTCCATTTAATTTTCTCATAAATTAACTCCTCTTATTAAAAATAGTAGTATTCCTATTATTTAATTTTAAATAAATAGAAAACATATTTAAACTTGCTATAGCATTATACATCGCGTTACATTTTTTGTCAACTAAAGTGCTAATTTTTCTACTTATTTAGCTATGTTACCACTTTTATTTACATTTATTTTTTATAATTCTATTGCTTTTTGAATATACATATTGTATAATATATTTAATTACTATTTGAGAGGAGGAAAATCATGTTTGGTTTACCACTTTGGGCAATTTGGTTGATTTTATGTGGAACTTTCTTACTTATAGAAATTTTCAATATTTCATTTTTACTGATCTGGCCCGGAATTGGATCATTTTTTGCATTTATAGCTTCTGTTTTAGGCGCACCTATTGAAATACAAATTGCAGTCTTTGCGATAAGCACAACTATAATGATAATATTTATGAAGCCCCTAACTAAAAAGTTATTTAAAAATAAAGACAGCACAAAAATGAATAATGATGCAATGATAGGAAAAAAAGGTGTTGTTATAAAAGAAATTAATTCAACAGAGGATGTCGGTCAAGTAAAAGTAGCTGGTGAATTATGGTCAGCTATCACTCTTAATGATGAAAAAATTAAAATTAATGAAATTGTTAAGGTTACAAAAGTTGATGGAGTAAAACTTGTTGTAACAAAAATTAATGAAAATGTATAGGAGGAAATTTTATGGAAATATTTTTTATAATAGTAATTGTTTTAGTTTTAATTGTAGCTTTTGCATCAATTAAAGTAGTAAGACAATCAGAAGTTAGAATAGTTGAACGTTTAGGTAAATATCATAATACTGCTGAAGCTGGACTTAATTTTATTTTACCGTTTGTTGATAAAATTAGAGCTGTTGTTAGTCTAAAACAACAAACAATGGATGTAACACCACAAAGTGTTATTACAAAGGATAATGTTACAATTACAATTGATACAGTTGTTTTCTATCAAATAACAGATCCTGTTAAAGCAGTTTATGAAATAGAAAGTTTACAAAAAGGTATTGCATATATTGCAATTACAACAATTCGTGATATTGTTGGTAAAATGGATTTAGATAGTACATTCTCTTCAAGGGATTCAATAAATAACCAACTAAGACAAACACTTGATGAAGCTACAGATAGATGGGGATGTAAAGTTGACAGAGTTGAAATTAAAGATATAAAACCTCCAACAGATATTCGTGATGCCATGGAAAAACAAATGAATGCAGAAAGAAATAAAAGAGCTATTATTCTTGAAGCTGAAGGTAAACGTCAAGCTGACATCACACTTGCAGAGGGTAAAAAGCAATCAACAATTCTTGAAGCTGAAGCAGAAAGAGAATCTAGTATAAGAAGAGCTCAAGGTGTAAGAGAATCTAAAATACTAGAAGCTGAAGGTAATGCTGAGGCAATAAAAAAAGTTGCTGACGCAAAGGCACAAGAAATTTCACAAGTTTATGGAGCTATAATGAGTGCAAAACCAGATGATAAACTTGTTGCAATCAAGTCTCTAGAAACTCTTGAAAAAGTTGCTGATGGAAAATCTAATAAAGTATTTATTCCTTTTGACACAACAAAATCACTTGGTGCACTTGGAGCTTTAACTGAAGTTGTAAAAGAAAGTAAATCTAATAAATAATAAATATAGTTAATGGTCACTAGAAAATCTAGTGACCATATTTTATATTCATCTATATAATTTCTTGTACTCAATAAATTTACAAATATCTCCTAACTCTAATTTGATATTATTATTAACACTCTTTTTTATATTAATTATTTAACTTTTACATTATCGCTTCCAAAAGTTATACTTAGTTTATTTAAAACATCATCATTTAAGTTTAGAGAATATTTATCATTTAATACTTTAATCTTATTTGTACCTTCATAGAATAAATTGACTTTGGCATTACCGCTATTTTCCTTTGCAATATCATTTATTACATTAAGTACAACACCTTCTAAGTCAAGTTTATCTTTGGGTATTCTTATATATACCTTTCTTTTTTCCTCCATTTTTTTATTTGATATATCTTCTATATAATTTACTAATATCTTTGGTTTTTCTCCCTCTTTAATATTTACCTTACCAGTTACCTTTACAACCATGTCTGTTTTTAATAAATCATAAAATTTATTAAAAACTTTCGGAAAAATAACTAGCTCAACACTGCCATACATATCTTCAAGAATAGTAAACATCATTTGATTGCCAGATTTAGTATTAAGTAACTTAGATGAAGTTATTATTCCACATAAACTAACAGTTTTATTATCAAAATCCTCTTTTTTTGTTTTACTATTCTCATCAATATCTTCATTGCTATTTAAATCTATTGTACTGACTGTCGAATTTTTTTTGATATATTCTTTATATTCATCTAGCGGATGACCAGATACGTACATTCCCAACATTTCTTTTTCCATATTAAGCAAATCTTTATTTGTAGGCTTTCTTGATGATTTAGCTATTACAATTTTTGCGTGTGCATCATCAGATACAACATCAAAAAAGTTCATTTGATTAATATAGTTTTTCTTTTTTGTTTCATTTATATTATCAACTATTGTCTCGTAACTGTCTAATATATCAAACCTTGTACTTTCTTTTTCTATTTCATCAAAACATCCAGCTTTTATTAAACTTTCAATACACTTCTTATTTACTGTATCTCCTGAAACTCTCTCACAAAAATCAATAAAACTTAAAAATTTACCATTTATTTTTCTATCTTTTATAATCTCACAAATAGCATTATTTCCTACATTTTTAATTGATGATAATGCAAATCTAATTTTGTTATTTATAACTGCAAATTTTAAATAACTTTCATTAATATCAGGTCTTAATACTTCAATATTAAGTTTTCTACACTCCTCTATATATAAAGGAATTTTATCAAGATTACCAAGGAAACTATTCATAGTAGCAGCCATAAATTCATGTGGAAAATGTGCTTTTAAATATGCTGTTTGATAAGCAACCACTGCATAACATGCTGCATGAGATTTATTAAATGCATATTTAGCAAACTCAGCCATTTCATCAAATATTTTATTTGCACTTTCCATATCAATATTGTTTCTTTTAGCCCCTTCAACAAAAACTTCTCTTTCCTTTGCCATTACATCAAGTTTCTTTTTTCCCATAGCACGTCTTACTAAATCAGCTCTTCCAAAACTATACCCAGCTAAATCTCTAAAAATTTGCATTACTTGTTCTTGATAAACCATGCATCCATATGTATCTTTCAATATTGGTTTTAATGAATCATGAGTATAAATAACATTATCTGGGTTTTCTTTATTATGTATATATCTTGGAATTTGATCCATAGGTCCAGGTCTATATAACGATATCATAACAATTATATCTTCTAAAGTATTTGGCTTTAGTTCCATCATAACGCGTCTAAATCCTGGACTTTCCATTTGAAATACACCTAAAGTTTTTCCTTCTGTAAGAAGCTTAAATGTATCTCTATCATCCATTTCTCCAAAATTCACATCTACACCATGTATTTTTTTTATAAGTTTTAAAGTATCACCTATTACAGTAAGAGTTCTAAGTCCTAAAAAGTCCATTTTAAGAAGTCCTAATTCCTCAAGTGTTGTCATAGTGTACTCAGTAGATATAACTCCGTCACTTTCATAAAGTGGAACATAGCTTACAACAGGCTCTTTAGTTATAACAACACCCGCAGCATGAGTAGAAGCATGTCTTGCAAGTCCTTCTGCCTTTCTAGACAAGTCAATTATTTCTTTAACTTCCATATCAGTTTCATAAAGTTCACTAAGTTCTTTATTAACTTCTAAAGCCTTATCTATAGTGATTTTTAAATCTCTTGGTATAAGTTTTGCAATCATATCAGCTTTAGCATATGGAATATCTAAAGCTCTTGCCACATCACGAATTGCAGCTCTTGCAGCCATTGTACCAAAAGTTATAATTTGTGCTACATGATCATGTCCATATTTTCTACATACATACTCTATTACTTCTTCTCTTCTTTCATAGCAAAAATCTACATCGAAATCTGGCATACTAACTCTTTCTGGATTCAAAAACCTTTCAAATATTAAATTAAATTTTAAAGGATCAATATTGGTTATTCCTATAAGATACGCAGCTATTGAACCTGCACCACTTCCACGTCCAGGGCCTACTGCAATCCCCTGTGATTTTGCATAATTAATATAATCCTGCACAATTAAAAAATAATCTATATATCCCATTTTATCTATTATTTCTATTTCATAATCAAGTCTTTTTTTTGCTTCTTGTTTTTTTTCTAATGGATATTTTTTTTCCAATCCCTCGTAACATAGCTTTTTAAAGTACTCCAAATGAGTCATATTTTCATTTATTTTAAATTCAGGCAAAATAGTTTTTCCAAATTCAAATGTTACATTACACATATCTGCTATTTTTTGTGTATTCTCGATTGCCTCAGTTAAATTTTCAAAATCACTTTGCATTTCTTCTTTAGTCTTTACGTAAAATTCATTTACTTTAAAGCTCATCCTATTAGGATCAGACATAGTGGTTCTTGTTTGTATACAAAGTAGCACCTCATGAAAATCATAATCTTCCTTATTTAAATAATGACAATCATTTGTAGCCACAAGACCAACACCAAACTCTTTAGAAAATTCAACAAGTTTGCTATTTACTAATATTTGCTCTCTTAATTTATTTCCCTGAACTTCTAAGAAAAATCTATCTTTCCCAAAAATTTCTAAATATTCTTTTACTGAATCTTTTGCTCCCTCTATATTATGATTTACAATTTTTCTTGCAACTTCACCAGCAAGACAAGCACTAAGAGCAATTATTCCTTTATTATATTTTTTTAACAAATCTTTATCAACACGTGGCTTATAATAAAATCCTTCTGTATAACCTGAAGATACTATTTTAATTAAATTCTTATAACCTTCATTATTCATTGCAAGCAAAATTAAATGGTAAGGTTCTGTATCTATTTTTCCTTGCTTATCAAATCTACTACGAGGTGCAACATATACTTCACACCCAATTATTGGCTTGATTCCCTCAGCTATACAAGTTTTATACATTTCAACTGCGCCAAACATATTACCATGATCAGTTATAGCAACAGCATTCATTCCATTTTCCTTTACTTTTTTTACTAAATCTTTTATTCTTATTGCACCATCAAGCAAACTATACTCTGTATGCACATGTAAATGCACAAAACTCATAAAATCACCACCAAACATTTCAATAAGATTATATCAAAAATAATGGTAAAAGTCTATACGTTTATTTATTATACAATATCAACTATAAAAGAAATGTGGTAATGTCTTAAGTAAAGAAATGAGAAAATGTCCCAAGCTCCAAAATCGCTCACTTAAATAACATAATACACATTAACAATTAACACACTCTCTCCCTTCCATATCCCAGAGTTAGTTTTGTAAAAAAGTATACAATTAGATTTATATATCGTATCGACAAAACTAGACAATAATTAGTATTATTTTTTCCTTGATTTCAAATTAAAAAAATGCTATACTAAATTAAATTTCACTGTGGGGTACACAGGTTGAGCGTTCTAACTACACTTTTTAGTGACTATCTACGAATTTAGTAGTACCTATTTTTTTCTTTTGGAATGGGAGTTATACATACTAAAATGCCAGAAATTCTAACTCAAGTTTATTTATATTTATCAAAAGATTTAAATGTCATATATAAAATAGCTATTCAAAAAAAAATTAAAATTTGTATGGCTTAGTTTTTCATGTATTTTTTATTTTTAATTTATATTTTTTCATAATTTTTCAGATTTTTTCATATTTTTTACAAAACTAACTCAGAGGGGTGGGGTATGTTTTTTCTTAGTTTATAGAGCATTGTTATGTTGGGGAGTACCATGAGTGCATTTGCTATTGAGGAAATGCTCCAGATTATTTCTATTTTTGATATTGAGCCTATAAATACGCATAATAGAAATATTATTCTATATTTTTTTATACTTTTTCTGTTGTTGAAAAGATATTTTATTGCTATGCTTCCATAGAAACCTGAACATGGAATTGTTGATATTGCAAATACTACTATCATAAATATGAATATGTAGTTTCCAAATGGGAGAAGTGAAAATACATAATTTGCAATTAAAGCTGGATTTTCAGTTATTGTATACATTCCACTTGCTACAAATACAATTCCTGTGAGTGTGCAAAGTAATACTGTGTCTATAAATACACTTGTTGATGATATAATTGATTGCTTTTTTATATCTTTTTCATTTACCATTACATCAAATATTGGAGAGGTTCCCATTCCTGCTTCGTTTGTGAATAGTCCTTTTGATAGTCCTGTATTCATTGCTTTTACCATTACACTTCCAAAAATTCCTCCTACACATGATTTTATATTAAAAGCTTCTTTTATTATTTTTAATATACTCGATAATAAATTATTTCTGTAAATATACATTAAAATAATGCATGAAACAAGATAAATTATTGTTGCTATTGGTATTAATACACTGCTTATATTTGATATTCTTTTTTCATTTCCAATTAATGCGTATGCACATGGAATTACAATAATAATTCCGAGAACTACTATATTTATATTAAAATTTGATATTATACTAGATGATATTGCGTTTGATTGTATCATTGCTCCCATTCCTAGAGTTGTAAGTATAAGAAAATAACAAAATAATTTTGCAAGTAGTGGCATATGTAGCTTTTCTCCTAGTACATACATTGCTCCTCCATAATATTTTCCTTTTTTATCTTTTTTTCTGTACTTTAAAACTACATATGTTTCTGCGTATTTTGTTGCAATTGCGAAAAATCCGGAGATAAATATCCAGAAAATACTTCCTATTCCTCCTATAGTAATAGCTGCTGCTACCCCTATTATATTTCCAGTTCCAAGAGTTGAGGCTAAAACTGCCATAAGAGATTTAAATGAACTTATTCCCTCTTTTGTATTTTTTTTATCTCCTAATATCATATATTTTATACCTTGTAAAATATTCTTTTGGGGAAACTTAAGTTTAAATGAAAAATATATGTGTGTTCCCATTAAAATTATTACAAGGGGAAATCCACATACAAAATTTTCTATACTATATATTAAATCTACCATGTAATCACCATAATAATATCTATGCTTTAATAAAAAATATTTGACAAAAAAATAATTATAATGTATAATATTTATGTAAATTTATATTTACTAATAAATAATTATTTAAAGGAGATATTACAATGATATATAATAGAAAACTTTACTAATCCATTTAGGAAATTATATAAAAAGGAGTCTTAAAATTGGAAAGAATCTTATTTCTTGTGGATGGTGAACCATACATCCTTGAAGACGGTATAGAGTATGCTATAACATTAAATGTTACCGAATGTCTTGAAAAGATAAAGGAAAGATTTAAGTATAACAAACCAAATATACGCCCAAGTATGGGGAAAATTTGGAAGTGGATTGCAAATGATATTGGTGCTTCTACCTTTTCACCTAGACGCTGTAGAAAAACAAATTTTTCTACCAATTCTTTTGAATCTATTTTAACCAAGGAAATTAAAAGTTTTTTGGATGTTATTTATCCATTTGACTACGAACTACTTGAAGCCCAAAGAGCTCATACCAAATTTAAGAAGCAAACTAGAAGGGAGTTAGCTCCTTGTGTGGTTTCCAAAATTAATGAAAGGCTACGAAAATCAAAAAAACGCTAAAAGGAAATGATAGAAAAACAAAATAAAAGACCTCAAATGAATGACATTTGGAATATGTTAGCTAAAACTATTGATGGTTGTGAGTATTTTTCACCAAATAAAAGTTTTAGAACTAAACCAAATATAAATTCGTTTGAATCCAGATTTACTAGAGAAATAAATGATTTTTTAAGTTCAAAATTTGAAAGGCCATTGTTAAAAGATGGCAAATATAAAAACTGGCTATTTCAAAACTCATTTATAATTCGTAAATCACATTTTAACTAAAAATTACAGTAAAGGAATTTTAACAATGCAAAAATATTCAAACAATTTAGTACTCTGCTTCGTAAATGGAGAGCCATATTTATTTAATAAACTGCTCAAAGAATATAATAAGCTTTCTATTTTGCCAGATGAAGCATTTGAAATTATCCAAAAAAATATAAATCTTGAAAATTTAAGTTCAATGCCTCCGATAACTAAAATCTGGAATACTCTTGCACCATCTCTTGGAGCATCAGGTTATAGCTACATTTTTAACAAAAATGATGGCAAAATACCAAATAATTCTTTTGAGGAAGTTTTAATAAAAAAAATTGGAGGCTTTTGTAAAACAAAATTATTTTTATGTTTTGTAAATGGAGAGCCTTTTTTATATAACACTTGGAATAAAAAATATATAAAATCTGATATATCTGTTGATGAATCCGTTAATATTATTAAAGAGCATATTTTGATTATGCCAAATTCATGTCCATCTGAAAAAGAAATTTTTGATACTCTTTCAATTGAATTAGGTGCATGTGAATACAACTGCAGACATAATAAAGGAAAAAGTTCTCTTTATCCTAATTCATTTAAGAATAATGTAAACAGAAAAATTTTACTTTATTTTAGTGAAATTTATAATTATAAATTCTTTTGCTTTGTAGATGGAGATGCATATATTTATGATAAGCTTTCTAAAATATATACTAAGTATGATATTTCTGTTAGTGAAGCAATGGAAATTATAAAAAATAACGTTTCATTATCTAATATCAATAATATTAATGCTCGTCCAAAAACAAGTGATATAATTCAAATTCTGGCTAAAAATATTGGCTGCATTGAATATAGATGGCAATTTAATAAAAAAACTGCTATACCTAGGAAAGATTCATTTGAAAATATTCTACTAAAAAATATAACAAAATTCTTAGATGAATTATATCCGCCAGAAGAAAGAGATGAGCTTTTAAAAAAGAAGCATGAGTATGATAATAATTTAAGGCGTGAAAGATCTTTATCAGCTTCATATGCTGCAAAGAGAGCTGAAAGGGAAATCTTTATGAAGAAAAAAAGTGGAAGAAGATTATATTAACTTCTAAAATAAAGTATAGGGTCAACTGACTCTATACTTTATTTTTTATAATTTTAGTAACTATTATTGTTACGTCATCATTTAAAATATTTTTATTTTCTCTTAAAACATTTCTATAAATTTCATCTGTTATTTGTTTAGCTGTTTTATTTACGTCTATAGTTTTTAAATATTCTGTAAAATAGTTATTTGAAATATCTAGTCCTTCATGCAATACTCCGTCACTTATTTGAACAACAATATCTTTATCAATTAGTTTTCTAGATATTGGTAAATAATCAGGATTATCTGACACTCCAACAGGTATATTCATATTATTAATAGTTACAATTTTTCCTTCATGAATTATATATGTAGGTGCAGCCCCAAGTTTTATATATTGAGAATATCCTGTTTTTAAATCAATTATCATATTATCTAAAGTAGATGAATTTTGACTATCTGATTTTAATTTTAAAATACTATTTATAATTTCAATTGCACCACATTCATCAAATCCACCTGAAAGAAGTCTTTCTAGCATATCTATAACATTTTTTGATGATTTTGAAGCGTTTCTTCCATTTCCTTCTCCATCTGAAATTACACTTATATGCTTTAAATCTTGCAACTCCTCAATAAGATAAGAATCTCCTGATACCTCTTCTCCATTTTTAGCTATACTTATAACACTATTTTGAACATTAAATTCAGGAGTTGAAACAACTTTTATCTTTGATTTTTCTTTTTTACTACTATTTAGTATAAGTTTAATAACCATTGGCTTTTCAAGTATATTACTTAATATAGAAATTATTTCTTTTTTCTGTTTATCTATATTATTTAGTATATTTGTAACAAATGTATATTCTATACCTGTGTCATCTTCTTTATATTCATCTTCGTATACTAAATATCCATAAAATTTTAGTTCTTCTCTTAATTTTTCCTGCTTTTTATCTATTTTAATAAGATCACTTTTTATATTTTTCGAGATATTAGATAATATTTTTGAAACCTCTTTATACTGATTTGATATTTTATTTGCATTATTTCTTTCTTGTTCTTTTAATATTCTCATAAGTTTCATACTATTATATATTTCATAAATATCTCTTAAAAATTCTTTTGAAAGTTCACAATTAAAGTCTAGCATTTTTTCATCTATTATTTCATTATTTTCGAGTTTATTAGAAATATAGTCTACAACTAAATTTAATTTTTCATCATTTAAGCAATTTTTTCTTCTATCACATCCAAGACATTTTTCATTAACTGTATTTTCTATATATTTTTTTATAACTTCTCTAGTTTCTAATTTATCTTCATCACTTACATCTACTACAACGCTTGCAATACTATCAAAAACATCTGACATAGCTCCTATTTTTTCTTTTACGCTTGTACTACTATCAAGCATGTTTTGATATGGATTTTCCAAAGATTTATTTTTGTTAAATATTCTGTCTAACTTTGTTTCAAAAACCTTTGGCATAAATAGAAGTGAAACTGAAGCAATAACAAGTTCACTAACTCTTATTGTAAGTTCAGAAAATCCGTTAGCGTAATATGCTATATAAAGGTTTCCAGCTATAAAGCCGATAACTACTCCTATTTTTCCTACCTTGGATAATATACCTGATATAAATCCACTAAAAGCTAATGTTACTACATATGTCATGTTTATATCAGACATAAATGTTAGCATTAATCCAAGAACAAGACCTGTTGCAGCACCTGCTACCCATCCATTTTTCCATCCAAAAATCAATACTAATATAAGAACTAAAATATTAAATATAGATAGTTGCATTATAGTTATATTTTTAAAAATACTAAGTGCTATTGCAACTACAATTACCATTGCAATACTTTCTTCTTTGGAAAATACATATCCCTTTGAAATATTAGTAAGTACATAAATTCCTGAAACGAATACGAAATACAATATTGCTGCTACCACTATATTGCTTAGGCATGTAAAAAGATCTGTTATCAAACTTCCCTGAATTAAGTTATATCCAACTTCAACAGCTGAAAATGATATCATAAATTTTATAAATACGCTAAATCTTTTACTTACTCCTTCTATATTTACAATTACTGTTATTAGAGTAAATATTATAAAAAACGAAAGTAATTTTACAAGTACTGTCATAGAAACCGATTGAACCAGGATGCCAACTATTGACGATATTAAAACTAGTATCAAAGGGACGTTAAAAACACTTGCAACTCCAAAAAGCACCAGTGAAAGCGGTGAACTATCTCCCATAAATGATGTATTTGACATTGCAAAAGAAAGTATTATAAATATAATATTTTTTATATTTACAAACTTTTTAATTGTATTTACCACACCTGTAATTTTTTCATTTGAATTTTGTGTTGTCCTTACATAACTGTTATTTGAAATCATTATATCCACCTCATTTGTTTTATTTCATACTACTTATTTTACACTATTTATTAAACGATTTTTGTCGTAATTTAATTTCATTATAACTTTTTATTAAATATACACCAAAACAACTTGAACTCAAATTATTTTGGTGTATAAAAACTTTTATACTGCTTTTTTAGATTTTTTTACTTTTTCTGCTTTGCCTGTAGTTTCTTTATTTTGAGCTTTTTCTTCTTTTTCTTCTTCAACTATTTCAGTATCTACTTCATTAACAATGTCCTCTGGTATTATTTCTTCTTTTGGTTTAATACTTTCTTCTATTAGTTCTTTTACCTTATCAGAACTTGTTATTTCTAGTGCTCTTGATAAAATAAATTTATTTAATTCTTCCTCTTCAACATCTTCACTTGTGACTAATTTTGAATATTCTAAATATTCATCCTCTGTTTTTATGGTTCTATGTACATCGTTTACCATTGTTTTTATTTTCATATCATAGATATCTCTATACATTTTTATATAGTCTGGAAGACTTATTACATCTTTTTCTAAACTTTCATCATATATTTTCTGTAATTTTTCAAATATCTTGTCTATAATTTTAAAATATCTATATGAGTTCTTACATATGTTTATTATCAAGTTATATTCATACATATGTCTATCAATATCTGATTCAATTCCTTTTATCATTGTTTCAATAACATATTCAATTAATTCTCTTTCATCAGATGGAAGTTTTGATATATCATAATTATCATTAATATAACTTACATAATCATCTATACTTGAAAATAGATTTTTATACAATTCATCAGTATATTCATCAGTTTCAATTTTAGCATCAATTTCTTCTGCAGATTTTATAACCTTGTTATATCTTTGTGATTTTCCTTCATCCTTTATATTTTGCTTAACATCATCTATTGCAGATGAAATAGAAAAAAGTCCAAATTTTATATCATCTCTTGATCTAAATTTTGCTCTTGTTATTCTATCATATTCCATTTCTAGAAAAGCTTTTTGTAACTCAAGTCTATCAATTTTGTCTGTTGAATTTATTTTATCTAATATTTCAGCAGGATATGATAATTTCAATTCATACATTTCTCTTTGCATAATATCATATTGATATTTTACAAAAACGATTTCCCTTAAAATATTCTCTTGATATACCTTTTGCTCTTCTCCCTCTGTTTTACGTATTACACCTAAATGTTCATCAATAGCTCTATTCATTTTATTCATGTTTACAGCTATAACAACACTTTGGATTACTCTATCGAAGAGATTTATTTTCTTTTTGGAACTAACAACTATATCAGCCATTTATTAATCCTCTCCCTCTAATCTATTACAAATTTATTATCTTCATTAGTTTACTACTTATATTATACAGTTTTTTTCTATAATTTCAAGTATTTGTAGCAAAATTAACAAAATTGTTAGAAAAAAGATTATAAATAGAAATGTAATAGTAACAATTTAGCAAAAAGCTTAAAACATAGGGATAAATTAGATTTCACTTTGTTTTCTACATACGCTTGAATAATTACAATATTTACAATAATCGCATTTTTTATTAGGTCTAATCCTTACCACTCCACTTATTATTTCTTTTCCAATTTCACCTAAAATATTTTTTGTTTGGACAAATAAGTTCTTATATTCATCTTCACTTAGTGCTCGGTTTGTATTATCTTTTGTTAGTGTAGTTTTTGATATATCTATCAACCTTTTATCTGTTGAAAGTTTTTTATCCATTTTCTCTATTATTTTTAAATCTTTTAAAAATATTCCTTTCATTCTTAATGCTTTTATTGTCTCATCTTTTATTTTTTCTTCATCATTTATATAATCTTTTAGATTAATAAGCTTATCTGATAAATTAAAATAAAGCATGCCTGCTGGTAATACCTTATTTATATTTTCTTTTTGTTTTTCTATTTTATTTACATTTTCAATAAAAGAATCTAGATATGTTATTAATTGAAGTGATATTCCATCTTTAATATCTTCTAATTTTAAATCTTTTTTACTTGATTTATAGTCAATTATTCTTACGTACATATTATCATTTGCCCTTAAAACATCTACCCTATCTATTTTTCCTATAATATTCATTGTTTTATTTTCTGAAATTTTAATCTTTATAGGAGCAAATAACTTTCCCTCTTTAAATTCTATTTCATATCCATACGGTACAAATTCACTTTGATTAAAGCTTGTTGCAATTACTTTTACAACTTTTTTCATAGTATTTATTAATTTTTCTTTTAATATTTCATATTTTATACTTTGTTTTTTATTTCCAAGATTTGCATTTAATTTTTTTTCAATAACTTCATCTAATTTTTCATTCCACTCTTCATTTAAAAGTAATGATTGCCATGTTATATTATTTTCAAATAAATACTTTGAAAATTCTTCTAAAACTTCATGCATAAAACTACCTACGTCAAGGCTTGATATTTCAAATTCTCGTCTTGGCTCAATCCTTAATAAATACTTCATATAATATGAAAAAGGGCACTTTTTAAATAATTCGAGTTTAGATATACTTGTATCGAACTTATCTCCATATATTTTTTCTAGATTTTTTTTATTTAAATTATCATCATTTTTTATATAATTTAAAAGGGTATTATATTGTATATCATTATTTATGTATTCATATATACTAGAAATTTTTTCATTAGTATAATCTTCTATTTTTACATTATTTATTAATTCTAACATATACTCTAAAATTTCATTTTTGGAATAAATAGAATTTATATTTGTCTCATTTAATTCACTTAGAATATTGCTTTGTATTTTAACATCCAAAATCTTTTTTATATCATTTATTATACTTGAAATTCTTAATGATTTACCTGAATAATCTGATATAGGTATTAAAATGTTAATCTCATTAGTTACACTGTTTAAAACGTTATATATATTGTATTTAGCCATATTTTGCTTTGATATTGTTGTTTCCTTTAATTCAAAACCTTTTTCTTGTAGTTCTTTTAATTGTTCATCATTAAACAAAATATCTTCTTCTGAAATTTTTGGAAAACTTCCTTCATTTACTCCAATAAAGAAAGCATTTTTAGATTCTTTTCCATTGGATAAGTTTATATCTAATAAATTGACAGAATCTAATACTGGTGGTAAAGTTTTTACATATGTATCCTTTATTTGTAATTTGAATACTTGCACAAACACATCAAATGTCATCTTTTCTTTATATACCTTTGATATCGAATTAAATATTTCACATAGTTTTCCCCAAACTTGTTTTTCCTTATCTAAATTTGAAATATCGAACTCATTAGAAATTTTTTCAAGTTTATACAAACTATCTTTATATCTTTGAAGTACACCACTATTATTTAAATGTTCCCATATATATGCAACATACCACTTGGCACTTTCTTCCTTTTTTATACCTGTATTATATATATCAATCAATTTACTACGTATACTATTTAAATTTTGAATATCATATATATGTTCATTACTCCTTGTATTATTTAACTTAAATTCTTTTGTTAAGTTATAATCGGTTATATTAAATTCTAACATATAATTTTCAAACTCGTATACATCCGCTTCACTTACATCACAAAATCCAAGTTTTAATATATCAATTAAGGTATCCTTTTTTACTCCATTTTTTAATATATCAAGATATTTTAATATATATGTAGTTAATTTTGAAAATTTTATATTTTCCTTACTATTTATATATATTGGTATATTTGCTTGAAAAAACACTCTTGAAATAATATCCTTATATCCATCTAAATCAGTTGTATATATGTCAAAATCTTTATATCTATACCCAACTCTTACCTTTTTATTTATATAGCTTGCGATATATTCTATTTCTGAAAATGCGTTTGAGTACATACCTATATGGACATTTTGAGAGTTTATTTTTTTATCAATTTTGTTGGAAAAAATATTGTCTGATAAATATTTTATATCCTGTTTTTGTTTTAAATATTTAATATACATTAGTTTATTATGTACTTTAATACCTATGCTACTTGCAATTTGAAGCAAATTTAAATATGTCATATTTGATGTTTCAAATATTTCACTTGTATTACATGCATATATATCCTCAACCTTTGTAATATCTGTTGTTATAGAGATTGTAATATCACATTTCATGTCTAAAAACATTTTAACTATCTCTAATTCTTTTTTAGTAAAATTGTTATATGCATCAAAATATATTGAAGTATTTTCTAATTTTATTTTAGATATATTGTTAATAAAAATATCCATTTCATCTATATTGTCTGTAAAGTTTTCCTCAAGTTTCTTTATATATTTAGCATATATATTGCATATTTCTTTTAATTTCAAATAATTTATATTATTTTTTATACTAATTTCATCTATTTTTTTAACATCAAATCCTGATTTTCTTATTAAATCAATATATATATACATCAAATCAAGAAAGCCATCTTTTCTACTTACACCTTTAAATACTTTTATTTCATTTTGCATAGATGATATGACATCTGCTAGTATGATTTTTTTATCATTAGTTGAAACATACCCCTCATCGTTATACAGTCCTAAATTTATTATATTTTCCTTTACATACTCACTTATTGTAGTTATATTTACTCCTATTATTCCACTCTTTTTTAAATATTTAATATAATTATTTTCAGTTTCTTGTCTTCTTTGAGATGGTACAAAGAGAATAACATCTTTATTATTTTTTATATCTTTTTCTATATTTTCATATATATATGTACTCTTTCCTGTTTTTGGTTTTCCTAAAACAATGTTTAAAGCCATTTTCTACCCCTTATTTATCTTCATTTTTTTCTTCAAAATCATTTACAAGTAATTGCTCATCTTTTATTTTAATTTCATCAAATTTTGGAAGTTCTTCTATGTTTTCAATGCCGCAAGATTTTAAAAATTCATTTGTAACAGAATATGCAGCTGGTCTTCCAGGAAGATTAAGTCTTGCCACCTCTTCAACAAGTCCACATTCTAAAAGTCTGCTTACAGCAAAATCGCTATTTACACCTCTAATGCCTTCTATTTCTGATTTTGTTATCTTAGGATTATATGCAATTATACTTAGTACTTCAAGTGCTGCAGTTGATAAATTTTGCCTTTTAGTATTTTCAACAAATTTTGTTACATATTTATAATAGTCTTTATTGGTTACAAGTTGATACATTTCTTTTATTTTAACTAGTGTTATTCCACAATTTCCACTATATTTTTCTTTTAATTTTTCTATTGCATCTTCAATTTTAATTTTTTCTTCTCCAAGTGTTGATGAAAGTTCATCTATTGATATTTCTCTTCCTAGTGCAAATAGCACCGCTTCTACAATATTTTCTAAATTTTCCATAAATTAAACTCCTTTTTTATACTCTTTTCATAACATACACATATTATATCAAAAACAGAAGTTTTTTTAAAGTAATTTCAAAAAAAAGAGTAAATCTGAAATATTTCAGATTTACTCTATAAATTACTCCTCTTCTATGAAAACAATATTTTTGGGAGATAACGGTTTGTAATACCACACATTATTGTCATCTCTACATCTTGATAACATAACCCATAATGGGCTAATAGAATTAATACAATTAAATTCAATAATCGTATTGCCTCCAAAATCAAAGCCTACAGTTCCGCTGCTAATAGACGTATTTAAGTTCATATATTTTATTTTGTTATATATCGCTATATGAACAAAACACCATGAACCATTCTTTACATTATTTTTTAAAAATTCTGTCAGCGGTTCATCTTTTGGTAATTTGAGTATATCAGTATTCACCTGCTGCCCTCCTTATATTGGTTACAAATTCATTATTTGGTAAAGGTTTTTTAATACCTTTATAATTGATCTGTATCAACTCATTACTCTTGTTGTCAATATACATAATGACAACTGGCTTGAGCGCTGTCGATGCTCTCCAAATATATGAATCAACTGATGCATTCAAATGAGTAACACAAGCTTTTTCCCTCATTTCTTTTATAACGTCTTCACTTAGTTTTACCTTACTTGAGTTTATAACAGCGTCGCTCAATATCTCGACAAAATTATAGAACTCAATTTCTCTGCCAATAGACACAGTAGTGTTAGTTTTCATTTAAGAATCGTCCTCCTTATTTAATCAAATAATAAATAAAAACTTTCTGCCTACATTAATATTATACCACTTTTTGTTTTTTATGTCAACAAAACATACTCTTTTAAATTAATATTATATAATTATTTGTACTACATTATTAAAAATTTATTATTTTTGTTACTAATTTATCTTTTTAATAATATTTTTATTTTTACTTTAAACATTTATACATTTTTACTTAAGATATCCCATAAAAATTATTCATTATTCCTCATAAAAAATGCACTCACTTTCAAATTATATAATTTTACTAGTAAGTGCATTTTTAAATATATTTACCATACTGGGGGGATGATGGTCTAATACACCATCTCTTTAATACTTTTTTTATATTAAAGCCTAAGGCGAAACCCTATATTGTCATTATTTATCTCTAAACTTCATAGTATATACAAACTCCATTTTTGTATATACAAAATATCTAGTACACCAGACAGTGGTCTGTGCTACTTGATATAAAGCCTAGGGCGAAATCCTATAGTGACATTCGTGTTAGAGTAAGCACCATCGCTGTAACGATATGAAACAGGACAGTCACCACCTCCATTATAGTAGCTACCGCCACGATGAATGAAACCAGGAGCTAAAGCCTCACTATTCCATTCCCATACATTTCCTGCTAAATCATATATATTTTTTACCATCCATTTATCACTATATCCTGCTACTTGTTTCGTTCCATATCCTGTTACATTTGCGGGCGATTCTGAATCTTTATAATTTCCATAGTATCTACTATCTGTTAAACTTGCTTTAGCATTAATGCTACTTAAGCTATCTTCTATCCAGTGACATGTTGTATCCCATGCTTTCCCTGTAAGTAATCCTGTCTGTACATATTCATTACTTATCATTTTTTCTGCACTTGCTTTTGCATTTGTATAGTCTATATTTGTCCAAACTGTTGCACCTTTTTTACTTACTGGAATTCCTTCAACATTTGAAGTAATAGGTGATTTACCATTTATAGTAGTTTGATTTTCTGGTACACCAGCTTCATATCTTCCTATATAAAAGCCTCCATACTTTTTTACATCTGCTGTTTCATCTGTTATACCATTCGGTAAAGTATTATCACCTGTTGGTTTATCACCTCTGAAACTTGTATCTTTTGCATATGTACTCTCAGTTGC
>ULOI01061313.1_pt1 | contig 45852 bp, 44 predicted proteins | sample 1952231 | NCBI WGS metagenome assembly ULOI01 (sample SAMEA4835593, study PRJEB28245) | human gut metagenome | biome: gut microbiome; material: fecal sample | place: Denmark | collected 2008
AAAGCAAAGTGTCCAAAACGGCATGGGGAACGGGAATCGGCGCTGCGGCCGGTGCCGGAATCGGCGCTTTGGCAGGCGGTAAGAAAGGGGCTTTAATCGGCGCTGGTGCGGGTGCTTTGGTTGGGGCCGGCGGCGGTGCCTATATGGATGTGCAAGCGCGCAAATTACGTGAAGAATTGCAAGGAACGGGTGTTCAAGTCGCTCAAGAAGGCGGCCGCGTTTATTTGATTATGCCGGGCAATGTGACGTTTGATACGAACCAAGCAACCATTCGTCCCGGATTTCAACCGGTTTTAAATTCCGTTGCCAAAGTCATTAACGAATATGACAAAACGATGGTTGAAATTATCGGTTATACCGATTCAACGGGCAGCGCGGCAACGAATAATGCTTTGTCTTTGCGCCGAGCCAATGCCGTTTCGAATTATTTGCGTTTGCAAGGCGTGGACGGCAACCGTATCGTAACAGATGGGCTCGGGTCCCAAAAACCGATAGCTTCCAACGCGACGGCGGCCGGGCGCGAACAAAATCGCCGCGTTGAAATCACTTTGATTAATAAACAATAACATAAGCAACAACTTAAAATGATGGCTTGCCCCGGAAAACGGGTAAGCCATTTATTATGGATTTGAAAAGGAAATATATGTCAAAGAAAATAAAAGTCGGCGTTGTCGGATATGGCACGGTCGGGCGAGGCACCGTTCAAACACTCATCAGCAATGCCACCGAAATTAAACGTAAAACGGGTTTAGATGTGGTTGTTGCCGGTGTGGCCGACTTGCATATTACGGATAAAAATGATTTGTATTTGGAACAGGTGCCGCTCAAAACAACTTGTGCCGATGAACTTATCGCAAATCCCGATATTGATATCATCATTGAATTAATCGGCGGTACCGGCGCGGCATTTGATATTATTTCGAAAGCGTTAAAAAATGGCAAGCATGTTGTGACGGCGAATAAAGCTTTGTTGGCTATGCGTGGGACAGAGTTAATGGCGTTGGCGCATAGCATGCATCGCAATTTGATGTTTGAAGCGTCAGTTGGTGGTGGCATTCCGGTTTTAAGCGTTTTGCAAAATGATTTGGCGGCCAACCATATTTTAAAAATCGAAGGTATTGTCAACGGTACATGCAATTACATTTTAACACGGATGGAGCGGGAAAAATTACCCTTTGAAACAATTTTGGCGGACGCTCAGAAGTTGGGTTATGCCGAAGCCGACCCAAGTGGCGATGTCGAAGGGTATGACAGTGTTTATAAAATGATTATCTTGGCGTATTTGGCTTATGGAAAATGGGTCGATGTTAAAGATGTCGAACGCGTTGGCATCACGCAAATCGGTTTGGCTCAAATCGAAGCTGCCCATGTGGCGGGTCAGCGGATTAAATTAATCGGATCGGTTGAAAAACAAGGCGACGATATTTTTATTGCCGTCAAACCGAAAGCTGTGCCTTTGGAATCAGTTTTGGCAGAGGTCAGCGGCGTTTTTAACGGCATTGAAATTGTGGGCGACAAAGTCGGTTCGTTATTTTTGCAAGGCCAAGGAGCCGGGTCTTTGGCAACGGCCAGTGCAGTTTGCGCCGATATTTTAAAAATCGCGGGTACGTTAAAGTAAAAGTTTGTCGTGAGTTTAAAAAAAGGCGCGTTTTTAAGCGCCCTTATTCAAATGTATTTTTTTGAAGGTAGGCGGTTAAATAATCTTGCCAATCGGGGCAATTATTTTCCGCGAAAAAATGCCGTAAAAAATCGACCATAAAGGCATGGCGTTGTTGTCCCAAAGCTTTTCCCGATTCGGTTTGCAAAGCGTTTTTGAGTTTTAACAGTTTGTCAAAGAAATGGTTAATGGCCGTATTTGTAGCGCGGTTCATATCGTTATAAACGGCCGGCGTTAAATTTTCTTCGGGAAAAATATCGCGATTAAATAAGGGTCGGTTAATGGTTATCGAAAATTGTATCGTTCTTAATATGCCCATTGTTCCCATTGCATCCAATTTGTCGGCATCGGATACGATTTTTTGTTCCAACGTTTCAAATTCGGGCGCGGCGCCGCTTTTTGAAAACCCGATGGCGCAGACAGTGCTTAAAATTTTATGAATTGTTTGCTTATCTAAATCCAACGCCGATAAAAAGCGTTGTGTTTCATTTCCGTCAGTTCCCATTTTGTGGTCGTCAATATCGTGTAACAGCGCACTCATTAACACGATAAATGAATCGGCTTCCGGTTCGGTTTCAAGTATTTTTTGCGCGTTAAAATAAACACGTTTGATATGGTCAAAGTCATGCCCGCTGTGGTCACGAGCATGAAAATTTTTGGCAAATTCGTAAGTTTTATCGATGATGTGTTCCATATTTATTTTATACCCTATACCCGAAAGTTTGTCGATAAAAAGTTTAGGTTTTATTGAAAATGAAAAATACGAATCCGATTGTTGTTAAGGGATACAATTTAAAACAGGGGGGAAATATGCCGTTAAAACAAGGGTCATCCAGAAAAGTCATATCCGAAAATATTCGCACTGAAATGCATGAGGGCAAACCGCAAAAACAAGCGGTTGCCATTGCTTTGTCAAAAGCGGGTAAAAGCAAAAAAGAAAAGTTTGGCGCTCGCTCAACTAAAAAAACGTCAACACAACCGGCACATCGTTCGGCTAAGAAATAAAGGGTTCTCATGAAAAGGAAGAAATTAGCCGATAAAGAAACATTTGAACAAAATTTGGACAGGCGGCAAATTGTAGGCGTTTTTAAACGGCCTTTCGGTATTCATTCGCCCCAGGTACATGTTGATAAACCCAAATTGATTGAAGAAGGCAAAAGTTTATGGTTGCGCCACCATTCGGCCCTTATAAAACAAGGCGATGAATTTTATTTGCCTTTTGAAAAAAATGAAGATTACGGTCGGTAAAAACCGTTGATAAATTTTTGTACCGTCGGCATCATTTTTCGTACCATAATATCTACACCTTTCGCGCTGGGATGAATGCGGTCTGCCAGTACGTTTTCATTGGGCATTTGAAGAGCGGCAAGAGACATTCCTTTAAACACGCCGTCCATGAAAAACGGATAAAAGGCTAGGTTATATCTTTTGGCCAAGTCGGCGTACATATTTTTAAATTGTTGTTGATAGGGGGCCGGTTTAATCAACGGCGCTTGCATCCCGACTAACATGATTGGAATATGATAATTTTGAAAAGTTTTTATAAGGCGTTCTAAGTTGTCTTTAATCGTATCAACGGGTACATCGCGCAACGCATCATTTATGCCCAATTCCAAAATCACGGCATCGGGGTTAAGGGCTAAAGCTTGTTGCAGTTTATTGACACCGCCGGCTGTTGTTTCCCCCGAACGGGAAAAATTAATAACATTTATGTTGTTATAGCCTTTGCCCTTTAAAGCTTTATCCAATTTTGAATAAAAAGAATCCGCAGCATTTAAACCGTATCCTGCGCTTAAAGAATCGCCCATAATTAACAAATTAAACGATTCGTTTGCCCCGCGTGCAGGCACGGCGTTTAACAACGCGGCACAAATAAAAATCCATAAATAATGCATATTTGACTCCTTTTTAATCAACTATATATTATTTTTACCGATAGGTGCAAGGGATATATTAACCGTTTAAATTCATAGAGCCCAAATTATCAAATACACGTACGCTGTCAATTTAATACCGGTGTCGGGTTATTATAATTGACTTGCCCAGTATTAAAGCGTACAATATTCCAATTAAAAATATTTTGTCCCCGAGGTTATATCTTGCCGAGATTTTTATCCCATAAAAATGAAAACCGCATTTTGGTTATGTTGGCGTTTTTTGCTATCAGCGTTGGTTTATGGGCGAATTTTCGCCAATTGTGGTTGGAAGATAATTTTTTAAGTGTTGGACAAATCAGCCGCCTGCTTGGGTTTGGGACGATGATTTGCGCTTTTTTTGCTTTAATAGCGGCCAAGTATATTTCGCCCGCACGCATTAAAATATTTATTTCGACTTTATTATTATTAAAAGTCGGTGTTATGTTGGTTTTATGGGGCGGCAACAAACAATTGGACATACAGTGGTTATCCTTTTTTGTAACGGCAGACATTATCTGTGAACAATTGATTACTATTAGTATTTACCCGCTGTTGGTAACCATTCGCAAAGATGACATTTTATATTCTAAACGTAAATTGGTGGAATATTTATTTCGGGATGTCGGCGTTTTAATCGGCGGTTTGTTTGTCGGGCGATTATTGTTTGGCGTTTATTTCGGATACAATGTTTTTTTGATGATGTCGTGCATTTTTTTATTTATATCTTATTTGATTTTAAAAAGTGTTTCACCGACAAACGCCACGCATAAACGAGTGCGTTTAAAAGGCTTTACGAAAGAAATTTTTAAAGACTAATTAGCGTTGCTTTATTTCGTGTATTATTTTACCGGTAATACGGCTTATAATACGGCATTGGGCCTTAAAATGTTGATGTTTACAAACTTATTCGGATTTTCACCCGGCGCGGCGACGACTTATTTTTTGGTTATCGGGTTATTGGCGGACGGTATCGGTATTTTGTGCTTAAAATATTTTATGCCGAAAAATGATTATGTCACAATTTCGATAAAATTCGGGCTGCGCTTCATTTTATATTTTATTGCATTTGTATCCGATTCAGTCCCGATTATTTTAATCGCCATTTCGTGGTCGCTTTTGATTTCAACCGCCTATGAAAATAAAATCGATGCGCCGTATATCAACAGAATCAGTGTTAAAAACCAACTTGTTTTTACAAACTACCGTTATGTCGTGGGTATTTTGGGTACGGCAAACGGCCTCTTTTTGGCGGGTATCACTTATACAATGGGTGTGCGGTATATGTTGGGTCTGTCAGCCTTTTTAATGGTGTTTCAATTACTGTTAGCCTACCTGATGATTTATATACGCACGCATAATACCAAATTCGTTTCGCATGTGGACCCGTCCATGAGGCAACAAGAATTGGGAATATCTTCAAATGAACAAGCGGGATAAAAAACGCTTTTTGGAAAGTTGTATGGGCGACATATGTCCCGTTTTATAATAATTTTTTACTTGTTATAACCGACGATTTTAATGACAACGCCGAAAATCGGTTCATTAGGGATTGCTTGATTTCGGCCGCTTTGAAAATTAAAAATTTGTACCCCTTTTGCCGTGTGTAAATATTTGCCGATTTGCAATGTTTCGGGGGTGCCGAAAACAACAATGTCGCCTTGTTTGGGCGTTGCTTTCAAATCTAAGGTTAACAAACTTTTATTGCCTATGCCATAAGATTTAAAATCGTCTGTAAAAATTTTCACAAGAAGTGTATCATTGTTTGCTGTTACACATCTGGCTTGAGATGGTGGAATATCAATCGGGTCATGCACCATGATACGCCAACCGTCGGGAAAGTACCCTTGTAAAGAGGGGACAATCAGTGGTGAAGAAAAATTGATTTTAAATAAGCGTATTGGTTTGTATGTCATTTGAAAATCCTTATGATTTATTCCTAACATACAATTGTATTTTTTGCTATAATACTTAGGTCTTGCGTTAAAAAATGGTTTTATTTACCGTGTGCGTATTAAAAAATGCAACCATGGTTTTAAGGTCCACCAAGACTGTTTCTTTCAAATTTTTTATGCCTGATATTATACCTTAGCCACAAAAAAAGCGCCGACGGTTCTAAATCATCGGCGAGAAAAAAATAAATCGAAGGTATATTAAAAATTTATTTTTTTTCATCTCTTAAACGCACGAAAAACACGTGACATTGACCACCGGTTTGCTTTCCCGTACGTTGTTTAGCATAAAAATGGATTAAAACGAAGAACCAAGATTCAACTTTTTTGCATTAAATAAATAGCAGCTTCCACATTATCATTTGGCAAACTGTCGGGATAAGGAATCGGCGAAATGCTGGCAATTGTATCACAATCTATAGAAACGTTGTTTTTTTTAGTTGAAATTTTTTTAAGGTTTGATGTGATTTTCGCAAGGATAAAAATGCTTCGATGTTTTTCGCCGTTTCGAATGGCGCGGGCTATCATTTCGGGTGTCTTAGGTTTCGTCATCTTATCACTCCTTTATTTGGGATAAACAAAACCCACCTAAAAATAAAGGTGGGCGGATGTTAGTATACCGACGTCAGATGAAATCGGTGTCGCTATTCGGGTTTTAAGTAAACCTTATTTACGACCATCCGCCCTTGGACGGATAGAGTGATTTTAGGACTGCCATATCCTCAGTCCCATCTGACAATACCGGATACTAAACCCGACGCAAAGCAATGTTTGCGTAACGACTATAATATGGTAAACCCCAAAAAAGTCAAGGAGATAAGGTTAAAAACTTAAAATACATATTATGGTATTCACCGGGGAAACGTTCGGTTTTTATGTTGCAAAGAACCTACATGAAACAACCCTATGTAATTACGAAAAAATTGTCAAGTAAAGAGTGAATGGGTCAAAAAAGACATGACGGAAATTTTAAAAATTTTTTTTCTCTTAAGTTGAGGAAAGTTTAGAATGATGTGCATTATTTTTTGATTATTTTCAAGTCAAAAATGATTCATTTTGGACAAGAAAAATGAAAAATAAAAAATGAAATAATTGCTCGAGTGAAAAAAACTGATACTTTTCAAACATCTAAATGCTGCTCAACCTAACCTTGTGTTAAAGGCGCCGACTCGCGCAGGATAAATTTTTTACCGAAAAAATAAATACTTATAAAGCCGCAAAATGTTAAAAGGACCCCCGGAACGGCAGAATATTGCACACCAAATCCCATTATCATCGGAATCCCGCCGAACCAAGCCCCTAATGCATTGCCGAGGTTAAAAGCAACCTGAGCACTTGAGGCGCCTAAAATTTCGCCGCCGGGCGATGTTTCGATAATTAAATACTGTTCGGGTCCCGATACACCGAATAAACCGAACACGCCAAGGAACATTAAAAATAAAGCGGCATAGGAAAAGGGCGCCATAAATATCATTAAAACCGAGGCAAATGACATTAGGGCAATCATGGCTGCCGTCAATTTAACGGGCGATATGTAAATGGATAATTTACCGCTGATATAATTGCCCAGCACCATACCCAATCCCGCAATCATCATAATGCCGGGCATTTCATAAAATTTGAACCCTGCCGTATCGACCATAATCGGATTAATATAGCTGTACCAGCAAAACAAGCCGCCGTTGGCAAACATAATGGTGGCTAACAATAACCACGGCAATGGTTTTTTTAAAAATTGAAATTGGGATTTAAAATCGGTAGCCTTCGACGGTTCCATCACAGGCACCCATTTTCGAATGACATAAATCGTCACAAGCCCCCATAATGCCACCAAGGCGAACAACATATGCCATGAAACGATATGAGTTACGTATGAAGCAATCGGGATGCCCAAAAGGTTCGCTATGGTCATGCCCGAAATCATAATGGCGACCGCTTCGACCTGCTTGCCGGGCGCTGCCAATTTTTTAGCGACGATGCCTGCTACGCCGAAGTACCCTCCGTGAGGCAATCCCGAAATAAACCGTGCCAAAATCATGAATTCGTAATTCGGTGCAAAAACGGCCATTATATTGCCAAGACACATAAGGGCCATTAATGCAATTAACAATGTTTTAAGCCCCTTGCCGCGCGATAAAAAAACCAATGCCAATGCACCGATGCACACGCCGATAGCGTAAGCCGAAACGAAATGCCCGGCCTTGGAAATGGATAAATCAAGCCCTGTGGCAACAGCGGATAAAATACTCATCATGCCGAATTCCGCCATGCCGAGCCCTAAAGTTCCGAATGCTAATGCAACCAGGCTTTTTTTCATTTCAAATACCCTTTTATGAGACGTTTTTTATTAATTGGCCACGTTATTTTTTACCTTCATTATTTTATAGATACATAAATCCAAAATTCAATGGAATTTGTAATTTTTTTAATAAATTAAATTTTACCGTATAGAATCATAAAATCATTTTTTACGTTTATGTTTGCCGGCCGTTGCCTTATAAATTGAATTTTCATACTTGATGATTTGGTATTTTTGTGCCACCAATTCTTGGCGCATGATATTTTCTTTGTTAATGGCTTCCAGCAAATCTTTAAATTCGGCTTTGCCGTTGTCATAGCGGATTTTATAGTATTTGGTAATTTTACGTGCATTTTGATAGTTGGCTTCAATATTTTTAAAAATTTCCCGTGATTTTTCATAAGCAAAATAATAATAAGCCGTTTCATTGAGCGCTTGATTGAGGGTGTCATTAAATTCAATCAATGTGATTTCATAATCGGCTTTGGAAATTTTGATATTGTTTTTAACACGGTTGTAATCCAAAAACGGCAAATCAATACCGATTGACCCAAAGACAATCGGGAAATCAAACGTACTGCGTGCCTTGTTGGAACTTGAACTGATGGCGCCTTGTAACGATACCGTCGGATAATAATTTTTTTCTTGCGCATTTAAATTTTTAAACGCTTTTTCCAAACGGTATTGCGCGGCCATTAAATCGGGACGGTTCGCCAATACCGATAACGGTACATCCATATCGACGGACAACGTTTTTTGGTCTAATAAATTTTCATATTTCAACCCCAAAGAATTATTGGGTTTAAGGGCGATAATATTTTTTAAACTTTGTTCCATTTCTTTAAAAGTTGTGGTCAATTCCAACAGTTTGTTTTTTTCGCTGAGCAAACTTTGGCGCGCTTGGGCAACTTCCAAATTGTCAACTTTGCCGCTTTTGTATTTTTGTTCGGTAATTTTCAACGTATCTTGATAGGATTTAATATTTTGTTCAGCTAATTTTATCGCATTATTTAAATAGGTCAGGTTGAAATATAAATCTATCGTCGAATTGATTAAGGACAATTTGGCGCTTTGACGGTCCAAAAAGGTGGCCTGATATTCAAATTCCTGAGCTGTTCGGGCATCTTTGATTTTGCCGTACAAATCCGCTTCATAATTCAAAGCAAATTCGCCCGAAAAATTCGTTGCGGATTCATGGCCTTTGTTTAATCCTTTTTGTCCCGAAACGCCCAACGAACCGCTTAGTGTCGGGAATAAATCGCTTGTGGCCAAGTTTAATCTGTAAAGTTCTTTTTCAATATTAAGTGCAGCCTTTAAATAATCGGGATTATTCGCCAATGCTATGTCAATCAGCGCTGACAATTCTTTGTTTTCATATCCTTGCCACCAGGTTTCGTCAACGTTATAAGATTCGCGCACTTCGGCCGTATAATCCAATTTTTGCGTGATATCGGGTTCATTGTAAGGTGTGACGGCACAACCCACCGTAAACAATAAACAGGCGCATAAAGTACCACTGCATAAGCGTTGTTTCAGTCCTAAAAAAAATGTTTTTTTGTAAATCGTTTTTGTTTTCATGTTATTCACTCGCTAAAGCGTCTATGGGGTTTAAATTGGAGGCATTTTTGGCCGGCATATATCCGAAAATAATGCCGATGGCGGTCGAACAAACCAATGCCAAAACCATTGATGACGTTGAAAAGTCCATGCCGAAGCTTTCTGAAAAAGTATTAAAAGCCCATCCGATGAGCAACGACAATCCGATGCCCAGTGCACCACCGACAATACAAATCAAAACGGCTTCGATTAAGAATTGTTGCAAAATGTCCGTTTGTTTGGCGCCGATAGCCATACGGATACCGATTTCTTTCGTACGTTCGGTTACCGACACCAACATGATATTCATCACGCCGATGCCTCCGACAATCAACGAAATAACGGCAATCGATGCAATCAACAACCGCATGGTGTTGGTTGTGCTTTCAATTGTTTGTTTGATGCTGTCGGTGTTAATCATAAAGAAATCTTTTTTCCCGTGCAGAGATGTCAAAATATGTTCAATGCTTTCTTCGGCAACCTGAGAATTAATGCGGTCGGATACTTTAACCGTAATCGAATTAATATCATTTGACCCGTTAATTTTATACATCGCCGTTGTATAGGGCGTCCAAATATTCATCGATTCGCTCATCGGGCCGGGATTGTTGTCTTTTTCGGTAACGCCAATCACTTTAAGCGGTTTTTTGTTAAAAATAATAATTTCGCCGATCGGATTGGGATTATCCGAAAAAATTTCATTCAAAGTGTTATCGTCAATAACGGCAACCGATGCCATTTGATTAACTTCGTCATTTGTGAAAATCCGGCCTCGGGCTATTTTGCGCCCCTTAACATCAAAGTACGATTCGCCCACGCCGCGCAAAGTTGCCGTTGCCGAAAAATTGCCGTATACCAATGTACCGCTGCCCGTTACATTAGGCGTTGAATTGTCAATAAAACCTTGCTTGGCCAAATAATCCGAATCGCTGACCTTTAATGTTTTGATGCGGTTTGAATGTCTGTCGCCAAAACCTGTGCCGGGCAAAATGTCAATTGTGTTCGTACCCATTTGATTAATACGTTCCATGATTTTGGCTTGTGAGGCATTCCCCAGAGCCACCACCGATACCACGGACGCAATGCCGATAATAATGCCCAACATCGTTAATAAAGAACGCATTTTGTTGGCTAAAATCGCATGCATGGACATGTTGAGCGATTCAAAAAATCCGTCCTTTAACGCCTCAAATTTATGTTTTTGAATCTTGTTGATTTTATCTTTTAGTTCAGCAAATTTGCTTGCTTTTCGTTCATCTTTGACAATTAGCCCGTCTTTGATTTCAATGATGCGGCTGGCTTGAGCGGCAATTGAGGCATCATGAGTTACCAAGATAATCGTGTGGCCTTGTTCATGCAAGCTTTTAATAATTTCCATGACCATTTTGCCGCTTTGTGAATCAAGTGCACCGGTGGGTTCGTCCGCCAAAATGATTTCGCCGCCGTTCATTAAAGCTCTGGCAATGCTGACGCGTTGTTGTTGGCCGCCGGACAATTCATTGGGGCGGTTATTTAATTTATCGCCCATGTTTAATTTTTTTAATAATTCGATGGCACGTTTTGTCCTGTCCTGAGCGCTTAAACCCAAATAAATGGCGGGCAGCGCCGTATTATCTGTCGCCTTTAAAGATGACAACAAATTATACCGTTGGAAAATAAATCCAAACGTTTTGCTGCGCAAATCGGCCAGTTGGTCTTTGTTCATTTTGCCCGCTTCGACGCCATTGATTTTATATGAACCCGTTGTTGGTACATCCAAGCACCCGATAATATTCATCATGGTTGATTTGCCGGAACCCGATTGCCCGATGATGGCCACAAAATCGCCTTTTTCAATGGTTAAATCAATATCTTTCAATACGTGTACACGATTGGCGCCGCTGCCGAAAAATTTATTGATTTTTTTAAGTTCGATTATGTTCATGCGTTAAAATCCTCTTGGGCCTCTGGTCGATGCTGTTTTGTCCGAAATTTCGGCGGAAGACATGGCGGCTATGACAACTTTTTCCCCTTCTTGAACCCCTTGTAAAACGGCAACGTTTAAGCCATCGGAAATGCCGACTTTAATCGGGCGTTTTTGGGTGCCTTGTTCGGTCAAAATTTCAACATATTTGTCATTTGCATTTCCTTTAACGGCAATAGAAGGAACCGTTAAAACATCTTCGGCGCTTTCGACATATATGACGTTTTGCGTCGTCATCCCGATTCGTAGTTTGCCGTCATTATTCGGTACAATTAATCGCCCGTAATAATATATGGCTTCGCTGGCACCGACTACTTCGGTATATTCTCCGTTGGTCAGCAATGTCAAACCCGGGTCAATGGATTTTAAAGTCGTTTCATATGTTTTATTTAAATCGGCCAACGTATAATAAGTTACCTTTACGCCCGGTTTTATATTGTTAATGTCGCCTTCGGAAATTTCAATCAAAATTTCCATTTCCGCCAAATCCGCAATTTGGACAATTGTCGGCGTGTTCATGGCGGCGTTGACCGTTTGCCCTTCTTTAACCGGCACAGACACAATTGTGCCGTCAAGCGGTGCGGTGATTTTAGTGTATCCCAAATTTGTTTCGGCGGTGCTGAGCGAAATTTTGGTTTCTTTAATCGCCGATTGCAATTCGATAACTTTTGATTTGGCGCTTTCATACGTGTCGTTGGCGTTTTCCAAATCTTCCACCGAAGCGGCATTTTGTTTATTCAACGATTGCATTCGTTCGTATTGTTTTTGTGCAATTTTAAGCGATATTTCTGCCGCGTTTAATTGTGCTTCATAGCTGGCCAGTTTAGCCTTAGTGCTGTCGACATCATTTTGTTGTGTGGTCGAATCGATTTGAGCAATCATATCGCCTTTTTTAACCTGCTGTCCAACCGTTACGTACAGCTTTTCGATTTTACCGGAAGCTTGCGCGCCGACGGTAACCAATTCAATAGCGCGTACTTCGCCCGTTGCGTTTACGACTTTTTGGATATTTTGCCGTTTAACGGTATCGGTAATATATTCGATTTTATCCGCCGGTTTAAAATATTTAAATACGAATAAACCGACGATAAGAAAGATGAAAATATAAATAAAAATTTTTTTATGGTTTTTAACAAAGTTCATGGGGATACCTTCTACAGCACTTTTTCAATAATACTATTTGTTTTTTCAAGACATTTTTTCAGTTCGTCCAAATCGTCGGATGATAATTTTAAAAAAATATCCTTAATGACATTGCGGGCTTTTCGTTGATTTTCATTCAGGATTTTTTCCCCCTTTTTCGTAATAAAATAATATGTGTTGCGTCGGTCGTTTAAATCAACTTCGCGTCCGATTAGCCCTTCTTTTTCTAATCCACTATACAAGCTGCACAAATTTTGTGTTGAATGACCCGTTTGTGCGGCTATATCTTTGAGTTTGGATTTTCCGATTTCGCGTAAATCATCCAGCATGAAAATTTTTTGAGGTTTTTCTTTTGGCTCGTCAATATAATTATACAACATCCTGCCAAACCGCCGATTGTTGCCCACCGTTTTTAAAAATTCACCAACAACTTCGTTTACATTCATTTTTTATCCTTTTATATTTGTTCTGCGGCAACTTTTAATGCCGGAATTTTTTCTTTCGTGTATCTTTTATAAATCTCTTTTGCGTAATCATTAAATTATTTAATTATTAATTTATTTAACAGTCAAGCAAAAATTGTTGTTCTATATAAAATACGAAACGTCCCTTAAAAAGTTGCGGTTATTTTTTGAGTTTTTAAAATTTTTTACATAAAATTAAATAATTCCGGATGAATTCGTATTAATATCTTGTGAAGGGAGTGTATTATGATTAAACAATCAGATGATTTTTGTGAAAGAAAGCAAATTTGGTTTGCGAATCGAGTACGACTTGAAAAAACTTACTGTGCAAAAGAAAAGGAATAAAACAAGTACAAAATTGTATAAAATGGCGGAATTCTGCGGCTGAGGCCTCTGTGCACAAATTATGCAAAAATAGGGAGTAAAGTGGTACAATTTGGGCTAAAATGGGATATTTTAAAGAAGAAAAGGAGAAAAATAAAAACCCCTTAAAACTTAATAGTTTCAAGGGGTTAAATGGTGAGCGTGCAGGGATTCGAACCCTGGGCCCTCTGATTAAAAGTCAGATGCTCTACCAGCTGAGCTACACACTCATAATCTGTAAAACAGATAGACTGAATTATGCATAAAAAAATGTGCAAGTCAACCTTTTTTTGCGTATTTTTTAATTTTTTTGTTATTTTTTGCATAGGCCAACGTTTTTTTGACTACATTCATGGCTTTGAAATTCATCAAATTTTATGGTTAGACACCCTTAGATAGAACTGTATCCTTTTGATTTATTAAAATTTTTGTACGCAATTTATTTGCCCGTTCCTGCGCTGACAGGATTTTGAAAGGGTGTATAGGCCAAACCGATGGGTTCATATACGAATACACAATGCCATGGGCACCTTTTGGGGATTGGTTGTTTGTTTCATAAATCGGATTTTGTCGGGTAGCAGTTTTTTGAACAATCAAAAACGATTGGGAGTTTAACAAATCAAAATTTCGTTTGACGCTTGCGACCGTTATTGGAATTTTAACGGAATTTTTATGCGGATAAAACGGTGCGGATATATTTCGTAAACAATGAGTATATGTGCGACGGTCGGTGAACGTTGCCCTGTTAACCGCATTTGCCGACGGCACTTTGGCTGCGGCATTTTTTAGACCATGCAAAACTTTTTTATAAAGTTCAATCTTTTTAATGATTTTGACCAATTTGGGATTAAAGTGCGCATAAATCCGCCCGTAATACCTTTCGCCTTTGTGAAAAGCGTTATTTAATTTAGTTTCGTATTTTGTTTGCAGACTTTCCAAATCCGTTATTTTAAAGGCAATTTCGTCAAGCGTCATATTTTCCCCGTTGTTATGTGAAAATTTTAGCATTATTTTTACGTTTGTAAATTTCTTTTTTAAAAACGTTTGATTTTTATGACACAAAATGATGTAATATTTGTAAAAAGAAATGGAAAGGGGAAAGAAAATGTTTTTTGTGGTTGCATCGCTTATTAATTTGTTTATGGCCGTTTATATTATTATCAGCCTGTTAGGGCCGTTGCATGTGAATAATTTGGTTAAATTGTTAATGGCGATTGTTGTATTGTTGTTGTCCCAAAAAATATGGTTGACGGCGGCTGTATCTTATTTTAACCATTCATTTAACCCGTCCGATTATTGGTTTACGACGGCAACAGGCTTTATCCAAATTTTATTGTTTTGCTTTTTTATCGTCGCATTGACGGCAGATATTATCAGTGTCCCGCTTGCGTTTTTGCATGTGTCTTTAGCATGGAAAGTGCCCATTGTGACCGTAATTGCCACAGTTATTGCGGCGTACGGATTTTACGAAGCCGTTAAAGTGCCGGCCGTTAAAGCCGTTACTGTCGAATCGGAACTGTTGCCCGAAAACTTTCAACCCGCCACAATAGCAGTTTTATCCGATTTGCATATCGTCACGAATTCGGCGCATGAAAAAAAGTGGTTGGAAAAAACGGTTGAAAAAACAAATGCTTTGAATGCTGACATGATTTTTGTCACAGGAGATATCATTGATGCGTCGGTCGGGTATTTGAAAGACCAAGTCAAACCGTTGTTTGATTTAAAGGCAAAAGGCGGCGTATATTATGTATTCGGCAATCATGAAACCTATCGCGGTGCCAAAGCTTGGCAAGAATATTTTGACGCGAATGGGGCACAAGTCATTAACGATAAATGGGTTGGCGCCGATTTGGGCGATAATCCCGTTTTGGTTGCCGGCATATATGAAAATCCGAACTTGTTGGACAATATGAAATCGGGGCGTCCCGTAATTTTGTTGGCGCATTATCCCGATACCGCGCGAAAAATTCCCGAAGATTTAGTCGTTCTGCAAGTATCGGGCCATACGCACGGCGGTCAAATTAAACCTTTGGCGCCGTTGGTTGCGCGCATGAACGGCGGATTTGTAAACGGTTTATATAACATCGGTAAAACAAAATTGTATGTTCATCCGGGCACAGGTTTGTGGCGCGGTTTTCCGTTTCGGTTTTTAACCCCGTCGGAAATAACCTTGATAACGCTTAAGCGCAAAGAGTAATGCGGCGACATGTGTGTAAGCACCCCGTGAAAATTTAAAAAAAAGAATGACTTTTTTGTTTTTTTTTGCTATTGTGGCTGTCATATGAAGTGAAGGCCAAAATGAATTTAATATTATTCCGCTATATTTTAAAACATTTTATTGTGATTTTTTTTGCGACGCTGTTTGTGTTGACGGCAATAATTTTGTTGTTTGATACTATTGAATTGTTGCGTAGCGCCTCTAAACGCGATGGTGTTGAATTTTTAGACATTGGCGTGTTGGCATTGTTGAAATCGCCGCAAATGATTCACATTATTTTGCCGTTTGTTGCACTGATTGCCGCACTTATTTTCTTTTTAAAATTTTCACGTTCTTCTGAACTGATTATCATGCGCGCTGTCGGTATGTCGGTGTGGAATTTTATTTTGCCCATCGTTTTGGCAACACTCGTTATCGGCGTGTTCGATATGACTATTTTTAACCCGTTCGCCGCTTTAACTGCCAAAAAATATGAACGGTTGGAAGAAACGGTCGGCATGACCAGTTCAAACCCCTTTAATTGGTCCGAAGACGGCTTGTGGTTGCGTGAAAGCCGCCCATATGGCTCCGTTGTTGTGCGGGCATCTCGTGTTCGTCAAGGTGATAATAATTCAGTTTTGTTGGATAAAGTCTCTGTTTTTGAACTCAGCGACAAAAACGAGTTCCTGCGCCAATCCGATGCCGACACGGCTGTATTGGGAGAGGGCGTTTTAACATTGAAAGACCCTCTGGTCATCAATCCCGTCAAAGAAGAGGGAGAAGTTCAGAAGGAGCTGTCTTTCATTACCGATTTAAATTTGGAACGCATATTGGAAAAATTTGATGAACCGCAAACAATGTCTTTTTGGCGCTTTCCAAAATTTATTAAGTTCTTAAAAGAGTCCGGCTTTTCGACGGTCAACCACCGTATGTATTTTCATGAGCTTATCGCCTATCCCGCTACCATGGTTGCCATGATATTTATCGCCGCCGTATTTGCCCTGCCGACCACAAATCGTCAAGGCAAAATCCTGTTGCGCCTCATTTGGGCGATTTTGTGCGGGTTTTTGCTTTATTTCCTGACCCGTATTACCAATGTCTTGGGCCTTTCCCAAAGCCTTCCGATGGTCTTGGCGGCCTGGGGGCCTGCACTAATTGTGATACCGTTATGCATTTCGGCATTATTGCACACTGAAGACGGATAAAATTCGTTTTAAACGATTTTATGGCCGGTAAATTAAGTCTCTTATATGAGGTCGGCTACAACAAGGCTTTTGTTTTAAGAATATTATCTCGGCCACAGCCAATTTTGCACATTATACCCTATTGGTGAAATATTTGGTTTAGATTTCGTTTAAAACCGTTTTTAAAATAAATGTAAGGCCCATTCTAATGGCGCTTTTGCTTAGGCGCCATTCAAAACAACTTTTTGACACATTCAAGCGAATTATTAATTCATTAATGTATTACTTGCTTTAATTTCGCCCTATGTAAGATTGTCCGCCATAGGGGATGTTATTGGTATGCAATTGGGGTTTTGAATTGCAGTTTAACCTACAATTTAAATTTTATACATTGGAATATTTTTACATTAAAAAGCTTTTCTTTTTTCTAATTATAGGATTAAATTTTATCTTGACTTAACCTGAGGTTGTATATATTCTTTAGGCCGCATGGACATTGCTCCGTGTCGGTATTAAGACACCGTAAACGAAGAGGACTAAAAGGATATGAAAGTCCTAAAAATCGTCATATCCGCCACAGGGCGGAGTGTGCCGAATAAAAATGCATAGCATTTGAATACGCACACCGATTTATCTTCGCTTATCGGGTCTTAACTCCGCCCACCTAGTTTATTAGGTGGGTTTTATGAACGCTTTTTTTTAGTTTGTGTACAAAATATTTGGGTGGATGCCGACGAATAAGGCTTGCCAAATAAGTCGAACCGTTCTGTTTGGCGGTTGCTACCTCCACCCACCTTAGGTTTTAGCGGGCAACCTTAAATTATGTGCGACGGGTGCTTTTTGAAAAAAATGTACGTTTAAACTTTAATTTATATTGAATATCTCGCCGTTAAACCATTGTTCGTCTTGACAGACTTGTCGTTTTAGTGTATATAAAAATATACCTTACGCCTATTCGTAAGGTTACATAGACGTGTTTTGCACGTCTGTGGGGATCTTCTAAATCCTGCAAACAGAGCTGGTTTGACATGCCGGCTTATACTAAACCATGTCAGCATCGCCTTCGGGTGGATGCTGTGAATAAGGTTTAACCAAATAAGCAGGCCGTTCTGTTTGGCGGTTTAGAACATCCACCCACCTTAAGTTTTAGGTGGGTTTTGTTTAACGTAACTGCAGGAGACTAAATTTCATGGAAAAAGCGACTGATAAACATAGTTCATTAAACGAAACAGCCGGGGAAAACAAAAATTCGGGTACAGTGACACGGCAATCTAAAATGCATGAAGCACAAGGGGATAAAAATCAAGCGAAAATACCCGCTTCCTTTGCTCAAGACGCACCGAATCCTCATACGCAAAACGCATCGGCCGAGGTATTTTTAAATAATACGAAAAATTCTTCAGGCGAAGCGGCGCCCGGTAAAATGTCTGGAGGCGAAGCGGCATCTGTCAAAACATTATCAGATGAAACGCCCGAATCCGAACAAGAATCGCGTTCGCCACATGATGATACAATGCATGGTCACGATGAAGGGCTCAACGATATAGATTTATGGCCACCCCATTGTTATGCGGATAAGAAAGAATCCACAAGAAAGGCCAATGATGCTTTTCAAGAAAAAGAGGCACAAAAGAAAAATGGTGCAGATGGCGACACCGACAAAGAAAACATTTCCGCCCAGGAAGAAGTGGCTGCGCTTAAAAAATCGTTGGAACAGTTGCGCGAAGAAAAAGTTATTCGTTTAAAAGAGTATAAAAACTTTTATGTTCAAATAAACATGACGCCTGATTTGGAACCTTTTGCGCATATTAGTACCGAACAGTTAAAAGATTTGCCCGAAGATGATGTTGAAGCTGTTTTTCAAATCTTATGGGGGCGTCGCAAAAAGCGCAAGTAGAAGTTTACCCTTAACGCATAGTTTAACGGGTGCGCGGGATTAATCTTCGCAATCGCCCTTTAGGGCTTTGACGGCGGTCTCATAGGAAAAACCCGCGCGCCCTAAGGCTGCTAAATCTTTTTTGTAATACTCTGCGCGTTCTGATTCGCCGCGCAAATAGCCCATTTTTTTGCGCTGTACCAAACGCATGGCGCGGTTCATTTCATCGCTGGGAGCTGTTTCAATCAGTGTTTGAATCATGTCTGTGTCCAATCCCGCCGCCGCCAATTTCATTGCAATAAAGCGTGTTGATTTGCCTTGGGCGGATAATTGGCGCACTTGGTTTTCTCCGTATCTTGCATCATCAATATATTGCAACTCTTGCATGCGTAAAATAATTTGTTCAATCCATTCGTCGGCTTCGGATGAAACGGTGCCGCCTTTCATTTTTGTGCGCAAGATTTTGCGTTTCAACATGTCGCGCACTTTGCCCGCCGACGCATCAAACCTTGACAGGTAATACAGCGTCACATTATATAATCTGCGGTAGGTAATGGGTTTAACGGCATTATTTTTGGAAGAGGGGCTTGTTTTATCCGTTTGATTTCTTTTGAATTTTTCCCGCGAATCGGTCGAAGGCGCCCTTAATTTGTCCTTGCAATCGGGCTGCGTAGCGTCAAAATTAAAATCGAACGATAAAATTTTATGTTTTGGCATTGACAAAATCTCTCCTTTCAAACATAATACAAAATACGAAAAGGAAAATCAAATGGATATTATCAAACCTTTTATTTTGGAAAACGGATTGTTCCGAGGTTTTTTTATCGGCGCCGATGAAACGGTAGCGGCGATGACGGCACACCATAAATATCCCAAAGTGGTTAAGGATTATTTGGGACAATTGGCCGTGTTGGCGCTGGCTTTGTCCGCCGGCATTAAATATGATGGCACTTTTTCATTGCAAATTAAAGGCGGCGGCCCGATAACGACAGCTTTTGTCGATGTGACGAAAGACCATAAAATCCGTGGTTATGCGGTGTATGATGAAAAGGCTTTGCCCGCGGATTCAACAGATATTAAAACGGCTTTCGGCAATGGGCAAATGATTTTTTCCGTGGCTTCATTGACGGGCGAACCGTATCAAGGCATTGTCCAATTGGTGGGGCAAACGCTTGGCGATACGGTCAAAGAATATTTTAATTTATCCGAACAAATCAAAACGGATGTGGTGTTGCGTGGGCAAAAAGGTGAAACGCGTTTGATTTTGTTGCAACAAATGCCGGTTAAAACGGATGTGTCAAAAGAAAAACAAGACGATTTGTTTGAAACGTTAAGCGTTTTGATGCAATCGGTTAAAGATATCGAATTGTTTTCGGGCAAATTAACGCCCGATGAAATATTGTTCCGATTGTTCCATGCCAACGAATTAAGGGTATTGCCCGATAATATTCCGTCCCATGAATGCCGTTGTTACCGTGGCAAGATGTTGGATTTTTTGAAAAAGCTTTCGCCGGCTGAGAGGGCGGATTTGTTCCGAGATGGCAAAATTACCGCCGGATGCCAATTTTGTAATGAACAATATATATTTACCGAGGATGATTTTAAATGAAAAAACTTTTGATTGTTGCTGTCGCTTGTTTAATGTTAAATGCTTGTACCGCTACCCCCGAACAATCGTTCAAAGTTAAAGATTTTACCGATGAACCCCAAATTGATTTGGCGGCCGGCGACATCAATATCCAATCCGTCGTTATTCGCAACGACCGCGCGCCGCATATGGAATATAAAATGCCGATGCGTCCGGAAGAAGCCTTATATACATGGGCCAATAACCGTTACACGGCTTTATCGATGTCATCGCCCACAACGGCAAAAATCGTTATTCGCGATGCGTCCATGACCGAAGAGATGCAGCCGGCCGATAATTGGTACACCTATGACAATGTCAAATATCGTTTGACATATGACGTTGCGGTACAATTTGAAAAGAACGGCGTTGTTGTGCATGCTCAAGAAGTTGCCGGTTGGGAAGAAGCTTCGATTCCGCAAAAAAGCACGATTAATGAAAAAGAAAAAACGTGGGAAAATATGTTGAACAATATGGTAACCAAGGTGGATGCTAAGGTCAACGCCGATATGCCATCCGATTTTATTTTATAGGTTCATATTGTTTGCCCGAATCCTGGAGGGGAAAAGGCGCCGTTTATCGGCGTCTTTTTTATCGGATATACAAAAGGGTTAATATTTTAATTGGTTGTCATGGCATTGCTGCAAGTGGGGAATTTATCCGGCAAACAGGTTGATAAAAAGGGAGTTGCCTTGGCAACTCCCCGCGAAAGAAGTTAAATCAAAGAGGCTAAATTTAAAAATCCGCCTTTTCGCCCGTTTCGATACAAAAACCGTTTTTCGGCGGTATGTGGATTTGAGTGTCCAAACGCAATTTAAACCCATATAAACACATCAGGCGAATTATTTTCCAAAAATATTTCATATCAATTTTGCCCATTTCCATTTTTTCCAACAAAGGCAAATCCCATTCGAATCCACGGGCAACTTGGCTGAGCCTTAATCCCTTTTGTAAACGGCATTCGTATAATAAGCGCCCTAAATTTTTTTTGAATTCTTGTACGTGCAAGCGTGTACGTGTACTTTGTTTCATCATTTTAAACTCCTCATTTGTCAATTTGCCTAAAATCTAGTTAAAAAAATTTTGGCAATGTTGATAATTCCCGAAAAAGGTTCGGATAATTATCCTATCTCTTTCGGATACAAAATTCCCACCTAAAGCAATTTAGGTGGGCGGAGCTGAAAACTGTCATTAGCACAGTGTTCCTTATTATATCCATACGGATACTATTCGAAACCATCCGCCCATTTGAAGTGAGCGAATCTAATGAAAGAGTTTTCAGACTCTGCCGATACCTTATCGACACGTGGATGATAACATAACAAATGCAGCAAGTCAAGGTTATTTTTTAGCCAAAATGGTTAAATTATAAATAATTGATTTTTAAGCTTCATCTTTATAAATTAGTTGTATGCGCATAAGATTTTATGCTATAACAAATGCCATGAATGATAAAGTAAAAGAATCCCTCTACCTGGAATTGCCGCACTTATGGTTATGGTGCGGTGTGTTTTTTGCGCTGGGCATCGGGATTTATTTTGCATTGCCTTGCGAACCCGACATTTGGTTGTCCGTTTTGTGCGCCTTTATGTCGGGCGTGCTTTTGTTTTTGGGGCGCAAGGAATATTTTTCGCGTTTGATTTTAAGTTATCTGTTCTTTTGCGCTTTGGGTTTTTGTGTCGTTACCGTCAAGGCTTATTTGATGGCGGCGCCGGTGCTTGGCGACCCTTTGTTCGACACCGAAATTTCGGGAACTGTCGTTAAGGTCGAACCACGTAATGACGGCCAAAGAATTACGCTTGGGGATTTGCAAATCGGGGCGTTAAAGCCCTATGAAACGCCGCATTTGGTGCGCGTAAATTTCAAAGAGCAATATCCTATGCTGAAAGTCGGCGATGAAATTTCGGGGTATGCACATTTGTATGCGCCGATGTTGCCGGTGCAAATCGGTGCGTATAATTTTGCACGGGAAGCTTGGTTTAAACGGTTGGGCGCTACCGGGCGTTTGACGCTGTTGGAAGAATATCATCCGAAACAAGCGCGCGGAATTGACCAAAAATTACAGCGTTTGCGCCAATCGATTATGTTGCGTGTTATGGAGGTTTTGCCGCCCGAATCCGCTGCGGTAGCCATTCCGTTGATTGTCGGCGAACAGGGCACCGTTACCGAAGATATTTATGATTTATACCGCCAATCGGGCATTGTTCATGTTTTATCGGTTTCGGGATTCCATTTGACCTTATTGGCCGGGTTGGTGTTTTTCTTGATTCGCGGATTATTATCGTTATTCCCGATTTTGGACGGGCGTGTGAATACCAAAAAAATTGCCGCTTTTTTATCCTTATTGGTTGTCGGGTTTTATTTGTTGATTTCGGGGATGCAAGTCCCTGCGGTCAGGTCTTTTTTCATGGTCGCTTTTGTTTTGGTGGCCGTCTTGTTTGACCGCCAATCTATATCGTTGAGGACGACGATGATGGCCGGTATTTTGATTTTGTTTTTGTGGCCCGAAACATTGATAGGGGTCAGTTTCCAACTTTCTTTCATGGCGGTGTTCGCATTGGTCAGCTTGTACGACGTTTTGATGCGACGTTTGACAATTTCGCATTGGCGCCGTTATTGGATTTATAAGGTGTGGCTGTTGGTTTTGGGAACCGTTATGGTCAGTTTGTTGGCATCCATTGCCACGGCGCCGTATTCGATTTATCATTTCAACCAATATGCTCTTTACAGCATTTTGGGCAATTTAATGACGAGTGTTTTGTTTTCTTTCGTCATTATGCCGTTGTTGTTGGCCGCGGTGTTGCTCATGCCCTTTGGTTGGGATGCGCCGTTTTTAAAATTGTCAGGTTGGTTTTTTGAAATTATTGAAAAAATGTGCCGTTGGATTACATCGTTGCCTTATGCCGATTTGACCGTGCCCAGCTTTGACGATTGGGGGCTATGGGTTATGACATTCGGGTTTTTGGTGTTGTTTTTATGTGTTACGAAAATCAGGTGGATTGGCATTGCCATTGTGTGTTTGGGCATTTTTTCGTTTTATACGATGGATAAACCCGATGTGTTGGTATCCGAAGGCGGCCGTGCAATTGCAGTACGCAAAAATGATGGGACGTTGATGGTGTCGAATTTGACGCAAAGCAAGCTTGTCACCGACACTTGGTTGCGGCGCAACGGACAAAATCCGAAAAAATATAATGCGCGTGCGTTATTTTACAAAAATGCTTGGCATACCAAAGGTAAAAAAATTGCATTCAGCCCTCTTAATTGCGCAAATGCAGATTTAACAATAATGGCCAAGTATGGTTTTGGCGATTGTCTTGGCGACGTGGTTGAACGGTCGGACTTATGGAAAAACAAAACACACGAAGTTTATATTCACGGGGATACGATAGAGGTTAAAAATGTGCGGGAAAGTTTGGGCAAAAGATTTTGGAATAAAACTTTTTTTGTTGAAACCCCTGAAAAAACAAATTATAATGAGGGCGATGATTTATAATCCTTGCATTTGAGGGTGGCATTTCTTATGTAAGGAAGGGGGATAAATATATGGAATTAAAGTATATTGCCTATTTGATTTTGTTTTATACCGGGCTGGCAATTGTCTTGTGCGTTTATTTATTTTTGTTTTTTATGGATTTATACCGTCGCGGAACCTGGTTTTCTTTACAAAAAAAATCCAATGCGCCAAAGGTGCCTCCGGTTACTCCCCCCGTGGATTTAAATCAACCGAATATGTTCGGGCAAACGCCTTTGATGGGGCTTGTCCAACATGCAAAATCGGTGGATATGGTTGAGCGGGTTTTGGAAAAATCCGACGTCAATGTGGCCGATGAAAACGGTTTTACGGCTTTGATGAAAGCGGCCGAATTTAATACAAATGCCGCCATTATGGCCGCGTTGGTCAGTTCGGGGGCCGATGTATTTGCAACCGAATATCAAAAGAAACGGACGGCTTTGCATATTGCGGCCTGTGGCAATACCAATCCGGATGTTATTCGCGTCTTGTTGGCGGCCGGTTCGGATGTCAATGCTGTTGATGGAAAAGGTAAAACGCCACTGATGCGGGCTGCGCAACACAATCCCAATCCGGCCGTAATCAATGTTTTGTTGGAAGCGGGTGCAGATAAAACCCTGCGCAGCATGTCGGGGAAAACCGCTTTTGATTATGCTCATGAAAATGAGGAAATATACAAAACACAAAGTTATTATAATTTAGAGGTGTAATGAATGAATTTTAAAATTTTAAGCGCTGCGTGCGTATTGTTGATATTAACGGCTTGTGCCACAAAACCGACACCGCCGGAAGGGATTGAACATCCCGCCCCCAAAACGGTAACAGAGCTGGTGGGCAAAAATCGCGGACAAATCCATCGCATGATGGGCGGTCCCGCCGTTACGCGCGTGGAAGAAGAATATACGCTGTGGTCTTATGCGCAAGGGGATTCCCATGCGGTTTTGGTTTACTTTGACAAAGCCGGGTTGTGTCAGCATGCCGAAATCAGAACGGCCAGCTTGCAAACAAAAAAATCAAAATAAATATTTTCCCAATAAACTGAAAGCTTATCTATGAAAAATAAAGTCTCTCCGAAAATTATGTCCGGGTTTATGGAATTATTGCCCGCAGAACAAATTGTTTTTGACCAAATGAAACAAATTATTGAACAAACCTATCAAACATATGGGTTTGTTTCATTGGATACGCCTGTTATGGAACTGAGCGAAGTCTTATTGGCCAAAGCGGGCGGTGAAACGGAAAAACAAATTTACCGTTTTCAAAAAGGCGATGCGGATATTTCGTTGCGTTTTGATTTGACGGTGCCGTTGGCGCGGTATGTGGCGGCTCACCAAAACGATTTGGCATTCCCGTTCCGCCGTTGCCAAATTTCGAAATCTTATCGCGGCGAACGTCCTCAACGCGGCCGTTTGCGCGAATTTTATCAAGCTGACATTGACATTATCGGCAGCGAAAAATTATCCGTTTTGGCCGATGCCGAATTACCAAGTATTATCTATCAAACGCTGAAGAATTTAGGGCTTGAAGATTTTATTATCCGTTTGAATAACCGTAAAGTTTTGAAGGGGTTTTATGAGGCTGTCGGATTGGCTGAAAAGCAAGTGGATATTTTACGGATTATTGATAAAATAGATAAAATCGGGATACACAATGTGATGGAAGGGTTAAAGGATTTGGGCGTGGATGAAAAAGGGTGCGCGGCGATCCAATCCTTGATTGATATTAAGGGAGCTTCATCTGAAGTTATCGGTGCGTTAAGAGCGCTTGGCATTCAAAACGATATGTTTACTCAAGGAGTGGATGAACTTGAAAAAGTTGCCGAAGCGATGATTAATTTAGGTACGCCCGAAAGCCACTTTAAAATTGATTTGACGATTGCGCGCGGGCTCGATTATTACACGGGTACAGTTTATGAAACGAATGTCATCGGGCATGAAGAATGGGGGTCGATTTGTTCGGGCGGACGCTATGAAAACTTGGCAGAAAACTATACCGATCGCAAATACCCGGGTGTTGGGATGAGTATTGGGCTAAGCCGTTTATTTGACTTTTTGCGCGGGGCGGGGATGCTTAAAATCGGCGCCGTTACGCCCGCCGACGTTTTGATTATCCCGATGACAAACGACACGCGTTATGCGTTAAAAGTGGCCACAATGTTGCGGGGGGCAGGTGTTAAAACCGAAGTTTATTTTGCGGATACTAAGTTTAAAAATAAAATGGCATATGCTAACAAGATTAAAGTGCCGTATGTGTTAATTTTGGGCGAAGATGAGGAAAAAAATACGGCCGTTTCGCTGAAAAACATGGCTACGGGCGACCAACAAAGCGTTGTTTTGGGTGATTTGATTCCGGTCATGGAGGAAGCCGTTTTGTCGCGCCCACCCGAAAAGCCGGTGTGGCAGAAGTGAAGATTAATATTTATAAAAGATGATTTTTCAAATTAAAAAAGGGATATTGTTTATCCCTTTTTTGTGTAACTTCTTAATAAACCGTATAATGCGTGGGTTTTAGTTTTTACCTTGTAAAGGAACCCCAAGATTTTGGGGAGGGCAGTAATTGCCATTGATCGTCATCGGGGAAATGTGTTCGGATAAATGTTCTTGGACGCGTAAAGAAAAACGTATCATCAATGCGTTTGCTTTGAGTGACTGTGCTCAAAGACGGCGTTTTGCGCATGCGTTTTTCCAAAAAACGTTTGAATTGGCTTTCACTCATTTCGTTGCCGGTGCGCAGTTCACCGTCCACCATCCAATAAGTATCGACCAATTTCCACTCATCGCCGATTTTGACGGCATTCCATGCAGATGCATAGCGTTGCAAACGGTTGGCGGCGCTGTTGCGATTTATGACATTCATCACAGGTTCCAATGTTTGCATCAGCGGTTTTTCATAGCGGTTTGACGGTACGCGCCAACCGGCGTATCCGGTAATTGTGGCGACTTGTAATCCTGCCATAGACGCTAATTCGGCATACAGGTCGGCAAATTCTTGCGGCGTGCCGATACGCGTTTTGAAGATATCGTTGGGCAAGGGCGGATTGGCGGGACGGCCGGCATTACTGGCCTGAATCAACTTTTGGTATTCAAATCCGTTGCGTTGTATTTGAAATGCCATCCAAGAGGCCAAAATACGTGCTTTGGCTTCATCGGAATCCAAACCGCCAGTTAATTGTTCGACCAGCTGTTCTTTTGTTTGAGCTTGCCTGATAGGCAATGTGCGCGCTTTGCGGTCTAAAGCGCCATAACTCATTGCCAAAGCCGCCGAAGAAAAAAGTAAAATCAAACAAAACAGTGCCAATTTTTTCATGATAAATGCCTTTAGGTTATGAGTGGACTTGCGCTTTAAACTCTTTGCTTAATTTAGGGGGCAATTTGATTATTTGCCACCTCTTTGATTTTTCCCCCAAGTGAATAAGGCCATCTCTAAATTATTGTCCTTATCGCCTTTTACATCCGATGTTGCGCAAGATATATTTTTTAATTCCAGCCCGGATAATAAACTTGGAAAAGTCGTCGGCGTTTTGTAAGAGACAAAATGCGGCATTTTATCGTTCCGTGAATTTTGTGCCTTGAAAGCAGTATTACCGACATGCTTATTTTCTTGTTCAAGGTCATATCGATTTTTATGCAAAATGTGTTTCAGGTAGATGTCGGTCGGCAATATTTTTTTTAAGCTGTCATGGATACGCCCGAAAACGCTTTTTGGATTTTTGGTTGACATCTCTTTAAGGGCACATGCCACTTGAGGGTCATTTAACGATAAATCGGCGATTAAAATATCCGTGTCAGCATATTGCCCTTCATAGGGTTTTAGATATTTTTCGGCTAAATTAAATTGTTTGTTTTTGATAAATTCGCCAAACCAAGAACCAATTTGCCCTTTTTCCTGTTGGAACGGGAAATCCAGCGGCATTAAAGCATTTATGCGCCGAATGAGTTCGGCCTTTTGGCGAGCCTCAGCAAAATCGTGCGTTGTCATTTTCTCTTCGAATTGACCCTTGCGGCCATAGGGTGCCAAAGCATCCAATTTTTGAACAACTTCTTCGTCATCTAAATTAAGGGTGTTATATAACGAATAACGGTGGTTTAAATTGTCAGGATCTTCCTTTTTAGCTTTCAAATAAGGTTCTACGTATTTTAAAATATTGATGGCTTGATTTAAATAGCCATTTTTAAGAGCTGCCGAAAAAAGTGTTTCGTCATTAAAACGCTGACCCAAATCCACATTATCGTAATCAATGAAAGCGGTACCAGCATTTAATGCATCCAGAGCAGTGCCGGCCATAAATCCGAGTGTGCCCGGTGTCATTAACTTAATGTAATAAACGGTTGCTTCGTCCATTTGGGCATTTGCTACGTCAAAATCGGACTTGATATAACCGTAATTATATTTTTCATTTGACGAACCGGTTGTATGATTCATGTTCAACCCTTTCATTTTAAAGGATAAAATTATATCCCGCACACAAAATGTGCTTTGTCTATATTTTAACATTTTTTTATTTTTTGTCAAGGCGCAAATTTACTTGAAAAGACGGGGCAAATGTGCTAAGAAAACAAGTATAAATTAACAAAAGGAGTACTTATGCGCAAAAAATTAATTGCCGGAAATTGGAAAATGAATTGTTTAAAGGCCGAAGGGATTGCTTTGGTCCAAGGAATCGCCGATGAAATTGCCAAAGCGGGAACTTTACCGTTTGATGTTTTGGTATGTCCGCCAATGTCGATTTTAGGGGCTGTGTGTGATACGCCGCATGCCGGCTTATTTATCGGCGCGCAAGATGTGGCACAAACGCCAAAATCGTTTGGGGCATTTACGGGCGATGTGTCGGCACAAATGGTTGCCGATTTGGGGGCTGATTTTACATTGGTCGGCCATTCGGAACGCCGCACAATGCATGGCGAAACGAATGAAATTGTCAATCAAAAGGCTCAAAATGCCTTGGCGCAAGATTTAACCGTCGTCATTTGTATCGGCGAAACTGAGGCCGAACGCGAAGCCGGCAAAACTTTGTCTGTTGTTGCTGAGCAAATCCGCGGGTCAGTGCCGGCCAATGCAACGGCACAAAATTGTGTGATTGCCTATGAACCGGTTTGGGCTATCGGTACCGGCAAAGTGCCGACAACGGCCGATGTTGCCGAAGTACACAAAGCCATTCGCGAAGAATTGGCCAAGTTGTTGGGGGCTGAAATTGCTGACGGTATGCGCATCTTATACGGCGGGTCGGTCAAACCATCCAATGCCAAAGAGTTGTTGGCGGTCGAAAACGTTGACGGTGCTTTAATCGGCGGCGCCAGCTTGAATGTCGGCGATTTTTGGGGCATTGCTTCCAGCCAATTGTAAATACGGTGCGCCTCGATTTGTTTGATAGGACTAAGACGGACACACGGCGTATGGTAAAAACCTTGAAAAGGATTATATGAAAAACGTTGCGGTTTTATTTATTTTGTGCATGTTATGGACGGTTTCTGCGATAGCGGTACCGGTTGATGATATGTCAAAAGTAAAAAAAGAAAAGTCTTCTGTTATTGAGGGTAAAAATACTTTTGGGCGCATTGAAACGTCAAAGGTAAAGCAATGTATGTCCGATTTGCCCCAAACAATTGAGTTAGAAGGGTTAAAAGAACCGCTTAAAAAAATCAAAGACCGCTTGGTTGACCATGAAACAGCGCAAAAAGGGATGGGATATTCTCAAAATTATCAAAATATTGTTTGTTGGGCAACTGTCTTTGTGTATGATTTGAACGAAAAACAAATCACGAAAGCGATTATTGAGGCTGATTTTTTACGTAATTTGCAAGAAATCAATTATGTGTTTGATAAAATACAAAAAAAACCGTTAAAACAATTTCATTCCTATGAAGTGCCGATGTTGGGCACCAAATATTTGGCGAACGTGGCGTTTACCGATGCGACAAGTGAAGCCTTGATGGAAGGGGACTTTAATAACTATATATTAAAGGGGCGGGCAACTTGCCGCCAAGTGGAGGGCGTCGAAGCGGACGTTAATGCAAATATCGCGTTGAAACATTTGGATGAATTATTAAGGGCAAGCGCCGCAAAATTGGAAACTTGTTTAAGATAAAAAATTTAATGAAAATCATTTAGGAACTATAAATCAAAGGAGAACACACTAATGGCATCAGTATTATTGGCAATTGATATTATTTTGGCAATCGGATTAACAATCCTTGTTTTACTACAACGCTCGGAAGGCGGGGCTTTGGGCTCGTTGGGCGGTGGTGGCGGCAACTCTATGTTTACGGGGCGCCAAACGGGCAATATGCTGACACGGCTCACATGGTGGTTTTTTGCCTTGTTTGTGATTGTTAATTTGGCGTTGGTCGTCATTGCGAAAAAAGCAACGGTGGATGAACCCGTTTCAATTATCCCGACCGAACAAACGATTCCCGCGGCGCCTGCACCGGTTGCAACGCCGTCTGATGCAACTCCGTCGGCGGCGGCAAAAGGTTTGCCCGCACAAGGTGAATCGGTACGCTTGGCAATGGCTGACAGAGCTCCCAGAATTGAATATCAAGCACCGACGGCAACATCTGAAGCGCAAATTGACTTAGTTGAACAAAAACCGGCAATGGAAGTTCAAATCGAAGCGCCCGCTTTGCCCGAAGTACCAACGGTTCAAGGTGGTGACCCGATAATTGATAATGGCGCTTTTCCGGCTGATGAATAAGGATGGTTCAAGTTGTAATAACTGTATTAGCCTTTAAAAATAACCCCTAACTCTCTAGAGGATAGAATGCAAAAACAAATTAAACTAAATGACATTGTCTTTTCCAATGAAGCGCCTTTTGTTTTAATTGCGGGGCCTTGTCAAATGGAAAGCGCTGCACATGGTATGGAAATGGCCGCCGCTTTGCGCGAAATGACAAACAAACTTGGGCTTGGGTTTGTTTTTAAGGCCAGTTTTGACAAAGCCAATCGTACCAGTGTGAACGGCAAGCGCGGCATGGGTTTGGAAGCCGGATTGCAAGCTTTTGCAGATATTAAGGCCAAATTGGGATGTGCCGTTATTACGGATATTCATGAACCTTGGCAATGTGCGCCGGCGGCGGAAGTTATGGATGTTTTGCAAATCCCCGCTTTTTTATGCCGCCAAACGGATTTATTGTTGGCTGCCGGCAAAACGGGCAAAATCATTAATGTGAAAAAAGGGCAATTTTTGGCACCTTGGGACATGAAAAACGTCGCCGCTAAAATTGCAAGTACGGGCAATGAAAATATCTTGTTGACAGAACGCGGTGTGTCATTCGGTTACAACACATTGGTTGTGGATATGCGTTCGTTGCCGATTATGAAACAAACAGGCTATCCCGTTATTTTTGATGCAACCCATTCGGTACAGCAACCGGGTGGGCAGGGGACTTCCAGCGGCGGTCAACGCGAATTTGCCCCCGTTTTGGCAAATGCTGCCATCACAACGGGAATCGCGGGCGTATTTATTGAAACGCATGAAATGCCCGATACAGCTCCGTCGGACGGCCCTAATATGATACCTTTGAGAGAATTGGAAGGTGTTTTAAGAAAATTGCAGGCTTATGATGCGATTGCGAAGGGAAAATAACTAAATGGACATCCAAATTGAATTGCCTAGTTTGAAATATAAAGACAGCTTTTTAAAAGCCGTACAGGAGTTTCAACAATTGGAATCTCATCGTTCGGAAGATAGGGAATATGATGAATATCCTTTGAATATGACAGACAACGATTTTGAAAACTTAGTTATTCGCCCAAAATTGGATGCAATAAAAGGTCTTGGTTTACCCCAAGGGTACGTCCCGTGTACGGAATTTTGGATAATTGACAACGATGGTTTTTCCGGGCGAGTCAGCTTGCGTCATTTCTTATCAGACTATTTAAAAAATCAAGGTGGGCATATTGGTTATGCAGTGTGTCCTTCCAAACGTCAAAAAGGGTATGTCAAAACGGCTTTTCGATTGGTTTTAAAAGAGGCTGCCAAAATGGGTATTCGTCAGGTCTTAATGACTTGTGATGAAGACAATGTTGGTTCGAAGAAAACAATAACGGGTGCCTTGAAGGAATTTGGAGGATATGAAGATGTTCCCTATGAAGCAACTGGACAAATGCCGATTTTGCGCTATTGGATAAACACGAAACAAAGGGATTAAAAATTTTAAACATTGGAATGCTTTTTAAAGGTAAGTAAAATAATGATTAACAAAGGAAAAAATAGCTGAACATGAACGCAGATGATCTTACTGAGCCATGTTGTTAGTGGCGAAGTTAAAGAATATGGTTCATATGCAGCCTAACTATTATCAACAACCATTAACGAAAGGAAAATAAAATGGCTGAAATTATTGATTTAATGGCAAGAGAAATTATTGATTCGCGCGGCAATCCGACTGTTGAAGTCGATGTCGTATTGGATGACGGTTCGTTCGGGCGTGCATCTGTGCCGAGCGGCGCTTCTACGGGCGTCCACGAAGCGGTTGAATTGCGCGATGGCGACAAAGCCCGTTTCGGCGGCAAAGGCGTTTTAAAGGCTGTCAATAATGTCAACACGGAAATTTATGACGCTATCGTCGGATTTGATGCGGCTGAACAAGAAGAAATCGACGCCGAAATGATTGCTTTGGATGGTACGGAAAACAAAGGCCGTTTGGGCGCAAACGCTATTTTGGGTGTTTCTTTGGCCATTGCCAAAGCATCTGCCGATTCAGCTGGTTTGCCGCTTTACCGTTACATCGGTGGTACAGCCGCCCGCGTTTTGCCGGTTCCGATGATGAACATCATCAATGGCGGACAACATGCCGACAATCCGATTGATATTCAAGAATTCATGATTATGCCCGTCGGTGCGACTTCCATTGCCGAAGCGATTCGCATGGGCAGTGAAGTTTTCCACGCTTTGCGTGCTAACTTGAAAAAAGCCGGCATGAACACCAACGTCGGTGACGAAGGCGGTTTCGCTCCGAACATCGGTTCGGCCAAAGAAGCTTTGGATTTCATCGTTGAATCCATCAAAACTGCCGGATACAAACCGGGCGAAGATGTTGTGTTGGCTTTGGATGCGGCTTCTTCCGAATTTTATAAAGATGGCAAATATGTCATGGAAGGCGAAGGCAAAACATTTACGTCAGCCGAACTTGTTAAATACTATGAAGATTTGGTCAACAACTATCCGATTAAATCCATCGAAGATGGTATGGCCGAAGACGATTGGGAAGGTTGGGATTTGCTCACAAAAACATTGGGCGACCGTATCCAACTCGTCGGCGACGATTTGTTTGTAACCAACACGAAACGCTTGGAAATGGGTATTGATAAAGGCGTTGCCAATTCAATCTTGGTCAAAGTCAACCAAATCGGTTCCTTGTCCGAAACATTGGCGGCTGTCCAAATGGCTCAACGCGCCGGTTACACCGCCGTCTTGTCTCACCGTTCCGGTGAAACGGAAGATGCCACAATCGCCGACATCGCCGTTGCTACCAACTGTGGTCAAATCAAAACGGGTTCCATGTCCAGAACAGACCGTTTGGCCAAATATAATCAATTGATTCGTATTGAACAAGAATTGGGCGATACGGCTGTTTATGCAGGCAAGTCCATTTTCAAAAATAAAAAATAATTTTAAAAGTTAATTACCTGCTCAAACCCCGCTCTTATGTACTTAATTATGTACACTACGAGCGGGGTTTGTTTGGTCCTTATTCTTTTAAAATTATTTTTTTTGGTATTCTAGGCTCGCACTCATTAGCGTTGAAGATGTGTATCTCTTAAGTGAGTATATGAAGCACACATCTTTCGATTGCTGATTATTTTGAATAACTTTTTTGATAGGTTTAATGTCGCTCAAAACCATTTTAATAGCTGAACGGTGCTTTTATATAGGCTGTTTTCCTGATAATTTTCCCGAATCATTAAAATAGTTTTTATCATACAATGTTGTTTTTGCGTGCAAATAGTGCATAGGTTTGTTATACTTATTAAAACAACAAAAGGATAATATATGTCAACTATAGGAATTATTGCACTGACAATCGTCAATGCCATTTTAGCGGTGATTATTGCTGTTCATGGGTAACCCTTGTTGAAAAAACAGCTTGAATAACCTATATATAACCTCGTAGAATTAACAATATGGCAGTTTAAAGAAAAGTTACAACAATCGGAGGGCATATGGCAAAAATCAATCAGGTGATTAATGACGGCGGCGTTGTGGTATTTCCGACCGAAACGGTTTACGGTTTGGGATGCGATGCGAAAAACGAACAGGCCGTTGCACGTATATATGCGCTTAAAAAACGCGATAATAAACCCTTAAGCATTATTGTGCCCGATTTGGCAACAGCCAAAAAATATGCCTTATTTTCACCGCGCGAAGAGGCATTGGCACGCCAATATTGGCCCGGCCCTTTGACTTTGATTTTGAAAAAGCGTACCGGCACGGATTTGGCCGACGGCATTACATTGGGCAGTGCCAATATCGGTATTCGAATTCCTGCCTATCCACCGTTATTGGATGTTATGGTTGAAACGGGAAAAGTATTGGTTGCTACCAGCGTTAACAATTCGGGTGAAAAAGAATATTTGACGGCAGCAGAAATCCGCCATGCATTCCCAAGCGGTATAGATTATATTTGGGAAGATGATGCGGCCCTTAACGGGGAGGCTTCTACCGTTATATATGTTAAAGATGAACAACCCATGGTTATCCGTCAAGGAGCCATAGAGATTAAATAAAAAGTGATATTGCCTATTGGCAGAGAGTTTGGCGCAAATGCTTTTTAGGGGAAAATATTATCTCGAATCTTCGCGTAAGGCGGGTCGCCCCTTAAATAAATATGGCCTGTAACGCATTTCAAGTGTGGTGTGTCCGTCGTTGGGACGGTTGACCAAACGTTCCTCAATGAGAGGTTTAAATTGCCTTTTAAAAAGGTTTGAGGCAGCTTGGAGTGCTTTAGCCGAGACTTGGGCAGGATTTTTGTACGCCTTGTAAACTTCGTTTTGTACGGAGAAAATTTTGAACAATTTAGCCAATTGCATATCGCGTACTAAATTGATATCAATGAATATCGGTGTCCTTTTTTCCAATTTATTATAATGTTCGACGATTTTTTCGGTTAATACCCATGGTAATCCTAACGGTTTGTATATAGTGGGTGAAAAATCGGCATAAATGTCTTGACCGCATACCATTTGTCCGAAATCTATGATGGATACTTTCTGGGCGTTTTTATCATATAAAATATTTTCGGAACGTAAATCGCAGTGTGTAATTGATTGTGTTTGCCCTATAAAGTTCAACTTATAAACGTCCATGACATTTTGATAAAGCAATGCCATTTTGGAACCGGTCATTTTTTCAAGCTGTTGATCGAAACGCGAATCCGAAAAACTGCTTCTTGGTTTCATATTTTCTTCAATCAGAAGATGGCTTTGATGCATTTCATTGAGAAAGACAGCGATATCTTGGGCAATTTTATTTTGTTCCGCCTGAGTTAACGAAGTGTACAATTTCGACGTTAATTGTTCGCCCGGTGCGTATTCTTCAATAACATAATTTGATCTTTTTTTTAAGATTTTGGGAATAAAAACGGGCACATTCAAATTTTCGATGCTTTTTAACCCTTCATAAGCAAAATCCATTTCATCTTGCCATCGGTCTTTACTCATTCCGTTACGTGGGTGTTTAATGACAACTTTACGGCCGTCTTTTTCGGTTAAGTAAGCTGTGGAAAAATATCCTTCCCCTAAAAATTTCTGTTCGTTTTTAGGCAGTTGGCTCTTTTTTAAAATTTGAATTAATTTCAACATAGCTTTTAATTTGTTTGTTCGTGTAAGCTTAATTATAGCATCATAAACGGATTTTGTCAAAAAATTTATATCCGATTGGAACTTATGCTTATCTTAATGAATCTGTCATCCGCGCGTTTGCGTGTTGGATTTGTATCGGTGCAAAATATTCGGCAGCAAGTTGTGTTTTTTGTGCAGGTCAGCATGTCCGAATAAACGTTCATCAATCAAGGGTTTAAATTCATTTTCATAAAATTCGGATGCTTGTTTGGTCGTTAGCTCGGGAATACCGCCAATACGTACATTGCCTTTATATGTATCAAAAGAAGTTCCCAACGCCGTATAGGAAACTTGCGGCAATTGTAATTTTAAATCAAAAATTTTAGTTTCGAACAATTTTAAAATTTGTTGGATTTGCAAATCTTGGACTAAATCAATCTCAATATGAACGGGGATTTTTTTATCCAATGTGTTGTAAATTTGAACGGTTTTTTCGGTCAATTTCCATGGCAACAATCCGGGTTTGCTGATTGTCGGAGCAAAATCATAATAGATATCTTTGTCCTTATCCGCTTCCCCGAAATCGATGATTTTTACCGTTTTGGTTTCGGTATCATAAAGGACATTATCCGGCCGCAAATCTTGATGTGTATAGCAGATGTGCTTGCCCAAATGTTGTGTGTTGCGAATATGTTGCAAATTGGATTGAAATAGGTCCCAATTTTTTTCTCCGACGGCCTGCTTAATAACCGCGGATGTTCCATACCCAAGCGGTTCGGGATTGACCGGCGCTTTATTTTCAATGACATCCATATGATATTGATGCAATTCATTTAAAAAAACAGCGATGTCATAAGCAATTTGATTTTGTTCAGATTCTGGCAAAGATGCGTATAAGGGGTCATTTAAGCGCTGTCCCGGCAAATACTGTTCAATTAACGTATCGTTGTGAAAGGATTCTATTTCGGATGTTTGAACCGGTGTACTTAAGTTGTCCAAAATTTTGCTCATATCATAGCTTTTTTGGGCAGATATGCGCCACAAATGAGCCATTTGTTCGTTTTTGGGTTTTTTAACGGCATAGGCTTTATTCCCCAATTCATAAATATTGACCACGCTGGAATTGCCGTTGAAGTGGTGGATTCGTTTAAAGCCGTTTATAATTAATAAGTTTTCGGAAATCATGGCAATTCCTTTTTTTAATGATACCATAGTATACGTGAAGGATGGAAATTTGTCAAAAAAACTTTTTAATAAATGCATTGTATCTGTTATGTTGCATACAAGCGGATTTATAAAAAATTTTGTGTGTGTCGAAAAGGCGCCCGAAGATTAAACTGTCCAATTTTTTTTAGGACAGCTTAAAAAGGCGCCTTTTTATTTTGCTTTTTGTTATGACCCAAGCCCCATGCCGGACACCATTTGGTCTTGCATGGCAAACGTACCCATAACCACCCAAGCGATAATAGTCGCAATCATCAAAATCGCAATACCGTTCAATACAGCGGCTTTTTGTTCAATATCTTGAACAGAAGATTCCAACCAATCGTCAGATAAGTGTTCCAACGCTTCGGGGAAGTTATCCAATTCGGCGTAAATGCGCAAATCGCCGACAACCTCTTCATCCGGGAAACCTTGGCCCGTTTTATAAAGGGCATCGCCCAAGTTATCACCGTTGTTAACAAAAATAAGGGCTCGGTCAATACGGTAGAGCAGGTATGGTGATGCATCAGCGCGTAAAGAACGTAACGCTTTGGAAACCGGTGTGCCGGCCTTAACCAAAGCAGCCAAAGATAATAACCAACCAACGCCAATAAAAATCCGATAAATCGACCACGGCGGGAATTTATCAAAGTTTTTACGCATGCCCGATTTCCAACGCGGAAAAGTCAAAACGATAATCGTAAAGATAATCGGCAATGTCGCAAACAAAACAATCGGGTGTTTATCCACGAAATTTGATAAGCCGACCAAGGAACCTGCCAACCCTGTCCAAATTAATGTCGGAACGGCGTCAACCATCGGCGGCACCATGAATTTGCCAACGCCCCAAATTAAGAAAATAACCATGACCATCAAGAACATCGGATAACCCACAGCATTATAAACAGGGGCTTTCATCCGATTCATCCCTTCAACCACTTTAATGGTGTTGGCGATGGCTTCTTCCAAATTGGCAACGTCACCGACGGACAGCATCAAAATTTCCGTTGATGGTGCCCAACCGCGCAGTGCAACGGAAAAAGATTCACCGTTTTGAATTTTTTTCATCCATTCGGCAACAGCGATGGCCATTGTATCATCGGGCGATTTGCCGTCTTTGGAAGCGATTTGATACATACGGTCAAGCGCATCCATCAATGAAAACCGGTTTTTCAATAAGGCTCTGAGCTTTTTATAAAAGGCCAAACGGTCACTGGTATACATACGAACGGTCGTGCGTGCATACCAATAATTGAGCACATTTGTACGGCTCATCCCCTTTTGGGCGATTTTACTGCGGCTGGATTTCGGCGGTTGCATTTCGGCCATTGGTCATACTCCTTTTAAACTGTAATGTCATTGAACAAACCTGTCCATCTTTCGACTTCGTCAATGTCAATGACCCCTTTTAACATGCGGGCTTGAGCCGCTTCGCGCAAGGTGCGCCCGTTTAATTCCGTTACCCAATAATCCATGGCTTTTTTGGATTCGCCGCGAATCATCAAATCCAAGAACGTTGCATCGGGCAACAAAAATTCGCCGACAACGGTTCGTCCCTTCACGCCGCGGTATTCACAATGTTTGCAACCGGGACCCCTTAAATACGATAATTCAACGCCCATATCGCCATACGCTTGGCGTAAACGTTGTACTGCCGGGTTTTCCAAACGGTCTTTGGCACGAATTCGGCAGTAAGGACAGATTTTACGGAACAACCGTTGGGACAACATGCCCTTCATAATGCTGGGGTCTTGCAATTTAAAATCTTCCACACCCATGTCCTTTAAACGCATCATAATGGCCGGTGCCGAGTTGGCGTGCAATGTTGTCCAAACGCTGTGACCCGATAAGGCCCCGCGGAAAGCTAAATCCGCTGCAGCCAACGTACGAATTTCCCCGATCATCAAAGCGTCCGGGTCAGAACGCAACGCCGCGGCCAAAGCTTTGGTAAATTCGCGGTCTTTCGCTTCTTCGGAGGTGGCATTTGTCACAGGCATTTGACGGGCGCCCGGAATCGGATATTCAGGTGGGTCTTCCACCGTAATCAGGTTGAGTTCGTAATTGCGCTCTTGCAACATTGAAATCATATTTCGTTGCAATGTTGTTGATTTACCCGAACCCGTCGGACCGGCTACAATAACCATGCCGGTCGGGATGGCACGCATACGATAAAAAAGTTCAACCTCTTGCGGTTCAAAGCCCAAAATGCTTAAATCGCCAGCCGATTCGGCGTTATCTTCGTCATACAACAAACGCATAACGACATAACGTGTACCGAATGCAATTGGGTTAAATTGAAGACGGATACCTTGCACATTGCGTGGCAAAGTCAATTTGCCGTTTGAACCGCGCAGTGCCGTTTTCCCGACTTTTTGTGCGGCTTGATATTCATTTTGGGCATAGTTGGCGTCCGAAATATCGGCCGAAGCAAATGCCGCACGGACAAAGCTTTCGCCCCAATCGCGGTTATATTCCATTTCCGTTTGCATCAAACCGTTCATACGGAACATAACCGTCGTGTGGTCAGCCACAACAATGTGAATATCGGAAACGTGATTTGCCGCGGCTTTTGATACAATCGTTACAAAGTCACGTTGCATACGAGCTTGTTCTTGGTTGCTTTCTTCCACGTCCGCCGGCGTTTTGGAACGCATTTTCCCAGCATATTCGTATATGTTGTTAATAACTACTTGCGGGACATATTCGGGTTGACCGATTTGCAAACGGCGGCGGCGTGTATCTGTTACGAACAACAACGGTGGTCCGTCATATTTATGGTTTTCAGCAACAAAAAATCGCCCGTTCGAAAATAAGGCTAACATCGACCGTGTTGTGTCGGATATGACATATGATCCGCCCGGGGCCGTTATACACTCGTTACCATTTGAAAATAACTCTTTTAAGAAATTCGGCGATGTGTAATTTGTTTTTTGGGGAGCATCTTCACGTTTTATCAATTGGGCTTTGCTGCCATTTTCAGTTGGCAATTGAGATTTAATATTGTCTTTGGGTTTAGGTTGAATGTTAATACGTTCAATCGGGAATGATACTTTGCCAGAAGCATCGGCCGCTTGTGAATGCATGTCAGTCGTCCGATAATCTGTCCTCCCGTTTTCGTCATTTGAAAACGATGAAGTTGTTGGACTGTTGACATGATTAATGGAGTCTGTATTCTCGTTACCTGTTGTGTCACTAATGCTGCTTGAAACAAAACTGTCTGTATTTTCAATGTTGTCTTCGGTCATTTGCGGAGTAATGGGTGCGGCAGGTATCACCGGTGGTTGTGGTTTATTTAGTGCATCGTTTATATTTGTACCCTTATCCGATTCAGTTGAATTTTGCATTGCATCGGGATGTTCCGAAACGGCTGCGCTCTTTTGTTGATCAGGCATGCCGGCAGTTTCATTTAGCTCATCATTAAAAGAATGGTCATTTTGTTCAATTTTATTCTTTAAAGAACCATACTTGACAGGGTCCTTTGGCGGATCCGGTTCAAAAGCAATTGGAGCAGGGGTATCGCCGTCAATTTCGGCAGAAATCGGTTCGTCGTTCATAAACATGGCGTCAGTATCGATAAAATGAGCTGTTTGAGGCGAAACCGTCTTGGGTGTATTTTCTGCGGTATCGGATGAAATGTTATCTTGCACAAAAGTACTGCTAACACTTTGATTATCCGTAATATTGCCTTCATCAGCGTCCAATGATTCAGGTTCAATGGCCATTGCGTTTTTGGTATAAGCCGAAACTCCGCGCACCGGTGGCGGTACGAGTGTTGGATTAGAAGAAAGCTTTTTATCCTTTTCAGCCAAAGATTGTTACCCCCTTTGATTGTTCCTATTTTGCAGGGTTAGCCGGTGTCGGTGCCGACACTTTTTTCGGGCCTGCCAAGACAAGGGAACTTTCGTTATCGCCGTAAACGACAAAAATCGCGTCTTTTGTAATTTTTTTGACGATATGTCCGGACGGTAATCTGTCGTCCACGCTGACGGTTAATATAGAGTCGTCATCCAAATCGCGCAACTGCGCTTTTAATACGCCGCGAGTTCCTTTAATACTGGTCAAGATATACAAATCGCTGAAGATAGCATTTGTTTTGGCCGGATCGATTTCAATAACCGGTGCGGCGGCAGTGTCCGCATTTGCTTGCGCTTTTTCAAGTGCTTCGGCGCGCAATTGTTCACGCAAAGCTTCCGCTTCGGCAATTTTTTGTTCCAATGCGGCGGCTTCTTCTTTTTTACGTTCGGCCTCTAAGCGAATTTTTTCTTGTTCTTGCCACCATTTGATACGGCTGCGAACAACTTCTTCACGTTTGGCAATTTCGTCCAAACGGGCTTGGCGATAGGTTGCCTTTAATTTTTCCAAATCGTTTTTAAGTGTTTCTTTTTGAGTTTGTAATTTCAAAAAGATATTGCCACGTTCCAAATCGGCCATTTCTTGGAAAACTTCGCTTGTGATACGGCCCAATAATTGCTCGCTCGGCAAATCGCGTGGTGAAACGGACCGTTCCATGGAAGACGGACCGGTAATAATGCTTTCCGAAACACCCGGCAGCGGTGCTAATTCCAACGAACCCAATGTCGGACGATTCGGGAAATTGACGACTTGCTTGGAATCAGTGGGAACGTCATTGAGTTCTTTTTCAAGAAGGGCGCGGCTGGCTTCATCCAAAACCTTCGGAGTTTCCAAATTCGTATTTGCTTCTTGAGCCATGACCGGCATGCCGACAAGCGCGACGGTTAGCATTAAAGCGCTTAATAATGATAAAGATTTATTTGGCATAAATTCTCCCCTCATACTTCCATTTGTTATTGACTGATTCTACTGCTGGGTTATACTCGATTTTTAACAGTTCCAGGCCTGAAAACTTATCAAAGAACGGTTTCCATTCCCACGGCGTATAGGCCGACACGACCGTAAAAGCGTAATAGGTGTAATTTTGTTGATTGGGCGGCGGTGTTCCGTCTGCGTTGTTTGGCGGGTCTTGTACCGTTTGCATCGAAAATTGGATAGGCAAGTTGGTTGCTTGTGAAATATCCGTCAACTCTTCGCGGATTTGTGTAGCCGTTAAGGTTGGGATAGAAGCTTCCAACGGAATATCGTTAAATACAATACGTCCAGTGGCAATATTGCCCGAATCGTTTACTTGAATGTCGATACGTGAAATTTTATATTCTTCAATAGCTTTTTTTACCCAAGCGATGCGTCCTCCCGGATTCCAGGATTTTGTCCAATTCGTTGAGATGCCACTTGGCGTACAAACAACCGTCCCCAATTGCCAACCCGGTATCGTCAGATTGTTTAATTGATACGAATTGTTCCAACATTTATTTAAAAAGACGTTGACATCTGGTAATCTTTCCCAAGGTTTGGGCTTTTCGGGTGCGGGCACAACCGGTTCAATCACGGTCGGGGTCGGAACGGCCACGATTTTTTCTTGCGTAAAAACGGTTTCCCACAGTGAACTGACCAAATAAACCACACCGCCCAACAATGCAAGAACCACTAAGGTAATACCGATTAAAAATTGCGTACGCTTAACAGCGCTGAGTTCAACCAAGCGAATCTTGCGGGCATTTTTAACGACAGGTGCCAATTCAACTTCTTCGGCACCTTCGACTTCCCAGCTTTTCGGCGCGATTTTAATATCCCAATCGGGCACTGCCATCATCGAAAAGAAAGCTCGTTGAGCATCTTCTTCATTGGTAAACAGACGGTCTTCTTCAGATAAAATCAAATCGTTGCGGATGGAAACAAACCACCAACCTTCTTTGACCTTAAAAACAGCGCAAACCGACGTCTTATCGGCGTAATAGCTTGCGACGGCGGCAGCAGCGGACGGTTGCCCTTCACGGTGACCCATCGATTTGCGCCCGACGCCGTATTGAGGGGCGGACGCGGGTCTTAAACAATATAAATCTAAGCCCGGTTCGCTTTCAATAACTTCACGGATTTCGGGTATCGGATCATCCGGATTTTGCAACGATTGCCACATCAATCCGACCGCGTAAATCGTACCACCGACGACAATAGTTCCTAAAAGGTCTTGCCGTTCTTGATACTGGGTCGGTGCGCCCGCTTGCGAAATGTCTGTATTTTCCACTAAAGCTTACTCCTTAACTTAAAAGTCACGCATCCGAGTTTCAGGCGATAAAGGCGATTCCAAAACCTCAGGCGTCAACAAGATAACCAAGACATTGCGAACGCGTTTTGAGTAGGATTTTCCGCCCAATAAGCCCATTTTTGCTTTGCCGACGCCCGATGTTTCCGTTTGGTTTTGAACGCTTTCAAAACCGGTCAACACTAACGTTGCACCTGAGCGCATTGCAATTTCTTGCATAAAGCCGCGCATTTGCATTTTCGGCAACTGAACGATGGATTGGTCGCTGTCGTTATTATTATTATCTTCATCATTTTCATCATCACCATTATTTCCGTTGTTACCCGAATTTGACCCGTTATTACCGTTGCTGGTTCCGGATGACGAGAAAGTTGTCAAGGAAATAAGGTCAGTTAAGTTTAGTGAAAACAGAACAATTAAACGGCCGTGATCCAAAATACGTGGTAAAATTTCCATCGTAAAGCCGTAGTTCAATGTATCTGTTTCATAATCAACTTCGGTATTTCTGTCAACACCACTGCCGTTTGTTGTAACGTTTGTTTGTTTGACATAGTTTTCCGATGTTGAAATTTGTACAGGCGCAATTTTATTATTCAATGTCGTTACGGAAGAACTTGTTACCAAGGAAGTTTTTCCTTGTGTTGACAAAGCCTGAATAATCGCACCCGAATCTTTCCATTTGGAATTCGGATCAATTAATGTCATGGATAACAAGCCCGCAACGCCCGGAGCACCGGCGCCCGCACCGGCATCAATAAAGTAAGGACTGAAATAATTGCCCGATACTTTGCCGTTATTGAAAATAGCGCGTAAGTCTAAGCCATAATTGTCTTCAGCATTGATTTCAACTTGCAAAATTTTTACCGAAATGGCTACTTGTCTGGACATTTTTTCGTTCCAGTTGTTAATATAGGCTGCCACTTTGCGCATCACAAACGGACTGGCCGTAACGGTTACGGTACCTGTTGCACGGCTGAAAGAAAGTTTGCCTTCTTCGCCGACCACTTGTTCAATTCCTTTTTCAATGCTGTCCCACAACGCCAAGTTGGCAGATGTGGACAAGTTGGATGAAGAATTGCCTTCAGAAGAACCGTTCGCACCCATTGATGCACCGGTAATTGATGCATCCATTTGTGTCTCGGTCGGCAATGCATACAGTGTGAAGACCCGCGTTTCTTTTGTGTAGAAAGTAATCACGCCGCCACGGTAACGCCACCACACGCCGTAACGGTTGGAAATATAGTTCAAAAGGCCGCTGAGCTTGCCCGAATAATTAACCGGCACTGTTTCTGTCGGCACAGCATTTTCGGCTTTTAAATCATCCAAACGAACAGAAATACCCGTCATGTCCGTTAATTCTTGGGCAAGGACTGGCAAGGTTTCTTCTTCGGCAATGGAAATGGTAATGCCGTCATCTTTTTCGGCCCAAGCGGGCAGGGCGTCACCTTCCATAATCTTAACACTTTGATTGCCGAGCCAGATATCGTTTTTGGAACGCACCGTATCAATCGGTTCGGGAATATCGGGCACTTGCGCTTGTTGCAAAGCTTCTTCGGCCCTTTCCAAAGTCGTTTCGATTTTGGCGTTGGTTTCTTTTGTGTACTTTTCACAGGAGGTTAAGGCTAAAACCCCTAAAACAACACCGACAAATAACCCCAGTTTTTTATTAATCTGCATTTTCATCCTCCTGCGTGTTGATAACTAACACTCTGTTCCCTTTATAGAATGTACCGATGGGAGCAGGCGTCGCTCTGGCAAAGGAGCGAATGAGGGCGCCGGATACTTCCGTGAACGTGCCGCGGAATACAACGCCTGCTTCCAAATGATAATCTCTTTCCAATTTCCAAATAACCGTCCAACCGGATTTTTCACCCCAATCCATCAACAAAGTACGCAATGTTGAACCGGCTGTTGCTTCCCAGTCATGGCATTCTTCGCCATAAGCAACTTTTTTGGCCAGTGCGGATTTTTGGCTGACAACCGTTTTGATTGTTTTTTCTTCAACTTTTGAAGGAGCGACAACCGATACAACGGGAGCGCCCGTGCTTTCAGTTGTGGTTTTTTCTACGACCGTTGTTTCAACGACTTTTGTCCCCGTTTTATCAGCCGCTTTTGTTTCAACAACTTTCGTTTCCGTGGCTTGAGTTTCTACTTGAGCCATAACAGTTTGAGATTTTTGGACTTTGTCTTTTACCGATACGCCTTTGTCCCCGGCGGGTCTGGAACGCGCCAAATCGCCGTTGCCCGCGGAAATAACGGCCGGTTTTTTATCTGTTGTGGTGGTGGTTGTCGTGACCGTATAGGTATCAGAGGCAAATTCGGGCAAGTACATGCCGGTTTGATTGTCCGTCACCATAACGCATTCAATCCCGGCTTCGTCGTAGCAATCCGGGACAATGACAATGTCTTCTTGTTCGTTTATAGCGCAGCCTGCCAATCCCAACGAGCAGGAAATGACAGCCACATAAGCGGTTTGTTTCAATAAACTGGGTTTCATTTTTCACTCCTTCTTTTTACAATATCGTATTTTTGGGGAATATACAATATTATTTTTTATTTTTCCTTCTTAACTTTGGCGTATCTACCATGTCGTTGTTTGTTTTTCAATCTTCCTGCCAGTGCTTGATTTTGTAACGACTACCTGCTTCGGATCGCTTTTAAGCGCTGTACGTAAAACTAAACTGTCCGGTTCGCGGTTCGTTTGAATCATGCGGATTTGGTGAGAGGACAAACCGTTGCTCATCAAAGTATTGCGCACAAGTGCCAATCGTTTGTATTGAATTTCGGGGTCTTGATTGCTGACGCGGACTTCTACGACAAGACGCGGGTCGGCCAAAGCACTTTTTGCGTATGCTTTAATCCATTTTAACGTTTGTCCCGAAAAATCGGTTGCATTTTTATAGAAAGATACCTTGATTTCTTGAGGCATGATAAAGCCGGGTTTTTCGCCTTGTTCGGAAGCGCTTAAAAATTGATCGGCATATTCTGACGGAACGACGTGGCGA
>ULOI01057972.1_pt1 | contig 44751 bp, 33 predicted proteins | sample 1952231 | NCBI WGS metagenome assembly ULOI01 (sample SAMEA4835593, study PRJEB28245) | human gut metagenome | biome: gut microbiome; material: fecal sample | place: Denmark | collected 2008
TCCCTCTGTCTAAGAAAGACACAGACACCGGGACTTTCTCATTCCCTTTACGCATAGAAAGAAGATGGAGAAAACGACCGGAGAAGCCGACATACAAGAGAACAGGCTGAAAGAACTTTCACCCGACTTGCTGAATACCTTGCTCAAGGATCATACAACGAGCAAGGAAGGAAAACAGTGTAACATATTCTGGGCTACTTCCGATTATGAATCGCTCGGCAAAGGTTATGAATATGGGTCTCAGATTCTTCCGGAGCTGATAACCGGAGAGAACGGCCATGTAGTCATGCCCCGTGTTCTGAAACACAGGGATACCCAAAGCACACGTTCCCGGGAAATGGCGGAGGTATTTACTCCATCCTGGATCTGCAATGCCCAGAACAACCTTATTGACGAGGCTTGGTTTGGCAGAAAGGATGTATTCAACCATGAAGTGACATCCAAAGACGGTACACATACATGGGAAGTAAATCCGGATAAGATTGCTTTTCCTGAAGGTAGGACATGGAAAGACTATGTACGGGAAAACCGGTTGGAAATCACCTGTGGAGAAGCTCCTTATCTGGTAAGCCGGTATGATACGACTACCGGAACATTCATTCCCGTAGAAAAGCGTATCGGCCTGCTTGACCGTAAACTTCGTATTGTCAGTGAGAATACTACGACAACGCGTGAATGGCTGGAGGCAGCCAAGGATGCTTACAGAAGCATCTATGCCTATGAATGGCAGGGCGACAGTCTTCTTCTTGCCCGTGAAGCCCTTCTTTTATCTTTTATTGAGTATTACCGGAACAAGTTCGGTAAAGATCCGCAAATTAAATCCATCAACCATATAGCCTATATCATCTCCTGGAATGTATGGCAGATGGACGGACTGAAAGGTGTCGTTCCGGACAGTTGCGGAGAACGTGTACGGACGGAACCGAGCCTGTTCGGTACGATTGAAAGACGGGAACCGTGCGAGGGTTGTCTGAAAAATGACCTGACCAAGCACAACGGCATTTACTGCATTATCAAGGACTGGCGGGCTACAGACAAGGCAACAGGCAAAAAGGGGAAACGAATCCGATTTATCGACCTCATAAATGAAGAAGCATGAGATTCACATCGTCCCTGAAACTAAAACTGATCTATGTGTTCCGTATCAATGATGCGGCGCACCGTGGATGCCTGAAGATTGGCGAGGCAACCTGTGAGGATGAAAACGTGTTCGGTCTGTCTCCTAACAGCAAGGCGCTCAATGAAGCGGCAAGAAAGCGTATCAACCAATACACACAGACGGCAGGCATCGCATACGATCTGCTTTATACGGAACTGACTGTTTACAACCGTGGCGGACTCCGTTCATTCAACGACAAAGAGGTACACAATGTTCTGGAACGCTCCGGTATCAAAAAGAAAGTCTTCGATACAGTCAACAAAGCCAATGAATGGTTCATCACCGATCTGGAAACAGTCAAGCGTGCCATTGCGGCTGTCAAGGAAGGGCGGAGTTCCCTTTTATCAGCGGAAGTTACCCGTGAATATTCTCCGATTGTATTCCGGCCGGAACAGCAGGAAGCCATCAACAAGACCAAGAAGCAGTTTAAGAAAGGCAACCAGATGCTCTGGAACGCAAAGATGCGTTTCGGAAAGACACTTTCTGCCCTACAGGTTGTTAAGGACATGGAGTTTCAGCATACCCTGATTCTGACTCATCGTCCTGTGGTGGATGCCGGATGGTTTGAGGATTTCGGTAAGATATTTTACGACCGCAAGGATTTTGCATACGGTTCCAAGAACAACGGGGATAGTTTTGCCAGTCTAGAACGGCGGGCAGAAAGCAACGGGCTTCATTATGTTTATTTTGCATCCATGCAGGATTTGCGCGGTTCCGAACTTGTGGGTGGCAACTTTGACAAGAATAACGAGGTGTTTGCTACCGATTGGGACCTGATTATCGTGGATGAAGCGCACGAAGGCACCCAGACCGAACTGGGTAAAGCGGTTATGGGAGAGCTGGTCAAGGAACAGACCAAAGTATTGCGCCTGTCAGGTACTCCATTCAACCTTCTGGATGATTTCAAGGAGGATGAAATCTATACCTGGGACTATGTGATGGAACAGCGGGCCAAGATGAGCTGGGACGAACTCCATTTTGGTGACCCCAATCCGTATGCCTCACTGCCAACACTCAATATCTATACTTACGATTTGGGACGGTTGCTTCATGAATTTGTTGATGAAGATGTCGCCTTTAATTTCAAGGAGTTTTTCCGGGTCAATGAATCCGGCAGTTTCTGTCATGAAAAAGACGTGCAGGCTTTTTTGAATCTTCTTACCAAGAAGGACAAGAACAGCCTTTATCCATATGCCAACGAAGAATACCGGAATATTTTCCGCCATACCCTCTGGATGGTGCCTGGTGTGAAGGAAGCACGGGCTCTGAGTGCCATGCTCCAGACACATCCGGTGTTCCAGTATTTCAAGGTGGTCAATGTTGCCGGTGACGGTGATCAGGATGAGGAAAGCTGTGATGCCCTGGAAGCCGTGGAACAGGCTATCGGAAAAGATCCGGATGCCACACGGACCATTACCCTTTCTTGCGGACGGCTGACGACCGGAGTGAGTGTAAAGGCATGGACTGCCGTATTCATGCTGTCCGGTTCCTATAATACAGCCGCATCCAGTTATATGCAGACCATCTTCCGCGTGCAGACACCGGCCACCATCAACGGACGGATGAAGGAGCAGTGCTACGTTTTTGATTTTGCTCCGGACCGTACCCTGAAAGTGATTGCCGAAACAGCCAAAATATCGTCCAAAGCCGGAAAAACTTCACAAAGCGACCGTAAGGCTATGGGTGAGTTTATAAATTTCTGTCCCATCATATCCATTGAGGGCTCACAGATGAACCGCTTTGATGTACCCCGTATGCTGGAACAGTTGAAACGGGTATATGTGGAGCGTGTTGTCCGTAACGGGTTTGAGGACAACAGCCTGTATAACGATGAGCTGATGAAACTGGATGATCTGGAACTGCAGGAATTCGATGACCTGAAAAAGATTATCGGCCAGACCAAAGCCATGCCCAAAACCAACCAGGTGGACATCAACAATCAGGGACTGAACAATGAGGAATACGAGGAAAAGGAGAAGCTGGAAAAGAAACCCAAGAAGGAACTTACGGAGGAAGAGCGAAAACGGCTGGAAGAACTGAAAAAGAAGACCAAGAACCGGGAAGCGGCCATTTCCATACTCCGTGGCATCTCCATCCGTATGCCCCTGTTGATTTATGGTGCAGAACTGAGTGATGAGAATCAGGAAATCACGATTGATAATTTTGCCTCACTCATTGACCCGCAGTCATGGGAAGAGTTCATGCCCAAGGGAGTGACCAAGCAGAAATTCAACAGTTTCAAAAAATACTATGACCCGGAAATATTCTGTGCTGCCGGAAAACGAATCCGTGCAATGGCCCGCGCCGCGGACAAGCTGAGTATAGAGGAACGAATCGAACATATTACGGACATCTTCAGTACTTTCCGTAATCCGGACAAGGAGACGGTACTTACTCCGTGGCGCGTGGTAAACATGCACCTCGGTGATTGTTTGGGAGGATATAACTTCTATGATACAGAGTATAAGAATGTAATTTCCGAACCACGATTTATAGACAAGGGAGAAGTTACCGCAGAAGTTTTCTCCCCTGAGTCCCGTATTCTGGAAATCAATTCCAAATCCGGACTTTATCCGCTCTATATGGCATACGGCATTTACCGTGCAAGGGTAAAGGCTTCTCTTTTCGCTGTAGAAACAGTAGAAGAGCAGCAGGCTGTATGGGATAAGGTAATAGCTGAGAACATTTTTGTCATCTGCAAGACGCCGATGGCAAAGAGTATTACCAAACGTACACTCGCCGGATTCCGTAAAGCAAAAGTAAATACAAGATATTTTGAAGATTTAATCAACCAGATTAAGAACAAGCCGGAAAACTTTATAGCCAAAGTTGCCAAAGGTCATTCTTACTGGAAAGCTATAGATAATGACAATATGAAGTTTAGTGCAATAGTTGGCAATCCGCCATATCAGGTTATGGATGGAGGGGCTGGAGTAAGTGCGAAACCTGTTTATAACTTATTTGTTGAAATAGCTAAACTTATAAATCCAACATATATGTCTATGATTATGCCATCTAGATGGTTTGCAGGAGGTAAAGGGTTGGACTCATTTAGAGCAAATATGTTGTCAGATAAACGAATTCACTATATTTTTGATTATATAAATGCAAAGGATTGTTTTCCGACGTCAAGTATTGGTGGTGGAGTAAATTATATATTATGGGATGCTAATTACCATGGGGATTGTTCGATTACAACAATTCAAGGATCTGCGCGTGACACAGTATCGCGTCCATTAGATCAGTTTGCAGTGTTCATCCGCTATAATCCTGCTATCCATATAATCCAGAAATGTCAATCAGATAAAACCTTTGCCTCAATAGTAAGTACACGTAATCCATTTGGCTTATCATCAAATATTAGAGGCGGTAAATCAGGAGATCTTCGTTTAATATCAAGTGAAGGTGTATCATGGCTTCCTAAAACTGCTGTTTCATCTTCAAATCAACTACTTTCAAAATACAAAATTCTTATGAGCAAAGTAACAGCTGAACATGCAGGTGAACCTGATAGAAACGGTAAATTCAGAATAGTTTCAAGGACAGAAATTATAGGACCAAATGATGTTTGTACGGATTCCTATCTGATTATTGGTGCTTCGGAAGATAAGTCTATTGTTGAAAATGAATACAAGTATATTCAAACTCGTTTTGCTAGGTTTTTATTAATGCTGGCTGTATCTTCTATAAATCTTTCTCCTGATAAGTTTCAGTTTATTCCATTGCAAGATTTTACGGAAAGATCTGATATTAATTGGAATAATAATATTTCTGATATAGACAAACAGTTGTATATCAAGTATGATTTATCAAGAGAAGAAATAGCATTCATAGAAAAAATGCTAAAAAGTATATGACTAATGATTATAATATAAAATACACCAATGGACAGCAACATCTTCACCTTAAAAAGCAAGATGGATTTTGAACGTGCGTATGAAGAAGCACGTGATTAATTATGTGTTTAGCGACAGCAAAGGAGAACGACAATTTGCTCGCGATTTGGACGAAGCATAACGAGATGGGGTATATGCCAAACTGCCACGCACCTTCCAAATACCGCCCCGTAGGCAACTATACTCCGAACTGGGCTGTCACCATGAAACGAAACGATGTCAAACAAATCTTCTTCATTGCCGAAATCAAGGCTCCATGTCATCTATACACTTATCCGCCATTGAGCAAGCCAAGATAGACTGTACAGAAAAGCTATTCAACTCCATCTCCACTGCCAATGTGAAATACTACAAAGTGGCTACTTATCAAGATATGATAGATGGAATGAATGCGATAGGTTGATTAAAATATAAGCGTTCACTTGTTGAAAATGAACGCCTATTCTTTTTGAGGCACCAATAGACATTTGATTTGAAACTTGATAATTAACCATCAATATTTCCAAGTAAATGAATATCGTTTCTCACAACAATATTAGAATGTTCAAAATTGTGTGTATTCAGAAGACGAATACCTTCATTATATATCAAGCCTTTATGTTTTGGATCTCTAATAGTTACAATAATTGTTGCTCTGATAGAATTTATAACACCATCTTCTTGTAATTCAAGCATAGTGGCATCCCTAGTAAATGCATGCATTGTCATAGCCCATGTTTGACATTCTTTTATCAGATTCTTTTTCCCAGTTGTCATAGTAGATAAATCTACTTGGAATTTTTTCACTGGCTGCCATTTATGATTTTTCATTATGAGGTTACGCTCTCTCATTATTTCAGACTGTCGCTTCGAATATTTATCTTCTGTCAAAATATTGTATAATGAATCTATTCTTTCTTCATTTCGATATGTTTTAGGAGTTCCGACAGCACCAAGTACAAAATGATTAACACCGCGAATAGGGCCGATTTTGACATCAATATCTGTTTGGCAATATTCATTACCTTCTCCTCCTTTCAAAATAGGATCAGTAACAATTGTAACTGTTACTATTCCGTAAAAATAGCCATTTTCATCTGTTAAAGCATCTGGATATGGAAAGTCTATTACCTGATAATCGGTACCATTGTTAAAATTAGGTTGCCATACCATGGTAAACTCATCTTCGTCATTGTTCAACATATCATCAATAGAAGTTGGCAAACCAAAACCATACATTTTATCAAATCCAACAACATTCTTGTCTACAACTGATGGATAATTAGCGTTATGTATAATTAATGCCTTTATTAAGGTTGGGTCAAATACTCCATCAAGTCTATGGAATAGATGTGCTGCCAAAGAAGAAATTCTTGGTGTAGAGAAACTCGTGCCAAACGCAGTATGTTGAATGTCAGCACCTGTCAAGACTTTTACACCAGTATGTTTATTTCCTCCATAATGAACTACTTCGGGTTTGATTAATCCTTCAGGACCATACCCTATACGAGAAAAAGGAGAATGTGTACCTTCCTCCAAATCATCTGGATGAGTTCCACTGTTACATATTGAACCTACTGTTAGGGCTAGCATTGACTCGGCACCTAAAGTTATGCGGCCTAAATTCGTACTATTACCTGCTGATTTACAAATTAAAACATCATTTTTCTTTTGAATGTCATCTAGTGCTATTGCAAAATCTGAAAATATAAAATCAGAAACTTCAGTTTGAGAGCCTTGTGAAAGATTCCATATTTTAATATAAGGATATTGTTGTACTGCTTCCCTGATATACATTATAAGTTCATCCTCTGTAATCTTTAATCCATCCTTATCAGAGTTAACAATACAGCTTACAAATTTTAGAGGTCCACAACCTGTATAATCTTTATTTTCTAATATATCTCCATATACGGCAACACTCGCTACCATTGTACCATGAATGCGATTTATGTCTAATTCATCTAGTCCTGCAATGTTATTCTCTTCTTCATGGCTCCATGAAGATAGATAATCAGATTGTTCAACCCCAGAATCAAGAATTCCTAATATAGGATATTCTTCTCCTTCAACCGGCTTTGCCAATTCCACCTCAGCTTGGTAAAGATTAGGGGCAGCAACAAGTTCGTAATAAGGCATTTCTTTTATAGAAATCACACTATCAAGGGTTGCTATTTGCCGAATTGAATCCGCCGAAGGATTTCTAACCTTAAACATTATCAAATCCTCTGCATAATCAACTCTTTCAATATTGCATCCTAATTCCTCTCCAAGTTCCAAAAGTAATTGTTCGGACAGAGCGTTAAGATTTGCATCTTTATAGTCAACTAATTGGACTTTCAAAATCTTGTTACTTAATGCTTCAATATCGAAATTGCAAGTATACACAGATAAATCCTCTATAGCTGCTACTCCTATAGGTTTATCTTTTGAAGACGTATGATTTTGTACAGAAAGGACAACATTCTTTATCGCTTCAATGTCACCGACATCTTCCAACTTTAATAATATTTCTCGAAAACCTGATATACCAATTACATTATGCTTACGATTTTGATTAAGAATCGATCTTACATTTGGACGGTAAGATTTTGCTGTAGCATGTTCATTAAGTTTTGCCTTTACCAACAGTGGCAAACGACTATTGCGCATAGGGCGATCTTCAAAAAGTCGACCTATATAGTCTAATGCATTTACAAGTCTAACCGCATTTTCAGAAATGATTTGTTCTGTAGCCCATCTTGGAAGTTCATTGGAACCACCAGCTTCTTTCAAGAACTCATCTTGTCTTTCACGAGTTTTTACTAACTGAATAGGAAGTTTCTTTGCCATATGGATTATTTATTTGATGTTAAACTTTTTATCTTGCGAAGACTAATGCCAGTTAATTCATTTATAGCACGTTGTGTTAGCCCTTTTGATTTTAAATATATAATATACTCATCTTCAGTTTTTTCACCATCTTGTAATTCAAAAACACTAAAAAGGAGGTGAGAAATAGACATGTCTTTTTGTCCTGCTAGGATGCTTTTTACTTTAGCTCTGTCAAATAGATTCTTTAAGTCAGAAGGAGACATACCTTCAAAAATGGTTATCAAGCCTTTTATATTGAGTATTTGATTAATAGCTTTGTCTTGATCTTTTCCACAGAACAAACGAATTAGATCTGCAAGTTCTTCTTTTTTGGGCATTCCAACTTTCACTTTTTGTAAAAAACGACGCCAAACAGCTCTATCTAACAATTCAGGATGATTAGTGGCAGCGATAAGGATACAATGCTTAGGCATAGTATCCATATTTTGAAGTAAGCTGTTTATAACCCTTTTTAATTCTCCTATTTCTTTCTGATCATCACGTGCTTTTGCTATAGCGTCAAATTCATCCAAGAACAATATACTTGGAAAATCCCTGACATAATCAAATATTTTTCTTATGTTTTTTGCAGTACTTCCCAACAAAGAAGATACTAAACTGTCAAGTCTTGCTAATACTAACGGAAGTCCTGTCCGATAACTTATATAATGAGCTATGCTAGTTTTTCCACATCCAGGTTGTCCATATAGTATGAGTGTTTTTGGGATGTCAATTCCTTGCATCTCCAATTCAGAGGAGTTTTGAATTATATTAATAAACTCTTCTATTTGAGATTGAGTCAATGGATCTAAAACTATATTGTTAATGGTTCCTGCGGGAGGTATGATTTCGACTATTTGAAGCCTACTATCTAAATCCAAAGGAGCATTTCTTAAAGCATCAGCGACTACACCAGATTGCATATTTGCATTTTCTATCTTTTTTCTAATACAGGACGCCAACACAGTATCACCCTCTTGAGACAATCTATCGGCGAGTTTATTCGAATAACTGATAACTTTACGCTTGTCATTCGTTAAACCTCCTTCTATTATTCTTAATATTTCGGTATTCATGGGCAATATATTTTTTCAGCAAAAATACATATTTAGAACCTATTATTCAAATATTTCGTTCTCAAAATCATATTTTATTGCAAAAAAGTAGATATTTTGTTCTCAAATTCTCAAATATCGTTCCCGACAAGCTCTATAAGTCATATACAATATTAGTTGATACGATTCTGAAGTAACAATAGATAACCTATCCCTTTTTATAGGTTAACAATCTCCAATGCATTTTGTCTTATCCTATTTGCCTCATAAATATTCAGCCTAAACGCAAAGGCAATAACTACTTCAAGATTGTATAAATTTGCCCGAAGCTATATTGAATCGTTAGGAGATTGAGGTATTTAGTATTTCACTCTTATATATAACTTTGATGACGAATCGGAGTATTGGGAATATCACCCCGAAAAACTCCAAGAACTCCATTTCAGATATCCAAACATTACATTTGGGATATTCACTATGCCATTTTCAATAATTGTTCGTTCCGTAACATATTAATATGCCTCAATCTAATAATCATCGTGTTATTAGATTGAGGCAATCTGAAAAATTGCTGATGGAGCAAAAGCACAAGGCATCTGCTTGTATTTCAAAATAAAGCGTTATCTTTCCTCTAAAATGATTTACGGTAGAATGATTCCAAAGGCTTCCATTGGTATATTCATATGAATAAAGGCAATAAAATATTTACCGGCAGCATATTGTTGTCGGTAATAATTTTTTATAAGTTTATTACTTTCCTCTACGAGCTTTAAATCTCACACCTGCATCCAAAGCCTGTTGCAGTATTAGCCAGTTTGTAAAAACGAGTTTGGTTAACATCACAAAGATAATGACCTTACAAACAACAGGTATATCATGAAGCGGCTTTCATGCCACTTTTTGATGCTTTAAAATAGGGTCAATATAATCCTGGTCTTTTGAAAACATGTTCCATATTGCAACAAGCATTTTTCTGGCTATTGCAACCTGAACTTTCATCCTGCTTTTCTTTTTTGCTGTAACCTGAATATAACTGAACCTGTTGAAGAATGTTTTTTGTTTTTTGGAAGCAGCCCATGCACACTCAATAAGTATTGTCCTGAGGTATTTATTGCCATGGACTATCCTCCGACCCTTGATACGCCCTGCACTCTCTTCATTCCTTGGTCTTAACCCACACCATGAGACCAATGCGGATGCTGTTGCAAACATCTTCATGTCAACGCCAAGCTCCGCAATTATGGATGTTGCGCTTCTTTCTTTAACTCCCGGAATTTTCTGAAGTCTCTCAAGTTGCTTGGGGTAATGTTTCTTACAGAGCGAAGTCATTTTCTCCTGACATTTATCTTTATGTGCCGCAAGCGTCTCTATTTCCTCAAGCAACATTCCTATTATATCCGAGTCGACTTCCGTAACAACGCCTGTCAGTGCCGCAAGCATCGTGTCCCTGCCATGTTTGTTCAGTGTCCTGCCATGTATATGTTTTATAAGTTCTTCCGGCTTTGTGACACCTTGAGATATGGCCTTGGCCACCATACGGTAACTTTTGGAATCCACATTGGATATATAGTTGCTTATCCTGATGTTACAGCGCTGCAGACATGTGTCAAGCTTTACAAGCTTTCTTGATATATCCTTGCTAAGGTCAAACATCATTCTGTTGTATTGTCTGAGCTGCTGGATGACAGGCTCGGGAACATAGCTTCCACGGATTAACTCCTTGTGGACACATGTTGCAATCCACTCTGCATCCTTTACATCTGTCTTTCGTCCGGGAAGCTGCTTTATGAAGTATGGATTGACGAGTTTCTGGTCGAACATTTCTTCAAGAACACGCCATATAGGAATCCAATATATACTGGTACTCTCCATTGCCAGTTCGGTTACCCCATATTTATGCATGTCATTGGACATGCAGTCCAAATCAGGGGTTAATACACCGTATTTATGTTCAAAAATCTTGCCCGAATCATCTATTATACAAAGGAAAACACTATCTTTGTGGACATCAAGCCCTGCTACTGTTCTATTAGGTCTATTCATATGAGGATTTTTTAATAAATGTATGCACCTCAAATATACAACATTTTGTGCTTCGAGCACGGCAATAGACGATCAATCAAGTACGTAGGGCTTGATTTTTTATTGCACCGGCATAAAAAACGAAGATTTTTATGTAAGTTTGTAGAGTAATAGGAAATCGACTCCGCAAGACACTGCAAAATACTGCAAGCCTCAGGTGGAGCAATAGCGGGAGATGACTTCTTTAGCTAAAAGTTATATCAAAGATATTCAGCCACTTATCGTTAGATTACGATTCCTGGTGGCACCACTTTGAAAAAGAAGAGAGTTACAATTTAGTAGCTCTCTTTTTTATGCTTTTCTATGACTAAATAGGTGGTGAAACAGGGGTCAGCGGACAGGGGCTTACCAAGGCTCAGTGGAAATTTACCAACCGACCCTCTCCTCTGCCCCAAGATTTATAAGACATTTCCGGTAACCAATTACCTACAACGACTGCAAAAACGAGAAAACAAAGTAAGTACATACCAAATATCTTTGTCATTCGATTCTTCACTATAGTTCTCCTACTCTGCAAATAGTTTTTTCCTTTTTCTTCATAAAAGGCTCTATTGTCGTGTTTCTTATAATGGATGTATTCTTTATTAATGACAAGTTCGTTTGTCCCAAACCAATTGTTATACTATGTTGTGTTATCATAGAGACTCTCCCCAAGTTGAATTAAGGAAGAAAGATAAACAGGACAACGATTTTACCAGTTAAGACTGTTGGTATTTAATAGAAAATCAAACAAACCAATCGTAACAAGCCCTTTCTCATTTCGTTTGGGCTTTATGTTGTCTTTGACAATGATGATTTTTTTGAAGGAATCATCTATGTTCATTAAGGATGCGGATTCTTGACGTTCTTTGGCCTCGGTTGGCATCATGAAGGCCGATTGAATATAATAACGCTGGCTTCCTTGATTGGCAACGAAGTCAACTTCATACTGTTTTCGAATAGTCTTTCCATTTTTATCAGTGGTCCGGTGCCCCACCACACCAACATCTACCTGAAATCCACGTATCTTCAATTCATTATAGATTATATTTTCCATAATGTGATTCTCTTCCTGTTGGCGAAAACTGAGAATAGCATTGCGCACTCCTAAATCTGAGAAATAGTATTTCGACAGTGTGTTGATGTATTTCTTGCCTTTTATATCATAACGGACGCTCTTCTCAATAATGAATGCATCCATCAGATACTTAAGATAGTTAGAAATAGTTGGCTGGGTGAGCTTCTTATGCTTAAGTGTATGAAATGTGTTACAGAGTTTCTGTGGGTTAGTTGGAGAACCAATTGCTGATGCAACGATATTGACCAACTCATTGAATTCTTCTTTATTCCGGATTTTATGGCGATCAAGTATATCGGTAGAATATACTGTCAAGTATAAGTTCTTAAGGTAATCGGCTTTCTTCTGGTCTCCGTCCAATGTGCGAACCAAAGGCAATCCTCCGTAAGTATAATATTCTTTCCATGCCTCCGCTATGGATTGTTCACTGACAGACATAAATTCAGCAAAAGAAAGCGGATATACATGCACCTGGTCCCCGCGTCCTCTGAACTCCGTCACGACATCGGTGGATAAAAAACGGGAATTGCTTCCTGTGACATAAATATCCAAATTTTTCTTTCTCAACAAACTGTTGAGAACTGGCACGAAATCATCAAGTAATTGAACCTCGTCGAATAACAAATAATATTGACCTTCATCTTTAAGCAATTCCTTGACATGCTTCATCAGATTGTCCGGATTGCAAAGATTCCTGTTTTCCCAATCATCAAACGCGATTTTTATGATGTGGGCATCATCAGTACCCATGCTCTTCAAATAGTTGTAAAAGAGTTCAAATAGGAGATAAGACTTTCCACACCGGCGAATGCCAGTGATTATTTTAATCAATCCATTGCTCTTTCCTGCAATTAGTTGATTTAGGTATGCATCGCGTTTTATGACCATTTTGAGTTTTCTATTTTAAATAATCGACATATATGACAGTTTTTCAAAGTGCAAATATAGTACGGTTGAAGCGTGTATCCAAATATTTATTTTAAAAAGTTGACACTAATGTCTGTTTTACAAAATAGGTGGCTGTGAAATAGCCACATCTCGCTGTCTTTCTTCGACATTGCGGCGATTTCATCGGCAATCTTTTCGGAGAATGGTTTGATGTAGTACATGAAGGTCTTTTGTGTCTTGTCGGTTACTTCTTGCCCGATTATCTTCAGCAAGATAAGATAAGTATTACATAGTGTTTTTCAATCAGTATTGGGTTTGATTATAAAAAAGTGAGCCGGATATCTTAAAGGCCAGGGATATTGGCTATATTTGCTTTTGCAGAGAGGATAAACAAGCCTGTGAACGACGAAAACAAAATCATACTCTATCATGACGATAACGAGATAACCCGTGTGTCGGTGCGTTTGTCCGATGGGGATTTTCTTTCTCGGCGAGTTATGTGCCTACGGATTTGTCGGAAATAATTCTGAAAGTGGAGGATTGGGGTTAGATATTGCGCAGCGGTCAGAGGTCGATGGGGAGGCCTATTACGGGGGTGGCGAGGATTACGGCGGTGTCGGCGGTCATCGATATGTAGCCGTCTTTGTCGGAGGTGGTGTCGGCGAGCTGCTTGATTTTGGCGAGGGGTTCGTCCCAGGGGTGGCGAGAGAGGGCGAATTTGCCGTTGTGCACGGGGATGACAAGGCGAGGCGAAAGGTCGCGGATTACGCTGTCGAGCTGCTCGGGGAGGGTGTGGATATATTTCCAGCCTTCGTTATACTGGCCGTCTTCGATCATTGCTACGTCGATGCGTGGGAACCGCCGGCCTATCTCGGCGAAGTGCGGGCCGTATCCGCTGTCGCCTCCGATATATGCGGTTGTGCTGCCTTGGAGCATGAACGATGCCCAGAGTGTCGGGTTCTGTCTGAGGAAGCGTCCTGAAAAATGTCGAGCCGGGAGGCATGTGACCAGCTGCCCGGACGGGAGTGTCACGCTTTCGTCCCAGTCAAGCTCGATGATGCTTTCGGGTGGATATCCCCAGTACTCGAAGTGTTCGCCTACGCCGAGAGGGCAGATGACGCTGCCGATGCGGTCTTTCAAGGCTTTGACAGTGGCATAGTCGAGGTGGTCGTAGTGGTCATGGGTTATGATTAGGTAGTCGACCGGAGGGATGTCGTCGGGAGTGTATATGTCGGAGCCCTTGAAGGGCTTCATCATCAGCGATGTGGGATATCGGGATGTCAGGACCGGGTCGACAAGAAATGTGGAGCCGCCGTTGATGAGCAGGTATGAGGAGTGGCCGAACCATACGAACCGGTCTGTTTGCCGGTCGAGCTTGGTGAGGTCGGTCTTGACGGATCTGACTGCAGACTTCGGAGCGAGGTCGGCAGGCTTCGGGGCAAAAAGGAATTCCCACATCGTGGTCCAGCGGCTTTTGCCGGATGTCATCATGGGTGTCGCGCTGAGGTTATGGAAAGCCCCGTCGCGGTAGTGCGGAGAGCGTTTGATACGCTCCAGCCTGTCGCCGCTTGGAGTCCGGCCGAGCGGGACCCAGGCGGCTCCTAACGCCGCTGCCAGTGCGGCCAGAATCAATAATATTATTGATGTCGTTACAATAAGTCTTGTAGGTCTGATAAGTCGTATAAGTTTAATAAGCCGTAAGGGTTTTATAACGGGGAGGAGAGGGGGACGAGGGTATAGGTCTGCGAGCCGAGGCCTATCTGCTCGGCGTAGCCGATGATGTGGGTGCCGTGCTGGCGGTTGATGCGGTCGATGAGGGGCTTGCTGTCGTCGCCGGCCGAGGGCTTGTGGTTGAATACGAGGTCAAGGCACGCCTTGTCGAGAGCCACGGGGTCGAGTGATGCGAGGATGCCAACGTCTTTCATCTCCGGGGCTGCGGGATTGCCGTCGCAGTCGCAGTCGACGGAGAGGTTGTTCATCACGTTGATATACACTATGCGTGGCTCTCCGGCGGCGCTTTTGGCGTTCATATAGTCATGGACGGCCTGAGCGGAGGCGGCCATGCTTTCGATGAAATCGTCCTGCTCTGGCGACCCCCAGCCTGAGTCGGTCTGCCCTGCCGAGTGGATGTAGAGTTTGCCCCGTGATGAAGCCACTCCGATAGAGGCGTTTTTCAATACTCCGCCGAAGCCGCCCATGGCGTGACCCTTGAAGTGTGCGAGGTTTATCATGAAGCCGTAGCGGGCCAGATGGCTTCCGACGATGTCGTATTTGATATGGGTGGTGTCAGAGACGGGGATGCGCATGTCGCCGTCGGCATCCATTATGTCGACCTCCGCGATGTCTGTAAATCCTCGTTCGGCTATGGTTTTCAGATGGTCGGCGGTGGTGCCACGGCTACCTCCGTAGGCTGTGTTGCACTCGACGATTACGCCCTTGGTCTCATCGATAAGCGGCTTGATGAAATCCGGGCGGAGGTAGCCTGTCTGCTCCGACTCGCCGGTGCTTATCTTGACGGCGACTTTTCCTTGGGGCGTGACACCGAGAGCCTTGTAAATCTGCAGCAATGACTGAGGGGTTATCTCTTTGGTGAAATATACGGTTGGGGCTTCTTTCTTGGTTTGTTTCTGGGCATGGGCGCAGCCGACGCTTGTCATCATTGCGGCTGCAGCCAATGAGATGGATAATAGCTTTTTCATAAGTCGGGACGTTGATGGGGTTAGGGTCAGAACCGCCATTCCGCACCTGCCATGACTGTGGCACGCGGCATGGGGAATCCGTAGTTGATCTGATAACGTGTGGCGGTGAGGTTTTCACCTTTGGCAAACAGGGTGAGGGGCTTCCGTAACGGGAATGTGTAGGCTACACGGGCGTTGAGCAAGGCGTAGCTTTCGGCGGTCTGCTCGGTGTACACGTCCCATACGCTCATCACGTCGACTGAGAACTGCCAGCGGCCTGGGGTGTAGCCGACTTCGGCAAACAGTTTGTTCTTGGGGGCGGCGATTATCCGTGTGTCGGTGTGGAGGTATGCGTAGTTGGCGGTAAACGTCCAGTCGTCGTCAAGGCGGTATGTCGCATCGATTTCGAATCCTTTGTTGATAAACGAGCCGGTGTTCATGTTTCTCGCGGCTCCGTCAACCATGACCTGCTGGATGAGGTTGTCGCCGTTGATGTAGTAAAGGGCGAGTCCGGCATTGAGACGGCCGTCAAGAAGCCACTGCCGCAGCTCTACCTCGAAATTGTCCATTGATTCGGGCTGCAACTCCGCATTGCGCGGGCCGTACATGTAGAGTTCGCGTATGTTGGGCGAGCGTAAGCCCCGGCTGTAGCTGAACTTCACGCGGCTTGACGACAGCGGACGCAGTATGAAGCCGGCTTGCGGCACCCATTCGTTGCCGAACTGTGAGGAGTGCTCGAGGCGGACTCCGGCGTTGACACTCAACCTGTCGCTCCAAAATGCCTGCTGCATCATGGCGTATCCGGCAATCTCATTGACATGCTTGTCGACGATGGGCGATTCCTTGCCGTCGGCCTTCTGCGAGTTCCATGCCTCACCGCCCCAGTGCTTGAAGTCGATGCCGACGCTGAGGTCGTTTCCTTGCCAAGGTTTGACGGTCTGGTAGGCGGTGATGCCCATGTTGAAGTCCTTGGAGTTGAAGAGGTAGTCGCGGGGTCGGCCCCTGCTTATGCCGTCGTCAATCTTGTGCTTGCCGTAGTTGTAGTAGGCCTGGATGCCTCCTGATGATATGTCATAGCGGTTTTTGACATAGACCGACGCTGTGGTGCGGAACATTTTCGTCCACATATCCAGCGGCTGTGACAGCTCTACCGAGCCGGGGTTGTCGGCTTTTGTTTCGGTCAGCATGACATTGGCTCCGGCTTCCCAGTGCTGCGAAAAGTCGTAGGAGACCGATGCAAACTGGTTTGACAGCCAGTAGTCCATACCCTCGCGGTTGCCGTCGGTCGATTCGTAGCTGGCTGCTACGAATGTTCGCAGTCCGCCATGTTTGTAGCCGGCCTTCACTCCGTATTTCTGAGTGCCGTAACTGCCGCCAGCCGCCCTAAGCGACCCAGAGAAGCCCTCTTTGTCGGCGCGGCGTGTAATCAGGTTGACCGAGCCGCCCATTGCGCCCGAACCATAGAGCAGTGACGACGGGCCGCTTACGACCTCCACCCGCTCCACATCGTTGGTGACATATGTGTCAGGAAGGGAGTGTCCGAAAACTCCAGCCCATTGGGGCTGTCCGTCGATAAGGAACAGCACTTTGTTGCCTCCGCCGACACCTCGGATGTTGACAGTCCCGGCGGCTCCGCCGCTGACTCCGTATCCGGCGAGTCCTCTTTCGGTCACGAACATGCCGGGGACGTGGTTTTGTAGCACCGGGAGCAGGTTGGTCTCCGAGCTGTTGTCGATGGTGGCGGTGCCGATTACCTTCACGTCAAGCGGCAGCAGCGGCACCGGGGCTTTTGCCGCGCTCTCGACGACGACCACTTCCCCAAGCACTTTGGTAGTGTCGGCTTTCTCGGCGGTGGCAGCGGAGACTCCTAATGCGGCCGTCATCGTGAATGCCGCTATCGTAATCAGTTTCATTGACTAATTTATCTGCGAATCAAGTGGTTGATTATCAGCCATCCGCCAAATATCTGAAGCAACATGCCTGGCAGACCGATGCGGAAGTCCTGGACGGCAAGGTAGAAGTCGCCTTTCATCGCCCATTCGCCCAACGTGCCTACTGTCTGGTATGAGAGGACAACCGCTGCGAGCAGCCACAGTGAGGCTTTGCGGAAGCGGCTGGCGGCGATACCGGCGGCTACGGCGAGGAGGGCTGATTTGAGCAGTATCGGCGGCAGGCTGTGGAGTGCTGGCATACCGAAAAGCGCCGAATTGATGACCGGCGAAGCCACGGCGGTGAGCAATCCCACTTTCCAGCCGTATTTGTAGGCTCCTACGAGAGTGAACAGGTAAATCGGCAGCCATACCAAGCCGCCCTGCGGAATGAGGTGTACGAGTTGCGGCAGTGCGATGTTGCCGAGTATGAAGAGAGCCGCCACCATGTAGGTCTTGGCGTTGCTGTAGTCGAGTGAGTACAGTCTTAGTGTGGATGCGTGTTGCATATCAGGGTTTGATTGAGTTGATAAATCGGGTTATCAGCGGCAGACACTCCTCGGGGGTCGTGCAGCCGATGCATAGCGACTCCACCGGGCAGATGCCGTCGCCGTTGCGGTTGATGATGTTGGGGACTTCCTCGGCGTATGACACCTTCACAGCCGATGCCTCAAACAGCTTCAGTGCCGGGGTGCTGATAATATCGGCATAGACGCTGTTTGCTTTACCGAGTATCATCAAGGCTGCAGCCCCTTTGCCTACGACCTTGTCGGCTATGTCTGCGCCGTCGAGCAGCGAGGGATCGTCATTGAGGATGCGGTAGAGGTCGGAGACCCCGCGCCCGTCAAAGACGGAGACTGTGCTGTTGGAGACCACTAAAGAGTGGTTGCCTTGGTGGAGTATGTCGACAATATCAGCCGTCATAGGGTGCCTTGCTTAAGCTGTTCGACGAAGCGGTCTATGCGGTGCAGCTCGGAGGGTATCTGTATGCCCTGTGGGCAGTGGGGCGAACATCTGTTGCAGCCGATACAATGGCTCGCCTGGCGCAGCTTGGGTACGCTGCGGTCGTAGCCCACAAGAAATGCACGGCGTGCCTCGCGGTAGTTGTCAGCCTGCTGGCTTTCGGGAATGTTGCCCTCGTTGACACACTTGTTGTAGTGCAGGAGGATTGCCGGGATGTCGATGCCATAGGGGCAGGGCATACAGTATTTGCAGTCGTTGCATGGTATGGTGGGAAACTGCATCATCAGGTCGGCAGTGTCGTAGAGGAATTTCTCCTCTTCGGGCGAAAGCGGCACTAAGGGACAGTATGTGCGCAGGTTGTCCTGAAGATGCTCCATGAATGTCATGCCGCTGAGCACGGTAAGTACGCCCGGCTTGGTCCCTGCGTATCGGAAAGCCCACGAAGCCACGCTGCGCTCCGGCTCGCGCTGTTTGAGACGAGCCACGATATTGTCAGGCAGCTTCGACAGACGGCCTCCCAGTAGGGGCTCCATGATTATGGCCGGTATGCCGCGCTTTTCCAGCTCGTTGTAGAGGTACTCGGCATTGGTGTTGCGGGGGTTGAGCTCTTTGGCATGGTGCCAGTCGAGATAGTTGAGCTGTATCTGCACGAAGTCCCACTGGTATTTGTCGTGCTGCGCGAGCAGGTCGTCAAATACACGGATGTCGCCGTGGTATGAGAATCCGAGGTTGCGTATCCTGCCGGCTTTGCGCTCGTCCATGAGAAAATCCAGGATGCCGTTGTCGATATAACGGGCTCTGAACTCCGCAGGTCCGTCCTCGCCCATGCCTATGCCGTGGAGCAGCATATAGTCGATGTAATCGGTCTGCAGTTCTTTGAGCGAGTTGCGGTACATGGCAATCGATGCCTCGCGTGTCCATGTGGAGGGGGCGAAGTTTGACAGCTTTGTCGCTATGAAGTATTTGTCGCGGGGATGGCGGCTGAGGGCTATCCCGGTGGCTCGTTCGGAGCGGCCTTTGCAGTAAGCCGGCGATGTGTCGAAGTAGTTGACCCCGTGGGCGATGGCATAGTCCACCTGGCGGTTGACCATCTCCTGGTCGATGCCGTCGTTGCCACCTTCGCGTGCGCTGCGTCCGTCGATTGACGGCAGACGCATCATGCCGTAGCCCAGTATCGACACCTTTTCGCCTGTCTTGGGGTTCGTGCGGTAGGTCATCCGGTCGGTAGGGATTTCCCCGGCGGCTGTATGGTCGCCGGTCAGAGGGTTTTTCTTTGAGTCGCAGCCGGCCAGCGCGGCAGCCGAGACGGCAGCGGTGCCGATGCCGAGACGTTTCAGAAACTCCCGGCGGTCTATGTTGTGGTTGGTATCTTTCATCGCTTCGGAGGTTTAGATTGTTCGGTGGGTTTCGTGTCCTTCGACATATATCGCGCTGAACGGACGTGCTGGGCAGAGGTTTTCGCAGGCTCCACATCCGATGCAACGCTCATCGTTGACCACGGGTATTTTCGGCGAATCGGGGTTGTCATTGTCGGACGGCACCATCTGTATGGCTCCCACGGGGCAGTGGCGGGCGCAGTTGCCGCACGCCACCCCTTCGGTCAGGGGGATGCAGTTGTCTTTGACCCACACGGCATGGCCTATCTGTATGGCTGATTTGTCGGCTCGGTCGATGGCGATAATCGCTCCTGCCGGGCAGACCTCGGAGCATTTTGTGCACTCAGGGCGGCAATATCCGCGCTCGTATGACGACCGTGGCTGCATGAGTGTGGCGATGTCGGACGACGGACGGAGCACGCCGTTGGGGCAGACGGATACGCACAGCTGGCATCCGGTGCAGTGGTCGGTAAGGTGCTTGAGGCTCACGGCTCCCGGAGGGACTATCGGGGTCTTGCGGGCAGGAATTTTCTTGTCGGTGATTACAGCCAGTCCGCCATCGACGGTCTTTTCTTCTGCGCGGAGCAGTGCAGCGGTTCCGAGTGCCACCGTCGTGGTGAGGAAGCTGCGTCGGGCGGAGTCGGCCGGCTCTGTCGCCTCTGCTGGCTTGTCTGCCGTGGCCTTGCGGCGCGTATAAGATATGGCTCCTTGGCGGCATTTGCCGATGCAGTCCATACAGGCTACGCAGCGGGAGTAGTCGATTGCATGGTTTTTGCTGTCGATACACGCCGCCTTGCAGTTACGTGCGCACAGGCCGCAGCCGTTGCATTTTGAAGTGTCGATGACGGGCTTAAGCAACGAATACCGGGAGAGGAATCCCAGTACAGTGCCTACGGGGCATATCGTGTTACAGTAGGTGCGTCCGTTGCGCCATGCCAGCACTCCGAGGATTGCCACCGTGGCGGCGGCGATACCGAATGTGATGCCGCTGCGAATCCATACGTCCACAGAATAAAAAGCGTAGCTCTCATACCGCGCCGCCAGTCCGGCAAGAATGTTGTTGCCGCAGGCCCAGACGGGGGCGAGCAGGTTTTGCGCTATGCGTCCGTAGGAGCTGTAGGGAGCCAGCAACGCCACTACCGACCCGATGCCGAGGACGATGGCTGCTACCATCACGGCGAGCATCGTGTAGCGCAGTATGTTTTTGGCCGGTGAATAGGAGTAGCGGTTTTTCTTGCGTTTCTTGCCCATCCAGCCGAATATGTCCTGCATGACACCCAACGGGCATATTACAGAGCAGTACACCCCGCCGAGGAGGAGGGTCAGCACGACGAGCGCGACGATTACACCGACGTTAAGGGCCAGCAAGGCCGGCAGCAGCTGTATCTTGGCCATCCAGCCGAGCCATGCGTGGACCGTCCCGGTAAAATCGAGAAAAAGCAGCGTGATGCATATAAAGAATATCGCTGCCAGTATAACACGGATTTTTTTCAACATGGTGTGTCGGATATGTTTTGTTGACTGGGTTATTTCATTTTATGGAGCGGCCCATCTCGTAGGCTTGGCGCATATACGGGGTGTCGCGGACTTCGCCTATGCCGTACACGCCTTTGGCGGCTATTACGCCCATCTCCTTCGAGCCTTTGAAGCAGGCGGCAAGCCCACGGAAACATTCGAGGGTGCAGTCCATGGTGTGCTTCTCGTCTTCGGCGGCAGTCATGATGTAGTAAAACTCTTTGTCATTGAACTCAAGCCAGCGGGCCACGGTGCGGTCAAACACCGTTTTCATCTGGGCATTGATCGAGTAGAAATATACCGGGGAGGCGAGCACAAGGACATCGGCATCGAGCATTTTCTTCAAGATGTCGGGCATGTCGTCTTTTATGCAACACTGGCCGCTGTGGCTGTTGCAGTAATAACAGCCTCGGCAGTAGCCTACATTTTTGCTGGGAATCCATATTTTCTCCACGTTATTGCCGGCTTCCGATGCCCCACGTAGAAATTCGTCGCATAGCAGGTCGGAGTTGCCTCCTTTACGGGGGCTTCCTGAGAGTATCAATACTTTTTTCATCGGTTCAGAATTTAGGAAACAGTTGGATTGTTGTGTCAGCTTATTATGCAAATACAAAGATAATGCGAGATATGCAGAGACGCACCACCATAATTACTGATATGATAACCAAAATTACAGATATATGGTAAATATACTTGTTTTTAACGGATTAACAGCGTAATTTTACGAAAAATAACACGCGACACAGTTCCACAATATCTATGCCTACGATTTTGAACTATTTGGCTTCAGGTTTTACTTTGCATCGTTTGACCATCTGCCCATACATGTGCATGTGAGAAAAGGTGATGCGGAAGCGAAATAGAACCAGAGCTTAAAGTTGACTATAACCATGGCTTCAAGGCCAAAGAGATGACAAAGATTCTCAATACTGTGGTTACCTATCAGGAAGAAATCATTGCCGCCTGGAATGAGAACGAACAGAAAAAGTGATGTCTATGGAAAAGATTAAAAGATTATGGTTTGATGAATACTTCATCCACATGGAGTCAACGGAAGCCCGCACGTATAAGTTGCCGCTGGTCGGTTCTCCCAGGCTTTTGAACGCTACGCCTGAAGAACGCGATGCTTACTCGATAGAACTTGACGGGACTGCGATAAGGTGGGATAATGTTGATGAGGATATTTTCATCACAGCCTTTTACGACTACCAAGATGGCTCGCAGAACAAAATCGCCAATCTTTTCTTCAAATACCCGATGCTGTCAGTCGGCGGAATGGCAAAGGCTATAGGAATTGACAGGTCGTTGCTTTATCAGTATGTTTATGGCGTCAAGACACCCAGCTCAAGCCGTGAACGTGAAATCTTCAAAGCTTTTCGTGACCTCGGTGCTGAACTGAGCCAAATTTGATAACCAATAAAACGCAAACAACGCCTAAAATAGTCCACAAAATCGGGGCAAGTGATTTTGTGGACTAACTTTGATAATCAACGGTAAGAAGAAGGGATGGCTTGCGTTTGAGGACGCACGAGCCGTGCGTCCCTACTGGGGGATGATGGCTGATGCTGTGCCGAGGTTCTGCAACTCCCTCTGATTTTATGATTTGATTTTACGCATTATCCTTGCAGGGACTCCGGCGACTACGGTGCCGTCGGGGACATCTTTGGTGACTACAGCCCCGGCTCCTACTATCGCGTTTTCACCGACAGTCACGCCGGGCAGTATGACCGCTCCGGCTCCGAGCCATGCGTTGCGGCGGATAACGACTGGCTTGACGAGCAGATTGTGGCGCAGCTCAGGCTCTTCGGGGTGGGACTCGGTGGTAATCTTGACTCCGGGACCGATGAAAACTCCGTCCTCAATCGTTATGCCGCCCTGGTCGAGGAATGTGCAGCCGAAATTGATGAATACCTCCTTGCCCACGCGGGTCAATTTGCCGAAAGCGGTGTAGAATGGTGGGAACATCCTTACCGACGGGTCCAGCTCCTGCCCCCATATCTGTTCGAGCAGCGAGCGGCGGGCATCCATAGGGTGATAGCCGGTGTTGAGTTCGCCCACCAAGGAGAGCGTAGCTTCAAATTCACTGCGTAAGTCCGCGAAATCGGGGTCGGATTCAAGTATGCGCTCTCCTCTGCGCATACGTTCGATAACTCTGCTGTATTTCATGATTTTTGATTTTTCTAAATGCAAAATTATGATGTAAGCCGGACTGCGTCAGTACCTGAATTACGGCAGATTATACCTCTATTACAGAAAAATGTCGGGGCGATGCAGCTGTCACGCACAGCACGGCATCGCCCCGACATGCTCATCCCTCACAGCATGTTTTTCAGCATCTACTTATCGGTGCGGCTTATGATACAGGTGAATTTGCCGCCGATGTGGCCAGGCTTTGTTAAATCTGAGTTCTTTCAAGGATTTTCGGACTGTTTTTGCCGCTCGCAATCGTCATGTAGCTCGCTACACTCCTATCGCTCGCATCAAAACATCTCCGAAACTCCTTATAAAAATCTATGTGTGAAATCAAAATAGCTCCTAAATCAAAAACAGGTTCTTGTTCATAATCCTGCTTTTCGCTCGGCTATGCGTTCGTTGGCCATTCTGGCATCTATTTCGCTGTTGTGGCAACCGCCCTCGGCATCGTACCATACCGTCTTCGAGCTGCCGCCTCCGCCGCCACCTCCTCCGGCCGCGCTGCCTCCCACGAACAGGATAGCGGCGATACCGGCGAGTATCAGCAGGATTTGCAGAATCAGCCGCAGCAATATCGTAATCAGCCCGACCGCAGCTATGATGACACCGATGATATAGACGGCAATGAAAAGTGTGAGCAGCGAGCCGTTGACTTTTCCGGCTGTCGACACGTTGCGTTTCCAGGAGATGAACGTGCCTATACCGAAAGATGCCAAAAACACTATGGCGGCAACGACCTCGTTGGCGCTTCTCCACCACACGGCACCGGCAAAGACGGCGATGAGTGTCAGCGGTATGCACGCTCCCATGCTTATCGCCATGGGCTTGATGGAGATTTCCTTGTCGGAATGTTCGCCAAAAAGCAGACGTTCGTACAGCTTGATGCTGAAAACCTGCGCTACGACAAATATCACAAACGGTATGGCCCGCAGGGCGGACCCCCAGAAGCCGTAGGTGTCATAATCGCACCACCAGAACACATCGCCGCCCAACGTGGCGTAGGCCCAGATTTCAAGTGCCGAGGCGAGCAGGATGCAGAGAGGTACGAGCAGCAGTGCCGGGCGGCGCAGCAGCTCTATCCGTCCGAGAAAGAGCAGCAGTATGGCTGCAACGAACAGTATAGAGATTATGATATACGGGGTTATGGTGGTGAAGAAATGCTCGATGGCGGTATGCTTGCCGTCCTGGCGCAAGTCGGGAAACAGCCCTACCGTGCCGGCGGGATTGTCCTCGCTCAGTACGAGCAGATCTCCATCGATGCAGTATTCCTTGTCGTCACGGACGATGACACCTCGGCCCGGATTGCCTTCGAGTACGCGGGTGAGGGTCAGCTCTTCGCCGTTGGCTATTTTGAAGGCTGCCGTGCCGGGGACTTCGCCACCGCTTTTGGCTGGCTCGATTGTGTAGGCCTGGATCGAGTCGGAGAATAGCACATCGACGACATATTTCTGTGCGCTTGCGCATAGTGCATTAACCAGCAGTATGGTAAAAACTATCAGTCGTGTTTTCATAAGTTAGTCAACAAAATTAGTTTATATCATCAAGTCAGTCCCATTTTGCGATGCTTTTGCGGTTTTTTGGGCTGATTCCGTACTCGTCGTCAATCACGTAGCTCGCTACGCTCAATCCTCCTCATCCAGAATCATCGCCAAAATTCACGCAAAATCATTCGCTCTAATTTTGTGGACTAACTTAAGAAGCTTCTAAGTAGGTAGATAAGGTTGGTGCGGAAGTGCTATGGTGTAGGGCGTTTGTGTCAGCACGTCATAAGGCTTGTTTATACAGATGGCAATGGGACAAGAAGCCGTGTCGGTTTGGTATGACACAGCTTCTTGTCTGAAGATATTTAGTAGGGCAGTTATTTCAGATAACGTATAGCTAATTTCAGTGATTTTATCTTAGCATACTCGGCCGCTTTTGAATCGGACATGGTAAGGTTGTGCGCATTAATATTGACTGGTGTACCGGCTGTGATGACGGCAGTTCCCTCTCCTGTAGACGTGCGGGCTATGCTGCCGACTTGGTGCGAGATTACTTCGTTGCCCTCTGCGTCAAGGCCGATTAGATCAACCGAGAGGGGGGTCATGGTCCCGTCGTTGAATGCTAAGGCATCTTTCCCTTCCAAGGGTATGTCTTTTGCGGCAACGACTTCTCCAGCGAGGTCGTAGCGCGGATCTATGTCCCCTTTGCTGAAGAAGTCTTTAAACTGGACTGTTACGGGAGTCTTTACGGTGAGTTCGTCGGTGTTTTCAAGGGCGAGGGTTGAGCCGCTCCATTCCTGGGCTGCTTTCTCGGCTTTTTCGCGGGCTTCGGCGTAGATTTTCTCGTATTTCTCGAATACGGCTTTGGCATCGGATTCCGATTCGCTTGCTCCGAGTTTTGCTTTGAGTTCTTCTGACTGTGTGTTTAATTCGGCGGCAATGGCTGGTACTTTGCCGAAAAGCATAGACTCCGAGGATGATGACGATGAGCCGCCGCATGATGATAGAATAAATGATACAGCCGCTATGGACAGGGCGGATGTGATGAACAGTTGCTTTCTCATGGTGTTAATGGTGTTAATGGTGTTAATGGTGTTGATGTGAAACTTGATAAATTGGTCGATGTTTATTGTGTCAGCAAACTAACGCCAAATTTTACAATTATAAAGAAACAACGGATAAATTATCGGATGACAATCAGTAAAAATCGCCTCACGGCGATGTAACAATAGGTAAATTATTGCTGTGTCAATGGGTAAATATCGCTGATTACCAATATGTTATGGGGGGGGGTAGAAGCCCTGTACTGAGCAGGGGTCATCCCTGCGATTGCGACGAATACGCGGTGGAAGCTTTGTCGAGAATTGAATCCCGACTCCTCGGCGATTTCGTCCAGGCGGCGCGGTGTGCCTGTAAGCAGCCCCATCGCGTGCTTGACGCGCAGACGGTTGATGTGGTCGTAGAATGTCATGCCTGTCTCCGTCTTGAAGTATGCGGAGGCATAAGTGCGGTTGGTGTTAGCCATCCGTGCGATGTCAGACAGCTTTAGCATGGGATTGAGATATATGCGGTCTTCCACTATGAGCCGGGTTATCCTCGCGAATACCTGGCTGCGGATGTCGGGCGATTTGTCGGGTATAGATTCAATCGGGGCTACAGGGTGCAACTCATCGACCACGGATTTGTGCTTGTAGATGAAGTAGCAGATGAAAATCCACAGCATGAGCGTAAGGGTCATATATATTGCGTCATACCAGGGGCTGTATGTGGTGCAGCTTATGACCCAGACTGTCAGGATTATGAAAAAAGCCCAGAGGATGTTCTGGAGCCATCGGAGGTCGATGTCCTCGTTGTACGAGAATGTGGCTTTGAGCGACCTGTTGTATCGTGGTATCGCGAAGCATGCCCATGTCGCGGTCGAAAGCCCGAGGATGACGGCCAGGATCATGTCTATGTGGTAGAATACGGGATGCTTGAATAGCACCATGAGCAGCGGCAGGATGACGAAAGGGGCTTCGACCAAGGCGATTGTTTTCAGTGTCAGCCGTCCGGGATTGCATAATTCCCACAGTATGCAGGCGTAGAGAGGGACTGCAACGACATCTACGGCGGTTATCAGGTCTAATGCCGACATGAACTGCGGATGTGCCAGCACGACAGCATCTTTCACAAACCCGGCGGCCATGACTGTCATCAGTACCGTCACCAGGCGCGAAAGCATGTCCGAGCCTTTGCGCCAGAAAATCCACGCAATCATGGCCGTGAACATGAAGCTCGTGCCTAACAGGAAATATTGAACAGCATTTACCATAATGTTGTTGACCAGCGTAGAAGCTGTTACTGTCGAAAGGTGTGAATGGTTATAAACTACACGTTGAATAGCATCTAAACCGGCGCTGTGTTGTGGAGGTGTTTATGTGATGTCTGTTGGATGTGTTTGTAAGAAGATATGTAAAGGTAGTAATTTTCGGCGAAATTCGCTACCTTTGACTTCGTCCAATAATAAGAAACATATGAGAGAGATGAGGAAAGCCCAGCGGCAAAAGGATGAGGTGTGGGCCTCGGGCGTGTTTGACAAGGCACCTTATGTCACGGTCAGCATGGTGCGTCCTGACGGAACGCCTTACGGCCTGCCGCTTTCGCTCGTCCGCAGTGGTGGGCGGACGTTTTATTTCCACTGTGCCGATGAGGGTGAGAAGATCGACTGCATGAGAAGCAATCCGATAGTAAGCCTGTCGGCGGTGAGCAGGTGTACTCCCAAATATGAGGAGGAGAAGAATAATTTCACCGAATATTATGACTCGGCAGTTGCCATAGGCCGTGCGGAGATAGTCACAGACGATGCCGAGAAGATAGCGGCGTTGAGACTGTTGTGTGAAAGATTCCTCCCTAAGTATATGGAGCATTTCGACGAAGCGGTCAATCGCAGCCTCGGCCGGACTACAGTGGTCAGAATAGACCTGCTCGAACCACCTGTGGGCAAATCAAAACCGTAAGATGCCGTGTGCGAATCGGTGTGGCTGCGTTGTTACTTATATAAATCTTTGCCATGATTGAGACTGAAAGGCTTGTGCTGAGGCGTTGGAGGGCTGATGATGCTGCGTCGCTATATAGGTACGCGTCCGATGACCGGGTCAGCGAGCTTGTGTTGTGGCCTACGCACACATCTGTGGAGATGAGTCGTGAGGTGATTGAAACGGTCTTTATGCCCAATCCGCATACTCTGGCAATCGCGCTGAAAGATACCGGCGAACCGATAGGGTGTATAGGGCTTGTGCCGCCTGGCGGCGAGCATCATGCGACCGTCTCGTCCGAGCGGGAGGTGGGGTACTGGATAGGGCGGCCATATTGGAATAAGGGCATTGCGAGCGAAGCGCTGAGGGCGTTGGCTGCTTATTGCCGGGCGACCGTCGGCTTGGATTCGCTGCTCATAACCACCGACAAGCGTAACGCCGCGTCACGGAGAGTGGCTGAAAAATGCGGATTCATGTTTGTGGAGGAGTATATCTATGACGGCGTGGAGAGTTGTGCCTACAGGTTGGACTTACGTGCAGCGAGCGGTAAAACCAAAAGCACCTGACGTGTGTTATATTTATACCACTATCAACCTGCAAGCCGTTTTAACAAACTTTAAATGAGGGATATTTGCAAGTGATTAGAATAATTACAAACTTTGTAATTGTTCTAAAATAGTTAAACGACAAACCATGACATACACTCAGCCAAGCACCCCAAACTATCTGCTCGACTTGCTCCATAAGTCGGGAGTGCGCCCGTCGGTCCACCGGCTGGCGGTGCTGAGGTACGTGATAGACAAAAAGACACATCCTACTGCTGACGAGATATTCTCTTCATTGGCAGCGGAGTTTCCGTCATTGTCGCGGGCTACTGTCTATAATTCCCTGCACAAACTCGCTGATAGCAGTATTTTGCGTGAGGTAGAGATAGAGAACGGTACGACGCGTTACGACTTCGCCCAGCAACCGCCTCACGGGCATTTCAAGTGCCGTCGGTGCGGCAAGATATATGATATGCCTATGTCGTATAGGGCGGATGAAGCGTTGCCTGACGGATTCAGGATTGATAGTATTGACGTATATGCAAAAGGATGTTGTTCCGATTGCTGTGATAATATTAAAACGAAGTAAATTACTAACTGTTAAAAAATTATTGTACGATGAAAGATCTGAAAGGAACAAAGACCGAGAAGAACCTGTGGGAAGCATTTGCCGGTGAATCGCAGGCCCGCAACAAGTACAGCTACTATGCATCCAAGGCCCGTAAGGACGGCTATGAGCAGATTGCTGCCATCTTTGAGGAAACAGCACATAATGAGAAGGAGCATGCCAAGCTCTGGTTCAAATTGCTGCACGGAGGTGACATTGCGGGTACGATGGAAAATCTGGCTGACGCAGCCGCAGGTGAGAATTACGAATGGACCGACATGTATGACCGTATGGCTGCCGAAGCTGAGGAGGAAGGTTTTGCCCACATAGCAGCAAAATTCCGCCAGGTAGCAGCTATCGAACGTCTGCATGAGGAGCGTTACCGTCGTCTGCTGGCAAACATCGAGGAGGGTATCGTATTCTCCCGCGAAGATGACCGCATCTGGATATGCCGTAACTGCGGCCATGTAGTGATAGGCCAGAAGGCTCCCAAGGCTTGCCCGGTGTGCGCTCATCCGCAGAGCTTCTTTGAAATCGAAGCCAAAAATTATTGATACAGTTACATCCCTGTAAAGTGGATCAGCCATGCTGCCGTCTGGCAGCATGGCTGACTGTTTTTGTGTAAATCTTATAAAGATTATGGGGTTGCTTATATAATGGGAAAACCTTGAAGATGCTGGCATCTTCAAGGTTTTTTTTGAGGGTGAACAGTGGGGGTCGAACCCACGACCTTCGGAACCACAATCCGACGCTCTAACCAACTGAGCTATGCTCACCATTTTAAGGTGCTGCAAAGGTAGCACCTTTTTTCGGGATGTGCAAGCGTTTCGGGCGAAATTTGCTCAAAATGCTTTTGATTTGCACATTTTGAGCTTTTTAGCGTCGCTCTACAAATACGTTAGATTCAAACGACCCTTAATTTTTTGGGTAAACGTCGCCACGGGCGGCGAGGAGGGTGTTCTGCATCAGGGAGCATATGGTCATAGGGCCTACGCCTCCGGGTACCGGGGTGATGAAGGCGCATTTGGGGGCTACGTTGTCGAAATCCACGTCGCCACGCAGACGGAAACCGCTTTTCTTGGTTGCGTCGGGGACACGTGTGGTGCCGACATCGATTATGGTAGCTCCGTCCTTGACCATGTCGGCAGTGACAAAGCCCGGGCTGCCGAGGGCGGCGATGATGATGTCGGCCTGGCGGCATATCTCCTTGAGGTCGCGGGTGGCACTATGGCAAACTGTTACAGTGGCATCGCCTGGGACGCGCTTCTGCATCATCAGTGATGCAACCGGCTTGCCGACGATGTTGCTGCGTCCGAGCACCACGCAACGCGCTCCCTTGGTGGGGATGTTGTAGCGTCCGAGCAATTCCATGATTCCGGCAGGTGTGGCCGAGAGGAAGCAAGGCAGTCCGATGGACATGCGGCCTACGTTGATAGGGTGGAAGCCGTCCACGTCCTTGCGGTAGTCTATGGCTTCGATGATACGCTGCTCGGAGATGTGGCGGGGAAGGGGGAGCTGCACGATGAAGCCGTCCACATCGTCGTCGGCGTTGAGCTTCGCTATGGTTTCCAGAAGCTGCTGCTCGGTCACGTCGTCTTCAAACCGGATAAGGGTGGATTTGAATCCGCACTGCTCACAGGCTTTGACTTTGTGTGCTACATATGTTTCGCTGCCTCCGTCGTGTCCTACGAGGATAGCTGCCAGGTGCGGGCGTTTCATGCCCTGGTCGAGCATGGCAGTCACCTGCTCGGAAATCTCACGCTTGATGTCGTCGGAGATTTTTTTGCCGTCAATGAGTTGCATAAGTATATATGTCGTTTATTTATTGTGGATTCTAAGGCCGTTTCAGAGTCAGCGGCGGCGCATGTTGCGCATCATCGCCAGAGGGTTTTTCTTGGCACCCTGGACGAGTTTCATCATCTTGCGGGCTTCGTCAAACTGCTTGATGAGTCGGTTGACCTCTGCTACGGTGGTGCCGGAACCTTTGGCGATGCGCTGGCGGCGGCTTGCATTGATGATTTCGGGACGCGTGCGCTCGGCGATGGTCATGGAGCGAATGATGGCTTCGACGCTTTTAAAAGCGTTGTCGTCTATGTCCATATCCTTGATGGCTTTGCCTACGCCGGGTATCATGGAAGCCAGATCTTTCAGATTGCCCATCTTCTTTATCTGCTGTATCTGCTTGAGGAAGTCGTCGAAGTTGAACTGGTTGCGGGCCAGTTTGCGTTCAAGTTCCATGGCTTCCTTCTCGTCGTAGGCCTGCTGGGCTCGTTCGACGAGCGATACGATATCGCCCATGCCGAGGATGCGGTCCGCCATACGCTCGGGGTGGAACTGGTCGATAGCCTCAAGTTTCTCACCTGTACCGACAAACTTGATGGGCTTTGTGACCACTGTACGGATGGAGAGGGCAGCACCGCCACGGTTGTCGGCATCAAGTTTGGTAAGGACCACACCGTCAAAATCCAGACGGTCGTTAAATTCCTTGGCTGTGTTGACTGCGTCCTGGCCGGTCATAGAGTCGACCACAAAGAGTGTCTCCTGGGGTTTTATAGCCTTTTTGATAGACTCGATTTCGCGCATCATCTCCTCATCGACCGCCAGACGGCCGGCTGTATCGACAATCACGAGGTCGTGGTGGTTATGCTTGGCGTAAGCTATGGCATCCTGTGCGATTTTGACCGGATCTTTGACTCCTTCCTGGGTGTAGACGGGTACGTCGATCTGCTCTCCGAGGACCTTGAGCTGCTCGATGGCTGCGGGACGGTACACGTCGCAGGCCACAAGAAGCGGACGGCGCCCCTGCTCGCTCTTGAGTTTCTTGGCGAGCTTGCCCGAAAATGTCGTCTTACCCGAACCTTGAAGTCCCGACATGAGTATGACGGTGGGATTGCCCGACAGATTGAGTTTCGCCGCTTCCGAACCCATGAGTGCCGCCAGCTCGTCATGGACTATTTTGACCATAAGCTCCTGTGGCTTGACGGCGTTGATTACGTTCTGTCCCAGCGCTTTCTGCTTGACGGTGTCGGTAAACGATTTGGCTACTTTGTAGTTGACATCGGCATCGAGGAGGGCGCGGCGCACGTCCTTGAGGGTTTCGGCTACGTTGATTTCGGTAATCTTGCCTTGGCCTTTGAGTATCTTGAAGCTGCGTTCGAGTCTTTCGCTTAGGTTTTCAAACATAGGAGTAAGAGTAGGTGTATCGGTGTGAGGTTAGGAGGGAAGGAGCCGGTTGGTGGATGTGTCGGGGAACACTACACGCGGCTTGAACGTCTTGGCCTCGTCGTAGGGCATCGTGGCGTATGCCATGATGATTACGATGTCGCCGGGCTGCACCTTGCGGGCTGCCGCGCCGTTGAGACAAATCATGCCGGAACCCCGTTCGCCGGCTATGGCGTAGGTGTCGAAACGTTCGCCGTTGTTGTTGTCGACGATGTAGACACGTTCGCCGGGCAGGATGTCGGCTGCATCCATCAGGTCCTGGTCGATGGTGATGCTGCCTATATAGTCGAGGTTGCTCTCGGTGACTGTAACGCGGTGAATCTTGCTTTTCACCATTTCAACTTGCATCATAGCTATTGAAGCGAGAGGGATTATGTGTATGGAGGGTGTGCGTTAATAGCGTATATTGTCGATCAGACGCACATCGCCGACATACACCGTTATGCAGCCTACCGGCTCTGTGGTATCGTTCCAGTCGCGGATGGGCTGCATGGTCTTGCCGTCGACAATCTGGTAGTATTCTACCCGTGTGTATGGGAACGAGTCGATGGTATCGATGACGTACTTGCAGGTCTCGTCGACGGTATGGTCTTTGGCCCAGCCAAGGCTTTCGGCCAGCGTGCGGTGGATTACGGGAGCCACTGCGCGCTGCTCTTCGCTGAGACGAACATTGCGGCTGCTCATGGCGAGCCCGTCGGCTTCGCGGACTATCGGGCAGGGAACTATCTCGATGTCGGTCATGCCCTCGATTTCGGCCATACGGCGTATGACTGCTATCTGCTGGAAGTCCTTTTCTCCGAAGTATGCCCGGGTGGGTCGTACATAGTCGAAGAGGCGGCTGACAATCTGGGCAACGCCGTTGAAGTGTCCCGGGCGCATGGCTCCCTCCATGACTTCGGCCACAGGGCCGAGGTCGAATATGCGTTCATCCTTTTCGGGGTAGATTTCGGCTACTTCAGGGGCGAACACCACATCGACACCTTTGGCTTCAAGCATGACGCAGTCGGCATCGAGAGTGCGCGGATAGGTGGCGAGATCCTGTGGGTTGTTGAACTGTGTGGGGTTGACGAATATGCTGACCACTACCACGTCGTTTTCGCGCCGTGCGCGGTCAACGAGCGAACCATGGCCGGCGTGGAGTGCACCCATCGTGGGTACAAGGCCGACGGTGCGACCTTGGGCGCGTAGAGCGTCAAGGCGGCTGCGCAGTCCGTTGACTGTCTTGATGATTTCCATTGTTGCGATATTGCTTTTAAAGCAACAGATTTGGCATGAATAGTTGCTTATCAGGGTGCAAATTTACGAAACATTCCGCTGATAGCCAAATCGGTGGAAGGGCTCACACTCATTGACGAGGTCCTTATCTGAGACGTTGGATAATCTGGACTCCGATACGTTCTACAATCCCTGTCACGAGGGCGTTACCCATGAGAAATGCCCTCCGGGTGTCGGAGGCTCCTAAAGTGTGGTTGTCAGGGAACATGTTGAGCCGTTCGAGTTCGGTCGGTGTCAGTCTGCGATACCTACCGGATGCTGTTAAGATGACATGTTTGAATCTTGATGGAGCAGCACCACCCTCTCCGGTTATGATGGTGCGGGAGGGCTTGTCGATGCTGTCTGGAAACGCCATCGCTCCTTCTGAATAATTGTATTCAAACCCTGTCGTTTTGTTGACTCGTTTCTCTTTTTTGCCTCCTTTGGCGTACCGCCATTTCACTACATCCTCGTCTGTAATATAGAAATCCTCGGCAACTTCGGAGTCGGGAACCAAAATGTCGCCGAGTGTGACATATGGGCCGTTATATGCGGGTGCCGTTTGAGCGGTATATACAGTACGGTGCATCATTAATCCGGCATTTTTGAATGGTGAGTGAGCCTTTCCCTTATTAAAAGACCCGGATATTTCGGAGAGATCGCCATGGATTGTAAATGTATCAATAGACACATTGTCGGTTGACACAGGGAACGCTTTTGCCATGATTCCGTCTTTGGTAATCCAATCCGACGAGGAAATGACCGATTGGGCAAACGAAGAATCATTCTTAAACGCAAACATGTATGTCCGGCGCCGGCGTTGTGGCATACCGTATTCTGCCGCATTGATGATGCGCCACTCTACGCAATATCCTAAATCAGATAATGATGCAAGGATAATGGCGAAATCACGGCCTCGCTGTGATGCGGGGGAGCCTAACAGGCGGTCTACATTTTCAAAAATTAAAATCCGTGGAGGGTTGGGGTGGTCGCGTAAGATACGGTGTATTTGCCACCATAGGACTCCTTTCTTGCCTTCGATACCCCCCGAACGTTTAAGCGAGGTGGCAACGGAATAATCCTGACAGGGAAATCCTCCGACAAGAATGTCCGCATCAGGAATCTCACCGACATCCACTGTGGATATGTCCACATTGCTATGCCCTGAGAATCCAAATATATGGCAGTATATGGCCGATGCATCCTGACGTTTTGTAGACGGTTCCCATTGGTTGTTCCACACCGTCTTGAATCTTTCGGATGCTCTTTCAAGTCCTACACGGAATCCACCTACTCCTGCAAATAATTCAATTACCCGGATATCATCTGTGGATGTTTCAACGTCAATATCGGAGAATAAGGACTGTTGCCGATAAGATGTGCTGTATGCGGCAAGCGGTTCACATAATATATTATTGTTGGTGCTATAATCTTCACTCATGACCGTTTATAATTTCTTTCACATATTCGGCATTAAACCAATAACATAGCTTGTCGCATAATCCGCCGTTAGGATTTAATAGCCTTATCGCTCTTGTCTTTAGCTTTCGGGCGGACATGGAATTTTTTGTGGTCGGCAAGACCCCAGAATCTTTCAGGAGTGATGTTGTTTGACATGACAGCGTACCTTATATTCAGCCAGTACTCTTTGGCTAACTCCAAATCTGCGGCTGGCATAGTCCAGAAAAACACGGAATCTAAAGCATAAGATTGCTCTGTGACAGGCTCTTTTGTTCGGTTGTTATACACGGATATAGTCTCGTCCTTAATGGGTTTGAACACTACGAACATGAAGCGGCCTGTGAAAATCTCATAGACATCGGATTCTAACCAATCGTCATTGTCATAGACTTCGCAATAATCTATGTTTTTGAATGACATGGACTCTTTGGGCATCCCGTTTTCTTGGAGGCGTACTGTCTTCATGATGATGCCTGACTTGACGAACTCCTCTGAGGAGCCTAGACGCTTGCTTTCGAGGTTGGATGCTATTAACGCGCTAACGTCGGCATATTTGCTCTTGGCTTGGTAAGCCTTGATTCCGAGCAAATCACAAATTTGGATGTAATTTTTGCCAATAAACGGTTTGAACCGATTCAAAATGATTTCTTCAAAAGAATTGTTCTGTAATTCCTGTCCTGTTACAAGCTCGAATTTCGCAACTTCGTTTTCTGCATAATTTGTATAAAAAGTCTTGCCACTGCCGGTTACGTGGCCAAGGATATAACGCATATACGCCGGTTTCAGGCTAAATGCTCGCTTGTTGGCTTTTATGTCGGAATTTGGTTGTGGCTGCGGGCTGTCTCCTTTTTGCCCTTTTCGACATGCTCCCAAATACAGAGTGTCACCTTCGGAGAGCAAATGCGCTTCCCCTCGTCTGACTTTATCTGCGATGGTTTGATAGTCCTGTTTTATCAGCAGCAAGTCTTTTTCGGGGAGTTGCCAAAGAACCCTGAATAGAAATTCGTAATCATAGATGGCGTTGCCGTTGACATGTAGATAAAACAGCAATAGCATGAGTTGGCATTTCGAGATGAGGTGTGAATCCTCGAACGAGGTGTTGACAATCTCAAAATAATCAATCATGGTACATACCAACCGCTCTTTTATCCGATAGGAATTATCTTTGGATTTCAGCAGAGGTGTACATTTCAATTCTACATGAGCTTCGGCAAAGTCGGCATTTCTATCAGAATTTACCTCGTAATTAAAGAATAGTTCTTCTACCATTTGACCAAGACCACCTTTGCCTTTTCTTTTGGCTTCAATGATGCTATCGCCGAAAAGGGAGCGCAATGAATTTCCAATCAGATGTCGACTGTAATCGAAAATCGACATAGGATTAGTCCTGTCAAAATGCTTGTGTTCAAAATCTGAAGTAGCCATATGCTTTAATGTCTGTACGCTGGATGGGTCAGGCGGGGGTGAGGGTGAGGATGGTGTCGAGGAGGTGGGTGGCGGTTTCGGTGTTGGGGATGTCGGCGATGGCGAAGCTGCGCCGGCCGTTGTTCTCGCGGATGCGCACGCGGCGCGGGTTCTGCTGGAGGAACTGGACCATGCGGCCGAACATGGGCGATTCGTAGTAGGCACGGTTGTCGTCGCCGACGAAATATACGAACATCGTACCCTGCTTGAGTACTACTTTCTCTATGCCGAGCCGGCGGGCCATGCGCCGCAGCCGGGGAATGCGCAGGAGTTCTTCGGTCTCGTAGGGTATCTTGCCGAAGCGGTCGATGAGGCGCATACGGTAGGCCTGGAGGTCTGTCTCGCGTTCGATGCTGTCGAGTTCCTGATAAAGGCTGATGCGCTCGCTCTCCTGCGGCACGTAAGATGCCGGCAGGAGTAGCTCCATGTCGCTCTCGATGACGCAGTCGGCGACGTATTCGATATCTTTGCCCTCGGATGCGTCTTCCTGTTCGAGGTCGCTGAACTCTTCATTGCGCAGCTCTGTGACCGCCTCTTTGAGGATTTTCTGATAGGTCTCGTAGCCGAGGTCGGCGATGAAGCCGCTCTGCTCAGCTCCGAGGAGGTTGCCGGCTCCGCGTATGTCGAGGTCCTGCATGGCTATGTGTATGCCGGCACCGAGGTCGCTGAAGCTTTCGATGGCTTGCAGACGGCGGCGGGCATCGGGGGTAAGAGGATGACCGGGAGGCACCATCAGGTAGCAGAACGCTTTGCGTGACGAACGGCCCACACGTCCCCGGAGCTGGTGGAGTTCGCTCAGACCGAAGTTCTGGGCGTTGTTAATCATTATGGTGTTGACGTTGGGCATGTCGATGCCGCTCTCGATGATGGTGGTGGCTATGAGAACGTCGTAGTCGTGGTTGGCGAAGTCGATTATGGCCTTTTCGAGTTTTTCGGGAGGCATCTGGCCGTGGGCCACGAGGGTACGGGCATCTGGCACGAGCCGCTTAATCATTTCTTCGAGCTGATACAGCCCTTCGATGCGGTTGTTGATGAGGAACACCTGGCCGTTGCGGGCAAGTTCGAAGTTGACGGCTTCGGACACGATGTCGTCGCTGAGCGAGTTGACCGAGGTCAGGATGGGGTAACGGTTGGCCGGGGGGGTGGTGATGGCCGACAGGTCGCGTGCGCCCATGAGTGAGAACTGGAGAGTGCGTGGTATCGGAGTAGCACTCATGGTAAGTGTGTCGACGTTGACTTTCATCTGTTTCAACTTTTCCTTGACAGCTACGCCGAATTTCTGCTCTTCGTCAATGACGAGCAGTCCGAGATCCTTGAATTTGACCGATTTGCCGATGAGTTTGTGGGTGCCGATGATTATGTCAATCTTCCCGGCTGCGAGGTCTGACAATATATCTTTGACCTGCTTAGGGGTGCGGGCGCGGGAGAGGTAGTCCACCCGCACGGGAAATTCCTTAAGCCGCTCCTTGAAAGTGTTGAAATGCTGATAGGCGAGGACGGTGGTGGGTACGAGTACGGCGGTCTGCTTGCCGTCAGTGGCGGCTTTGAAGGCAGCACGGATAGCGATTTCGGTTTTGCCGAAACCTACATCTCCGCATATCAGGCGGTCCATGGGGCGTGGACGTTCCATGTCGGCCTTGACTGCCTGGGTGGCTGTCAGCTGGTCGGGGGTATCCTCGTAGATAAACGAGGCTTCCAGCTCCTGCTGGAGGTAGCCGTCGGGAGAAAAGGCAAACCCGGCTTCGTCGCGGCGGGCGGCATAGAGCTTGATGAGGTCGCGGGCGATGTCCTTCAGACGCGATTTGGTGCGCTCCTTCATCTTGTTCCATGCCCCAGAGCCGAGTTTGTTGACCTTTGGCGGGACTCCTTCCTTGCCACGGTATTTGGCAAGCTTGTGGAGCGCGTGGATGCTTACGAAGATGATGTCGTCGTTGGCATATATCAGTTTAATCATCTCCTGGGTACGCCCGTTGACATTGGTGCGCAGCAACCCTGCGAATTTACCGACACCATGATCCACATGCACTATGAAGTCGCCTACTTCGATCTGAGCGAGTTCTTTGAGCGACAGGGCAAGCTTGCCAGAGCGGGCACGGTCGCTCTTGAGGTTGTATTTGTGGAAACGGTCAAAAATCTGATGGTCGGTAAACACGCACATGCGTGTGGCTGCGTCGCTGAATCCCTGATGCAGGGTGGGTATGACTGGACGGAACGTAATAGCCGAGTCGCCACGGTCGGCAAAGATAGCGCGGAGGCGTTCTATCTGCTTCTCGCTGTCTGACAATATATATAAGGTGTAACCGTCAGCGAGAAGTCGTGAAAACGAGTCGCTGATGAGGTCGAAGTTCTTATGATAGAGAGCCTGTGGTGAACACTGGAAGTCGATAGAAGCCGTACAGTCCTTATCGGGGACATCCGAGGCTGTAAATCTGATCTGACGCATTGCATCAAGAGCCGATACGGCTCGGTCGGCATCGACTATCTGGCTCATCGCCGACGAGTCACCCTCTTCGGCAATCATGGCACTCGCGCTGAACTGCTCCTCTGCAATGGCCCGGATGCGGCTTATGGTGTATGGGGCATCGCGCAAAGCGACAACCGTAGTGTCCCCGACAAATTCCATCAACGACATGCCGCGTTCGCTCTGGGAGTCAAGAGCCGATGTGATGGACACTTCGGTCAACCGCTGTTCGCTCAGCTGGGTCTCTACGTTGAACGTGCGTATCGAGTCAATGTCGTCACCGAAGAAGTCAAGTCGGTAGGGAAGTTCGTTGCTGTAACCGAATATGTCGAGGATAGAACCCCTGACGGCCCATTGCCCCGGTTCGTACACGTAATCGACCTCTTTGAATCCGTTTTCACGAAGCCACTGCTGCGTTTCGGTTAGGTCGGCAGGATGTTTGGTGGACAGGACTATAGTGTGGCCGCTGACATCGTCGGCCGATGCCACCTTCTCGGCAAGCGCTTCAGGATATGTGATTACATAACGAAGTCCGTCGGCAGCCATCCATCGGCTGAGGGTCTCTGTGCGCAAAATACGCGATGGCCCGTCGAGCTGGCCGTATTTTATGTCACGCTTATATGAGGAAGGGAAAAACATGACCGCCTCCTCACCCATGAGCCTGGTGAGGTCGTGGTATATGTAGCCGGCATCGTCGGGGGAGTCTCCTACTATTATCATCGGGCCGTAGCCGGCGTCGATGGATGCAAACAGCATGGCCGGGGATGACCCAGCCATGTTGTAAAGACCTAATCTGCGGCATTTGCTGTCAGAGAGTGCGCTGGCTATGGCTGTGCGCCTTGCCGGCGTAAGGAAAGCGGAGCTTAATCGGTTGAGGGTCAATGTCGGGGAGATTGTATAGGGTGGAGTGTGTTGTGGCGTAACGTATGCCACGCCTTATAGATAGGTTGATAAGGTATGGGATGGGTGTTATCTCTTTTTCGCGGGCTTGAGCAGTTCGGCATAGCGGCCTGGAGTGTTGAGCACGTTTGCCGCGCTGTCGAGTCCTTCGTCGAAGCGCAGCGAGTTTTCAATCTGGCCGGGACGCAGATAGTAGCGTGATACGATTTCATTGCTCAACAACCGTTCGAGGTCGGGGCGGGCGGTGTTGAAATCATGGTCCGGGTCGTGTCGGAGCATTGTGGCGAGGACATCGATTTGTGCGCTCACAGAGTCGGTCATATAACCCTCATGCTTGGCTCCTTCACGGAGATTATCAATCATTTTGTCGAGCACACGGTCATAATTGATGGTCACCGGATTGACAAAAGCCCGGAAATCCTCAAACATCTCATCGGTTACAACGAATTGCGACGGAGCCGCGATGGTGTCATGTGTGGCCGCATACTTTGTGGCGTAGTCCATGATTTTGAAGTTTTCCACGACGTTGTATGTCATGCGGTTGGGGGTGCTGTATTTGACTTTGATGTCAGGTGTTATGCCTCCGCCGTCACGTACCTCGCGGCCGTTGGCGGTGGTGAACGCATTGGTGAGGCTGTCAGGGATGCGTGACACGGAGCCGTCAGGGTTGCGGCGGCTGTAATCGATGGCCTGTACCAGACGGCCGCTGGGGAGGAAATATTTGGCGATGGTCACTTTGAGCAGGCCTTCGTAGGGCAGCGGGCGCGATGTCTGTACGAGACCTTTGCCAAATGAACGCTGGCCGATGACCACTGCACGGTCAAGGTCCTGCAGCGCTCCGCTGACGATTTCGCTGGAAGAGGCTGTGGCTCCGTCGATCAATATCGCCAGAGGGATTTTCGTGTCGATGGGTGACGATGTCGTTTTGTAGACCTTCTCGTTGGTGAGCTCGCGTCCGCGCTGGCGGAGAACCTCGGTGCCTTTGGGTACGAAGTAGCTTACGATTTTCACTGCGGCTTCAAGAAGCCCGCCTCCGTTGCCACGCAGGTCGAGCACGATGGATTTGACCCTCGGATCGGCTTTCAGTTTGAGCAAGGCATCCTTGACTTCGGCTGCTGACTTGTCGGTAAACGATGTGAGGACGATATAGCCGATGTTGTCGCGGACCACACCGTAGAACGGCACTGACTGTTCCTGAATCTTGCGGCGTGTAATGTCGACCGATATGATTGAATCGGTGACATAAGGGCGGCATACTGTGACCTTGACCATAGTGCCTGCGTTGCCTTTGAGGCGTGAGGATGCTTTTTCGGTAGTCCAGCCCGTGACGCTGTCGCCGTCAATGGTGATAATGCGGTCGCCAGAACGCAGTCCGGACTGGAAAGCCGGACTTCCGACGAGAGGTTCGGAAATGTAGATGTTGCCGTCGCGCTGCATAATCAGCGAGCCTATGCCGGCATACTCTCCAGTGGTCATGCGCTTGAAGGCATCCTGCTTGTCCTGGGGGATGTATTCAGTGTAAGGGTCGATGTCATCGAGCATAGCGTTGATGGCTGTAGTGATGGACTTAGATGCGTCGATGGTGTCGACGTAGAAAGTCTGCAACTCTTTGTAGAGGGAGTTGAAGATGTCGAGGTTGCGCGATATTTCCGCTTTATCGGAACGAGATGCGGCTCCGGCAATCAGAGACAAAGCTATTATAGCTGCGGCAAATGTGAGAATCTTCTTCATCTGACGTGTTCGATGTGGGTTCGGTGGTTGTGAGCGAGTGTTGGGACGCTCAACTTATATATTTATATAATGTGTGCAAAGTTAATTATTTTCAAGTTATGCTGATGCGGAGTTAAGTGAATGTCTAAAAATTATTGTGAAAAAATTTTTGCTAACTTTGCATCCATGAGTTCAATGCACCATAAGCCGACAGGAGGCAATCCGTCAAGGGTTCAATTCAACACCCGATTAGGGGTCATAGCTACCACAGTGGGGTCTGCTGTCGGGCTCGGCAATATCTGGCGATTCCCATACGAAGCCGGTATGCATGGAGGGGGCGCCTTCATGCTTGTCTATTTGGGATTTATCATAGTAATAGGCATACCTGTAATCACTGCGGAGTTTATCATAGGTCGACATTCGGGTGCCAATGTTTATGGGGCGTTCAAGCGGCTTCATGGTTCGCCTTGCTGGCGTGTTGTGGGGGCTATAGGTATCGTAGCGTCCCTGATGATATTGAGTTTTTACAGTGTTGTGGCCGGATGGACTGCGGATTATATAGTGCGTTCAGTGCAGAACTTTTCAGGCGCGTACACCCAAGAGGCTCTTCATAATCAATTCGGCGAATTTACCGCTTCATGGAGCGCGGTCGGGTGGACTGTCGTATTTCTGCTCGCTAATTTCTGGATATTGAAGCGAGGGGTGCAGAAAGGGATAGAGAAGATGTCGAACATCATGATGCCGGCACTGTTTGTGCTGCTGATAGTGTTCTGCATCAATTCTCTGCTGATGCCCGGTGCTGCCGAAGGGCTGCGGTTTCTTTTCAATCCGGATTTCTCCAAGGTAGACTCGTCCGTGATGCTTGGCGCGATGGGACAGGCGTTTTTCTCCCTCAGCTTAGGTCTCGGCTGCCTCATTACGTATGCGAGCTACTTCAGCCGCCGGACCGACTTGGTGCGGACGGCTGCAACCACTGCATCACTTGACACGTTGGTTGCCGTGTTGGCCGGAGTGATGATTTTCCCTGCGGTGTTCACTTTCGGCCAGTCGCCCGCCGAGGGACCGAAGCTCGTGTTCGAGGTCTTGCCGACCATATTTTATAATATGCAATTCGGCATGGTCTGGTCCACATTGTTTTTTGTGCTGCTGTTTCTGGCATCATTGACTTCCACGATATCCATGAGCGAAATATCCATTGCTTATTTCTGTGAAGAGCGCAAGATGAGCCGTACCGGGGCGACGGTGCTGAACACGGTGATAGCGATAACGTTCGGCTCGCTCTGCTCGCTGTCGTTCGGTCCTTTGGCTGATATGACAGTCTTCGGTATGACGATGTTTGAACTTTTCGATTTCGTGTCGTCCAATGTTCTCCTGCCTATAGGAGGTATGCTGATTTCCGTTTTTGTGGGTTGGGTGCTGAGCCGTTCGGTCATCGATGCCGAAGTCGGCGGACAGGGAAGTGTGCGGCGGTGGCTCGTTTCGCTTCTCGTCATATGTCTGCGTTATGTGGCCCCGGTGTGCATCCTGTTGGTGTTTCTGGGCGGTATCGGATTGTTTGATTGATATAGCTCGTTGCTTATGAAAAGGAAAGATTTTGAGATAATGGCTCCAGTTGGGAGCTACGAATCGCTCCATGCCGCTATCAATGCGGGTGCCGATGCAGTGTATTTCGGTGTCGAAGGGCTGAACATGAGAGCCCGCTCAAGCGTGAATTTCACTCTCGCCGACCTGCATGAGATTGCATCCATATGCCGTCAGGCGGGAGTCAAGACATATCTGACTGTCAATACGGTGATATACGACTCCGAGATAGGGCTGTGCCACGAGGTCATCGATGCCGCAAAAGAGGCCGGTATCTCTGCCATCATCGCCACTGACATAGCCGCCATAAGCTATGCCAGAAGCGTCGGAGTGGAGGTGCATATATCTACGCAGTCGAACATCACGAATATTGAGGCCGTAAGGTTTTACAGTGCTATGGCCGATGTCATGGTACTGGCGCGGGAACTCAACCTCGATCAGGTGCGGGCCATACACGAAACTATTGTCAAGGAGAACATATGCGGCCCGTCGGGGCGCAGGGTGGGCATTGAGATGTTTTGCCACGGGGCTTTGTGCATGGCTGTGAGCGGAAAGTGCTATCTGAGTCTGCATGAGATGAACTCCAGTGCCAACCGGGGTGCATGTACACAGATATGCCGCAGGGGCTATACCGTCACCGACCGGGAGACCGGCGAACAGCTTGCCATAGAGAACAAGTATATAATGTCGCCCAAAGACCTCAAGACCATACATTTCCTTAACAAGATGGTCGATGCCGGTGTGACGGTGTTCAAAATCGAAGGGCGGGCCCGCGGCCCTGAGTATGTTGCCATAGCGGTCGAGGCATATGACAAAGCACTCAAGGCAATATGTGACGGAACTTATGACGAGGCTCTGATAGCGGAGCTCGACAGGCGGTTGGAGATGATATTCAACCGTGGATTCTGGGACGGCTACTATCTCGGCCAGCGTTTGGGGGAGTGGTCGTCGAAGTATGGCTCTTCGGCCACACGGACAAAGCAGTATGTGGCCAAAGGTGTGAGGTATTTCTCTAAGCTCGGTGTGGCCGAGTTCCTTATGGAGGCCGGCGAACTGAAGGTGGGCGACGAGGCGGTCATCACAGGCCCGACCACGGGTGCCGTCATAGTGCGGATCGAGGAGATACGCGTGGATCTACAGCCGGTCGACAAGGCTGTCAAGGGGCAGAGCATATCCATCCCAGTGCCGTGCAAGGTCAGACCCAGCGACCGTCTCTATCTGTGGGTTGATACCACGTCAAAAAGCGGTCAAAACGCTGGAAATGGGGTAAAATGAACAGTTTTCGCAAATATTTGTTAAAACATTTGCATAATTCAGCCTTGCTCTGTACCTTTGCACCGCTTTCCCACTCCAACGGCATAGCCAATCAGACGGGATGGCTGCGAACATTGAATGATGCCTCTTTAGCTCAGTTGGCCAGAGCACGTGA
>ULOI01033928.1_pt1 | contig 41468 bp, 40 predicted proteins | sample 1952231 | NCBI WGS metagenome assembly ULOI01 (sample SAMEA4835593, study PRJEB28245) | human gut metagenome | biome: gut microbiome; material: fecal sample | place: Denmark | collected 2008
TTCTATTTCAGAACAACAGACGTTACAGGTGTTATTGAATTACCTGCTGGAACAGAAATGGTTATGCCTGGAGATAACGTATCAATGACAATCGAATTGATTACACCTATCGCTATCGAAAAAGGATTAAGATTCGCTATTCGTGAAGGTGGTAGAACAGTTGGTTCAGGAGTTGTTGCTGATATAATAGCATAATTTATGAATTTAATTAAAAGATGCAATGAAAATTGCATCTTTTTTGTTTTTTTACTTGCATTTTTACAAAAACAATAATAAAATATAAACATTATAAATATATTTAAACAAAGAAATTGCTTAAAGTTAAATAACATTTAGGAGGAAAAACAATGAAGATTATATTAGATACAATGGGAGGAGACAATGCGCCTGATGCCAATATAAAAGGTGCAATAAATGCAATAAATAAAGTAAAAGCAGAGGTTATACTAGTAGGAAAAGAAGAAGTAATAAGAAAAAGAGTAAAAGAATTATATGGAAAAGAAATAGAAGAAATATCAGATAGATTAAAAATAAAAAATGCTACAGAAACTATAGAAATGGAAGATACACCAACACTTGCAATAAAACATAAAAAAGATTCATCAATGGTAGTAGGATTTAAAATGCTAAAAGAAGATGAAGGAGATGTATTTATTTCAGCAGGAAATTCAGGAGCATTATTAACAGGAGCAACATTAATAGTAGGAAGAATAAAAGGAATAGATAGACCAGCATTAGCAGGAATTTTGCCATCATATAAAAGTCAATTATTATTAATAGATTCTGGATCAAATACAAATTGTAAGCCTATTAACTTATTGCAATTTGCTCAAATGTCTACAATATACTTAAAAAATACATTTGGAATAGAAAAGCCAGCAATAGGTTTATTAAATATAGGGACAGAAGAAACTAAAGGAAATGAATTAGTTAAAGAAAGCTATAAATTACTAAAAGAAAAATCAGAAGAATTAGATATAAACTTTATAGGAAATGTAGAAGGTAGAGATGCATTTTCAGGTAAAGTAGATGCAATTGTAACAGATGGATTTACAGGAAATGTTTTTCTAAAAACAGCTGAAGGATTAGGAAAATTTGTAAAAAGAACACTAACAGAGAGTTTTACAAAAAATTTATGTACAAAATTACAATATTTAGTAGCCAAAAAGCCAATAAAAAGTATGTCAAAAGCAATGGATTATAAATCTTATGGTGGAGCATTATTTTTAGGGGTAAAAAAACCAGTAGTAAAAGCTCATGGAAGTAGTGACGAATTATTATTTGAATATACAATTATTCAAGCAGAAAAATTTGTACAAAATAAAGCGGTACCAAAAATGATTGAAGAATTTGAAAAGACAAAATCTATGGTAAAATAAAAATTGCAATAATATTAAGGGAGTAAAAGAGCAATAAAAAGTGATTTAAATACCTAATATGATAGCAATTTTGAACGGTTAGTATAAAAATTAATTATATTAATAAATATACTTGACAAAAACATAAACATATATTATAAAAGAACTATAAGATAAAAATACAACAATATTTTTAAAACTTGAGAGGAGGTGAACTCGCACAAATGAGTTCAGAAGAAGTATTAGAAAAGGTAAAAGGAATAATAGTTGAGCAATTAGGTGTTGCTGAAACAGCTGTAACAATGGAAGCATCTTTTATTGATGATTTAGGTGCTGATTCACTTGATATAGTTGAATTAATAATGGCATTAGAAGAAGAATTTGATATTGAAATCCCAGATGCTGATGCAGAAAAAGTTGTAACAGTAGGAGATGTAGTTGACTACATAAAAGAAAATGTTTAATTTTAAATGTTAATTGTTATAAAATTATAAATAAAAAAGAACTTAAATGAACATAAATTAAAATGTTTCATAAAAGTTCTTTTTTTAAAATTAAATTAATGAATTTTAATTTTTATACATTTGTTAAAATACTTATATAATTTTTGCTAAAATAATTAAAATAATCAAATATTCCTTTTCTATTAATTTTGTATGAAGTAAGAATCTTGGTTGAAGTAATTAAATTATTTTCTGAATAAATATCAATAGTTCCAAGAAAATAATTTTCTGCAACAGGAGCAACTAAATAAGATTTACATTTTATTTTTATATCCAAATTATTTATTTTGTCTTTTTTTATTGGAATTATTTCATGTTCAAGCATTTCATATTTTAAACAAATATTTTGGGTTCTTCCCTTTTCTATATAAAAATCGTTTAAATTTTCTTTTTGCCATGTATCAAATTTTTCTTTAATTAGAGTATTTAAGTTAACAGGTTCATATTCTTTAAAAATATATTCAATTAATTTTATACTATCTTTTGTTCTAAAGTTTTTTGTATCTGCCCCAAGCACAACACAAATTATATCCATATTTCCTCTTTTACAAGCTGTTACTAGGCATCTATTTGCACCATTTGTAAAACCAGTTTTTATTCCATATATACCATTTAATGTACCTAATAGTTCATTTGTATTTGATAAAGTTTTGGTATAGTTATTTATTGTTACAGTATAATTCTTTGTTCCCACAATTTGTGCAAAATCTTTGTTTTTTAGTGCATAATTTGAAAGAAGGGCAAGTTCATATGCTGTTGTATAATGTTCATCATTATCCAAACCATGTGGTGTTACAAAATGTGTATTTTCCAAATTTAATTTAGCCGCTTTGTCATTCATAAGTTTAGAAAAGTCTTCTATATTTCCTCCAACATGTTCAGCAAGTGCAACTGCTGCATCATTTCCAGAGCATAACATTAATCCATATAGCAAGTCTTTAACAGTGATTTTATCTCCTGTTTTAAGCCCTAACCTTGAACCTCCTGTTCCAGCAGATTTTTTAGAAACTTCAACTATATCATTTAAGTTACCATTTTCTAAAACAATTATACAGGTCATAATTTTTGTTGTAGATGCCATTTTTCTTTTTTCTTTTTCATTTTTTCCATATAAAATTGTATTTGAATTTCTGTCAATAACAATTGCTGCTCTTGAATTTATATTTGGAAATTCTTCTGGCTTAGAGGTTGTTTCTACAATTGTATCATTTATAAATGAATCATCATTTAATGGTTCATTTATATCATCTGCATATATAATTGTAGAAGAAACTAAAAAAAATAATATAAAAAAAGATATAAATATTCTAAAAAATTTATACATAAAATCACCTATATAATTTATATTTTAAAAGATGAATTATATTCTATATAAAATAAAAATCAAATAAAAATTATACAAAGCTAGGGGTATAAGTAAAAATCAAATTAATTTACGTAAAATGTTGATTTTGTAACGAAAATGTAATATAATTGTAATATAGGGCGCATTTTTATGGCTAGGACTGAAAATGATAGTTCCGTAGCATAAAAAATGTTACAAAAAAATTAATAAAAAAGTATTAAAAAAGCGGTATTGACTTATTACAAGAAGATAGTAAAATATATATAGAAATGTGTCATTAAATAAAAGAAGGAGAGTTAATTAAAATGAAAGTTAAAAAAATTCTTTTAAGTATTATAAGCATGTTGGTGTTAATATCATTAGCATTAACAAGCAAAGTATTTGCAGCTGATGTTTCAGTTTATTTTGGAATAATCCAAAAAGGACCATCAGGATGGGGATATGCCATAGGAGACCCAACAAACGGAGGATCACAAATATGGAATATAGTTAAATATAAGGGAAGTAACAAAGCCTCAGGCTATGATTGGAAAGACGCATATTGTGCAAGAGCAGGTAGAGGATTAGGAAATATGACAACAGGTGTTGCAGATACTGATGTTCATAATTACGTAAATGCGTTTAATATGAGAACTGAAAAAGAATCAATTCTAAATTATGGATCAGATGCAACATTAAATGGTCAAGTAAATAGAATATTACCTACAGCAAATACAAAAATAGCAGGAACAGAAGTTACATGTTATGATGCAATACTTTCTGTAGCTGATTTAGTATATTTAAGAGAAGATGCAAATAAAGATAGCTATAAAGAAGAATTAATGACAAAAGCATTAGAAAAGACTGTAAATCAATATAGTGATTATAATTATAAAATTACCGAAGATGATATAATTGCTGTACAACAAGCTGTAATCTGGTATTTTACAAACTATGATGAAACTAAATATAATTTATTAGAAAATGCAAGCTGGTTAAGTTATGTAACAGATACAACAACAACTTATACAAGTTTAAATGATTACAGACCAAATGGACAAGGTTCAAATGATGAAGGACCACAAAGACAAGAACAAGCAGTTGCTTTATATAAATACTTAATAAATACAGCAATAGAAAATGCAAAAAATTCAAATTATAAAGGTATAAACCCTGTAACATTATATACAAATATAGCAGATATAACAGGAACACAACCAATAATTATAATTGAAAAAGGTGAAGAAAAAGAATTTGACTTAGCTTTAAGAAAATATATAACAAAAGTAGATGATCATGAATTAACAAATAGTAATGAAACAAGAATACCAAATCCTAATACAACAAAATTAGAATCTGGAGAAGAAACAACAGCTCAGTATAATCACAGAAAAAATCCTGTAAAAGTAAAAACAGGAAGTAAAGTTACATATAATTTAACAATATATAATGAAGGCGAAGTTGCAGGAAGAGCAACAAAAATTTCTGATCAATTACCAACTGGTTTAAAATTAGATACAACAGGAACAGTAACATCAGAAAAAGGAAATGTATACCAAATATCTGTAGATGCAAATAATAAAGTAACATTAGTAACAGATGGAACAAATAATATAAATGCATTTGATGGAACAAATTTAGATAAAGATACAGTTTCAATTGTATGTGAAGTAACACAAACTGCAAGCACACAAAGTGATATAATTTTAACAAACTTAGCATGGATTGCAGAAGAAGTTAATGCATCAACAAATACTGTAATTACAAATCAAAAAGGAGAAGACAGAGACTCAGAACCATCAACAATTGATACAAAAACTGCAGATCAATTAAAAACAACTGATATTGGATATACAGGAAAAGATAATTATTCAAAAGAACAATTAAATGATAGCACAAAATACTTTAAAGGTGGTCAAGATGATGACGACTTTGAAAAAGTAATATTAGAACAAGATACAAGAAAAGTAGATTTAGCATTAAGAAAATATATAGTATCTATTACAAATAACTCAAATACAACAATATTAGATGGAAATAACTCTAGGGTACCAGATGTAAAAGAAGATTCATTACTTACAGGAACAACAGCAACATATAACCACAAAAAAGACCCTGTAGAAGTTGAAGAAGGAAGTTTAGTAAATTACAAATTAACAATATATAATGAAGGAAATATGGCAGGAAGAGCAACAAAAGTTGTTGACCAATTACCATCAGGTCTTGAATTTGTAAGTGTTGTAAGTGGAAATTTTGAAAAAGATACCTATAATGAAACAACAAATAGATTAACATTAAAAAGAAAAGATGGAAATGAAACTAATTTACCAGCATATGAAGAAGGAAAATTAGTAGAAAATTCAGAAACAATAGAAATACAATGTAAAGTAACAGCAAAAGCTGACAAAGAAAATAACAAAGTTCTTACAAATATTGCTTGGATTGAGGATCAAGTTGATGAAGCAGGAAGACAAACAGATAGAGATTCAACTCCAGGAAATACAAATGTGCCAGGAAGCTTAGTTACAACAGACAATGGTTATACAAATAATGATTCAACAGATTTAAATAACAAAGATCATTATTTTGAAGGTCAAGAAGATGATGACGACTTTGAAAAAGTTGTTTTAAAACCAAAAGCATTTGACTTAAAATTAATTAAAAGAATAGTAGAAGTAAATGGCCAAGAAGTTCCAGAAAGAATTAAAAATGTTGATGTAAGTAAATTAAATACAAAAGATGAAAATGGAAATTTAATAACAACAGCAGATTATGACTTAGACAAAACACCAGTTCAAGTTAAAAAAGGTGACATTGTAAAATACACATTCAGAATTTACAATGAAGGTGACATAGATGGTTTTGCTTCTGAGATTACAGAAGATATACCAGAAGGATTAGAATTTATATATTCTACAAAGCAAGCAGATGAATTAGATGCTGATACAACATTAACAGCAGAGGAAAAAGCAGCAATTAAGTTTAACCAAAGCATGTTATGGGTATATGATAGTAGTAAAATAGATGCAAACGGAAAAATATTAGAAATAAAAACAGATTATCTATCAAAAGAAGTATCAGAAGATAATTTAATAAAAGCATTTAATAAAGAAACACAAGAAATTGATTATAAAGAAGTATCTGTAATGTTAAAAGTTGTAACAGAAGATACAACAGGAAAAATAATAAGAAATGAAGCATGTATTTCTGAAGATTCTGATAAAGATGGAAATGACGTAGATGATAGGGATTCAAATCCAAAAGAATGGAAAAAATATGAAGATGACGAAGATTATGACAATATAGTTCCAGGGGTATTTGACTTAGCATTAAGAAAATTCATAGTTGCTGTAAGCAAAGATGAAACAATTGAAAATACTGAATATATGAAAAATGAAGATGGAACATATACAAGAGCTCCAAAAGTAGATACAAGTAAATTAAATACAAAAGACGAAAATGAAAATTTAATTACAACTGCAATTTATAACCATACAAAAGAACCAGTACAAGTTCAAAAAGGAAACTATGTAGTATATATGTTAAGAGTATACAATGAAGGAAGTATGGCAGGATATGCAGCACAAATAAAAGATCACTTACCAGAATATTTAGAATTTGTTGACGGAGACTTTAACAAAAAATATGGATGGGAAGTAAGTGAAGATGGAAGAACAGTTACAACAAAATACTTATCAGATGATAAATATTTAATAGAAGCAGCAGTAGAAAAAAACGGAAAAATTGAATTAGACTATAAAGATGTTCCAATTATGTGTAAAGTAAAATCTACAGCAAAAACAGGAGAAAAAGTTACAAATATAGCAGATATATCAATATATGAAGATGAAAAACATAAAGAAATAGGAGATAGAGATTCAAGCAAAGACAATGTAAAATTACCAGATGACAAAGACTTACCTTCATACAAAGATGATGAAAAAGGTGACTATATACCAGGTCAAGAAGATGATGATGACTTTGAAAAAGTAATAATCAAAAAATTTGACTTAGCATTAAGAAAATTTATTACAGCTGTAAATGATAAAGAAGTAACAACAAGAATTCCTGTACCTCAAATGGGAGAAGACGGAAATATTAAATATAATCATACAAAAGAACCAGTAGAGGTTACAACAAAAGATATAGTAACATATACATTAAGAGTATATAATGAAGGTGAAATTAATGGATATGCAAGCAAAGTATCAGACGATTTACCAGAAGGATTAGAATTTTTACCAGAAAATAGCTTAAATAAAGAAATGAGATGGGTAATGTATGATAAAGATGGAAAAGAGACAACAAATGTAAAAGATGCAGTAAAAATTACAACAGATTACCTATCAAAAGAACAAGGCGAAGAAAGAATGAAACAAGATTCTAGCCTAAAAGAAAATCCAAATTTAATAAAAGCATTTGATACAAGCAAAGATATTTCAGATACAAATCCAGATTATAAAGAAGTAAAAATTGCATTTAAAGTAGTAGAACCAAATAGTTCAAAGAAAATACTAGTAAATGCAGCCCAAATATCAGACGATTCAGATGAAGACGGAAATGAAGTAGATGATGAAGACTCTATTCCAGATAAATGGAATGAAGGGGAAGATGACCAAGACAAAGAATATGTTAAATTAGTTGAATTTGACTTGGCATTAAGAAAATGGGTAACACAAGCAATAGTAATTGAAAATGGAAAACAAACAGTAACAAACACAGGACATCAACCATATGATGATCCAGAAGCAATAGTAAAAGTTGAATTACATAGAAAGAAATTAAAAGATGTTACAGTTAAATTTAAATATTCAATAAGAGTAATAAATGAAGGTGACATTGAAGGCTATGCAAAAGAAGTAACAGATTATATACCAGAAGGATTAAAATTTGTTGCAAGTGACAACCCAGGTTGGACAGATAAAGGAAATAATGTAATTACAACAAGATTATTAGAAAATACATTATTAAAACCAGGAGAATATGCAGATGTTGAAGTATTATTAACATGGGTAAATAATGAAAATAATATGGGATTAAAAACAAACATTGCAGAAATTTCTGAAGACTATAATGATAAAGGTGTACCAGATAGAGATTCAACACCAAACAATAAAAAAGATGGTGAAGATGATATAGATGACGCACCAGTAATGTTATCAATTTCAACTGGTAAAGAAAAAGTATTTATAATACTAGGAGTAACAGTATTAATTACAATTGCTGGAGGAGTAGTTCTTATAAAGAAATTTGTATTATAATAAAATAAAGAAACTGTAATAAAATATTGCAGTTTCTTTTTGTATATGGTATAATTTTTACTGTAAGAGCTAAGTGCTCTAAAACAAAAGAGGTGAAAACATGAATCAAATATTATCTACGGAAAATATAAGTAACAAAGGAAAATATAATAAAGGTAGTCAAAAAGATATAAAAACAGTAATAAAATTTTTTGCTATAGTATTAATAATATTTGGAATATTTATTACTGCTAGTAGTTCATATGCATTATATAAAAATAATGAAAAAAAAGAAGTTCCAACAACAAAACCGGAAATTGTTTTAGAAAATAAAAATGAAGACCAATTAATATTAAAAGTAATGCATGGTCAAATTATAGATAATGTTATATATTATTGGAATAATGAAGAAGAAAATAAAATAAATGGAAATGGTGGAAAATATGTTGAAAAAACTTTAGATATACCAAATGGAGAAAATACACTTCATGTTATTGCAAAAGATATAAATAACATGACACAAGAAGTTAATAAAACATATACAAAAACAGCTCAAAGTGGAAATGTAAATATAGAAATAAAATTATCAGGAAATAACATATCAATTTCATTTACATCAGAAGAAAAAATATCATATATAAAATATAATTGGGATGATGAGGAAGAAAAAGAAGTAGAAGTAAATGATACACAATATAAAACAGAAATAGAGGCTATAAAAGGGGAACATACATTAACTGTTTATGCAGTAGATGAAAATGGAAATGAAACAAAAGAGGTTAAAAAAATAATAGGTACAACAAAACCAAAAATACAAATATCAAAAGGTGATGATTGTTTTGTTATAACAGCAACAGATGAATCTGGAATAGATAAAGTTGTAATTAAAAGAACATCAGATAATAAATCATTTACAATGAAAGCAAAAGATAACGAAAAAGAATACAAATGTGAATTCCCTTTAGAAGAAGGTGAAAATAGAATAGAAATAACAGTATATAATATAAATGGTGCAACAGAGCAAGCAAAAGCTAAGTTGACAAAAAAATAAAAATCAGCCCTCTAGGCAATAGAGGGCTATGAAACGTAAAAGAGGGAAAATTTAATGAGTTTTTTTCAAGTATTATCATATTTTGTGATATATTCCTTTTTAGGATGGATATTAGAATCAATTTTTAGGTCTTTTTGTGAAAAAAAACTTATAAATACAGGATTTTTAATTGGTCCAATATGTCCTATATATGGAGCAGGAGCAATAATTATGTTACTATTTATGGGACAATTAAAAGGAAAAATAATTGTACTATTTTTTGTATCAATGCTTGTACTTACAGTATGGGAATACGTAGTTGGAGTATTTTTAGAAAAAGTTTTTAAAACAAAATATTGGGATTATTCAGATCATAAGATAAATTTTCAAGGAAGAATTTGCTTGACAAATTCTATATTTTGGGGTTTACTAGGTGTAGGGTTTATTAATTATATACATCCATATATATTAAGTTTAATAAATATGGTAGATGTAAATATTTTTAAAAACATAATTCATATTTCAACAGCTATAATTATAATTGATACAATTATAAGCATAATAAAGGTTATAAATATAAAACCTGCATGGCAAAAAGTTAAAGATTTAAATAATGAAATAAAAGATAAGCTAAAGGAAATAAAAGAATCTTCGAAACTTAATAAACAAAAGGTACCAGAAGATGTAAATAAAACAGTAGTTGAATTAGAAAAAAGAAGAAATAAAATTGCAAGAAAATTATATAAATATGTATATAGATTAAAAAATGCATTTCCAGCAATAGATACAAAGGAAATAACAGAAATATTAAATAAAAAAATAACATTTAAAAAAAATAAAACAAATGAAAAAGGGAGGAAATAATGGTACAAGAGGTATATATAATAGATGACGATGATTCATCAATATTGGTTTTTAGAGAATTATTTAAAAATGACCCTGAATATAAATTTATAAATGTCAAGTCAGAGCAAATTGATGTTGCGTTAAAAAATATTCCATCTTTAATAATTATAAATGAAGATGCAGTAGATAGAGATGTTGTAGAGCTTTGCAAACAGATTAGAACAGATGAAGATAATACAATTACTCCAGTCATAGTAGTATCTTCAAATAGTGAAAAATCTCATAGAGTAAAAATATTGCAAGAAGCAATAGAATATTTTATAAAAAAACCAGTAGATGAAGAGTATTTATATTATACTATAAAAAATTTAAATAGATTACTTACAATAAATAGAAGAATTAGTCCTCTTACAGGATTGCCAGGAAATGTACAAATTCATGCAGAGTTAAAAAAGAGAATATTAAATAGAGAGCCATTTTCAGTGTTATATTTAGATTTAGATAATTTTAAAGCATATAATGATGTATATGGATTCTTAAAAGGTGACGAAATTATAGAATTCACAGCAGAAACAATATGCAAATGCTTACATAATGCATATAATGAAAATGTATTTATTGGGCATATAGGTGGAGATGATTTTGTAGGAATAATTCCGGACTTACACTGTGATAAAGTATGTCAACAAATACTTGCAACATTTGATGCAAAATCTCTTAAGTTTTTTACACAGGAAGATCGAGAAAAAGGTTATATAGAAGTTGCAAATAGAAAGGGAATAATAGAACAATTTCCACTTACTTCTTTGTCAATTGGAGTTGTTGTTGCAGATGTTGGAAGATTTCATAATATACTAGAAATAGGAGAGGTTGGAGCCCAAGTAAAACATGCGGCAAAATCTGTAATGGGAAGTAGTTATGCAATTGATAGAAGAAAAGAAGGATAGCAATAGATTTAAAATAAAAATATATATTGCATTACGTGAGATGGAAGGAAGAATAAAAATGAAATTAAACAAAAGAAATTCAAAAGGAATAACTTTAATTGCTTTAATTGTAACAATTATTGGAATTTTAATATTGGCAAGTGTAAGCATAAATATCTTGTTCGGAGAAAATGGCATAATAGAAAAAACAAAGAGAGCAAGAGGGGAATATAATAATTCTCAAATCGCGGAACAACAGGATTTGGAAGAAGTAGAAAAACAATTAGCTGAATATGAAAATACATTACCTGAAAATACAGCTCAAAATCCACAAAATGCTGGAACACAGGTTAAGATGCCTTCAAGTTGGTATACTACAATACCTGCTTATATTTCAACAGAAGATGGAAAAACAATTAAAAGGTCAGTAAAGGTAGCTAGTGTTGTGGCTGTTGCAACAGGAAATGGTGAAACAGTACCAGTACCTAATGATTTTTACTATGTGGGAGGAACAATATCATCTGGAGTAGTAATATCAGACAACAAGGAAGATCAAAATAAATATGTTGATGAAGAAAATGGTGATGTTCCAGCGGGAGTTGTATATAATGAAGATGGAACAATAAATAAAGAAAGTTCTGATTTAAAAGGAAATCAATTTGTATGGATACCTGTTGAAGCAAATAATTATAAAAAAATGGATTTAGGTAAAGCGAATGCAAATTGGGAAAAACAAACTAATACAGCAGAATTACCACAAATACAAAAATATGGTGGATTTTATATAGGGAGATATGAAGCTGGAACAAGTGAGATTACATTATCAACTGGAATAGATTTTGCTGGCCAAAATACAGCATCTAACTGGCAAAATTCAAAATTTTCAATAAGAAATGGATTAAATCAAACATCAACAGGAAAGATAACGCAAAAAGCCGGAGAAATACCATATTATCATGCAGATTATGAAACTGCTCTAAAGTTATGCAATGATATGTATCAAACAGAATATATACAAAGTGGATTGGTAACAGGAACAATGTGGGATGCTATGATGAAATTTATTGCTGGTGGTGATGATAGAATAATAACATCATTAAGTTCATGGGGAAATTATAATAATGGAAATGTAAAATATACTATAGGAAATGGAAGATATGCAGAGATAAATCCAGATAATGGAGAAATGACATCAAAATTTACAACAAGTGATGGACAATATCATTATGGAATAAACACAACAGCAATGTCGGAAGATGTAAAAAAGAAAAATATATATGATGTAGCAGGAAATTTATGGGAATGGACCCAAGAAGCTTCTTATCCAAATAACAAATCAGAATCATATATGCTTCATGGAGGAAGTTTTAAAAACAGTTTTTCTGTTAATCCTGCTTGTTATCGTGGATATGGTGCTGCAACAGGAACACATACAACACGTGGCTTTCGTCCAGCACTTTATATAAAATAAATTTATAATATTAAATGATGAATAAGTAAATAAAATTCCTAATATAAATAATATATAAAATATTTATATTAGGAGTTTTTTTATGGTTGTTTTAAATAAAAAGAGAATAACATTAGTGGCTATAGCAGCATGTTTTTCAATTTTTGCATTTATGTTTACAACAGCAAAGCTAGATACAAAAGAAACAGTAGTTTTACCAGTATCAGGAAAAACAATAGTATTAGATGCTGGACATGGAATACCAGATGAAGGGGTTAGCTTACTGCATTAAGTAAAAAATAGAAGTAACTATTCCTTTATAAAAAATAATTGCAGATGTAAAAGTTTGCAATTTTTTTAATTTCTGTTGAAAGTGAAAAGACATGATGATAGAATAAGAAAAAAGAAAAGGAGTATCACATGGAATTAGTAGATATTGTAGATGAAAATAATAAATTAACTGGACAAATTGAAGATAGATGGGTAGCATATAATAAAGGACTATGGAGAAGGACAGTTTCTTGTTGGATAATGAATGAAAAAGGAGAAGTACTTTTGCAAAAAAGAACAGCAAATAAAATAAGAAATCCAAATAAATGGGCAAAAACTGGAGGACAAGTTGACAGTGGAGAAACTGTTGAAGAGGCTATATTTAGAGAAGTAAAAGAAGAATTAGGAATTGAAATTCCTAAAGAGCAAATTAAAGTTGTAGATATTTATAAAAGTAATGATAAAAACAAACGATTTGGGTATAATTTTATTTTTATAGTGAATTATAAAATAAAAGATTATATATTACAAAAAGAAGAAGTAGCAGCAGTTAAGTATGTTACGATTGAAGATATGGAATTAATAAAAAAAGAAAATGATTCTAATTATACTTTCTGTAGCTGGGATGATGAGGATTTTTATAGAGAAATGGAATTATTAAAAGAAAAAAGAAAACAAATTTTAGGTGAGAAAAAATGAAAATTGGAATAATAACAGATGTTCATAGTAATATTATTGCACTAAATGAGGTATTAAATAAATTTGAGAGAATCAAAGTAGATAAAATAATCTGTTGTGGAGATATAATTGGAATAGGACCAAAACCAGAAGAAACAGTACAGGAATTAATGAAAAATAAAGATAAATTAATAGCGATAAGAGGAAATCATGAACAATATTTATTAAAAGGATTACCAAAAAATGTACATGATGATAAAAGAGCAATGAGTTTAGAAGAAATAGATAATCACGAATGGACACACAGTAAATTAAGCGAAAATTCTAAAAATTTTATTAGCCAATTCAAAATATCAAACATAATAGAAATTGAAGGGAAGAAAATACACATTGTCCATTATCCAAATAATGAAGATGGAATATATAAAAAACATATTAAAAATCCTACAATCAAGCAAAACCAAGAAATGTTTAGTGGAATAAATGCTGATATATTCATATATGGACATACACATACAATAAGTATTAATAATAAAAACAATAAATGGTATATAAATCCAGGTTCTTTAGGATGTCCAGCAAAAAGTAATATAGCAAATGCAGGAATATTAGAAATAAATAAGAATGAGGTATATTACAAACAATTAAAAATAGAATATAATGTTAATGAAGTAATACAAGAAATAGAAAGATTAAAATTTCCGTTTTACAAAGGAATATTAAAAATTTTCTATGGAAAGGAATAGTGAAATTTATAATGAGAAACAAACCAATAATTGGAATAATAGGAAAAGTACAACCAAAATATGATGAAGATTTATGGCATAGAATTGATGAAGTAGATGAAATAAGATATCTAATAGTAAAAAATGGTGGGATTGCTATAATATTGTTACCAACAGAAGTAACAATGAAATTTAATGACAATGATATTAAAGATGAGAAGGAATTAAATAGCGAAGAAGTAGAAGGATTATATAAGCAAATTGAATTATGTGATGGTTTTATTTTACAAGGAGGATTATATAGTTGTAAATACGAAATTGAAATTGCAAAAAAGGTTATAGAATTAAATAAACCATTAATTGGAATATGTGCTGGATTTAATAATATATTAAGGGCTTTAGGTAGTGATGTAATTTTAGATAAGAGCAAAAGCCATGATATATATGATAAAAATTATAGACATAAAATTAAAATAGAAAAGGGAACTGAACTATATAAACTAATAGAAAAAGAAGAAATAGATGTTAATAGTATTCATTCAATGATAGCAATAAAAGAATTAGTAGAACCTTATGCAAAAATTTCATCATATTCTGAAGATGGTCTTGTTGAAAGTTTTGAATTATCAAATAAAAAATTTGTTATGGGAATAAAATGGCATCCAGAATTATTATTTAATGAAAAATATGTAGATAGGTTGTTTGAAAAGTTTATTAATGAATGCTGATATATGAAAAATATAGAATCAAAAAATAAGATTGTGATAATCAAAATAAAACTGAAATACAAATAAAAGTAAAAACAAAATTATGATAAATAAATTATATAAAATAGATTTTATTAAAGACTGAGTTCATAAATACTTGGTCTTTTTTTGATAGGAGATGATGTGAAATAAAATGAACAAATCAGATTTAAAAGGATTATGGATGCCATCAGAAATATTGATAAACAACAAATTATCAGATAAAGAAAAAATAATATTATCTATGATTATATATTTAAGTAAAGATAAAGGATATTGTTTTGCAACTAACAATTATTTTTCTGATATTTTAAATGTAACAGTAGTAAGTATATCAAGAATAATAAATTCTTTAAAGAAAAAGAATTATATAAAAATAAATATGAATTATAAATCGAATTCAAAAGAAATAGAAAATAGACAAATAATACCTTTGAAGAAAGTTATAAACAAGTATTATCAAAATTGTGGATACGCTATTAACAAAAATGATAAAACGAATCATCAAAATTGTAAAATATCTATTAATACAAATGATAAAGATATAAAAAGAAATATAAAAAATAAAAAGTATATAGGCAGAGAATATCCAGAAGAATTTTTAAATGGACTATATGCAAATTTAGATACAAACTTGTAATTGTAACAAATATATGTGATATTAGGAAATTATATTACCTAATATCACATAAAAATTGTACACAAATTTCTTACAAAATTTGGCACACGAACAAAGACGCGACATATAAGTAATCTAAAATGATAGGATATTTTAATCATGTTGCTTTTGTTCTGTTTGACTTTATTTTAGGCAAGCTTCCCATTTGTAATACAAATGGATTTGAAACTAGAGATTAGCAATGAAGAATTGGGAGAACCCAAACCCCATAAATAGAAAGGATAGGTTAATTATGGCAGAGAAAAAACAAAATAAAAATAGACATTTTAATTTTAGAGTAAATGAAAAAGAGTATAAAAAAATAAAAAGTAAAATAGAAAAATCAAAATTAAATACTAGCGAATATTTATTAAGAACTGCAGTGGAAAAAGACATTATAGTGGTAGATGGATTAGAAGAAATAATAATGCAATTAAGAAAAATAGGAAATAACATAAATCAACTAACTAAATTATGCAATCAAGGAAGATTAACAAATATAAATTTAGAAGATGTAAAAAAGGAGATGAAGTCTATTTGGCAATTATTAAATTTACTAATTCAAAAGCAGAGTTAAAAACAATAATCGATTATGTTACAAGGACAGATAAAACAAATGTAAATTTAATAACAGGAAAAGATTGTGTTGCTAATAGTTGTTTGGAAGAAATGAAAACAATTAAAGAATTTTATAATAAAAATGGTGGAAGGCAATATATACATATTGTTCAATCATTTAGCCCAAAAGATGATTTGAATTTTCAAAAAGCACATGAAATAGGAAAAAACCTTGCAAACTATTTTCAAGGTTTTCAAGTGTTAGTTGCAACACATACTGATAGAGAGCATATACATAATCATTTAATTATAAATTCTGTTAATTTTGAAAATGGAAAGAAATTCAATCAATCAAAAAATGATATGCGAAAAGTAAAAGATTATTCCGATAAACTATGTAAAGAAGAGGGATTAGAAATAATAGAAAAGAAAAAGTATCAAGGAATATATAATAAAAATGAATATCAAGTAGCATTAAAAGGACAAAGTTGGAAAATGAAATTAGCAAATGCCATTGATTATTCATTAGAAAAAAGTAAAAATAAAACCGAATTTTTTAAAAATATGAATAAATTAAGATATCAAGTTTTATGGACTAAAAATAGAAAATATATAACTTATACAACACCTGAAGGAATGAAATGTAGAGATAATAAATTAAATGATAAAAAATATTTAAAGGAGGAGATGGAAAATGCCATCAATGGAGGAAATAAAGAAGAAAAATCAAATAGATATACCAGAAGAACACGAGATAATACAAACACCAATAATAATGAAATATATGTTACTAGATCCAGATATACTAACAGAAATGATAATTTGGAACAAACAAGCGACAGAAGATATAAACGAAATAAGGACATCTTTGAAAAAGGACAAGCAAGAAGTACAGAACAGTATGAACGATTTACAAGAAAAATTAATAGAGAATGTGGAAACAATTGTTATGGACAAGATGAACGAATTTATACATCAAGAAGAGAAATACAAAGAGGAAAATATGGCTTTCAAAATAAAGACGATTTTTATAGCAATAATTATAGGGATTATAGCAGGTTGGATAATAACTCTATTACATTAATAGCAATTGATATATTAGCAAATATGACTAGACCTAATAACATAAAGCACTCAAGAAAAATAAAAGGTTGGAAAAAGAATTTATCAAAACAAGCTATAAAAGAATGGTATTTGAAAAATAAGAATTCTAGTAGTTTTAATTGGTTTGAAGAAGAAGAGGAAATATAGGAATACTCAAAAAATATTATAATAATACTTTTTGAGTAAAAATCTAATTTTCTAACTTATTTTCTATCCCAGCAAATAAATCATCAAAAGTTATATTTAAAACTTTTATAAAACCCCATAATTCATAATCTTTAACTGTTCTTTTGTTGTTTTCAATCATATAAACATCATTTTTATGAAGATTGATTCCAAGTAGATTAAGTTCCATAGTTAAATCTGCTTGAGATAGGTGTTTTTCTTTTCGGTATTTTCTTAGATTATTTCCAATAACATTTAGATTATTATTTAATTTTCTAACAGCCATAATATATTCCACCTTTTTTATAATTTATATTGATTTTATCCTTAAGTTTGTGATATTATGACATCGAGCAATGGGTAAAATAAAAATTATATAAGGTGAAAATAATGAAAAGAAAAAATGAAGAAGAAATAGATATGAAAATTTTTAGAGATTTATTAAATAGATTGATAAATGATAATAAAATTACATTTAGTTTTTATAATAAGTCATTACTAGATTTAGATTTATTGCAAATCTGCTACAATAAAACTAAAGATACAATAGAATTAGAATTTAGAGATGTACTGGAAGAACATTTAGAAGAATTGAAAGAAATTATGGATAAAAAAGAATAACCTATGTTAAAAATTGACATAAAACATTTACAAATCAGAAAACCTATGATATAATATCATCGAAATTTATGAATCTGTTAAGTTAAAATGAAAGATTAGCACATTGAAATCTCAAAAATACTAAAAATTTTAAGTGAAAGCTTTAAATTTCATTTCTTTTTGAAAAAAACTTGATAATTAATTTTAATCAAGGGTAAATGCACATGCTTCGCATGCCCTTGACTAAAATTAGTTATCAAGTGCAAAGTAACTAAGAAATGAAATTAGGACAGAAAATTTAACTAGCTAACAATAAGTTTTGTTTATCTTTTTCAGAATATTCAGCACCAGCAACTTGAGCTGGAGAAAGATTACTCAAAGAAGAATGAGGTCTAATAAAATTGTAAAAATAAACAAACATGAAAACCATATTGTTAGCAGAAGCAAAGCTTTTAAAGCCTAATTTAGATTTGTACCAAGATTTAAATGTCTTGTTAAAGGATTCGATTAAATTGTTGGTAATATCGTCGGCAAAAGATTGAACTTTAATATGTTTCAAGTCAGGGAAAACAGATTTAACAGAAATATTGTAACCTGGAAGTCTATCAGAAACAATAGAAGAAGGATTGCCTAATTTAGAAGCATCAAATAAAGTAATGGCAGCATTTTCTTCGGAACGTTCTTTAGAAATATGAAAAGAAATTATGAATCTAGTTTCGGAGTCAATAACAAACCAGATCCAATACTTAATACCATTGATTTTAACAACAGTTTCATCAATATGCCACTCGTCGGAATTAAAGTCAAGATTAGATAAATAAGAAAATGATTTTTGTTGAAAGATGGGAGCGAAACATTTAATCCATTTACAAATAGTAACATGGGACACTTTAGTATTAAAAGCAAGATAAAGAAATCTAGATATTTTTCTAGCAGGAGAATTACAAATATAAAAAAGCATAAGAGCTTGCATAACAATAAACAAAGGGAAACGCAAGCGTTTAAAGTTAGTTTTACCTAATAAATTAGAAGAAGAAACATCATCTATGCAATTAGGTTTAATAATAAAAACAGAGTGATTACATTTTCTACAAGAGTAATTTGAATAGAATTTGTAATCGTGATGTAAATAAGTAGCACTGCCACAAACAGGGCACTTAGGATAATCTTTTTTAGGTCTGTTGTTAACTGGATTTAAAAAAGTACCTTGATGTTTACAACATTTACATTGATATTTTTGATAGCCAGTCTTTGGATCTTTACCAAATTTGTAAACATCATAAGAATGACAAATTGGACACTTAACATTTTTAGAATTATTTGATATAATATTTTTCATGAAACCTCATCCTTTCTGGGAGATATTTAGTTTTGGTTAAAAATATTATATCAGAAGGATTATGAGGTTTCAATTTTCATTTAAGTTAACAGATTGAAATTTATACAAAGGAGAGAAAATAATGAAAATTGTTCCAGAAAAATTAAAAATAGGTGATGAAATAAGAATAATAGCTCCGTCAAGAAGTATGAGTATTTTAAAAGAAGATGTTATAAATTTAGCAAGGCAAAGATTAGAAGAAATTGGACTTAAAGTTACATTTGGAAAGAATGTGATGAAATATAAAGATGAATACTTTAAATGTGCAACAATAGAGGAAAGAATAGAAGATTTACATGAGGCTTTTAAAGACAAGAATGTTAAAGTAATTATGACAGTAATAGGTGGATATAATGTAAATCAAATACTAGACTATATAGATTATAAGCTAATACAAGAAAATCCTAAAATAATATGTGGATTTTCTGATATTACAGCATTGGTAAATGCTATATATGCAAAGACCAATATGGTAACATATCTCGGATTACAATTTTTTAGTTTTGGCATGAAATATGGTTTTGAATATTCATTAGAATATTTTGAAAAAATGTTTTTTGAAAATAAAGAAGTAGAAGTAGAAGCTTCAAAACAATGGAGTAATGATAAATGGTTAAAAAATCAAGAGAATAGAAAATTTATTAATAATGAAGGAATGCAAATAATAAATAAAGGAGAAGCAGAGGGAAAAATAATAGGTGGTAATTTATGTACATTAAATCTATTACAAGGAACAGAATATATGCCTGACTTAGATAATTCAATTTTATTTATTGAAGATGATGGAGAAACAGGGAAAGCATTTATTAAAGAATTTGATAGAAATTTACAATCATTGTTACATTGTGCAAAAGGAAAAAAAATAAAAGGATTAGTAATAGGAAGAGCAGAGAATGTTTCAGAGATGAACTATGATAAATGGAATAAAATAATCGAAAGTAAATCAGAGTTACAAAATATCCCTATAATAATTAATGCAGATATAGGGCATACAACACCAATATTTACATTTCCAATAGGAGGAAATGCTAATATAGTAGCAAATGAAAAAAAAATAAAGATAAAATTTAGTAATTAAAGGGAGGAATATTAATTCACAGTATTGTGGAATTAAAAAAATTATGAAAGGATTATTAAAAAGAAACACTACATTATTTTATGCAATGTCATTAGCAGCAACATGGGCATGGGGAACATCATTAGTAGTAGGAATGGAAACAGTTCAAACAAAGGGATGGATTCCATTTATTATTTGGGCTGTAGCAAATTCTCTTGCAATACCATTATTTGGTTTTATTGCTTATAGAATTCCAAATTTGGATAAAGTAGTAAATTCAAAAATAGTTAGTATTTTTACAACAATAGTAAGTATATTTTGTATATGGATTCAATTAAATGCTATTTATCAATATTTATGCAATTTAGAATTCGTAACAGATATGGCAGCAAAGATAATAGCAATTACAATAATGGTATTTATGGCTATAGCATTATACAAAAATGGATTAATTAAGAGTATATTTTTAGATAATCCATTATGGTATTTATGTTATGGACTACTTATAGCATTATTGATATGTGGATTAGTGGGAAATGTAGAAACATTCAGCATTGTTAATTATACTGACAAAAGCGAAATCTCATGGGCTTTAAATTCTTGTATTATACTATTTTCAGGTCCTATTATGAGCTTACAAAATTGGCAAATGGCAGAAAAATTAAGAAGAGAAAACAAAATGAAAGCACATTATTTAGCAGGAGTATTATTTGCTATATATATGCTATTTGTAGGAATATTAGCAAACTTCAAATTTAATGGTATTATGAATATGTTATTAGTATTTGTTGTTTTGTGTGTTGCTTTATCAACAGCAGATTCCGCAATTGTAGGAATTCAAAAGGTATTAAAGAAAAAATGGGGAACCATAGTATCTTTAATAGCAATAGCATGTTGGAATTGGGTTATTCCTATGGGAGTAATGGGATTATGGACAACAATGGGTAATATGAGAAAGTACGTTGCAGGGGCTTGTATAATAGTTGCAATAGTAATGTATTATATTCAAAAGAGGAAAAAGATATCAAAAGAAACCGATAAAAACCAAAGATATACAAATAGTAAAGAAGAAGTACAAGTATAATTTGGAAAGAGGTTAGAATATAATGGATAATAATGAATATTTAAGATTACCTCATGGAATGTTTGACAGAGAAGAAGAATGGATAGAAAGAGAAAGAAAAATTTTAGAGTTACATAATAAAAGTGGAAAAAGAATAGGTTGTAAATTACAAAAGTATGCACCTGTAGGATATGCATCAACATTTATAAAAGGGGCAAATACAGCAAAGGATAAAGTATATACTTTAAATAGCAAATCTGGAAAATCTCTTATACTTTCATGTGATTCAACACCGTCTGTATTTAGAAAGTATGTAACAAACAATAATGGAGAAGCACAAAGAATTGCTTTTATTGCACCTTTATTTAGATATAGAAATAGTCATTCAAGACATTTTACACAATTAGGATATTCTTTAATAAACGAAAAACCATCAGAAATGGAAGATATAGATGTAAATCTAGTACAATTAGCAAAATCAATGACAGATTTATTTTCTAGTGCAGGTATAAAAACAAAAATACATATTAATGATTACGAAGCTTTAAGAAAAATTTTAGGAAATTATGTTTCAGCAAAAGAATTGCCGGAAATTTTGCATAAACTTCAATTTTCATCAAAAGAAGAAAGATTAGAAATATTTCAAAAATTGATAACAGATAAAAATAAATGTGAGGAATTAATAGGATTATTTAGTCAAGAACCAAGAATTATTAGATATAAAGACAGTAAAGATAATAAATTAAATTTACCGGAAGAATACAAAGAATTATATAAGATGAGTGAAGCATTAAGATATTTAACAGATGTCCCAGTATATTTTGATCCAACTGATTTACATAGCATAGAAACCATAGATAAATTTGCATTAAGGTTTAGAACTCTCGATAATAATATTGCATTGGGAGATGGTGGAGAATATACAAGATATGCACAAAGATGGAATGACAAGATAAAAAATTTTTGGAGTGTGGCATCAGGAGTTGAAGCAATAGAAAGAAATAGTCCTGAATTATTACAAGATGAAATAAAAAGAAAAATAGCATTATACAGTATAGATGCTACAGATATATTTACATTACAAGTAATGAAAGAATTAGAAAATATGGGAGAAAATGTAGCATATAAGGGAAAAGTAAAAAATATAGGAAAAGCGATAAAGAAGATAAAAAAAGATTATACGCACGTTGCTATGTTAGGTAGTAATGAGGAAAATGGAGAAGATATAAAAATTAAGTCATTAAATACAGATGAAACAATAATTATCGAATCTCCAAATAAAAAAGATAATATAAAAAATAAAACAGAAGAAGAGGAAGAAAGATAAAATAAAAAAGAAAGGGTGAAAAAAATGTCAGCAGTTATATGGAATTCATTAAAAGAAGCAAAAGAAGGATTAAATAAATTACATAAAGAAGGAAAAACAATAGGATCAATACATACATTAGGAGCATTGCATATTGGACATGGAAAGTTAATAGAAATGTCATCAAAAGAAAATGATTGTACAGTAATTAGTATTTATCCTAATATAGCTCAGTTAGCACCAGGAAGTAAGTACGAATATGATATTGAAAAGGATTGTAAATTTGCGGAAGAACATGGAGCTACACATATAATTTGTCCAAAAACAGAAGAAATTTATCCTGAAGATTTTAGAACATATTTAGATCAAGGAGAATGTTATAAAAGACTAAATGGAACAGCTCAACCATACTTATTTAAAGGAATGATAACAATGAGTGTGAGATGGATATTATTTACAAGACCAACTAGAACTTATTGGGGATTAAAAGATATAGGACAAACAATATTAGTAGAAAGAGCATTAAAAGATTTATTCCAAGACGATATTATTGTTAGAGAAGTACCGTGTGTTAGATATAAAAGTGGAATTGCAATATCTTCAAGATTAATGAATCAACCTGAAAATAAAATAAAAGAATTTAGAAGACTAAATGAAGCATGTGAAAAAGCAAGAAAGGCATTATTAAATGGTGAGACAAATGCAAATAAGATAAAGGATATTATAAGAAATGAAATAACAAGAGAACCACTAAAATATTTTTCAATAGAATATATAAAAGTTGCTAAACCTTTGGATTTTACAGAACCGGAAGAAATCACATTACCAATAATATTTCATGTAGATTTGACAGATGGTAAAAAAATGTATTTTGATGGATTATTTATAAGAAATGAAGAAGAATTAAAAAATGGTCCACCAGTTATTTGGCTTGATGAAGAATATCCACCATTTCTTAAAGAGGAATAAAATGGTGAAGTATAAAAAAATATTATTATATGGTCAAGGAAATGGAAGAGACCATATAAATCATATAGAGTTAATGAAATCTAAAGGTATAGAAGTAATATCACTTATAAAAAATGAAAATGCTTTGATGGAGCAATATGAAAATGTGAAGAAAATAAAAGATTTAAAAGAAGCAGTTATATTTGCAAAAGAATATAAACCGGATTTAGTAATGATAAGTAATAGGGCAGATCTTGCTGAAGGAGCAACAGAAGTTTTTCAAAAAGCTGGATTTAAAGTTTTTGGCATTTCAAAAAAAGCAGCACATTTAGAAACATGTAAAGAATATGCAAAAGAATTTATGAAAAGAAATAATATCTCTACACCTAATTATTATATTACAAGTAATGAAGAAGAAGCTATTAAATATGTATCAAATAATTGGAATAAAACGAAATATGGATATGTTTTTAAAGTAGATCAATTCTCAAAAAATTCATTTGCAAGAACGGCTGTACCAAATAATTTAGAAGAAGCCATAGAAGATATTCATAGATTGTTTAGTCTTACACAAAATTGTAGATTAATAATAGAAGAAAAAATAAAAGGATATGAATTATCAGTGCATGTGTTTATTAATAAAGATAAATATAGTATTTTACCAATGGTTCAAGATTATAAGAAAAAATATCCAAATGAGGAAGGCCCTATGACAGCAGGAACTGTATCAGTAGCAGAGGGAAAATCTTACCCAACAAATATAGAAAAACAATTGAAAAAAGATGTAATAGAGCCAACTATAAAAGGTATGAAAAAGGAAAATATTGAATATGACTACATTTTATATATAGGAGTAATGGTTACAGATGATGGAAAACTGTATGTATTAGAATATAATACAAGGACAGGTAATCCTGAATGGTTAGCACTATTAGGATTATTAAATAAACCATTTATAGAAGTAATAAATCTTTTCTATGAAGATGTTGAAAAAATAAACAGTTGTTGGAAGAAAAAAGAAATTTCGATAGCTATGTATGGATTTTCAGCAGGATATCCCGAAGTAGAGAGGAGTAACTTTAATGAGCCAATTCTATTTTTAGACAAGGTAAAAAAGACAACTGATGTTATTGGAGAACATATAGTATCAAAAAATAATATATTATATCCTTCAGGTGGTAGAGTATTTGCTTTAAGAAGAGTAGGAAAAGATTTTGAAAAAGTAAAAAATGATATAATAAAAGACTTTTATAAAATTAAGATGAATGGATTATATTTTAGATATGATATAAAACAAATTTAACATAATGTGTAAGACGGTAAAGTTTTGTATAAATGGATATAGCACTAATTAAAAGATTTAACAGCTAATGAAGGAATGTTATATTTTGAATTATTAAACAAAAAAGACACAATATATGATTATATTGCGTCTTTTTTTATCAAAATATTATGTAAACAATTGACAAATGCACTAAAATACAGTATAATATGGACGAAGAATGTTCATATAGACTAAAGAGAATTAACAATATAATTCTCTGTGATTTTCAGAAAGGAGTAATTTTATGAGCAGAAATTTCGAAAATTTAAAAGGAACTTATGATTATTTACCGGAAAAGCAAATTATCCGGGAGAAAATCAAGAGTGTACTACAAGGCATCTTTGTAAAGTATGGATTTTCACCAGTCGAAACTCCAATCCTATGTATGTATGACTTATTAGCATCTAAATATTCAGAAGGTGCAGACATTTTGAATGAGATGTACAAGTTGAGTGATCAAGGAAGGAGAAAATTGGGGTTAAGGTATGATTTGACAATCACTTTTTCTAAATTGATTAGTTCAAATAAAGGAATTACCTTGCCATTCAAACGGTATGAGATTGGTAAAGTCTTTAGAGATGGACCAGTTAAAGTAGGAAGAAACAGAGAGTTTACTCAATGTGATGTTGATGTTGTTGGAGTAAAAAGTGTTTTAGCAGAAGCTGAATACATGACAATGACAAGTGAAGCTTATAAGAAGTTAGGGCTTGATATTGAAATTGAATTCAACAACAGAAAGTTACTTAGTGGTATTATCTTTTCCATTTTTGGCAATATTTCAGAAGAAATATTGAGAAAATCAATCATGTTGATTGATAAATTCGCTAAACTTACAGACGAAGAGTTATTTACAGAGTTTGCAGCTATTGGCATTGATGCTGATAGAGTGGAAACATTAAAAAATGTTTTGAACTCTGATTATGAAACACTGAAAAAATTATTATCAGTATATGACAATGATTTGATTGCTGAGGGGCTTGAAGAAATTGATGCATTATATGATTATCTGTCAGGAACAGAAGCAGAAAAATGTATGAAGTTTGCTCCTTATTTGGCAAGAGGTATTGATATCTATACTGGTACGGTTTGGGAAATTTTCTTGAAAGATAGAAAAGTTGGCGAACAAGATTTCAACATGAGCATTGGAGGAGGAGGTAGATATGATAAAATTATCACAACATTCATTGATGACGGAAATGAATATCCAGCGGTAGGAATGTCTTTTGGATTAGATGTTATATATGAAATTTTAGTCCTTAAGAATTCCGACAAAAAACTTTCTACTGTTGATTTATTTGTGATTCCAATGGGAACAGAATCGCAGACATTTAAGTTTGTGACTAAAATGCGTGAATTTGGAGTCAAAACAGAAATGGAGAAAAAATCTCAGAAACTGAAAAAAAGTATGAATTATGCTAACAAGATGAACATTCCTTATGTTATTATTATTGGAGAAGATGAAGTTAGGCAACAGAAAATTCAAATCAAAGATATGGAAACTGGTAAAAACCAAGAATTTGCTATCTATGATTATGAAAAAATGGTGCGATTTATCAAAAACAGTAATAAGGACTGAAAATCACGGGAAGCTGTGTATGTTACATAGCTTCCCAAATTTTTTGTTTGATAAAATTAGATATATATGATAAAATGAACAAAATAAATTTTAGGAGGTAATCTATATGTCAAAATTTGAAGGTAGAGAAAAAAGAGAAAGAGTACGGATGGATATTGAATGGATTAAATTCAAGGTAAAAATTGCATTAGTATTTTTCAAAAAAGTTCAAATTGAAAAAGAAAAAAGAGAAGTTGATATTGTGATGATAAAAGAATTAGAAAAATGGACAAATGCTAATGGCTTAAAAATTTCTATTAAAAATATAGAAAAGCCAATTAACATTAGAGGGCATTCATATTATCAAATTGATTCAAAGCGACATTATACGATTATATCTTTCTCTAAATAAGATTTAAAACATGCTATACTCATAATTGATTATAGCATGTTTTTAAAAATTTTTAATTTATGCTTGACAGATATAGAAAAATAATGTATTATTATAAAAAAATAGAAAAAGAGGAATAAAAATGAAGTTTAGAATTAAGGATATAAACAAAGTGCATCATCATTTTTAAACTTGTGTCTAATAAATAATGGGCACAAGTCAATTTTGATGTGCCTATATAAAAATAAAATATAAAGCTATATAGGTAAATAATATTCATATAAAAGATATTGTTTAACTATATAGCTTTTTTGATGGAAGGAGAAGTTTTATGGAATTATATAAGTTTTCAATACCAGAAGAGAGTAGTGGAGTAATTACTGAAAATGTTAATAAGTTAAGATCTTTTGAGGGCTGTTTAAGAAAAATCTTTTATGATGAAAAATATATAGAAACATTAATGCCAACTTTTGAATATGTAGAACTATATAAAAGTGTTTATAAAAATTTAGATGAAAATACATTATTCAAATATATAAATAAAGAAGGAAAGGATGTAGCATTAAGATGGGATTTTACAGTTCCAATAGCTAGATATTATATCTCACAGAAAAAGGATGAAATAGCACGATATTGTTATTTTGGAAAAGTATATAGAAAAGAAAAAGAGCATAAAGGAAAAAATAGTGAAATATATCAAGTTGGTATTGAATTAATAGGAAAAAAAGCAATTGAAGGAGATGTTGAATGTATATCATTATTGCAAAAATCATTGCCAATTTTTGGATTAAAAGATTTAAAAATAGAGTTGGGTTCAGCAAGTTTTTATAATAGATTATGTGAAATTATTGGAAATGAAAGAAAAGAAGAATTTTCGAAATTATTACTTCAAAAAAATATAAGTGGACTCAAAAAGTTTTGCATAAAATATAATTTAGATAAGAAAATAAGTAATTTTATAATATCATTACCTAGACTTAATGGAAACATAGAAATACTTACAAAAACTATTGAAAAATTAAAAGATAAAGAGTTAAAAAATAGTTTGAGAGAATTAAAAGAATTATATGAAACAATGAATATGAAACAACAGGATTTATTTGATTTAGCTTGTGTTCCTAATATGGAATATTATACAGGAATAATATTTAAAGTATATAGTAAGTATGTGGAAGAACCAATAATAAGTGGTGGAAGATATGATAAGTTATATAGTAATTTTGGTAAAGATGTATCAGCAATAGGGATGGCTTATTATATGAATAATATACTAAAAGCAGTTGAAAGAGCAGGTGAAGAAAATGTTAAAAGTAGCATTAACAAAAGGTAGGATAGAGAAAAAAGTTACAACAATGCTAGAAAAGTTAGGGTATGATGTAACATCAATGATAAATAAAAATCGAGAATTACAAATCAATGTAGAAGATAAAATGGAAATAATATTTGCAAAGTCAAATGATGTAGTTACTTTTATTGAACATGGCATAGTAGATATAGGAATTGTAGGTAGTGATACATTATTAGAAAATTCATTTAAAAACTATTATGAATTACTAGATTTAGAAATTGGAAAATGCTCATTTGCAGTATGTAGTTATCCTGAATATAAAAATATAAAATTAAATAGAAGAAAAAGAATAGCAACTAAATATCCTAATGTTGCAAAAAAATATTTTGAAAGTAAAGATGAAGATGTTGAAATAATAAAACTTGAGGGGTCAGTTGAATTAGGACCAGTCGTTGGCTTGACAGATGCAATAGTAGACATAGTAGAAACAGGAGCGACATTAAGAGCAAATGGATTAGAGGTAATCGAAAAAATAACAGATGTGAGTACTAGATTAATTTGTAATAAAACTAAATTTAAATACAAAAAGGAAGAAATTTTAAATTTAATTGATTTAATAGAAAACAATAATAGGTAAAAGGCTTGAATTTACTGAACTTCCTTGACTTTTGCTTAGAAAAAATATATAATAATAAATGTAATTTATTCATTACTAAGTATAAAGAATTTTATACTTACCTGCAATTCAAGAAAGGAGAACATTATGAGCGAGAAACATTGCAAAGCATCTGTAACTAATGTGGAATATTCAATTTATAGACCTGCTGGTAATGATACAGCTTTTGTCTATGGATTAGGATATACACAAAAACAGAGAAAGAAAATCAACGATTTGATTATGGCAAAACATCCTAATGTCGAACAGGTAGGATTTATCGAATTAAATCCTAAACCGGAATTACAAATGGCAGGAGGAGAGTTTTGCGGTAATGCAACAAGAAGCGCAGCATCCATTTTCTTAAATGGAAAGCCAGGAGATTTACAAATGTTTGTAAATTCTAAGGACTTAATCAATGCTGGAGTTGATAAAGAAGGAAAAGCATGGTGCGAAATTCCACTTTATCATGGTGATGATGTAATCACTGAAAAAGAACCAGGAATTTTTATTGTAAAAATGAATGGTATGGTAACTGTAGTAATTCAGGATGAAATTGCTAAAAAATATCTTGTAAATAAAGATAATTTAAAAGCAATGGGAATGAATTTTATTCATAAATATCATCTTGAATATAGTGAAGCAGTAGGGGTTATGTTCTGTGAAAATGTAGAAGGTGTAATAAAAATAAATCCAATTGTTTGGGTTAAAGAAATAAATACACTATTTTACGAAACAGCTTGTGGATCTGGCACTACTGCAACAAGTATGGTAGAGGCTTATTTAAAAAAGCAAAGTGTAAAAATTGATATTTTACAACCTTCAGGACTGATTATTACAGCAGATATAATCTATGATGAAGGCAGCTTTAAAAAAGCTACTATCTTAGGCAATGTTGAAACTGACGGAAAGACATACAAAATTGAATTAAAGGAGGAAAAAAGTATGATGACACGGAGAATTGAAGCAATAACACCAGATAAAGTAAAGGATTTTGTAAAGGCATACAAAGTTTTTTGCAATCCACCATATTGTGAAACTTGGACAGATACGATGATTATAGAAGAATACATTGAACTAACAAAATATGGACATGTCTATGGCTATTACATTGGAAATGAATGTGTAGGAACTGTAACATTTAGAACAATGTTATTGAAAGATAGACATCCTGTCCATTATGACCATCCTAACAAAATCGCATATCTTGCAGATTTAACAGTTTTGCAAGAATATCGGGGTAATGGGATTGGAACAGAGTTAATGAAATATGCTCTTGAAGTAATGAAACAAGAAGGATATGAAAGAGTATATATGAAGACTCTTGAAGTTGGAAAGTCTATGTCTTACGGCATCGCAGTAAAATTAGGATTTAAATTACTTGAAGGTGTAAATAGTATTGACAAGATGAACAGATTACAAGAAGAAAGAAAAGAGGAAGATTTAAAAATCTACCTTGACAGAGAGCTTTAAAATTTAAAGTGTTTAATCACACTGGGGGAAAATAAAATATTATTTTCCCCTCAATATATAAAATAATACTAAAATGATATAAACTATAGATTATTAGGAGTTGAAGATATTGAACCCGGATTTTAAAAAAATGGAATTAATTCCAGCAATAGTACAAGATTATAAAACAAACCAAGTATTAATGTTAGCGTATGTAAATGAAGAAAGTTATAAATATATGTTAGAAAATAAACAAACATGCTTTTATTCAAGAAGTAGAAAAGAATTATGGCATAAAGGAGAAACATCAGGAAATATTCAAGAAATAAAAGGAATGTATTTAGATTGTGATAATGATACTCTATTAATTTATGTTGATCAAAAAGGAAAAGGAGCTTGTCATACAGGAAATTATTCTTGTTTTTTTAAAGAAGTGATTCCTTATGAAAGTAGTGAAAATATAGATATCTTACAAGAAATCTATAATCAAATTATAGATAGAAGTGTAAATCCAAAAGAAAATTCTTATACTAATTATTTATTAGATGAAGGAATTGATAAAATATGCAAAAAAATTGGAGAAGAAGCAACTGAAACAGTTATAGCTGCTAAAAATCCAAATAAAGAAGAATTAGTAGGTGAAATTTCTGATTTAACATATCATACACTTGTATTAATGTTTAAGACTAATGTTTCATTACAAGAGGTAAAAAATAAATTAATAGAAAGACATAAAAAACAAGGTAATAAAAAGAAAAAAAATATAAGAGGAGATTATTAAGGGGGAATTATAATGAAAGGAAAAGTACAACCAAAAACTTTACCAGGATTTATGGAGTTGTTACCTAATGAACAAATTTTATTTAATAAAATGAAAGAGATAATACAAAAATCTTATGAAAAATATGGATTTTTGCCATTAGACACGCCAATAATAGAAGATGCTAATGTTTTACTTGCAAAAGCAGGTGGAGAAACAGAAAAACAAATATATAAATTGAAAAAAGGTGAAAATGACTTAGCTCTTAGATTTGATTTGACAGTTCCTTTAGCTAAATATGTAACGGAGTACTATGATAAATTAAGTTTTCCTTTTAAAAGATATCAAATAGGAAAAGTATATCGAGGGGAAAAACCACAAAGAGGAAGATATAGAGAGTTTTATCAATGTGATGTTGATATTATTGGTGATGGAGAATTATCTATAATAAATGATGCAGAAATTCCATCTATTATATATAATACTTTTAAAAAACTTGGATTTGATGATTTTACGATTTGTATTAATAACAGAAAAATATTAAATGGATTGTTTTCAAGTTTAGAACTTGAAGATATATCGCCTGAGATATTAAGAATAATTGATAAAATAGAGAAAATAGGAAAAGAAGAAGTAAGAAGAGAATTATTAATATCTATACCAGAGAAAAAAGTTGATGTAATAATGCAATTTTTAGAAATAAAAGGAAAAAATGAAGAAAAAATTCAAGCTTTAGAAAGTATGAATATTGATAATGCAATTTTTAAAGAGGGGATAAATGAAATCAAAGAAGTTTCAAAATTTATCAAAATTTTTGGAGTTCCAGAAGAAAATTATAAAATTGATTTAACTATAGCTAGGGGATTAGATTATTATACAGGAACAGTTTATGAAACATTTCTAAATCAATATAAAAATTTAGGAAGTATATGTTCAGGAGGAAGATATGATAATTTAACAGAATATTATACAGAAAGAAAGATGCCAGGAGTAGGAATTTCAATAGGACTATCAAGATTATTTTTTCAATTAGTAGATAATGAAATAATTTCAGCAAATGAGGAATCAATTACAGATGTATTAATAATTTCAATGACAGAAGATTGTGAAATGTGTGCAAAAATAGCTTCAAAGTTAAGAGAAGAAGATATAAATGTACAAATTAATATAGAACAACAAAAATTAGGAAAAAAATTTAAATATGCAAATAATATTAATGCAAGATATGTAATAATTATAGGAGAAGATGAAATAAAAAATAATGTAATAACATTAAAAGATATGAGTTCAGGAGAGCAAAATACCATTACATTAGAAGAAACTATAACGGTAGTGCAAAAAGCAAAAAATAAAGATTAGGAAGGAAAGTGCAATAAACAAATGGCAAATAATTTTGTAAGATATGAAGATTTAATAACAATAGAGGAATATGATGAAAAAACAGATAAAGAAGAATTTGTATTACTTCCATTAGAAGATGATTTGGTAATTGGAAAATATCAAGAAAGAAGAAATATGTTAGAATATGGACATCAAATTGCTGTAAGAAAAACAGTGTATGAAAAACTTATAAATGTTGCAAAAGATTTAAAAGAAATAAATGCAAATTATAAAGTAATAGTAGTATATGGATTTAGAGATATGAAAAAACAAGAAAGATACTTTAATGAAATACTAGAAGAGGTAAAGGAAAATTTTCAAGACGAAATGGAAATGTATGAATATATACATGAAAAAATTGCAGTACCAGTCGTTTCAGGACATCCAACTGGTGGAGCAGTTGATGCAGCAATATATGATAGTAAAGAAAATAGAATATTAGATTTTGGTTCAGAAATATTAGATTATAGCACTACACAATGCTATTATGAAGCTAACGATATATCAGAAGAAGCAAAGAACAATAGAAAAATATTAAGAAGAATAATGATGAAAGAAGGATTTGCTCCTTATGATGGAGAATGGTGGCATTTTTCATACGGAGATAAAGAATGGGCTTTTTATTATGATAAAGAAAAGGCATTATATAATCAAGTTGAAGCAAGTAGAATTTTTGGAGAAGAAAAATGCATATAGAAATGGTAAAATTAAATTACCGGTTTTGAAAAATAAAAAAGACACATAATTAAAACTTATGATACAATGTTGGTGTCTAATCAAACATTGAAAGGAAGAATTAATTATGTGTCAAGATAATAATACCACAAAAAGTAGAAAAGGTAAACACCTAGAATATAATGAAAGACAATCAATAGAGAGATGGTACAATAGAGATAAGCGTACAAAAGTTGAAATATCAAGACTTTTAGACAGGACAGAAAAAACAATAAGAAATGAAATAAAAAGAGGATTAGTAAAAAATCTAACAACAGAACTAATAGAAATATGGGTATATAGTGCAGATGTAGCACAAGAAAGATATGAATATTATCTGAAAGCAAAGGGGCCAAAATTAAAAATAGATAATGATTATGAATTAAAAGAATATGTGGAAAAAGCGATAAAGGAAGATAAAAAATCACCAGAGGTAATAGCAGAAGAAATAAAAGAAATGAATTTTAAAACAAAGATGTGTGCAAGAACAATAAGAAATAACATAGCAAGTGGAGATATATACGATATAGCTCCAAAAGATATGATATATAACAAAATATATAAAGAAAAAAACAAAGGCAAAAAAGTATGTGAAAAAGTACCGCCCGAGAAAAGTATAGACCATAGACCAGAGAAAGCGAATACAAGAGAAGAATATGGACATTGGGAGGGAGATTTGGTAATAGGCAAAAGGAAAAAAGGAGCAGTGTTATTCACATTAACAGAGAGAAAAACGAGAGAAGAAATAATAATAAAATTAAAAAGTAAAGAAGCGAAAGAAGTAGCAAAGGCACTAGATATACTAGAGAAAATATACAAGAAAGAATTTAGTAATAAATTCAAGACAATAACATTTGATAATGGTCCAGAATTTAGAAATTGGAAGAGCTTAGAGAAGTCATATGATAATAGAAAAAAGAGATCAAGAACACAAGTGTATTATGCACATCCATATAGATCAGGAGAACGAGGCAGCAACGAAAATGGAAATAGATTAATAAGAAGATTCATACCTAAAGGAAAAGATATAACGCTAATATCAGAGGAATTTATAAAGTATGTGGAAAATTGGATAAATAATTATCCAAGAGCCATGTTTAATTATAAAAGCACCAACCAAATATTGGAAAAATTATGTGCATAATAAACCGGAAATTTATTATTGCAATTTATAGAAGAAAAATGCATATCACAATTATGTTGACAAAACAGATGACATCATATATAATAATACCAATTAGCGAAAGCTAATTGGTATTTTATTAACAAGTCTTTAAAAGGAGGTCATTGACATGAAAGAAAGATTTGTAGAGTATTGTGATGGCGATCGGATTGAAGTAGATGTTTTAGAAGGATATCACTTCAAAGAAGGAACTGTTAATGATGGATATGTAATAGAAGATGATTTAGGAAATCAACTTTTAAGGATTCCGTCAGGTTACACAGCAGATGGGTTATACATTAGAGGATTTTGGGTTTCAAGATATAAAATATCGGTAGACGATGAGGGAAATCCACACTCAATTGCAGGAAAATATCCATGTGTAGGTATTAACTTTTTTGATGCGATGAAGAAAGCAAAGAAAATGAATGGCGATTTGATAGCAAAAGAAGAGTATAATCGAATTTGTATGTGGCTGGTACAAACGGGTGCGGCAACTTTTGAGGAAGTTTTCATTAAAGGAAATAATGATATTGGAAATTACTCAAATCCGTTTGTACTTGAGAAGACAGGTTCTAATCCTAAATGGATGCGTAATCGTTTAGATTGTTTCTGGGGAGGAGCATATATATGGACGACAGAAAAATCTGAACTTTATGACCATCATAGAATTATTAGAGGAGGTCATAACTCGTATTTTACTACAGGAGAAAAGCATCCACCTGCTTTTAGAGCATGGGCAGATCCGGAGAGAGACAGCGAAAACATTACGTTTAGAATTGTTGTTAGAGACCCGAAGAAAGACTAAGTTAAAAGGAGTAGTATATAATGTTTGATTTAACAATATATACTACTCTTTCTTTTATCTTATATTGTAAAATTTAATATTCTTATAATTTTTACATAAATCATGTTATACATTATTATTTTGCATTTTTTATCCACTTTTCAAACTCTTTCGCACTAATTTCCTTATCTAAATATTTCTTCTTCATAATAGCTCCATCTTTTTTATAATTTTCAAACCTTTCAATTGCTTTTTCAGTACCATAATGAGAAACAGAACTAGCCAAAGAAAGATACCTTTTTCTATACATATTAAGTAATTCATCATCTTTTAATGATTTTTTATAACTTATTTGTTTTCCTAATTGTTTACAGGTTTTATTATCTTTAAAAATATTATTACAATATTTAATATCTCTTAAATTTTCCGGAATAAAATATCTTCCACAATTTTTACATTGCTTAATTACATGACGTTTATCTGATATAAACTCTTTAAATTCAATTGCTAAAATACTTATAACATCAGAACTACAAAAACAATATGGTATATTATACAAAGGTAAATTAAATCCACATAAATAGTATGCACCAAAAGTAAAGTCTAATGTTAGATTATTTATTAATCCAGAAATTTCAATAAAATCATTTTCTACATTATAGTTTTGCAAACGGTTATAATGCTGTTTTTCATATTCATCATATAATTTTGGATATTTTTTCTTAAATAAATCAAGTCTTTTTTGGGCTAAATTACTTTTTTTCTCAAAATAATCATCCCACATTCTATCAAATTCTATTTCTTCAGAAGTAGCAGGAATATCTTCATAATCTTCTTCAATTTCATCTACAATTGTTTTATCATAAGGTAAGTTTAGATGTTTTAAAAATATATTTTGGACACTAATAAAATGTTCTTCTTCAGAACGCATAAGTTCGAATAAGCCTAAAAAATAGTCTTTTTTATTTAGTTCAAGACCAATAAAATTAACTCCAGGTTTTATTTTTTCAGGATGTTTTGGATAATATAAAGATGCATAACAAAATTTTCTAATAAAGTTTCCGAATCTCTCTACTTTTAAAATCTGTATTTAAAAAATTCAAAAGAAATGTTCCAATTGGCATAACTTTGCATTTGAATACAGGTTCAGAATAATAAAGTTCATCTGTTTTATCAGTTTTATCTTTATGAATCATATCTCTATATAATAAAAATTCGGTATTGCTATTCTTATCAAAAGCAATATAAAAATCCATAAACTACACTCCTATCAAACAACCACAAATCAATAAAAAATTTTTTTCTGTTGTATAGTGTTATTTCTAATATCAAACAATTATAATCGTATTACAAGTTGTTTGATAATATTGTATTACAAAATACCGTAAAAGTCAAAAATAGAACATTGAAAAACATACAAAATATAATTCTTTTAAAAATGTATAGAATATTTTGTATCATAATTAGTTATAAGACATATAATGAAACTTCTATCTGGCTAACATGATGTAAAGGGATAGCTTCTTAGAAAAGGAGAGGAGGGCAAATCTCCTATGTGAATAATAATTCACTTATAACTAATAATCAAAAGTAATAAAATTTATAGATTGATAATATGGTGTATAAAGGAGTTGGTGTTAGTGTGAATGATTATATAGAAGAAAAAACTACATATACCATAGATAATCAAGAATATACTGTAATAGTACGAACTAAAAAAGATAATGACACAGAAAAAATATACAACATACTGAGTAGGTATGCTCTTCAAAAATTAAATAGTATTAATTAAAAAGATAGTAATTATTTTGAAAAATGCTGGATATTATCAAAAAAATTTTGTATAATCCATGTTACATAAAGGAATAGTTACTATCACTAATAGAAAATTTCATTTTCTATTAGTTCAAAGATTGTACACAAATTTCTTTCAGAAATTTGGCACGCGAACAAAGACGGGACATATAAATAATCTAATAGATGACAAATGAAATCATGTCCCTTTTGTTCTAATCAAGGAAAGGGAGAGTAACTATTATGGAAAATACAAAATATAAAGTAGCAGGTTATTTAAGATTATCAAAGGAAGATGGTGATAAAGAAGAAAGTGATAGTATTGTTAGTCAAAAAAGTATTATAGAAAATAAAATAAAAGAGTTAGGAAAAGAATTTGAATTATATGATTTATACATAGATGATGGATATACTGGTTTAAACACAGATAGACCTTCATTTAAAAAGATGATTACTGATATTGAAAACGGAATGGTAAATACTGTTATAACTAAAGACTTATCAAGACTTTCAAGAAATAGTTTTGAAGCTAACTATTACATAGAAATATATTTTTTAGAAAAAAATATTAGGTATATTTCAATTTTAGATAATGTAGATACATATTTAAAAAATTCAAATAATGATATGATACAATTAAAAACTCTAATTAATGACTGGTATAGTAAAGATATTTCAAGGAAGGTAAGAAGTGGAGTATGGGCTAGAAAAGAAAAAGGAATGTATCTGGCAGCAAAAGCTCCATATGGGTATAAAAAGTCAAAAGTAAATAAAAATAAGCTAGAAATAGATGTTGAACCAGCAAGAGTTATAAAACTTATTTTTGATATGTATGATAATGGAAAAACAATAACTGGAATAGCAAAATATCTGCAAGAGCAAAAAATATATTGCCCAGACTATTACGATTTTGGTGGAGCAAAAAATGGAGATTATAACTGGAGAAATGAAGCTATTAGTAGAATACTAAAAAATAAGGTCTATATAGGTCATACAGAATATGGAAAAAAGATTAATCTAAGCTATAAATCCAAAAAAGTAAAAATCATGCCGAGAGAAGAATGGCAAATTGTAGAGAATACGCATGAACCAATTATTTCAAAAGAACAGTTTGAGAGAATACAAACAAGATTAAATATTCACAAGAAAACTAGACATAGAAAATATGAATGGAAGTTAAATGGAATTGTATTTTGCAAAGAATGTGGAACAAAAATGGCAATTAAAGTAATGCGAGATAAAGAAGGAAATATCAAGTCAAAAAAAGCGTATTGTGGAACCGCTGTAAGAAAAAACAATAATACTATATGCAAAAGAAAATATAAATCGATAGATGAAGATGTAGTAGAAAAAGTTGTTATGGCAAATGTAAAAGAAAAATTAAGCAAAATAAGTAAAAGCGATAAATTAGAAAATTTAATTTTAAATCAGTATAATGAAAATAGTACAAAAGTATATGATGATAATATAAAAATTCTTGAAAAGCAACTTGAAAAAACGGATAAGACAATAACTTCACTATATGAAGATTATAAAAATGATATTATAGAAATTGATGATTATAAAAGATTCTATAAAACAGAAATAGAACGAAGAACAAACATAAAGAATAATCTTAATTCTATTTTAAAAGAAAAGGAAAAAAGACCAATAATAACAAAAGAAAGATTAATATCTATTATGAATGAATTATCTAATATTGAAAAATGGGATAGAGATAAATTATCTGAGATTATTTACAATATAGAAATTGACAAGGAAAATAAAATTTATATTAATTACAAATATAATGTTTTTGATAAATTATAGTTTTAGAATGGAATAACTATGAAAGAATATAAAGCAGGAATTTATTTAAGACTATCAAAAGAAGATACAAATACGAATAATAGTATAGAAACACAAAGAGATATTACTTTAAACTATGCTAAAAAACATAATATTAGTGTAATTAATGAATATGTAGATAACGGATATTCAGGTATTTTGGACTCAAGACCAGCTCTGAATAAAATGATAGTAGATATTTTAAGAAAAAGAATAGATATGGTTATTGTTAAAGATTTATCGAGATTAACTAGAGATAAAAATAAAACAGGTTATTATACTGAAGTATTTTTCCCAGATAATGATGTTAGGCTAATTTCTGTAACAGAATTTATAGATAGTGGCAAAAGATATGAAATTGATGATACTATAATGCTAAGGGGAATAATGAATCAAAGTTATATTGCAGATATTTCTAAAAAGATAAGATCTGTAAAGAATGATATGAAGAAACAAGGAAAATATGTTGAGAAAAATGTACCTTATGGATATAAAAAAGATGATGAAAATAAATACAAAGTAGTTATAGATAAAAATGTCGCTGATAATGTAAAATTAATATATAAAATGTATTTACAAGGACATTCACAAGGAGAGATTGCAAAATATTTAACTAAAATGAAAATTGATACACCAAAGAAATATAAAGGACAAAAGGTAACAATTAATGAATGGCGAAGTGATAGTATAAGTAGAATTCTAAAAGATCCATTTTATACAGGTAAGATGATAATAAATAAAATATATACTGATTACAGAACAAAGAAAAAATATAAAACACCAAAAGAAGAATGGATTTTTAAAGAAAATACACATGAAGCGATAATTTCACAAGAACAATTTGACCAAGTTCAAAAAATACTAAAAGAAAAGTTTTATAAACCTAAAAATAAATATGAGTATTTATTAAAAGGATTAGTATATTGTGGACATTGCAGGGCAAGAATGCAATACAAATATAGAACAAGAACCAAAATAAGAAATAAGGTATTAGATAATACTCAAAAATGTTGGTATTTCAAATGTAGGACGATTTATAAATTCCCTAGTATATGTGATAAAGGGCATTCAATAATGGAGAGTACATTAAATGAAATAGTATTAAATACTGTAGAACAAAAATTGAATACAATAAATATTGATATAGCCACAAATAAAATTACTGATGAATATAGAAAAAATGATATAACTTATAAAGAAATGAAACTACTCAAAAATAATGAAACAAAAATAGATAACGAAATGAAAAAGTTATATAGTAAAAGAGTAGATGGAAAAATATCAATAGAAGATTTTAAATTGCAGTATAATGAAATTAAAAGTAAATTAAAAGAAACTAAAGAATCTTTAGAACAATTACAAGAGAAGAATAAAAGCAAAATATCAGAAGAAAATTTAAAGAAAATTGTTATGGATTTTAAACAAGGTAAAGAATTCACAAATGAAATATTAAAGCAACTAATAAACAGAATTGAAGTATATGAAGATAAAAAAGTTGAAATAGAATTTAATTTTTAAAGAAAAACAATCTAAAATAAATTTAGATTTTTAATTAAATATTAAAATGCAGTAAAAAGCACCCATCAGATGAGGGAGCACAAAGTTCAAATGGAACAACAGAAGCACAAACAAATTTAAAAATTACGTTAAAGGTTCAAAATTTGTTAGAACAAAGTGGATGCACAGTAATTCTTACTCGTTCTGATGAAAATGCAATTTATGATATAGATAGCAAAACATTAAAACAAAAAAAGATATCAGATATTCACAATAGAGTAAAAATAGGAAATGAAAGTTCAGCAGACATATTTGTATCAATACATTTAAACAAAATACCACAAAGTCAGTATGATGGCTGGCAAACATTTTATAAAAGTGGAAATGAACAAGGAAAAAAATTATCAGAATCAATACAAGTAAGTTTAAATGAAAGCATAGAAAAAGAAAATAAAAGAGTCGCAAAAACAATTGATAATGTATATATAGTAAAACATGTGGAAATACCAACTACAATAGTGGAATGTGGTTTTTTATCAAACCCAGAAGAAGAAAAAAAATTGTTAGAAGATGACTACCAAAATAGGTTGGCATGGGGAATTTATAATGGAATAATTAATTATTTTTATGAATAAATTTTTGCAAATTTTTAAATAATATTTATAGGTGATAATAAAAATGAAAGTGTCTTTTATAAAATATAAAAATGATAATAAATCCTATAAAATGGCAAAAGGACTAGGAATGGATGTTTTTGAAATAGATTCTCCAGAGCTTATAGATAAAAAAATTGAAGAATTAGAAAAAGATGAGTATACTACTATTTTTATACCTAATAATTTAGCATGTTTTTCAGAACAAATATATAGTAAATATAAATATAAAGAAAATATAAGAATTATATTAACTCCATCAAAATAGACATTGGGACGGGGATTTTGTCTTAAGG